>ENA-OUOU01000056-OUOU01000056.1-human-gut-metagenome-genome-assembly--contig:-NODE-56-length-81224-cov-18.987902_pt1 | contig 81224 bp, 53 predicted proteins | sample MGYA00237936_ERZ548765 | MGnify/ENA primary metagenome ERZ548765 (study PRJEB26490, sample SAMN05356889) | human gut metagenome | biome: terrestrial biome; feature: human-associated habitat; material...
GCGGCGATGGTACTGCACTCGAGAGGGTGTGGGAGAGTAGCACGCCGCCGCTTCACACGTTGGGGGTTCCCGTCGAGCTTACGCTCCGGGAACCTTTTTTTATCCCTGAACACAAGTAGAGCTCAAGCGTTTTATCGCAATGGGTTTATAGACTGGGCAACTATGCATTACTTCGTACCCAAACGTTGCACCGAGTCGAACAAGATTATGTATCACGACAAGGCAACGGCTCAGCAGGCCGCCGACCAGAGTTGGCGCGAACGCGGCACTGAGCTCTGGGTATACCGTTGCGATTTCTGCGGTACTTGGCATCTCACGCATCGCGATCCACAATCCAGCTACATGCATGTTCCGCTTAACCAGCAGCTCAAGCCACATTCCCGCAAGAAGGGCTACAAGCCCCGCAGAAGGTAATAGCAGAGCAATAGCAGGGCATAACAGGACAATACCGAGAACAAGGCAACATATAAAACCAAGGCCCGGCGGATTCATTGCAATCCACCGGGCCTTGTGTTGTATCAGCTTCGTATCAATGATACGAGCGCTGCCATGTATCTACCGCTCCAAACGGAAGCCCTGTCGCTTCGCCTGCACGGCAACGGCCTTGGCGTTCACGCCCTCGTCGATCGCATTTGCCGCAATCTGGTCGCTGAACGCGTCCACCGGCCGTTCAGTATCGCGCAAATCGTAATACTTGTGTACTTCGACGTCGAACGAATCCAAGCCGGACAGCAGCTTCTCATCGCTACTTGGATACTCGTTCTCGAAGAACTGCATGGAACGCGGCATACGCGGCTTGACGGCCGGCTCCTGATCGGGCTTGCCGATCGCAATGCCCAGCACCGGGTACGTGTATTCGGGCAGATTCAGTAGGTCGATCAGCGCGGGAACATCGTTGAGCAGCGAGCCGAGAATCACGCAACCCAAGCCGAGCGAGTACGCGGCCGTCTCCATCGCGTGCAGTGCCAGAACCGCGTCGTTCTGCGCCTGCGTGAAACGATAGCTGCCATTGAGCGTGAACGCGTCGGACGCCACTTCCACGCCCTTACGTGCGGCGATCGCGGCATTGCGATGCTCGTCCAACACGAACACGTACAGCAGCGGCGCGGTCGCGATATACGGCTGCCCGCCGATTTCGGCAAGACGCTTCTTGGTGGCTGGCTCGGTGACGCGGATGGCGGACCAGTCGTTCAGGAACTGGCTGCTCGCCGCATGCTGCGCCACGGTCTCCAACGTTTCGACGACGTCGTCCGGCAGCGGCTTCGGCTTGAATTTACGGATGGAACGACGCTCCAGCAGAGTGTCGACGGTTGCGTTATGAAGAATGTTGCTCATACCGCCATTGTTGTCCGCGCGGCGCGATTTTGCAAGGGAATCGGGCTAAATCCGTCTCCCTGTGAGAACATATCTACTTGAGACTGCTTTGCGATATTTGCGACGTATTTACTTGCGATGCGCCTGCCGTGCGTGCCGCCTGTCCACAATCGCCTTCGACCCGCGGCCGGACAGTTGCGATACGAGCGCGCCGAAACCGGCGGAAACCACGGCGAATACGATGCCGAGCGCCGCTTCCGCAGCTTCGTTCTTGGTACCGTCGGCACGGACGGCCTTGCGGCCGACGCTTTTCTTCCACACCATCTCGAACGCCTTGCCGAGCACCAGTCCGGCCAACGTGGGCACGACGGACTTGAAAATCTTATCGCCAAATGAATCGGGATCGTTCAGTCTCTGGTCGCGCATCGCATTCACCTTCTCGTCGACGGTGTGCAGGGCCGCCACCACGCGGTCCGCACTGGATTCCATATTCGGCATTTCACTCATGAAACCAGTGTAACGCGTCGGAAAACATGCCGGAATATGTGCGGGACACGTGGCGGAATGGGATGAAAACGCAGCTTGCGTCGGCTAGAGTAGAGACATGACTGAAACTCAACTGGGAGGCAATGCCGCTTCCGCAATCACCCCCGGCCGCTTGGTGCTGCTGCGTCACGGGCAGACCGTGTGGAGCGAATCCGGACAGCACACTGGCCGCACCAATATTCCGTTGACTGACATTGGCTGCGATCAGGCTCGTGCCGCCGGCGAACGGTTGCGTGAGGCGTTTCCCCAGGGTTTCGCGCAGGGGTGCATGTTCGCCAGTCCGTTGCGCAGAGCCCAGCAGACGGCGCAGCTGGCCGGATATGGCGATTTTAAGGTGCTTCCCGAAATCGCGGAATGGGATTACGGCCGTGCCGAGGGACGTACGCGTCAGGATGTGAGCGCGGCGGGCGGTTTCGCTTGGGATGTGTGGCGCGACGGTCCGCAGGCACTTCCCGAATCGTTGGAAGGCGATTGGATTGAAACTTTGCCGAACGGCGAGCAGGTGCCCGTGCACAACGGTCCGGGTGAGACGGTGGAGGAAGCTGCGGCGCGCACACGTGAGGCGATCGCCACGGTCAAACCGTTGCTCGACGCTGGAAACGATGTGCTGCTGGTGGCGCATGCGCACGTTCTTCGTATCTTGACGTCGCAATGGCTCGGTGTTGATCCGCATTTCGCGCGGTTGCTGCGATTGGACACTGCGCATTATTGTGTATTAAGCCAATATAAAGGTGACAATGTCATCGAACATTGGAATTGCTGAATTATCGAACGGAACTGTTTGATATCGCTGAATATTATGGCGGTCCCTCCTTGGAACCGCCTTTTTATTGCATGCATGACTTGCCACTTTGCTGCGGCGTGTCGCAAACGCTTGCATAAAAGTATGCTCTCTAAAAGTATTGAAAATAAACGATTTTCGGGATTTCTTTCGATGGTGTGACGTCTGATTTTTGAATTCATTTTGCCTACGTTTGCAAAAATCGGGGAAATGCGGCACAATAGTGGTTGTTAGGAATCGTGATGACGCGATACCGCAAATTGTTTCCCAACGAGAAGCTGGGAACAGGAATGGAAGAGAAAGGTTCGATGATGAATCGTACTATTAAGGCAGCAGTTGGAATGGTCGCTATCGCGGCAATGTCTGTTGGCACGTTGGCTGCTTGCGGTGGTTCTAGCTCAAGTTCCGATAACGGCAAGGGCAAGGTGTACTTCCTTAACTTCAAGCCGGAATCCAATGATGAATGGCAGAAGCTGGCCAAGGATTACACCAAGGAAACTGGTGTTGAGGTCAAGGTCCAGACCGCCGCTTCCGGCACCTACGAGCAGACCCTGAAGTCCGAGATCGCCAAGTCCGAAGCCCCGACCCTGTTCCAGGTCAACGGTCCGGTCGGCTATCAGAACTGGAAGTCCTACACTGATGACATGACGGACACCGAGCCGTACAAGCAGCTCATCAACAAGGACGTCGCCCTCAAGGATGGGAGCAAGGTCGTTGGCGTTCCATACGCTATGGAGACCTATGGCCTGATTTACAACAAGGATCTGCTGGCCAAGTACATCGCCACCGATGGCGCCAAGATCAAGGACGTCAAGGATATCGACAATTTCGATACCCTGAAGGCCGTGGCTGATGACATCCAGGCCAAGAAGGACCAGCTCGGAGTCAAGGGCGCATTCACTTCCGCTGGTTTCGATTCCAGCTCCGATTGGCGCTTCAAGACCCATCTGGCCAACCTGCCGCTGTACTACGAGTTCAAGGACGACAACATCACCAAGCAGCCGGAGACCGTCAAGGGTACCTATCTGCCGGAGTATAAGAACATCTTCGACCTGTACCTGAAGGATTCCACCACCGAACCGACCCAGCTGAGCTCCAAGACCGGTGATGACGCCACCTCCGAGTTCTCCCTCGGCGAGGCCGTGTTCTATCAGAACGGCACTTGGGCATGGACCGATCTGCAGAAGAACGGCATGAAGGCCGAGTCCATCGGCATGATCCCGATCTACACCGGCGCCAAGGGCGAGGAGAATCAAGGTCTGGCCACTGGCTCCGAAAACTACTGGTGCATTAACTCCAAGGCTTCCGATGCTGACAAGAAGGCCACCAAGGACTTCCTGAAGTGGGTTGTCACCAGCAAGACCGGCATCGATTCCCTGTCCAGCGCCATGGGCTTCACCACTCCGTTCAAGTCCTTCAGCGATGTCAAGTCCGACAATCCGCTGGTGCAGGCCGCTGTTGAAGATCAGAACTCCGACAAGACCGCAGTCTCCTGGAACTTCACCATGATGCCGTCCGAAGAGTGGAAGAACAAGCTTGGTTCCGCCCTCCTCGAGTACGCTCAGGGCACCGGCGACTGGAACGCAGTCAAGAAGGCGTTCGTGGACGGTTGGAAGACCGAGTACGACGCTGCTCACTGATCACCGCTTGATCAAACCAATAACTGAATAGAATAACTGCGGCCGAGAGTTTTCCTTTCCTTCTCTCGGCCGCAGTTGGTTGTGACGACATAGCGAAGGGCCGTCATCGTAATTACTTGCGATGACGGCCCTTCGTGTATGTCGCTACGTTCGCTGTATGTTGCCGGAAAATCAGCTATGCAGACGAGCGGTGGTCGAACGGACGATCAGCTGCGCGGGGAACGTCTTGAACGGTTCGTCGAGCGGCTGCTTCTCGATTAGCGCGAGTGTCATGCGGGCCGCTTCGCGGGCCATCTCGACAGGGGTCTGACGGATGGTGGTCAGGCCGAGGTCGCGCGCGTAGACGCTGTCGTCGTAGCCGATGATGGAGATGTCGTTCGGCACGGTGAAACCGTTGCGTTCCAGCTGGAACAGCAGCGGCACCGCGATGCCATCCTCCTGGCAGGCGATGGCCGTCGGCATGTGGTCGAGGCTGAGCAGCTGCGTCACGACCTTGCTGATCCTGTTCCTGCCAGCGTCGGTGACAAGCACGCGCGGTTCGACGCCGTTGGCCTGGCAGCATGCCATGAACGATTCGTAACGGCCCTGCACGCTGAAGTGCAGCGTCACTTCGCGGTCGGAACGAATGTAGACGATGTCGCGGTGGCCAAGCATCATCAGATGGCGTGCGGCGAGTTCCGAACCCTGCTTGTCGTCGATGCGGACGGCCGCGTTGAAGCCGCGTTCTTCCGGCAGGCTTGAGTTGATGCCGATGATCGGCACGTCGATCGACCTGAGCTGTTCGATTTCGTTGCTGGCGATGTCGAAGGAAATGACGATCACGGCGTCGACGTTGCGGCGCACCGGCAGCATGTTGAAGAACTCGCTGCGTTCCTCGGTGCTGGACATCTGGTAGATGGAGATGTCGTAGCCCTCATCGTGGAAGACCTCGTTCAGACCTTCGATGATGGAGGAGCTGAACCATAGGTTGAGCCGGCCTGAGACGAGTACCGCGATACGCAGCGCACGGCCGGTTTTCAAGGCCGCGGCAGAACGCGAGATGGAGAAATTCAGCTCGTCCGCGGCCTTCATCACCTTGTCTCTGGTGGCTTTCGACACCAGGTCAGGGCGCGTGAAGGAACGAGAGACGGTGGAAATGGACACGTGCGCGAGTTGCGCAACATCCTGAATGCTACTGCTTTTCATCGAGTCCCCTGTACAGTGATTGCTTGAATAATGTAATGCTACCTCCCCTCACCATTAAGACCGTGTTCTTGTCCAATTTGCAACTTATTCATTACAAACGTTTTCATAAAGTGGTGGTAGTTGGGCATTGCTTGGAATATAAGCGTTCTCTAGAGATGGTTTTTGGTGACAACGTTTCATATTTTGCCGTGCGTGACATGCGAAAATGACAACGTTTGACATTTGCAGTCATGCCGTTTATCATGACTGATGTAAGCACTGGAGAAACAGGAAACAATGCTGTGGATGGTTCCTCTGGGGAATGGAATTCCCGCCCGCGTTGACGCGGTACGCGGAATGGAGAAGGAAAGAAAGCAGGCAGGCTATGATCAGCATGGCTGGCAAGGCGATACGAAAGTGGTGGGCGCTCTTCGCGCTGCCAACGTTCGCCGCGTTCATCATCGGGTTTGTGATCCCGTTCATCATGGGTGTGTATCTGAGCTTCTGCAAGTTCGCCACCGTCACCGACGCCGAATTCGTCGGTCTGAAAAACTACAAGAGGGCTTTTGTCGATAAGGAGTTCCTGCACGCGCTGGGCTTCTCGACGGCACTGACCATCATCACGACGATCGTGATCAACGTAGTCGCGTTCGCCATCGCATACATGCTGACCAAGGCCATCAAGGGCTCCAACATCTTCCGTTCGGTGTTCTTCATGCCGAACCTCATCGGTGGCATTATCCTGGGCTACATCTGGATGCTGCTGCTCAACGGCATTCTCGCTCACTGGGGCCGCGCGTTGACGTATAGCGCAACCTACGGCTTCTGGGGCTTGGTCATCTTGGTGTGCTGGCAGCAGATCGGCTATATGATGATTATCTACATCGCAGGCATGCAGTCGCTGCCGACCGACGTGCTCGAAGCGGCTTCCGTGGACGGTGCGAACGGCACCCAGACCATGTTCAAGATCATCATTCCGCTGATGATGCCGTCGATCACCGTGTGCTCGTTCCTGTGCGTCACCAACGGCTTCAAGCTGTACGATCAGAACCTTGCATTGACCAACGGCGCTCCGTCGAACATGTCTGAAGGTCTGGCAATGAACATCACCCGTACGTTCTACGGCCGTATGGGTTGGGAAGGCGTCGGCCAGGCGAAGGCAGTGCTGTTCTTCATCCTGGTGGCCATTGTGGCGCTTATCCAGAACAAGCTCACCACGAGCAAGGAGGTGGAGGCATGAACTCCGGAGAAAAAGTCAAGCACGGCGCACTGTGGTCCGTACTGTTCGCGGTGGTTTCGCTGGCGTGGATCTTCCCGATCGTGCTGGTGATCATCAACTCTTTCAAGCAGAAGGCGTACATCTCCCGTAACGCGTTCTCCCTGCCGACCGGTAAGGCGTTCGTTGGACTTGAAAACTATACGCGTGGCCTCGAGACCACGAACTTCTTTGCCAGCTTCGGCTGGACCCTGCTGATCACGGTCGGTTCCGTGGCGCTGATCCTGGTGTGCACTTCGATGTGCGCATGGTGGATCGTCCGCGTGAACAACTGGGCCGCGAAGCTGCTGTACACGCTGTTTCTGTTCAACATGATTGTACCGTTCCAGATGGTCATGTTCACCCTCTCCAAGCTGGCCGATATGCTCAAGCTCAACACCCCGTGGGGTCTGTGCTTCGTGTATCTGGGCTTCGGCGCTGGTCTGGCCGTGTTCATCTTCACCGGTGTGGTTAAGGGCATTCCGGAATCGCTGGAAGAATCCGCCATGATCGATGGTGCTTCCGTGCCGCGTATCTTCTTCCAGATCGTTGTGCCGATCATGAAGCCGTCCATTGTGTCCGTGGCTATTCTGCAGGCCATGTGGATCTGGAACGACTACCTGCTGCCGTACCTGACGCTCGACCTGGGCAAGTACAAGACCATTTCCGTGGCGGTGCAGTATCTGAAGGGCGGTTATGGTTCCGTGGATATGGGCGCCATGATGGCATGCCTGGTCATGGCCATCATCCCGATCATCATCTTCTACCTGATCTGCCAGAAGTACATCGTCAAGGGTGTTATGGCTGGAGCCGTTAAGGGCTGATCTTCGATCAGCCCTTAGGGAACAGCGCAGTGCGCTGTTCCCAGGCTCCAGCCCGAGCGGCTATGCCGCGAGGGTAACGTTGAGCCCGCGCGTAGCGCGGTCCTTAATTGCAGGGCCGAAGGCGGCGCGGTGAAGGGCTGATTTTCACCCAGAAAAATTTAAGGGACTGATGCGAATCAGTCCCTTTTTTCGTGCCTAATTACTTGCTGATGTACTTGCGGAAGACATGCTCGAGAATCGGCGAATGCAGCATCAGCATGGTGCCGTAGCCGAGCACGAGCAGCAGGAACAGGCCCTGCGGCATGTAGAACCAGCTGGCCACGAGCAGCGCGACGTACACCGCGTCAATCGCAATCAATGCCAACGTATGCCCGATGTTGCTCACGCCGAACACAAAAGCGTTGCCGAGCGTGCGCCAAAACGAGTTTTCGAAACGTGCCTGCAATGCCCAAACCCATTCGAAACCGATCAGCCATACGATCGTCAGCGCGAATTTCGGAATCAGCAGCGGCGTGATCTGCAGCACGATCCACGAGTAGACGCACAGCGCGCCGGTCGTGCCGAAAATCAGCCAGTAGCCGGTTGATTTCGCGAAATTCGAGCGGAAGGCGGCGAAATAGTTGCGCGTCGCCGTGCCTTCGCCGGACAGCGTGCGGCGGGTGGCGTCGTGGCCGGCGGTCAGCGCCGCGCCGATCGTAATGATCGGAATACTGGTGATGAGCATCAGAATGTTGATCCAGATCGCGTCGACGGCGTCGCTCAGGCCGCGCATAAAGCCGGAATCGGGGGAGAGGAACTTCATAATCACCTTTCGTATGGCATCCGTATGGCAACGTATGCAAGTCGGATCTTCTTGCGATTCTACTCGACGCACGCCATCTTGCGATTGGCCGGTTTGCGCCGTGCGGTCGATCGTGTGGTCGGTCGGTTTGTGCGGCGCGTTCGGCTGTACGAACGGCGATGCGGCTGACCGGTTTGTGTGGCGCGGTCGGTCGTGCGGTCGGCGACACGATCTGCTGGTTTGCGCAGCGCGAACGACGGCACGAACGATCGCACCGCCGGCCGGTCTGCCCAAACGGAAACGCGATTGCCCGCGCGCCCCGCGCGCCCCCGCAGCGGACGCCCTGCAATGCTATCGTTGTCAGCGGTACAACGGTTGCAGGCACAGACGAAAGGGGCATAATGACCGCAAACAACATGCGTGACGATTGGTGGAAGCAAGCCGTCGTCTACCAGATCTACCCGCGCAGCTTCAAAGACGTGAACGGCGACGGGTTGGGAGACATCGCCGGTGTCACCGAGAAAATGGATTACCTGAAGAATCTCGGCATCGACGCGATTTGGCTGAGCCCGTTCTACCCGTCCGACCTGGCCGATGGCGGCTACGACGTGATCGACTACCGCAACGTGGACCCGCGCCTCGGCACCATGGCCGATTTCGACGCGATGGCCGCCGCCGCGCATGAAGCCGGCATCAAGGTGATCGTCGACATCGTGCCGAACCACACGTCCAACAAGCACAAGATGTTCATCGAGGCGCTCGCCGCCGGCCGAGGTTCGGCCGCACGCGACCGCTACATCTTCCGCGAAGGCCGCGGCGAGCACGGCGAGCTGCCGCCGAACGACTGGCAGTCGCTGTTCGGCGGCCCGGCGTGGCAGCAGGTCGATGACGGACAGTGGTACCTGCACATGTTCGCCAAGGAGCAGCCGGATCTGAATTGGAAGAATCCGGACGTGCACGAGGAATTCAAGAAAACGTTGAGATTCTGGTCCGACCACGGCACCGACGGCTTCCGCATCGACGTGGCGCACGGCTTGGCCAAGGACCTCGATTCCGTGCCGCTGGCCGACATGGATCCGGCCGCGGTGCAGCATGTGCTGCCGGCGGACGGCGCGTTCAGCCCGCTGTGGGACCGTCCGGAAGTGCACGACATCTACCGCGAATGGCGTCAGGTGTTCAACGAGTACAATCCGCCGCGTTTCGCCGTCGGCGAGGCGTGGGTGAAGGCCGAATCGCAGCATCTGTACGCGTCCACCGACGAGCTCGGCCAGGTGTTCAATTTCGAGTTCGCCGAAGCCAACTGGTTCGCCGACGAGTTCCGTACGGCCATTGCTGACGGCTTGCGCGCCGCCGAGGAAACGCACGGTTCCACCACGACGTGGGTTATGAACAACCACGATGTGCCGCGCAGTCCGTCGCGTTTCGGTCTGCCGCAGGTGAAGGACGCTCCGTACCACCAGCTGGCGCACGATTGGCTGTTGCGTGACGGAGAGACCTACCGCGAGAATCGTGAGCTCGGCACCCGTCGCGCCCGCGCAGCCGCGCTGATGGAACTGGGCCTGCCGGGTTCCGCCTACGTGTATCAGGGCGAGGAACTGGGCCTGTTCGAAGTGGCGAACATTCCGTGGGATCGTCTTGAGGATCCGACGCCGTTCAACACCCGTCGCAACTTCACCGACAAGGGTCGTGACGGGTGCCGTGTGCCGATGCCGTGGAAGGCTGCCGATTGCGGCGAACCGGCTTCGTGGAGCCCGGACTTCATCACCGGCGGCACGTTCGGTTTCGGCCCGGAGCAGGGCGATTCCGCCGACGCGCACCTGCCGCAGCCGGCCTGGTTCAAGGATTTCGCGGCCGACGTCGAGGCCGATGACAACGGTTCCATGCTGCACTTGTACCGCAAGCTGTTGCAGTTGCGACAGACGGTGCTGACGGCAACCGGAGACACGTCCGCCGACCTGCTGGACATGGGCGATACGGTGGTCGCCTACTCGCGTCCGGCCACGGAAGGCCGTCGATTCCTGTCCGTCACCAATTTCGGCGACGAGCCGATCGCCCTGCCGGACGATGCGGTCGCCATCGCAAATTCCGTGCCGTTGACGGATGACGGCAAGCTGGATAGCGACGCCTCAGTCTGGCTGCTGCTGGGCTGATCGACCGCTGAACCTGGCCGCTCCCAAATCGCCTTGCGTATATGAAAAATTCCGGCCCTCCACAAGGAGGACCGGAATTTTGGTTTGTAAGGAAAGGGGAATGGTAAGTCTAAACGCTACTTCTCGCCGTTCATGATGGCGGCAAGCGATTGCACGCGCGGCAGATCGAACACCTCATCGGTGTGCACCACCTTGAGGTCCGGGCCTGCCAGCGGCACACGCCAGTTGGAGTATTCACTGGACGTGCCCGGCTGGTTCTGCGTGCGCGTCTCGCCCACGCCATCCACCAGCGCGGCCTGCAGCAGCACGGACGGCGACTTGAGTAGCATCTTGTGCATCGCCTCGACGATTTCCTGGATGTGGCCTTCCACATCGCCCGCCACTTCCGGCGTGATCAGGCCGGACTCCACGAGACGGTCCATCATCGCGTCGCGTTCGGCGGTGGCGGAAGCCTGGAACTCCTCGACCGGGCCGGACAGCAGGTGCAGCTGTTTGCGCAGCTTGACGTGCTCGAACTGCAGGTAGCCGGCGGTCGGCGGCAGGTCGTGCGTGGTGACGGAAGCCAGCGCGTACTTGCGGTACGTGGACGGATCGGCGTACGGGTCGCCGGCGTTGGGGGAGTCGTCCACGCGGGCGAACCATTCCACCATGCAGCCCAGCAGGCCGTGCTCGCCGAGTACCGTGCGTACGTAATCAGGCACGGTGCCCAGATCCTCGCCGACCACCAAACCGTTCACGCGGGACGCTTCAATGGTCAGGATCGCGATCATCGCCTCATAGTCGTACGTAACGTACGCGCCACCGCGCGCGCCTTCGCCCTGCGGAATCCACCACAGACGGAATAGGCCGAGTACATGGTCGATGCGCACCGCGCCCGCGTGCGAGAACATGTTGTGCACCATCTCGCGGTACACGCCATAACCAGTTTTGGCCAGATAATTCGGATTGAACGGCGGCTGGCCCCAATCCTGACCCTGCTGGTTGTAGAAGTCCGGTGGGCAGCCCACGGTTACGCTGCCTACTGCGAAACGTTCCGGATTCCACCACACGTCCGCGCCGAGCGAGTGCACGCCCACGGCCATATCCTGCATGAGGCCGAGTGCCATACCGCTGTCACGGGCGGCGTTCTGCGCGGCTGTCACCTGCTCGTCGGCGATCCACTGCAGCCAGCATTCGAAATCGACCATATCGGCGTGCTCGCGCATGAGCTCCACCACTTCAGGCGAATCGCGGTTCGTGTCCTTGAACCACGTGCCTTCCCACGGCGCGCCCCACACCTGGAACGCCACCGACCATGCGGCGAACGCGCGCAGATCCGGACCCGCGGCCTCCTTGAACGCGTCGAACGCGGCCTGACGCTCGACGGAACGCGGCACGTTGTACACAAGCTGCAGCGCCTGGCGCTTGTGCCACCAAGCGGAATTGATGTCGAGCGGCTCGATACTGTCGTTGGCTGGCGAGACTTCCGCGTGCAGACGCGCCACTTCGGCCTGGTCCGCCTCGTTGAGTTCCGCATATTCAGCGATATCCTGCGGACGGATGTACGTCACATTGAGAAAACGACGCGATTCGGGAAGATACGGCGACGGCTCCAGCGGCGGCACCGGCGCGGTGGCGTGAATCGGGTTGATAAGCATGAAATCGGCATGCGATTTCGTTGCCGCGTCGGACAGCAGCAGCTTCAGATCGCCATAGTCGCCCACGCCCCAGGATTCAGCGGAACGGATGGAATACATCTGTGCCATCCAGCCCCAACGTTGCTTTTCCGCTACTGCTGGCGGCAGTTCGATGCGTGCCGGTGCGCAGATCAGCGCGGCTTCGGCGTGCAGCGGGCCGGCATCGACGGCCAGCGTGTGGTAGCCGGCGGGAATATCGTCCGGCAGCGTCAGTTGCAGCGAGCCGTCATCTGCGTTCGAGCCCGTCAGATACGCGGTCAGATCGCCCGCATATTCCGTGCCGTCTTCCAACGTCAGCTTCAGCGCCACGTCGTTTCCTTTCGCGCGGATTGGCGTGACGGCTTCCTTGCCGATGAACTTCACGACGGTCGGCTCAACAAGTGTGTCTGCGATGCGCTGCTGGGTCGCCGCATAGGAGGCGGTGATCGCTTCGTCGCTGGATGCGTCCACGCCGAGTGCGGCCAATACGGAGACGAGCACTTCGTCGCGGATTTCCACATAGGTGCCGAGCTGGTCGATATACGACGTGGAAATGCCATTGAGCTTGGCGAGCTGGATAAGAGGCCGTGCGATGCGTTCTGCGCTTTCGGTCTGCTGGGTCTGTGTCATAGGTCCCTTCTTTCCGCGCCGTTTGTGACGGCTGACATGCTACATTGCTTGCGATTGCCGCAGCTTCGATGCTGGTGGCATTCGCACCAAAGATAACTATATCACGGTATGATATCGTTTTCAAAGCGTGTTTTGCGGTAAGAGAGTGTTGCTATATTGCGATTTTGCTCTAATTTCAGGAATATAGATAACCGGAATTGTTTTTCCATATTGACTATCGTTTGCAATACGAAGGCGCAGCGCTCCGCATTGCAAACGATTATTCCAACGGGGCATTGCTCGTCTGCTACTCGGCTTCGAGAATTGCAAAGCTTTGCAGACCTAGACGCAGCGAAGTGCCGCTAATTTCGTTTTCGCCGATGCTGAAAATCGTCCGATAACTACCATCTGGTAGCTGCAAAGCTTTGCAATCGCGGCTTGGATTGACGGCTATGATCAGCTTCTGCAGGTGGGTGGAACGCTCGAAAACGAACACTCTATCGCGTTCGATTGCATGGAACGTAGCCCCCGACCGCAAGGCGTCGCATTCCCCCTTGACGTGGAGTATGGAGCGCACCGTATGCCACAGTGATTCGGCGTCGGCCTGCTGTGCGGCGACGGTCGGGGCGTCGGCGGACGGGTCGGCGGGCAGGTAGCTGCCACCGGTCACATCGCCAGCCCGAGTGTCCGATTCTGCAGAATCGGACACGTGAAGTGCTCCGGATGCGTCGTTCGCACCCCACTGCATCGGTGTGCGCGAACCGGTGCGCACGTAGCCGCCTTCTTTGCCGGGCAGTGCGCGGTATCGCATGCCGATTTCGTCGCCGTAATACAGGAACGGCACGCCCGGCATCGCGAACAGCGTGCAGTATGCCAGGGCGATTTCGCGCTGCGACAGTCGCGGCGCCACGCGTGCGGTGTCGTGGTTGCAGGTGATGAAATTAAAATTTCCGTCGGCCGTTTCCGCTTCGCGCAGACGCGGCTCGTACTCGTCCAGGAATTTGCTGATCGGCGTGCCGGAATCGGCGTTGAAATAGCTCTTGTCGCCCTTGCGGCTCAACGGGTCGTCCACGTTGCGCAACAGCATGTTGTAGCCGTTGGGAACGCCGTCCCAACGCCAATCGAGATAGAAATCCATGTCGAAGCCGGCGGCCATCGACTCCTCTGGCCGTCCCCATTCCGAAACGAACGCGGCTTCGGGGAAGGCCGGGCGGATCCGGGCGAACATGTACTGCCAGGTGCGGATGGTGTAAGGCTTGCCCTCATCGTCCTTTTTGACGAGGCTGTCGGCCATATCCACGCGGAAGCCGTCTGCGCCACGGGAAAGCCAGAACCGCATGACGTCCACCATCGCGTCGCAAGTGGCCTTCGCGTCCGGACCAAGGGCTGGCTTCTGCCAGCTACGTTCGGGGTGCGCGAAACCGTAGTTGAGCGCCGGCTGGCATTTGAAGAAGTTCAAGATGTAGGTACCGTTGCGGGGCGATTCGCCGCCGATGAATGGCAGTCCGTCGCCACCGGAGATCCATGAGTCTGTCCAGATGTAGCGGTCGGAATAATTGTTTCGTTCGACCTTGCAACTGCGGTGGAACCACTCGTGTTCCTCGCTGGTGTGGCCTGGCACGAGATCGAGGATCACGTGCATGTCGCGCCGGTGGGCGGCGTCGAACAACGCAATGAGATCGTCGTTGGTGCCGTAGCGTGATGCCACCTTTTTGTAGTCGCGCACGTCGTAGCCGGCGTCTTTGAATGGCGAGTCGAAACAGGGATTGAGCCAGATCGCGTTGCATCCGAGATCCTTGATGTAGTCCAGTTTTAAAGTGATTCCGGGGATGTCTCCGATGCCGTCGCCATTGGAGTCGACGAAGGACTGTGGATAGATTTCATAAAAAATTGCGTCGGCAAGCCATTTGGGGTGGGGGCGTTTCGCGGGGGGAAGCATGAGGGTGTGTCTCCTTGATATTTCGCGGTTTGCGGTGTTTCTTTGAAACAATCATAGCGCTGAATTGCAAACGTTGGCAGAAACGTGCTACACTAACAATCACTGATACATTTTTGGTGGCCCCAGTGTTGTTGGTAATCATCCAAGAACGATGATGTGAACGTATGCAGGGTTTTGGTCCGTACCATTTAACCGGAGATGTTGAGGAACACAAGGTTATGTGAGGAAAGGAAGATCAATGAAGATCGATTGGAAGAAGGCAATCGGACTTACTGCTGCCGTTTCTATGCTGGTTCCGCTCGCTGCGTGCGGTGGCTCCTCCGACGGTGGCGATAAGAACGCTTCCGGCTCCACCGAGGCCGTCACGCTGAGCGTGTGGGCCCCGCAGGAAGACCAGGCCAAGGACACCAACTGGCTAGGCAAGGTCGAAGAGAACTTCGCCAAGGCGCATCCGGAATACAATATCACGTGGAAGAATGACGTGGTCTCTGAAGGCGATGCTTCCAAGCAGGTCAGCACTGATCCGTCCGCGGCGGCCGATGTCTATATGTTCGCTTCCGATCAGTTGGGTGTTCTAATGGACGCCAAGGCCATTGGCCAGCTGGGCACCGACGCTGAGAAGCAGGTGAAGGAACAGAACGGTGACCTCGAAGTCAACTCCGTCACCGGCACCGATGGCAAGCTCTATGGCGTGCCGTACACCGACAACACGTGGTTCATGTACTACAACAAGTCCAAGATCACCGAGGATGAGGCCAAGGACTTCGATACCATCCTTTCCAAGGCCAAGGTCGCGTTCTCCCTGCAGAATTCTTGGTACATCAACGGCTTCTATGATGGCCTGAGCCTGTTCGGCGAGAAGGGCAATGATGCTGACGCAGGCATGGTCTTCCCGAAGGACGGCGCCGATATCACCTCTTATCTGGTTGATGTGGTCGCCAACCCGAACTTCTCCAACGACGATGGCGCTTCCGGCCTCGCAGCCATCAAGGATGGCTCCGCCGACGTGCTGTTCTCCGGTACCTGGTCCGCTAAGGACGTGAAGGAGGCCCTGGGTGACAACTACGCCGCCACCTCTCTGCCGACCTTCACCGTGAACGGCCAGAAGAAGCAGATGAAGTCCTTCGCCGCCACCAAGGCCGCTGCTTACAACCCGAACGCCAAGAACCCGAAGGCCGCCGCTCAGTTCGCGGCTTACCTCGGCTCCACCGAAGCTCAGAAGCTGCACTACGAGATGCGCGCCATCCCGCCGACCGACAAGTCCCTGTCCGACCTGACCACCGACGACATCGCAGCCAAGGCCCAGGCCGACACCATGGCCAACACCGCCCTCCTGCAGTCCGGTCTGTCCGGCATGAACGATTGGTGGACTCCGGCCGAAACCTTCGGCAAGGCCCTGGTCAACAAGGAAATCACCAAGGACAACGCTGCCGCCAAGTACCAGGATTGGGTCAAGCAGGCCGGTGGCAAGATCGCTGAGTGAAATCAGTAATCCTAAAAATCCAATAACTGAAGAATGCAGGTGGTTGGCACTGCCAAATCCCCCAGCCATCCTGCAGCTTTGAGAGACGCTTCGAGTCGCGGTGTCTCTCTCCACTTTGCATAGTGGCTCACTCCTCCTCCGAGCTTTGCATTCCCGGGCAAGGTTTTTAAATTCTCCTTCCCCTTGTCCGGGAGCAAAGCTTTTTTTATCTTTCAATATCCATATGAGAGGGCAGTCGAAATGACAGCAACAACTCTTTCCCCACGGGAGATGAAGCGCCTTCGGAAGCAGGGTGCTGATTATGTTTCTCCGTCGCCTTACACGGTAAGGGCGGCGTTCCGGCGTGGTGACCTGTTCACTAAGCTTTCCGCAGTGGTGTTTGGTCTTGGCAATATCGTGCGCAAGCAGTATGTCAAGGGCATTGCCATGCTGGCGCTGGAAATCGCATACTTCGTGTTCATGGCAATCAATGGCGTGGACTATCTTTCCAAGTTGCCGACCTTGGGTACCAATGCAGGCGGCAAGAAGCTGGTCGACGGCTTCTGGGTCTACACCGAGCCTGACCGTTCCGTGGTCATCCTGCTGTACGGCGTCGCTGCCCTGGTCATCACCGCCGCCTTCATCGGCCTGTGGGTCATGTCCGTGCGCGCCGCGTACAAGTCCCAGGTGCTGCTCGAAGAGAACGGCAAGGCTCCGAGCTTCATGGACGATGTCCGCGAGCTGCTTGACGCCAAGGCTCACGTCCTGCTGATGTTCCTGCCCACGCTGGGCATTGCCGTGTTCACTGTGCTTCCGTTGATCTTCATGATTTCCATGGCATTCACCAGCTACGACCACAAGCACCTCGTGCTGTTCCACTGGGTCGGCTTTGAGAACTTCGCCAAGGTCTTCTCCAACAGCGGCGGCACCGTTAACGCCGCACTGTTCGGACGCGTGCTGGTGTGGACCTTGGTCTGGGCCTTCTTCGCCACCTTCCTGAACTTCTTCTTCGGCATGTTCGTGGCCATGATCATCAACCGCAAGACCACCCATTTCAAGGGTTTCTGGCGTGCCTGCTTCTCCATGTCCATCGCCGTTCCGCAGTTCGTGTCCCTGCTGGTCATGCACACCATGCTCCAGCCGCAGGGTGCGGTGAACCGCATGCTGCAGACGTGGGGTTGGATTGACGGCCCGCTGCCGTTCTTCACCGACGCCACTTGGGCCCGTGTCACCGTAATCGTCATCAACCTGTGGGTCGGTATTCCGTACACCATCATGCAGATTACTGGTATTCTGCAGAACATTCCGGCCGATCAGTATGAGGCGGCGAAGATCGACGGTGCCAACTGGTGGCAGATCTTTACTAAGATCACCATGCCGTACATTATCTTCGTGCTCACCCCGTATCTGATCACCACCTTCACGGGCAATGTGAACAACTTCAACGTCATTTACCTGCTGTCCGGCGGCGATCCTACGCCATTGGGCGATTCCGCAGGCTCCACTGATTTGCTTATCACCTGGCTGTACAAGCTGACCGTGGACAAGCAGGATTACAATCTCGGTGCCGTGATCGGCATCATGACCTTCGTCGTGTTGGCCATCGTTTCGCTGATCACCTACCGCAATTCCGGCTCCTATAAGAATGAGGAGGCATTCCGATGAGCAACAAGCATTCCGCAACCAAAGTGGAAAGCCACGGCCTTCTGCACGACCAGAAGATCCGCCGTATCACCGGCGACGTGTTCGCCCACTTGTTCCTGGCCATTCTGGCCGTCATCTGGCTCGTCCCAATCGTATGGGTGTTCGCGGAGTCGTTCAATAAGAACACCGCCCCGTACACCAGCTCCTTCTTCCCGAAGGAGTGGACTCTGGACAACTATAGGGTGCTGTTCACCGACCGCAACGTGTTGGACTTCCCGAAGATGTTCGGCACCACGTTCATCATCGCCTGCTTCACCTGTGCGATTTCTCTGATCTTCGTGCTCTCCGTGGCATACTGCATGAGCCGTATGCGTTTCCGTGTGCGCAAGACTTTCATGAACGTTGTGCTGATTCTTGGCATGTTCCCGGGTATCATGGCCGTCACCGCCATCTACTTCATCTTGAAGGCCTTGGGCCTGTCAAGCGGCACCATGACTACCGTGGCGTTGATTCTCGTGTACTCCGCCGGTTCCGGCGCTGGCTTCTACGTGATGAAGGGCTATATGGACACCATTCCGACCTCGCTGGACGAAGCCGCCCTGCTCGACGGTTGCACCCGTTTCCAGGTGTTCCATAAGATCATCATCCCGATCTGCAAGCCCATGATCGTCTACCAGGCCATCATCGGCTTCCTGACCCCGTGGCTCGACTTTGTCATGGCCAAGGTGATCTGCCGTACGCAATCCAACTACACCGTGGCATTGGGCCTGTGGCTCATGCTGCAGAAGGAATATATCCAGAACTGGTTTGCCCGCTTCGCCGCGGCCGCGGTCGTGATCTCCGTTCCGATCGCCATCCTGTTCATTGTGATGCAGCGCTTCTATCAGGAGTCCATGTCGGGCTCCGTGAAGGGCTAAAGAAAGGCAAAGGATATGACGCTCGTAGACAGCTTCGCACAGCCGAACACGAGCGTCGCCGAACCGTTCCCGCTGTGTCTGGAACGGCCGCTGGGTGCCGTTGTTACTGAAACCGGCACCCAGTTCGCTCTCTGGGCTCCTTCCGCACAGAAGGTGACCCTGAGACTGTTCTCGCGTGGCTCCATGGGGGAAAGCGGCGACGCTCTGATCGGACAGTACCCGATGCGTTCGGAATCCGATGGTTCCTGGACGTACGATTTCGCCGACAACATGCACGGCGTGTATTACGACTTTTTGATCGAACGCGATTGCGGTTCCGTCGACCGCATCGCCGACCCGTGGGCGCGCGGGGCCGGTGTGAACGGCCGGCGCAGCATGATCGTGGACTTCAGCCGCACCAATCCGGATGGTTGGTACCGCGACCATATGCCGGACGTGCCGCTTGCGCAGACGGTGGTCTGGGAAACCCATGTGGGCGATTTCAGCAATGATCCCGCCGGCGGTTTCCCCGAATCGCATCGGGGCAAGTATCTGGCGTTCACCGACGACGGTACGTCTCTGGACGGGCATCCCGACTTTCCCACGGGCATCGCATATCTCAAGAAACTTGGCGTCACCGCGGTGCAGCTCATGCCGATTTACGATTTCGGTTCCGTGGACGAAGAGACCTGCGATCGCTACAACTGGGGGTACGATCCGGTCAATTACAACGTGCCGGAAGGCTCGTATTCCACCAATCCGTTCGACGGGTCGGTGCGCATCCGCGAAGTGAAGCAGATGGTGCAGGCGCTGCACAACGCCGGCATCAAAGTGATCATGGACGTGGTCTACAACCACATGTTCTCGCCCGATAATTGGTTTGAGCGGTCGGTGCCGGACTATTTCCTGCGCCGTAAGCCCAACGGCGCGCTGGCCAACGGATCCGGCTGCGGCTGCGATATGGCCACCGAACGCAAGATGTTCCGCCGGTTCATCGTGGAATCCGTGACGTTCTGGGCGCGCGAATACCACATGGACGGCTTCCGTTTCGACCTGATGGGTCTGATCGACGTGGACACCATGAATGCCGTGCGTGCTGCTCTGGATGAGATTCCCGGCCGTGGACGCGACATTCTCATGTACGGCGAACCGTGGTCCGCGGGCGCCACCGCGCCGCTGCCCAGCGACACCGTGCTGGCTGACAAGTCAGGCCTGTCGAAGCTTGACAGTCGCATCGGCCACTTCTGCGACACCACGCGAGACACCATCAAGGGCCATGTGTTCTTCTCGGACCGCCCGGGTTATGTGAACGGTGGCATGCACGAGAACGTAGCGGCTGCGCGTGAGGCCGTGGACGCGTGGCGTCGCGGCAAACATTCGGAAGGAGTGGCAGGCCAGGTCATTCAATACGTGTCCGCGCACGACGACCTCACGCTGTGGGACAAGTTGTGCGCGAGCTTTGCGGCTGGTTCGTTGGGCAGCACCGTGGCCGAAGGCGTTAACGAAAATACCGTGGATGTGCCAAAAGTCATGTATGACGCCGATTTCTCGGCGGAAGGGCTGGCCGGTGTCGGTCCGCAGATTGCGGCCGCGCTGACCGACGTGATGGACGCCAACAAGCTGGCTGTGGGTATCACGCTTACCTCCGCTGGCATCCCGTTCATGCTGTCCGGCGAGGAGTTCGCACGTACCAAATTCGGCAGCTCTGATTCTTACGATTCCGCCAAAGAGCTTAACTGGCTCGATTGGAACCGTGCATGGCAGAAGCGCGATTTGATTGAGTATTACGCGAAGTTGATTGCATTGCGCAAGTCTGATCCACAGTGGTTCGACGGCAAACGCAATATCGTCGATACGGAAGGCGACGAACTCGTGTTCCGCGTCGGCGATTATCTGATGGCCGCCAATCCAGGCAGACACGTCGGCGTTATTGACGTGGCCGTAACGGGTTTGGAACCGATTGGCGGAATACGGAGATACTGGTGTGGTCTCGGCTCGTCCGTCAGTCCGGTGGAAGGCAATGTGAGCGCAGGTGATGGCGATTATTTGATTGTTCCACCGCATACGTTTGCAATCTGGCGGTTGCAGTAATACTCTCAGTAGGGAAGCTACAAAACGGCGACCGCAAAGCTGCGGTTGCCGTAACAGATACGGCAATGGGGCAGGAAAACCAGAAAGGATACGACAGTGGGAATCGGAGCGCGCAATCCGCGGTACGAGGTGGTGTTTTTCGACCTGTACGGAACGCTGATCGACATTCGTACCGATGAGCAGAGCGAGGCCGCATGGCAGGCGCTGTACGATTGCGTGACCGAATTGGGCGCGCAGTACGAATCCGTCGACGTGATGCGCGACCAGTTCGAAAAGCTCGAAGCCCGCGAAATGGTCCACCAAGCCGACCGTGCAATCGTTCGCAACGGGTGGGACGAATTCGACATCCTGCCGGTCTACCGGTCCCTGCTCATGAATCGCAGCGAGGAAGCGGAAAAGAAACTCGCGCTACCGCAGGCCGCGCTGAAAGCCGCATGGGCGTTCCGGCAGGGCAGCACCAGCATGATCCGCCTGTATCCGGGCGCACTCGACATGATCGAAGCATTGCAGGAGGCCGGCGTCGTCGTGGCGCTGCTAAGCAACGCACAAGCCTGCTATACTCGCCCCGAACTGGAAATGACCGGCTTGGCGAACGTACTGGACGACGTGATTATCTCCAGCGAAGAGAAAATCCGCAAGCCTGCCCGCGACTTGTACATGTTGGCTCTCGACCGCGAGTTCGTAATCGCAAAAAACGCGCTCATGGTGGGCAACGATGAAGCAAACGATATTATCGGAGCCAATTCCGCCGGTCTCGACGCAGCATACTTCCGTACGGAAATTTCGCCGATGAGCGACCCGCCCAAGTCGGAGCATGCGGTATGTTCGTTTACCGGTGCCGACTACGACGGTCTGCTGAAATTCGTGCTGAACGCGTGAAACGCGCGTAGGTTGCGTCTTGGGCGTACTGGGCGTCTTGGGCGCACGAAAGGCCGTATGCGGAACTGAGGAGGACATATGGAAAGCTATGTCGAGCAGGGTGCTGGAGCTGATTCGATTGAACAGATCGGATTCGGCGGCGCTCGCCGTACCAAGAAGAAGCACCGCGGACTGACGGTGTTCCAGCTCAAGGTCATCGGCGCTGTGGCGTTGGCTCTGTCAGCTGGTAGCACCACCATTGTGCCGCTGTTTTTCGGTTCCGACGTCAATAATATGACGTCGCTGACGGCGATGGTCTTAAGCGAGGTCGTATCTTGGTTTGCTATTCCGATTTACGCGTGGCTGCTGGTGCAGGGTTTCCGTGAAACACATAGTCGCGTCGCGTACGGCCTGCAGCTGTTCATCCTCGCCGTGGTGTGTGAGGTGCCGTACGACCTCTGCACGTCGCATAAGGCTTTCGATTTTGGCTCGCAGAACCCTGTTTTCGGTCTGTTCATCGCGTTCGTTGTGCTTGCCGTGTTGGATTGGGTGGCGGCGCGCTACCAGAAGTCAATGAAGATTGTGCTGTCGGTCGGTCTGGTGTTGATCGGACTGTTGTGGGATCTGCTGCTGCGCGTCGGCCTGCGCCAGCATATGATGAGCGTCGGCTCGGTGACGCTTGGTTTCGTGCTGATTTTCACGTTGATGCGCCAGCATGAGAATTCGATGATGTTCACTGCCGGCCTGTTTGGCGCGGTGATGATGATTATGCCTGGCATTGGCGTTGCATTCGTGCATTATTACAACGGCGAGTTGGGTTATAAGCGGCAGTGGACGAAGTGGGCTTTTTACGCGGCTTATCCAGTTATTTTGATATTTTGTGCTATTGGTGCAACATTAGCGTGATTTTTGACAACGTTCGCAGTATAATAGTAGCAATATGGGAGAGCATTGCCGCTCGGGCAAGTGTTTCCAAGGCTGGGAACGTTTGTGATTATGATGCAGAAACCGCAAAGGGGTTGAGAGATGGATAGAGCAGGCATTCGCGAGGTGGCCAAGGCCGCGGGTGTGTCGATTTCCACGGTGTCGCGCGCGTTCACGCGTCCGGAACTGGTGTCCGAACGTACACGTCGCAAGGTGCTGGAAACTGCCGACAAGCTTGATTTCAACATCTCACGTTCCGCGACATCGTTGAAATCGGGCCAATCGTACCGTGTGGCGATGCTGATGAATGAAGAGATCACTAGCTGGTTCAATACGGAAGTGTTCGCTGGAATCGAATCCGTCATGCATAATGCCGGGTATGACGTATCGCTGTTCCAGCACGTCGACACCGCCGAAAACCGCCGCGACTTCTTCACGAATCTGCCGGTCCGCCGCAACGTGGACGCAGTATTCGTGACATCGTTCGGCGTGGATCCGAAGGAAATCCAGCAGCTCAAACGCATCCACGTGCCGATTATTGGCATCAATACGCCGACGCAAAGCGGCTTCGACGCCACCATCTCCATCGACGATGAGGACGGCATGTTCACCGCCGCCCAGCATCTGATCAATCTGGGGCACAAGAATATCGTGTACGTGTGCTCCGATGCGGTCGATTCCATTAATTCCTCCATCGATGCGCGAGGACAGGGCTTCATCCGCGCCTGCAAGACGATGGAGGCCTCCCATGACTTCAAGTGGCGCGTCGTCTCTGTGCCGCGTGGCAAGACCTTCGCCGACTCGGCGTTGACCGCGCTGCTTGCGTTGGACGAGTTCCCGGACGCGATCTGCTGCCAGATGGATATGATGGCGATTCCGCTGGTGTTGCGTTTGGAACGTTACGGCCACCACACGCCGAGTGACTATTCGATTATCGGCTTCGACGATTCGCCGTACGCCGACACTGTGAACCTGACCACCATGCGCCAGGATCCGTATGCGATGGGTCGCGCGGCCGCACAAAAGGCCATGAAGCTTATCGAAGGTGAGCCGCTTGAGAACGCGCATGAGATTGTGCGCGCCCAGCTCGTGCTGCGCGGCACCGATTCCGTGTACGGCACTGGCCGCTGAGAGCCGAGTCTCATTGTCCTTCTGCAGCCCGTCAATGCCGACGGGCTGATTGTGATAGCCCGGGGTGGATTGGTAGGGGATACCCCCACTGTAGTCACGGTGTGTGGCATACGTTTTCATGAAAAATGAAACAATTTGCAGTGATGTGTTTCATGACACGCCCATCGGGGGCTGATGAATGATGAATTTCATTCAATGATCAGCGTGTGTTTTTTGATTTTGCAATCGTTGACAAACCGTTGAATATCAGGCTTTAAAGCGTTGTCCCCGTGAGAGGGGATAAAAAACGTATCGGGGGAGGGGGTATGGGTTCTTTCTGTTTCATTTTGTTTTCGTAACTGCAAAGGTTATCATAGTAAACCGTAGGTAGAGAAAAAGGGAAAACAGGGGTTTCCGGCTGTGTTGCCGGAGATGGGAACAGCGTAGAAGTTATACGTAAAACAGAAGTGATAACGGCATTATGCAAAGGATATCAACCCTCGAGTTGAGGGGCTCAGAAGGGTGAACACTTTGCGGATAGGGGACAAGATGAGGCAATGGCGTAATGGTGCCGGCAACGCACCACGACACTATGCAGGAACGCGACCGACCGCCGGTCGCGTGCTTTCGCGTACCCGCTCCCTGACCGCCGCCGCCATAGCGGTAGCCATGATGGCCACCGTAGCAGTAACTTCCCTCCTCCCCGCCTACAATGCCAAGGCGGACGAAAGCAGCTTGGCGGATGGTTCCAAGTGCACTCCAACCTCTTACACGCTGGGCGACGCTTCTGGCATGGCTAGCGAGGATACGGGTGTGGCAACCTACGTAGGTCGTGACCTTTACATCGGTAAGAACACGAACGGTAAGGCAAATATCAGCAATGAGAATGATGTTGATGGCTCGTATGCAGTAGAGGCCGAGGGCCTTACCGTGGTCAACGGCAAGCTGGTCATGAAGCCGTTGAAGGATTCATGGAAGGCTCCGAATTCTTCTGGCATCTATTCGAGTGCCGGTTTCCGTTGGGGTACCGTGGGTTTCGGTTCGCAGTTCCGTCCTAGCGACAGGAAAACCGTGCTTGCGGTCGGTGGTGCCAACTCCGGTATCAACAGCCTTTCTTCGGGTAATGTGCAAGGTAACGTCGGCGCATATGGCAAGGGCGGCTTTGTCGGCCAGAGCTACACGGCATGGGATTCCAAGAATAGCTACAAACCTGTGGCAAGTTCCGCTCAAGGTTACCAATACAAGGCTTCTATCGCCGGCAGTGAGACCAAGTGGAGCAACAACACGAGCCGCTCTTCTATCGTGGCCGCTCAGGGCGATTGGCAAAAGAACAATGACGTCACCTTCAACGCAGCAGACCCGTTGAAGGACGTGAACGGCACCGATTACACGAACTATACGGAAGCCAACCTCAAGACCAAGCTTTCCGCCCCCTTGGCCAAACTGGAGGACACGGGTACCGTCAATGCCTCTGGAGAGGCGTCGGAAGGCACCGCCACCCGTTACAAGTACAACTACGATAAAACGACGGATCCCGTCAGCTTTCAGTTCACCTATAATGGCGGCTCTACCACCGTCGATGGCCAAAGCGTAAAGAACAACGAGAAGCTCATCACCTTCACCGGAGACGGCAAATCCGCCACGCAGGTGTTCTCTCTCACCAGTGAGCAGCTTTCCTCCGCCGGTTATCGTGGTGTCGATTTCAAATTCGTCAACATTCCTAAAGACGCCTCCATCGTGATCAATGTGTCCGGCGACAACATTGACTTCCATACCGGCTGGCGTTTTTGGTGGGACAAGACCGACATCGGTGGCGGTTTCTCCAAGGCGGAAACGGATGAAGTCCGTAAGCTGTACTCCTCCGTGGCTCAGAAGATTATGTGGAACTTCAAGGACGCCAAAAACGTTACCATTCGCGGCGGCGTGGCCAATGAGAGCAACAGCGAGATTGACGGCAACCATCAGTCCAAGAACACCACTGATGATCCTGCAGCCGCAATGCTCGGCAGCATCCTCGTGCCGAACGGCAGCTTCGAATCCCATGTGAGCACCAACGGCCGTGTGTACGTCGGCCAGGACTTCATGATGTACAATCCGACCGCAATCGCATATGAGAACGGTAAAGCAGGTTGGGAAGGCAAGACCGCCTCCGTGCTCAACATGGATCAGGAGCGCCATAACCTCCCATGGAATGGCCAGATGACCTCTAACTGCCCGGCCATCCAGTGGAACAAGGCGAACTCCGCTGGCGAAGCGTTGAAGGGCACCACTTGGAATGTGTACGGCACCCTTGAGGCTGCAAAGGCTGGAACATCTTCCTTGGGCACCATCACTGATGGCGAGTTCACCGATGGCAATGACGCGGATGGCACCATCAAGTTCGAAGGCGTCGCCAAGAGCGCCAAGTACTTCGTGAAAGAGTTCGCTACCAACAGCACTGAATACACGAAGGTTAATCCGTATATCTATCAGATCAATACCGGTGACGATGAAGACACTCACACGAATATTGTGCACGTGTATGACGCCGACGGTAATGAAGTCTCCGGCAGTAATGCGGATAAGAAGCTGACCGATTCCAGAGCGATTATCAACGAGAAGGAAGGTGCCACGCTGGAATGGTCGAAGGTCGACGCTTCCGGCCCTACCAAGGTGCTGTCCGGCTCTGAATGGCAGTTGCAGAAGAATAATGGCTCTAACGAGGCGTATCAGATCACGGATTCCACCAAAGCCGTCGATAAGGTTACGATTCAGTACAATGGCAATGTCGTCCCGACTGAAGGTATTTCGCTAACCTACAATGTTGCTGTTGATTTGACCGCGATTGTCACTGGCACGGACGGTGGCACGGATGGCGTACCTCAGGCCGTGAAATGGAGCAGTAGCGATCCGGCTGTTGCATCGGTGAACGATGGCACGGTACTCGGCTTGAAGAACGGGGCAGCCACAATAACCGCATGCTCCGTTGCGGATAGCGCGAAGTGCGCGACGGCAACCATTACCGTCACCGGTGCTCCTGCCGATACGAAGAACACCACCACGTTCTACTTCAAGGCGGATGGTTACGCTTCCGACGACACGAAACTGCGTTATCGTCTGTTACCTGCGGAAGGGAATGCAGGTTGGAGCACAGAGAGCACGGATCCTGTGCTGTCCAATGTTACCAATTGTTCCGGCTGGCTGAGTGTTACGATTGGCAACCCTGGCCTTAAAGCTGTGGAATTCCTGTTCTACCAAGGTGAAAGTTGGTATCACAGTGGCAGTGCAAGTAGCAGTTCGAACTTTACTCTTTCGGCGGGTCAATCGGCAGTGGCCGTACAGGACTATAAGGCTGTCAACGGTGCTCCTTCCGGCTGCAGTACCGGCGGCGGCTCCGGTAGCGGCGGAAGCACCACCACCGGTACCGTCACCATCTCTGGCTCTACGGAGGTTGGCCTCAACAAGTCCATCGAGTTGACGGCCACTACAGATCCGGCCAACGATACCATCACATCGTGGTCCAGTGGCGACATCAGTGTTGCTACTGTAGCGGGTAGAGGCAAAACCGCTACTGTCGTTGGCAAGAAGGCCGGCAGGTCCACCATTACCGTGGTGACCTCATCCAATGCCATGGCTTCCGTCACCATCACAGTGAGGGATGACTCCACCATCAACGTGTACTTCCAGAAGTCCACGGTCAATTGGAAAGAGTACTACCTGCATTATCAGCCAAAGACTGGCACGAATTGGCCGGCGGTTCCGATGACAAATGCTTCTGGCTGCAGTGGCTACGTGGTGGCCAGCATCCCGAAGGCGAACGTTGCAGCGAATCACGGCTATTACTTCCGCAATGGTAATAGTCCGAACAGCGATGGTTGGTACAACAGCAACGGTCAAAACGCGGAAGGTGATCCGTTCAAATTCTGGAGTGGCACCTACACCGACATGTACGTGAACACCAATTCCGACAAGCAGCCAACGAAGCCGAAGAGTTGTCAGTTCGCCTCTTCTGCCGCCAAGGTGAGGGCTCGCGTGTCCACTGCGGTGCTGAAGTCCAGCAAGACAGATGTGATCGCCGTCAACGATGCCGAGGGTTCCGGCACGAGTGCGGCTCCCATCGTCTACTCCTGCGGCGACGCCAAGGGCAAGTGCGATATGGACACTAGGGCTGGCTATTTCAAGGTGGTCGACCTTGAAGACGGTACGTATACGCTCACCGAAATGGTTGCGCCGAACGGCTACAGCATCGCCGGTCCGTATACGGTGACGATTACGACCACGAATGGCGTTACATCGGTTTCGATTACGAATGGTAATAGCGGTCTGATTAACGATAACAAGATTCCGAACATCCGCAATACCGGCACGATTTCCTGGAACAAGATTTCTTCGGATTCCACGAATACCAAGAAGCTTGGAGACTCGGAGTGGAAGCTGACGAAGACTGCAAACTTCGGCTGGGACACTGACGGTAAGGCGGTGTATACCGACATTGTCAATGACCAGCAGTCGCCGATCACGATTACGGACTGCAAGTTGGGAGCGGGTAATGCTTGCTCCGCCTCTGAAGTCCAGCCGATTTACGATGTGGATCCGGTCGAAGGCCAGTTCAAGCTAAAAGGCTTGGAGTGGGGTACGTACACGCTCGTCGAGTCCAAGGCGCCTGACGGTTACGATGTCGATTCCACCGTCCGCAAGTTCACGTTCGGTCCGGCCAGTGGCTCTGATGGCACTGGCCAGTGGAACTCGAACGGTGTTGCGTCGGCCGCTGGCGATGCTACCGGCAATTTCACGACTTCCCCTGCGAATTACGACTCCTCAGTGTTCAACTTCTCGGTTGGGGGGATTAAGAACCAGCCGGGGGTGGTGTTGCCGGCGACTGGTGGAACTGGCAACTCTTGGATTTACGCGGCGGCTTTGGTGACTGCGTTGATAAGTGTTGTTGCGGCTGGAACGGCCCTCAAGGTCAGGAGGCGGCAATGATGAACTCGTCTAGGGGAAAGGGGGCTGGACCGTAGCGTAGCGACCCAATGCCCACTAGGCAATAACTGAACACACATAACTGAAGATTCAAGATTTCAAACAAGAAAGAAAGGGAGAACAATGAACAAGGTTCTCAAAGGCCTCGTAGCCGTGGCAGCCACCGCAGCGATGGCCGTCGCCGGTTTCGCCGGCGCCTCCACCGCCATGGCGGCAGAGGGCGATGTTACTATCACCATTGGCTCGGAAACTACGCCTGCAAGCGTTGGTGATGTATACGCTGGCTATCGTCTGTTTGACGAAACCGAAGCTTCTGCTGGTAAAAAGACCAACGTTGCTTACCAGAAGCGTGCCGACTGGAATCATTATGATAAGGTTGCTGACGCAATCAAGGCCGTTGATTCCTCCGCTACCCTGACTGCGGACAGCAAAGTCGACGATTTCGTTGCGGCTATTGGCAAATTCGATGGTACTAAGACTAAGCAGTTTGCCGAAAACTTGTATAAGTCGCTGAAGAACGGCAGCGTTGATGCCGATGCTACTTCCGCCGCAGTCGCTGCAGGTGCATCTTCCACTACGCTGTCCGGACCGCAGGGCTACTACTTGATTGTTCAGACTACCGCAGCTAATGACGCGGGCAAGACCATGTCCGCTGTGATCGTCAACACTGCGGGTCAGTCCGGTGTGACCGTTTCCCCGAAGAAAGATACGGTCACGGTCAGCAAGAAGGTTCAGGAGAACCAGGACGGTGTCAACAACCCTGATGCTGAAAACTGGGGCACCGCCGCCGATTACAATATCGGCGATTATGTCCCATTCCAGCTGACTGGTACCCTGCCTGCTGACTACGCCGACTACAGCAGCTATGCATATACCTTCCACGATACTGCCTCCGCGGGTCTGTCGTTTGTCAAAGACGATGCTCATCCGGTGAAGGTCTATGCCGTAAAGGGAGGCAATAAGGTTCAGCTTAAGGCAGACGCGACCAACGGTTATCAAGTTCTGACTACTGGCCTTAACGCTGGTGAGACCTTCAATGTGAAGTTTGCCGATCTGAAGAAGGCTCAGGCTGCCAATAATGACACTGTGAACATCGATAAGGACACCAAGATTGTCGTCGAATACTACGCTCAGCTGAACGCTAAAGCTGTGCTTGGTGCTAACGGCAACCCGAACGAGGTCTACCTGGAGTTTTCCAACAACAAGTATGGTGAAGGCACTGGTAAGACCGAAAACCATAAGGTCACCGTGTTTACCTTCAAGCTGGAAGTCACTAAGTATGGTAAGACCGACAGTGGTAAGGAAGCTCTGAATGGTGCTGGCTTCACCCTGTACAAGGCTACCAAGGCGAATCCGACGGACAGCGATTACACCAAGGTTGGCGAAGAGGTTAAGAATCGCGATGGCAATGTCTTCGACTTCACTGGCCTCGACTCCGGCTACTACAAGATTGTGGAAACCACGACTCCTAAGGGCTACAACACCATTGATCCGATTACCTTCACTGTGACCGCTACCTACGACTCCGTTAACGAGCCGGGCACTTTGAGCGCGCTGACAGTGACCGATGTGAAGATTGGTGGAGTTACGTCGTCTGATCAGACCTTTACTACCGACATGGCAACTGGTGAAGCTGGTGCCGCCCAGATTAAGACGGATGTAGTCGATACCCCAGGTAGCAAGCTCCCGTCCACCGGTGGTATGGGCACCGTGCTGCTGTACGTGGCTGGCATCGCCGTGTTCGTGCTTGCTGGCGCGACCCTGGTGATGGCTCTGCGTCGTCGCAACGCCTGATCCTCCGGATTCCATAAGAATCTGAAGTAACCATGCGAAACCCGTGAGCCGCGTTGACGCAAGTCAGCAGCGGCTCACGGGAATCGCAATACATAATTTAAAAACTAAAAATTAAATAATAACTGAACCCACATATGCTGGGCTGGACCACCTCAATCCCTTGTACACTGCCTAATTTTCTTGAGTATCCAGCCTGGCTCCATATATTTTCCGGTTTGCCGTTGGGGGCGAATCAAACATGCTTACTTTCCAATCCACAGAAGAGGGGTCGGCAATGAAGGAACGCACGATCGCAAGCCGCGTCATCGCCGCATGCTGCGCAATCGCCGCCACATTCGCCGCGGCAGCCTGTGCATTCACTACTCGCGATGCCGTCGCGGCTCCAACAACAGACTCTGCCAGCGGCAGCATCGCCATTTCGTACCACCATAAGAGCTCGGACTCCGAAACTGGCGACGATTCTACCAACTTCGCCATTTCGGACGCCAGCTTCAACCTCTACAAAGTCGGGCAGATCCCGGCAAGCGGCGGCGCCACCTTCGAACCCGTCGCACCGTTCACCGACTCCACCGCCTACCCCGTCGACTGGTCGAAGATGACCGGCAAGGACGCGCAGGCGTGGCGAGACATGGCCAATACGCTCGCCGGACTCATCGCGGTGAACAAACCCGACGCCACGGCAACCGGCGTCACCAACGCTTCCGGACACCTGACCTTCACCGGACTGTCCGACGGCTTGTACCTGGCCGTGTCCGACAGCGTTGACGTGAAGGTCGCCAACACCTCCGGAAAGAACCAGACATGGACGTGCTCTTCCGGCAGCATGCTCGTCGCAGTGCCCGAAGACGGCGTCTCCGGCGGGTCGCGTGTGCTGAGTATCGAACCGAAAACCGAATGTGTGGCGCAACCGCCGAAAACCGTGGAACGCACTGTGCGCAAAATCTGGAATGACCGGAACAATTCCGACGGCAAGCGCCCCGAATCCATCACCGTGAAACTCCTGCGCGACGGCGAGCCCGTGGAAAACGTGAAGCTGAACGAGTCCAACAAGTGGACGCATTCGTGGACGGATCTCGACGCGGACCACGAATGGACCGTGGTCGAAGCGGCGGTGCCCGACGGCTACACCACCATCTCCGATGTGGAAGGCGACTCCACTGAAATCACCAACACGCACACGCCACCCACCACGCCGGACCAGCCGCACACCGGCGCCGACGTGCAGCAGGCCGCTTGGATTGCCGTGGCCATCTTGGGCGCGGGCTTGGTGCTGCTGATCGTTGCCAAGACGGCTTTGCGGAAGCGGGCGTAGCATAAATAACGTGACGGATGAATCGGACGCCAAGCCAGCTGCGCAAGTCGAATTGGATGCGCAGGTTAAACCGGGTGCGCAGGTTAAACCGGCTGCCAAGCATAAGAAATCGAATGCGCTGCTCAATGTGATGATTGCCATTTCCGCAATCGCCATGATCGGCGCGCTGGGCCTCATCGCGTATCCGACATTCAGCGACTGGTGGAACCGCATGCACCAGTCATACGCCGTGGCAGGCTACGTGGAACAAACCAAAGACATGTCCGGCGCCGAACGCAAGGCCATGCTGAAAGCGGCGCACGAATACAACGAACGGCTCGCCGCGAACGGCGATCGGTGGCACATGACCGACGCGCAGAAGCGCGAATATGATGAAACGCTCGACGTGACCGGCACCGGCATCATGGGATACGTGACCATCCCGCGCATCAAAGTGAAACTGCCCGTCTACCACGGCACCAGCGACGGCGTACTGCAGATCGCCGCCGGACACCTGGCCGGAACCTCGCTGCCCGTAGGCGGAGCGACCACGCACGCGGTGGTCTCCGGACACACCGGCCTGCCGTCCGCCCGGTTGCTGACCGGCCTGGACGAGCTGCAAAAAGGCGACACGTTCGCATTCCACGTGCTCGACGAAACCTACACGTACCAAGTGGACCAGATCTCAGTGGTGCTGCCGAGCGAAATCAGCAAGCTGAATATTGAGTCCGGGGCCGATTACGCGACGCTGATCACGTGCACGCCATACGGAGTGAACTCGCACCGGCTGCTGGTGCGCGGCCATAGGATTCCGAACCCGAAGGTCCCGGACACCACGCAATACGACGAGCCGGGGGAGATGACGGCTGTGGCGGCTGTGGTGATCGGACTGATCGTGTTTATGGCTGGCTGCGCTTTTGTGGGGCTCGCGCGGCTATGGCGACGCTCCTGGATTGTGCGGCACGGGTTGTGCGCCGGGGCCGGCGCACGCCATTCGTCTGGTGTTCGGGGGTAGTGTCTAGCCTAGCGCCGCCGCAGGCCGGTGACATCGCTTCTCCGGTGTGCGGGGGTGTGCGTCTGGTCGTGCTTGGTATGTGGTGCGTGGTGTTTGTGTGCTTGTGGTACGTGTTGCGTTTCAGTGTGTGTACTTGTGTTTGCGTGCGTGTGCATGTCTGATGTTGCGCAGGGGTGTTGTTGCGGTGCGCATATGGCCTGAATCGTGCTGAAGCATGGGTTGTGAGCGGATGGGGGTATTATTCGGCCTGTTTCGGACGCTTTTGATGCCCCTTTTGCTCATGACTTGCGATTTTGCCGGTCCGCGCGCGGTCGTGTGCGTACGGGGGTGTGTGCAATGGGTCTTGCGTGGGTGTAGGCGCGCGGGTGTGCCGGTGTAGGCGTGGGTGTAGGCGTGCGGTCGTGGTTTTGGCTGGGTATCTGGCTTATAGATGGCGGATTCGGCCGGGCGTCCGGTGGTATCTCGCTTATAGGTGGCGGGTCGGTTTGGGCAATAGGTCGTTAGAGGGTAGCATGCATGCCCCCTAGATGTCTTGTTTCCGCAAGGGGCCGCCATCTATAAGCGAGATACCATCCGTCGATCCTGCGAATCCGCCATCTATAAGCGAGAAAGCGCGTGAACCGGGCGCTGCGGCGGCGAAATCGCAAAATTATGGAATCGGCTGATTGCTGCGCGCGGCAGGTGGGTAGTATCGGGCGCGGAAGACGTGGAAGGAGCTGCCATGTGTGATGAAGGGGAAACTGCGGATCGGGCGGATGCCGTACGAACGGAATCGCAAAAGATGGAATCGCGAACGGGGGAGACGGCGCTTGACGGGTCGGCGCGCAGCATCATCGTGCTGATTGTGGTCGGCATGTTGGTGGGGGTGCTGTCGGGCATGTTCGGCATCGGCGGCGGCACGGTGATCGTGCCCGCGCTCGTCTGGCTCGGTCTGTCGCAACGCAACGCGGCCGCCACGTCCACGCTGGCGATCGTGCCGACCTCCATTTCCGGTGTCGTTTCGTACGCGACCGGCGGGCACGTCGACTGGCTCGCCGCAGCTCTGCTGTTCTGCGGCATGTTCATTGGCGGACAGATCGGCAGTTGGCTGCTGTCACGGCTGCCGGAATTGGTGCTGCGGTGGATTTTCGTGGCGTTTCTCGTGTTCGTGGTGATCAATCAGGTGAGTTTTGTGCCGTCGCGCGACCACCAGATCGTCATGACGGTGGTGACCGGCATTGGCTTGGCGTTGCTGGGTGTGGTCATCGGCACGCTGGCGGGGCTGTTGGGCATTGGGGGTGGTGCGCTTGCGGTGCCGTCGCTGTCGATGCTGTTTGGCGCGTCCGACCTGGTTGCGCGCGGCACTTCGCTGTTGGCAATGTTTCCGAATTCGATCACGACCAGCGCGGCGAACTTGAAGCGCAGGCTAGCGCATGTGAAAACCGCGCTGATTATTGGTGTGACCGCGGCCGTGACCGCGCCGCTCGGCACGTGGATTGCGGGGGAGGTTTCGCCACGAGTTGGGGCGATTATGTTCGCCTGCTATCTGTGCGTGCTGCTGGTGCGGTCCGTGTTCGTGGCCGTAAAGGCCACGCGCGCGGCGCGGGTTGCGCGGGGCTGAGTGGCGCGGGCATTTTTCCCAGTGGCTGGATGATTTAGTCGCGTGAGTGGTGCGTCAGAGGTGGTTTTTATCCAGTCACTGGGATTTTTGGCGTGTGAGTGGGGTCTGAGAGGTTGGATTTATCCAGCCAGTGGGGGATTTTGGCTTGTGGGGTGCGGTGGGGGTGTTGTTTGACGGAATATGGCGATTTTATTGGCCGTATTCCCCCTGTTCATGCGGTGGATATGTTGCGGTCATCATATGGCGATGAGTGTTCATCTGTCGTTCTTCTGTAGTGCGGTGTGCGTTGGCTTGAGGCACATAGCGTGAGCAGTGGAGTCGAAAGATCCAAGCAAATGCAGTTGCGGAAAGGTTCCGCGCAGCCGGAAAACATGGTCGAAACGGGCGTTACCTAACGGGCGCAACCGAAACGGCAGGTTGGACGGCACGGAAGAAACTGCATGGAAGAAAGAAGAAACATGAGCAAGCACAAGGCTCTCACGGGCGCAATCGCGGCCCTCGCCTCCGTCGCAACGCTCGGCGCGCTCGCCGCACCGGCGCTCGCAGCTGACACCACCTACAGCCCCAACGGCAAGCCGGTCGCGGAACTCGCCAAGCATGGCGGCGCGCAGCGCATCGCCACCATCGGCAACAAGAACGCGAAGAACGTCATCCTGTTCCTCGGCGACGGCATGGGCGATTCGGAAATCACCGTCGCCCGTGACTATCTGAAGGGCGCCAACGGCCACTTCGACGGACTTGACGCGGTCGGCCAGCCGAGCGCGCTTGACGACGTGCAGGCGGGCACCGGCCAGTACACGACCTTCTCGGTCGGCAACGGCAGCAAGGACAGCGCTGTCGGCAAGGATGGCGACGGCAAGCTGGTCGCCAACCCCAATCCGGGCAAGCTTACCCCCGTAACCGATTCCTCCGCATCCGGTTCCGCATGGGCCACCGGCACCAAGACCTACAACAACGCCGTTGACGTTGATATTTACGGCAATCCGCAGCTGAACCTCTTCGAGCTGGCCAAGGCGGCCGGCAAAGCCACCGGCAATGTGACCACCGCCGAAATCCAGGATGCTACCCCGGCCGTGCTGGAATCGCATTCGTCCGAACGTGCCTGCTACGGCCCACAGGGCAAGACCGACGGCACGTCCAACAATGCCTCCAAGCAGTGCCTCATCAACCAGCTTAAGGAAAACGGCGGCATCGGCTCCATCTCCGAGCAGCTGCTCGACACCCGCGCCGACGTAACCATCGGCGGTGGTTCCAAGTACTTCCGTCAGACCGTGCAGGGCGGTGAATACAAGGGCAAGACTGTGTGGGAGCAGGCCAAGGAAATGGGCTTCCAGACCGTCGAGAACGATCCGGCCGCGATGAACGCCCTGCAGTACAAGGACGGCCAGCCAGTGCTCGCCCTGATGAGCGACGGCAACATGCCGACCAAGTTCAACCCGTCCAAGGCCACCGCCAAGGATCCGGCCAAGGACGCCAATCCGACCGTGTGCACGCCGAACGCCAATTGGCTCGGCAACCAGGGCTCCTCGCTCAAGGACATGACCAAGAAGGCGCTCGATTTGCTGAACGACAACCCGAACGGCCAGAAGAACGGCTTCTTCCTGCAGGTCGAGGGCGCCTCGATCGATAAGCAGGACCACGCAGGCAATGCCTGCGGCCAGATTGGCGAGACCGACGACTTCGACCAGGCCATTGCCTACGCCATGCAGAACGTGGACCTCACGAACACGCTGGTGATCGTCACCGCCGACCACGCGCACACCTCCCAGATCCTCAACGCCCAGCCGGCTTACGCACTGTCCACCGTGCTGAAGACCGCTGATGGCAACAACATGGTCGTCTCCTACGGCACCGCCCAGGACGATTCTCGCGATGCAGACGGCGGCTACAACGGCGGCGACATGGAGCACACCGGCACCCAGCTGCGTATCGCGGCTTCCGGCCCTGGCGCACAGCGCGTCATCGGCCTGACCGACCAGACCGACAACTTCTACACCATCGCTGGCGCTCTGGGACTGGCCACTTCCACCGAATCGCAGAAGGCACTGTCTGACAACGGCACTGTGAAGGTCTCTGCTGCCGACGGTAAGTTCACCGCGGACGTCGATGGCTTCAACGGCGACGCTGTGCTCAGCTACGAGCTGAAGGACAAGAACGACAAGACCGTGGCCGCGTCCGATTCCTCCACTCCGCTCTCCGGCGTGCGCGTCAAGACCGCACAGACCACTCCGATCGCGCTGGACGGCGTCACCGAAGGTTCCGAATACAAGCTCACCGTCACCGGCCGCCAGTCCGGCAAGGCCGTGACCGTCGACTTCCAGGCTCCGGCCGCCAACTCCGCCGATAAGAACAACGGCAAGCCGGGCGCTGGCAACGCTGACAAGAACGGCGTGATCGCTTCCGGCAAGGTCAACAACGATACGAAGGCCGGCCCGTTTGGCGCCGCACTGCTCGGCAAGACCGGCACCGCTGTGCTGGCTGCGGCTGTTGCGATCGCCATGCTGGTTGCCGTCGCGATGCTCATCAAGACCGCGAAGGCCGCCAAGAACGACCGCTGATTGGCTGAATAACCTCCGATAATCCCCGAAACCGCCGCCGCTGAGATGCTCCCCAGCGCCGGCGGTTTTGGGTTTTGCGCAAAGTTGAGTGAGGTGTGCTCAAGAATTTTTGCGATTTTGGGAATAATAACTTGCGATTCAAAGTTGAGTGGTGTAGGCTCAAGTTTTGGAAAGCATGAGAGACGGCAATCCGGAAACGGCGATCCGAAACTCGAGCGAAGAACGAAAAGAACGTATAGCGAACCTATTGCAAAGGAGACCAAATATGGGACGCGCAGTTGGCATCGATCTGGGTACTACCAATTCCTGCATCGCAACTCTTGAAGGTGGCCAGCCCACCGTTATCGTGAACGCCGAAGGCGCTCGCACCACGCCGTCGGTCGTGGCTTTCAGCAAGTCCGGCGAGATTCTGGTCGGCGAAGTCGCCAAGCGCCAGGCCGTCACCAACGTCGACCGCACCATCAGCTCCGTCAAGCGCCACATGGGCACCGACTGGACTGTTGAGATCGACGGCAAGAAGTGGACCCCGCAGGAGATTTCCGCCCAGGTCCTGATGAAGCTGAAGCGCGACGCCGAAGCCTACCTTGGCGAACCGGTCACCGACGCCGTGATCACCTGCCCGGCATACTTCAACGACGCCCAGCGTCAGGCCACCAAGGACGCTGGCACCATCGCGGGCCTGAACGTCCTGCGTATCATCAACGAGCCGACCGCAGCCGCACTGGCCTACGGCCTTGAAAAGGGCAAGGAAGACGAGCGCATCCTGGTCTTCGATCTCGGTGGCGGCACCTTCGATGTGTCCCTGCTGGAAATCGGCAAGGACGACGACGGCTTCTCCACCATCCAGGTGCAGGCCACCAACGGCGACAACCACCTGGGCGGCGACGATTGGGACCAGAAGATCATCGACTGGCTCGTCGGCGAAGTCAAGAACAAGTACGGCGTTGACCTGAGCAAGGACAAGATCGCCCTGCAGCGTCTGAAGGAAGCCGCCGAGCAGGCCAAGAAGGAACTGTCCAGCTCCACCAGCACCTCCATCTCCATGCAGTACCTGGCCATGACCCCTGACGGCACCCCGGTGCACCTGGACGAGACCCTGACCCGTGCCCACTTCGAGGAAATGACCTCCGACCTGCTGGGCCGCTGCCGCACCCCGTTCAACAACGTGCTGCGCGACGCTGGCATCAGCGTCTCCGACATCGACCACGTGGTCCTCGTCGGTGGCTCCACCCGTATGCCGGCCGTCAAGGAGCTCGTCAAGGAGCTCACCGGCGGTAAGGAAGCCAACCAGTCCGTGAACCCGGATGAAGTCGTGGCCGTCGGCGCAGCCGTGCAGTCCGGCGTCATCAAGGGCGACCGTAAGGACGTCCTGCTTATCGACGTGACCCCGCTGTCCCTCGGCATCGAAACCAAGGGTGGCATCATGACCAAGCTGATCGAGCGCAACACCGCCATCCCGACGAAGCGTTCCGAAGTCTTCTCCACCGCCGAGGACAACCAGCCGTCCGTGCTCATCCAGGTCTACCAGGGCGAGCGTGAGTTCGCTCGCGACAACAAGCCGCTGGGCACCTTCGAACTGACCGGCATCGCTCCGGCTCCGCGTGGCGTCCCGCAGATCGAAGTCACCTTCGACATCGACGCCAACGGCATCGTGCACGTGTCCGCCAAGGACAAGGGCACCGGCAAGGAACAGTCCATGACCATCACCGGTGGTTCCGGCCTGCCGAAGGACGAGATCGACCGCATGGTCAAGGAAGCCGAAGCCCACGAGGCCGAGGACAAGAAGCGTAAGGAAGACGCCGAGACCCGCAACCAGGCCGAGTCCTTCGCCTATCAGACCGAGAAGCTCGTCAATGACAACAAGGACAAGCTCTCCGACGATGTGGCCAAGGAAGTCACCGACAAGGTCAACGAGCTCAAGGAAGCCCTGAAGGGTGAGGACATTGAGAAGATCAAGTCCGCCCAGACCGAGCTGATGACCTCCGCCCAGAAGATCGGCCAGGCCCTCTACGCACAGCAGGGTGCCGCCGACGCCGCCGGTGCGGCCGGCGCTGCTGGCGCAGGCGCTGCCGGCTCCGCTTCCAACGGCTCCGACGACGACGTGGTTGACGCCGAAGTCGTGGACGACGACAAGGACAACAAGTAATCATGTCCGATTTCAACAAGGACGAGTACCTGAACGACCTGCCCGACATGGATGACCTGTCCGGGCAGGCCGCCCCGGCCGCCGCTTCCGCTGCTGACGGCGCTTCCGCCGATTCCGCCGCTGCCGCCGCTGGCGCAACGCAGGAAGGTGCAGCTCAGCCGGCTGCCGCGCAATCGCAAGAAAATGGCGATTCCGCTGCCGCTGACGGTGCTGACAAGGCAGGCGCTGCCGACGGCAAAGCCGACGATACGCTGACCCCCCTTGGTCAGGCCAAGAAGGAAGCCGCCGAATATCTGGAGGCGCTGCAGCGCGAACGCGCGGAGTTCATCAACTTCCGCAACCGCGCGCAGAAGGAGCAGGAACGCTTCCGTCAGCACGGCATCATCGACGTGCTGACCGCCCTGCTGCCGGCCCTCGACGACATCGACCGCATTCGCGAACACAGCGAAATGGACGATTCGTTCAAGGCCGTCGCCAACAAGATCGACAAGGCGTTCGAGAAGTTCGGCGTTGAGAAGTTCGGCGAAAAGGGCGAGGATTTCGACCCGACGAAGCATGACGCGATCCTGCACAAGCCGGATCCGAATGCCGAGAAGGAAACCGTCGACACCGTGGTGGAAGCCGGCTACCGCATCGGCGACCGCGTGATCCGCGCGGCCCGTGTGGTCGTGGCTTCTCCGCAGAACTGATCGCGCATTCGCACAATCCGCGTATCCGCGCGAAACGCATGTGACGAGTAATCGGGCCCCTCTGAAAAACGAGGGGCCTTCGATTACCTGAAACAACGGTTCAACGACAACTGTTTGAAAGTTTGAAAAACTGTACTTTTTACTGCATGAAAACCTCACGAAAGGAGGCACATCATGGCTGAGAATGAATGGCTGAGCAAGGATTTCTATAAGGTCCTCGGTGTCTCCAAAGACGCCACCGACGCCGAAATCACCAAAGCGTACCGCAAGCTGGCGCGCAAATACCATCCCGACCTGAACAAGACGAAGGAAGCGGAGGAGAAGTTCAAGGACATCTCCGAAGCGTACGACGTGCTGAGCAACAAGGAGAATCGTCAGAAATACGATGCGATCCGCCAGTTCGGCATGGGCGGCGCGCGTTTCGCCGGCGGTTCCGGCCAGGGCGGCTTCGACGCGGGCGCGTTCTCCGACATCTTCGGCTCGATGTTCGGCGGCGGCGCAGGCATGGGCGGCAATGGCTCGCGTATCCGCTTCCAGACCAATGGCGGCGGCAATCCGAACCTCAACGACATCTTCTCGATGTTCGGCGGCGGTGCGGGCGGCCCGGGCGCAGGCTCCGCCTACGAACGCTACGGCGCTGACGATTACGAGCAGCCGCAGCCGGAAAACGGCGAGGACCGCAACTCCAAGATCCGCCTGACCTTCCGCCAGGCCGTCAAGGGAGCCACGGTTTCGCTGTCCGCGGACGGCAAGAAGTTCAAGACGCACATCCCCGCCGGCGTGCACGACGGGCAGAAGATCCGTCTCACCGGTAAGGGTAAGCCGGGCCGCAATGGCGGCAAAAACGGCGATCTGTACCTGCATATCACCGTCGCCGAAGACCCGAAATTCACCCTGCGCGGACGTGACATCATCATGCCGCTGCCCATCACCGTCAGCCAAGCCGTGAACGGCGCGAAAGTGACGGCGAAGGACATCGACGGAAACGAAATCGCCTTCAAAGTGCCCGCCGGCTCGTCCAGCGGCGCGGAAGTGCGCATCGCAGGCAAGGGCGTGGCCAATCCGCACGAGAACGGCGATTTGGTCGGCCGTGTGGAAATCCGCATTCCGGAGCATCCGAACCTCGTTGCCAAGCATGCCGCGAAGGAATTCGACAAGGCATGCGGTGACTTCGCCGACGAGCTCGTTCGGGAGCGCTGACCGCCATGGCACGCTCATCGCGGACTTCCCAAGCCTCCCAAGCGCGCGCCGCACGGCAGATCAAGCGGCTGTATGAAATGTGCGCCATGGCGATCGTGGCCGGCCGGGCCGACCTGGACGGTGCCGCCGAAGTCGGTTTCGACATCGAGCTGCCCGTCTTCTCGGTCGGTGCGGCCGGCGAGCTCGCCAACGTGCATCCGCAGACGCTGCGCCAGTACGATCGCCTTGGCTTGGTCGTACCGCAACGTACGGAAGGTGGCGCGCGACGCTATTCGCTGCGCGACATCTCCCGCCTCGCGCAAGCGCAGCAACTCAGCCAGGAGGAGGGCATCAACCTGGCTGGAATTACGCGCATCCTCGAACTTGAGGAAGAGAACCGCGAGCTGCGCCGCCAAGTGGAGCGGCTGCGCAAGCCGGCCGGTTCCAGCGTGTTCGCCGCGGACGCGGACGGTGGCATCGTGGAAGTCGAGCGGTCCCAGCGCGCGCGCATGTGGCGCAGGCAGCTGCGAGCCGATGCACGGCAGCTTCCGTCGCGCGAATCCGTACGGGCGGAACGTGCGGAAGAGGGGGACGATATGGGCTCCAGGTCAGTGGTAGTTTGGGGAATTCGCTGACAGCCCATTCGCTGACTTTCCTGAAAAGCGCTGGAAAACCTTAAAAAAATCTAAAAAAACAGCAAAATCGGGCATATATCGCGGGGGTATGCCCGATTTTTGGTATGCAACTACTCATAACGCCGCATCTGTCTCGCAATGATGTCTCTATTGTGAGGAATAATATTACGTATCCGCGTTGAAGTTCGTATTTCTTCCGGCTGGCCCACAGCTTCGATGAAATATGACTGCTTATTTCCGCGAAGAATCGGGGGAGGGCATGCGGTGGATACAGAAAGGTTAGGAGCGTACAGTGCCAAGAGTTGCGTTCACCGCAAAGACCCGCAAATACCTGGGGTCTCTCGATGCTGTGGAATCAGTCACTCAGTATCGAATTTGCTATTCCAAGGAATTCCGTGACGACTGCATGCGCAGGTATGCCGAGGGTGGCTCGCCTGCCGCGATTTTCCGCGAGGCCGGCTTGGATCCGAAGATCATCGGCTACAAGCGCGTCGAGCGTTGCATCGCCCGCTGGAAGGCGGAGAATGCCGAGAAGGCCGCTCAGGAGCAGGAGGCTCAGGAGTAGTCGCACGCAAGTCTTGCGATTCGTCTAAAAGGGGTCTATGACGGATTGCTGCGATTGCGGCCGACCGATTTCGTCGGATGTGTTTTTCGTTGCGGAGGCACTTGGGGGATTTCCAAGTGCCTCCGTTGCTATGGGTTGGTTGCTGCGTTGGCTTGCGCGAATTGGCTTGTGTATGAGTCGGTTTGCGTGAACCGATTGGTGCGAGCCGATTGGTATGAACCGATTGGCGGACCGGCTTGATGGAACCGTCCTGTTTTTTCTGCGCGCTGAAGCGCTTCCGTCGTGCCGCTCTGCTGAAATGGTCGTAGCTGACGAAGAATGTAGCTATCGGAGAACGAAGCGTAACGATTGCGAGGAAACGTAATGACCGAGCTGAACAACGGTATCCAGAACGGCGCCCAGGAAGTTTCGAAGCTGATGCTCAAAGCCGTGTTCTGGGACATGGACGGCACGCTGATCGATTCCGAACCGTATTGGCATGAAGGCGAGCTGAAAATCGCAGCCGACCACGGCGGATACTGGGATGAGGACCTCGCTTGGCAGGGTTCCGGCACGCCGGTTCCGGACGTGGCACGCCGCATGGTGGAGCACGGCTGCAAGCTGTTGATAGAGGAAATCGGCAAAGGCATGATCGATTACGTGGCGCAGAAGGAATTCGAGCGCATTCCGTGGATCGATGGCGTCGAAGACGTGCTGCTGTCGCTGAAGGAGGCGGGCGTGCCGTCGATGCTTGTCACCACATCGCCGCGTCATCTGGCGGAAAACCTGATCGCGCAGGCACCGGCCGGCACGTTCGCCGGTTACGTGTGCGGCGATGACGATGTCGAGAAGAAGCCGTCGCCCGCACCGTATCTTGCGGCGGGCCGCAAGCTTGGCATCGCGCCCGAAGACATGAAGTATTGCATCGCGGTGGAGGATTCCATGTCCGGCCTGCGCTCCGCGGCCGCATCCGGTGCCACCACGCTCGGCCAGACCGGCTTCATGCGCATCGACAATTCCAACGGCCCGCAATTCGCCTCAATCAACGGCTACGACGGCATTACCGCCGCCACGCTCGACGCCTACGTACGTAGCCGCAACGCCTGACGCCTCCGCAATGCGTGTGGTGCGTCTGCACAACCGGCGCGCCACACGACATAATCGCCATTATTAATGTTTAATCGAAGTCGATATCGCCGTCGTTTTGCAGAAATTCCATGAGATTGAGGTGACGTACGCCGTCGCGCTGCAATGGTAGCGGATCCAATGTGAACAGGTATTTCGGATACCCGTCCGCCAATTTGCTGAACGGGCGATATTCGCGTTCCTCGACCTGCGGATCCTGAACGCTCATAGACACTTGGATATAGGCGTACTGGTTGCGCTTTCGGACAATGAAGTCACATTCAAGTTTGCCGATGGTGCCGACGCTGACGTCATAGCCTTTCGACCGCAGATGCGTATATAGCGCGTTCTCCAGTGACGGACCGTAGCTGACTCGCGTATCGGTATTACGGGCGAACCGGATACCGGGATCGGCAAGATAGTATTTTTCCCCGCCCCTGAGCGACTTGCGGGATTTCAGATCGAAGCGAGGACACTTGTAGAGGATTTTGGCGTTTTCCAGCAAACGGACGTAGCTGGCAAGCGTTTCGCGTTTGATGCTGATGCCTTCGCTGTGTTTCAGATACGCGATAATGCCGGAAAGATTCGTGGGCGCTGCGAAATTATTGATGAGATAGTCCTGCACACGGGTGAAAGTATCGCGATTGCGTACTTTTTTGTGGGCGGTGATGTCCTTGTTGAAGATCTGCCCGATGACGTCTTGAATATATGCGGCTTTTGCGTCGGGATCGTCATATTCCAGCGATTTCGGGAACCCGCCGTATGTGAGATAGTCGCGGAAGGCTTGCGATACCGGAATTTCCGGTTTGTTTAGGAAATTCCGCATGCCGAGGTATTCCTGAAAGGAAAGGGTGAACATTTCCAGCTTGATATAGCGGCCGGTAAGTTTCGTGGCAAGCTCTCCGGACAGCAGATAGGAATTTGAGCCAGTGATGAAAATGGAGCAATTACCTTCCTCCCGCCAGCCGTTGATGACGGTTTCGAAGCCTTTCACGTTCTGTACTTCATCGATGAACAGATAACGCAGTCCTGCACCGTAGGCATTCGACATGGCTTGTTCGATGAGTTGATCGAGTTGGTCCGGAGTGGTCACATTACGGTATTCGCGGCGATCGAGGTTGAGGTAGATGAGATTGGTTTCAGGGATTCCCTGCTCAAAGAGCTCGTTGAGAACTGTGATGAGCAGGCTGGATTTGCCGCATCTGCGGATGCCGGTGATTACTTTGATGAGACCGGAATCGTTGTAGAAAGGACGGAGCTTGGCCAAATAGTGCTCTCTGCGATAGGTGCTCATGTGGTGCTCCTTGTGACTTTTTAGATACCGATAATCCCTGAGATGTGGTTTAACGGGGTCAAAATTGCGAAAATTGCAAAAATGACCCCGTTAAAACGCTAGTTTAACGTATTTTTGGGTTTGTGTGGACTGTTTGACGTGGACTATCGTACGGGTTTTGCGAAAAATGCGATTTTAACGGGGTTAAAATCGTAAAAATCGCGAAAATAACCCCGTTAAATGGCTTTTTAGAAGTCGGCATGTATGGCGATTCGGCTGGGTTGCGTTTGCGTGGCCGGTGCGGACGGCGCGGTGCGTGCGTGCGGACGGGCGTATGCACGGTGCGAAGAGCGCTGGAAAGTGCGTATGGGAATCGCAAGAAATACCGGAAACGGCGGAAAGCAAAAGAAAAAGCCCGCTGCGGTGGAATGAATGCAGCGGGCTTCGTGGAGCTGACGGTAGTCGAAACCGCGACCTCTTCGATGCGAACGAAGCGCTCTACCAACTGAGCTACAGCCCCATGTGCGTCACCTTGTTTAGCAAGACAACTCTCGAAATATTAGTACGGAGTGTGGAAAAATGCAATTCCACACTCCGCGTGTTGTGCTTGCGTTGTATTCGCCGATATTTTTACGACGATTGAACGCTGCTTATTCGGCGTCGGCGGTTTCCGCAGTGTCCTCGGCAGCCGGCTTCTTCTTGCCGAACTTGGCCTTGAGCAGGCCGACGATCGTTGGAATCAGCGACAGCACAAGAATCGCAATGATCACTAATTCAAAATGCTTCTGCACGGCCGGAATGCCACCGAAGAAATAGCCGAGCAGCGTGAACAGCGTCGACCAGCACAGGCCGCCGAGCACCGAGAACGGCGTGAAACGGCTCCAACGCATGCCGGAAATACCGGAAATGAACGGCATGAACGTGCGGATGAACGGGAAGAAACGGCCAAGGAACACGGCCAGCGGGCCCCACTTCTCAATCATTTTCTCGGTCTTTTCGATGCGTTCCGGAGTCATGGCCTTGACTTTGCCGGATTCGATGATGCGACGTCCGAAGAAGTGGCCGATCCAGTAGTTGCACTGGTCGCCGATGATCGGGGCGCACCAGACCACCGGTAGCAGCGCGAACAGCGGCAGCGCTGACACGCCGGTCTGTGCGTCGGGGGCGGCGAAGAAGCCGGCCGCGAACAGCAGCGAATCGCCCGGCAGGAACGGGAAGAACACCACGCCGGTCTCAATGAAGACGATAAGGAAAATGAAGCCGAGGGTCGGCGCGACGCCCATGGCAATCCAGCTGGCGATCGCGGTACGGGGGTCCTTGATGAGGTTGACGAAGAAATTGATGATATTCATAGGTCTCTCTGTGTGGTTTTGCGCGGTTGCGCGGGGTCGGTTCGTGTGGCTTGCTTTTCCATCGTGCGCAACGAATGTGCCGTTGCGAACCAATCACAGACTACCAACGGGTCTATGCAGTGTGCGTCGCAGTGCGACGACGGGTGGCAAATCTGCACAAATCGTCAATCTTGTGGTTGTTGCTGCTGTCGCCTTGTTTGCGATGCTTCGGGAAGAAGCAATTGCGATTGTCTGCTGGTTGCGTCGGAAGGTGACCGGTTTGCGTGGCTTCGGGCAGAAGTGTGTGCGATTGTCTGCCGGAAACGACGCAAGCTTGGGGACGCTGTGGGCGATACTGGAAAATATGGAGAACTTGAGTGAACGGTCGGACGAAGAAAACGTTGAAACCACCGAAGAAATCGCGCAAAACACTGAACGCGCCGAATCTGGACTTGACGGCCTAGTCGCCGACGTGAACATTCCGTGCGGAACGGTCGTGCTTGCGGCCACGCCGATCGGCAACACTGCCGACGCGTCCGCCCGTCTGATCGCCCTCATGGAAGGCGCCGACATCGTGGCAGCCGAGGATACGCGCCGCCTATACGCGCTCGCGAACCGCCTCGGCATCCGCGTGCCCGGCCGCGTCATCGCCTACCACGACCACAACGAACGCGACAAGGCCGACGGCCTGCTCGACCAGGTCGAACAAGGCGCCACCGTGCTCGTCGTATCCGACGCGGGCATGCCCACCATCAACGATCCGGGACTGGCGATCGTCCGCCGCGCCATCGAACGCGGCCTGCCCGTCACCTGCGCTCCCGGCCCGTCCGCCGTGCTCGACGCGCTGTGCCTGTCCGGCCTGCCGACCGACCGCTTCTGCTACGAAGGCTTCCTGCCGCGCAAGCACAGCGAACGTGTGCAGCACCTGCGCGCGCTCAAATCGGAACGTCGCACCATCGTCTTCTACGAAACCCTGCACCGCATCGACGAGTCCATGGCGGACCTGCTCGACGTGCTCGGACCGAATCGCAAAATGGCGTTGTGTCGCGAGCTGACCAAGGATTACGAGCAAATCCGCCGCGGAACCATCGCCGAAATCCGCCAAAGCGTCGTCGACGATCCGCCGCGTGGCGAAATGGTGCTCGTCATCGCCGGCGCTTCCGAAGAGGAGGCCGACGCGGCCGCGCCCGCAACGCTGTCCATTGAGGATCTGGCGGTGCTGTCAGTCGACCGCGCGCAGGAAGACAACCTGCGTATCAAGGACGCGATCTCCCAGGTTGTCGCCGAACATCCGCTGTCTGACGGCTCGCTCGCCAATCGCAAGCAGGTCTACAATGCCGTGCTTGCGATGAAGGGCTGATCGCTTCCGGAACCGTTCATTTCCAACGATTTCAGCAATATCCGCAGCGCTTCGGGAACACCCGGCCCGCCGACCTGCGCAAGATATTCCAGCATCGCAGGCGTCGCCGAAGGATTGGCGACCAGCCATTTGCGCAATCGCGGCGCATATTCCGCGATATGCCACAGCACATCTTGCGCGGTGTCGGCGCTGCACGCCACCAACGGCGTCAATTCGATCGGCGGCGCAGGCGGTTCGACCAATGCCTGCTGCCGCGCGTGCGGCTGATATTTCGGCGGCGCGCGACGTCGTTCGTGGCGTTTGCCATGGTGTCCATGCTGTTCATGTCGTTGCCCATGACGTTTGCTACGTTTCGCGCGCTCTTCATATCTCTTGCTTGCCGTGCGCCGCGACTGTGCCGACGCTTGCCGCGTCTGTCTCGTCTGCCGTGGTTTTTCCGACGGCCGTTGCGATTCGCGCATATCCGTCACTGCTTTCCGTCAATCGTCCGGAAAAACTGGCGTGCCCGTGGCGCGTTGCGAATATGGGTGGCCTCCTGCATGACCTGCAGGCAATCGTCGGGGCGGAACCGGAATTCCTGCATGAGCATGCATACGATTTCCGTGACCGGCGACTGCGTTTCCGGCGTGCAGTTCATGGCAAGGTCGCATGCGGTGCGTGTGGGCGTGGTGACGGTGATCGGGCCGACGTCGGTGACATGTTCGTCGGGCGCCTGTCGGTTGAAAACGCTGACTTTGCGACCGTACCTCGCCGTTCGGTAATGCGCTTTTGAAATGATGTCGATCGTGTTGGGAAACATGCCACCCAACCACACCCACGCAGCGGTGCCGGCGCACGCCACGGAACGGCTCGGCATCAGCGTTGAGATGATGCTGGCGCGGCCGTACAGCGTGCGCGAATCGTGATACGAGTAGGCGTTGTCGTTGTCAAGTTTGCATACCACGCCTAGGGAATGCAAACGATTCAAACAAATGGGGCCGGGCAGGTCGGCGTCGCCCAAAAGGGGAGGGGAGGTATCCATGCGGGGTACCGTAGCTGATACGGAAAGCGGCGTGCCACCGGCTTCGCGAAAAAAGTGGATAAGTGGACGATGATTGTTGCGTAATACAACAATGTGGATAACCTTGTGGACTACCGTAGCCTGATGCAGGCCGGTCTGCGAGAACGTCATCGACCCCATCCGCCCGTCTTCCGCCAATCGGAATGCGCCGAAAACACGGGATATGGCGCTTTGTATAATCGGGCACCATGAGTCATATTTTGGTGAATGTTGCATGGCCGTATGCCAACGGCCCCCGTCATATCGGTCACGTCGCCGGATTCGGCGTGCCCTCCGACGTATACGCGCGCTACGAGCGCATGAAGGGCAATGACGTGCTGATGGTGTCTGGCACCGACGAGCACGGCACCCCGATCCTGGTGGAAGCCGACAAGGAAGGCGTCAGCGCACAGGAGCTCGCCAACCGTTACAACCGTGTGATCGCCAAGGATCTGTGCGATCTCGGCCTGAGCTACGACCTGTTCACCCGCACCACCACCGGCAATCACGAGCAGGTGGTGCAGGAACTGTTCAGGCAGTGCCTCGCCAACGGCTACATTTACAAGGGCACCCAGAAGGTCGCCATCTCGCCGTCCACCGGCCGTACCCTGCCTGACCGTTACATCGAAGGCACCTGCCCGATCTGCGGTGCCGACGGTGCCCGCGGCGACCAGTGCGACGCCTGCGGCAACGAACTCGACCCGGACGAGCTCATCAATCCCGTTTCCAAAATCAACGGCGAAACCCCGCGCTTTGAGGAAACCGAACACTTCTTCCTCGACCTGCCGGCGCTCGCCGAAGCCAATCTCGCATGGCTGAAGACCCGCGAAGGCTGGCGTACCAACGTCATCAACTTCTCCATCGGCCTGTTCAAGGAAGTCAAGCCGCGTGCCATCACGCGTGACATCGACTGGGGCATTCCCGTTCCGGTTGCCGGCTGGATCGACAATCCGAATAAGAAGCTGTACGTGTGGTTCGACGCTGTGATCGGCTACTTGTCCGCATCCATCGAATGGGCCCGCCGCAAGGGCGACCCGGAGGCATGGCGCGCATGGTGGAACGATCCGACCACCCCGGGCTACTACTTCATGGGCAAGGACAACATCACGTTCCACTCCCAGATCTGGCCGTCCGAAATGCTGGCCTACAACGGCCAGGGCTCCAAGGGCGGCGAAACCGGCAAGCTCGGCCCGCTGAACATGCCGGAGCAGGTCGTGGCCTCCGAGTTCATGACCATGGAAGGCAAGAAGTTCTCGTCCTCCCGCGGCATCGTCATCTACGTGAAGGACATCCTCGCCCGCTATCCCGTGGACGCCGTGCGTTACTACATCTCCGTGGCCGGTCCGGAAAGCTCCGATTCCGACTTCACTTGGGCCGAGTTCGTGCGCCACAACAATGAGGAGCTCGCCGCATCCTGGGGCAACCTGGTGAACCGCGTGGCCAACCTCATCAACAAGAACTTCGGCGAGATTCCGGCGTTCGACGAGGCTTCCGCCACCGACGAGGACCGTGCGCTGCTGGCCGAAACCAAGGCCGCGTTCGAAACCGTCGGCGGACTCATCGAAAACCACCGCCAGAAGAACGCGCTGTCCGAAGCGATGCGCGTGGTCGGCGACATCAACAAGTACATCTCCGCCACCGAACCGTGGAAGATCAAGGACAATCCGGCCCGCCTCGGCACCGTGCTGCACACCGCCGCCCAGGCCGTGTCCGACGCCAACCACCTGCTGGCCCCGTTCCTGCCGCACTCCGCACAGAAGGTGTGGGAGGCCCTCGGCGGAACCGGCGTCTTCTCGCCGCTGCCTCATCTGGAAGAGGTTGAGGATCTCGACAAGCCGGGCTTCACGTACCCGATCATCACGGGCGACTACAAGCTGGGCGAAACCGTGCATCCGTGGGCTTCCGAGCCGATCGTGGCCGGCACCTCGGTGCCGAAGCCGCACCCGATCTTCGCGAAGATTCCGCCGGAGGCCGTCGAAGAGGAGCTCGCCCGCTTCGATACCGAGCTGAAGGCCCGCCGCGAAGCCGAGGCCGCCCGTCTCGCCGCCGAAAAGGCGAAGCTCGAAGGCTGATTTCAACACGCAACCCCCTACATGTGTCACGATTTGAAAATTACAGCACTTTTTCAAATCGTGACATATCGCGTGGCTTTTGAATCGCCATTCTTCTGCTTTCCTATGCCTTCCGGCACATTCGCGCACTTTCCTGCAAAAATCGCTTGCCATTCATCTGCCATTTAACGCGACCGCCATTTACAATGAGAGCGGAGATATGCAAGGCTGCAGGAAGGGGCTCTCCATGCTGGATATCAAACGCGTACTGAAGGCCGCTCCTACGAAAATGCGTTCCCGTGAGCCGCTGCAGCAGTTGTGGACACCGTGGGGTGAACGAATCGACCATGAATGGCTGTCCGCGCGCGCCGGCAACAAGGCGTTCAATCCCGCCGAGGAAGGCGAACGCACGCTGGACGAGGGTCGTACCCCCATACTCGGCGAGCACCCGCGCCCGACCATGGTACGCGACAACTGCACCATGCTCAATGGCTGGTGGGATTACGCGATCGCGTCCATTCCGGAAGACGAAACCGCGCCGAAATGGCGCAAAACGGCGGCGATGCTGACCCGCGACGAAGCGGTCCGCGCAGTCAAGGAAACCGCCATTCCGCAAACGTTCGACGGCAAGATCCTCGTGCCGTTCTCGCCGGAATCCGCGCTGTCCGGCGTGCATCAGACCATTTACCCCGACAACCTGCTGTGGTACCGCACCGTTGTGCATCCCGTCACGCTCGGCGGAGAGGAAACGGTCCGGCAGATCGGCGACGCGAATCGCCTCATCCTGCATTTCGAAGCGGTCGATTATGTCTGCGCCTGCTATGTCAACGGCCAGCTCGCGGGCACGCACGTCGGCGGCTACCTGCCGTTCGACGTCGATATTTCGGCATTTATCGACCCTGATGACGCGTTTGAAATCGCGCTGTGCGTCTACGATCCGAACGATTCGGGCACGCAGTTGCGCGGCAAGCAGAAAATCGAGCGCGAAGGCATCTGGTACACCGCGCAAAGCGGCATTTGGCAAAGCGTCTGGCTGGAAATCGTGCCGGAAGCCTACCTGCGCACGCTGACACTCAAGGGGGCATCCGACGGCAAGTTGTTCGTCCGTGCGGAAATCGGCGGCGACAAGCCGAACGCGAAACTGCACATCGTCGTCACCGACCCTGCGGACGGCACGGTGGTGGCGGATGAGACGCTGCCGGCGGGCGTGCGCAAGGTGCGTGCGGAAATCGCAACAGCTGCCGAACATCTGTGGTCGCCGGCCGATCCGTATTTGTATGACGTGCGGGCCGAATTGCGATACGGGTCGGCGAAACCCGCGGAAACGGCGGGTGATGCGGCGGTCGCGCAATTGCAGCCGATGGATGTCGTAAGTTCCTACTGCGCGTTCCGTTCCGTCGAAATCAAACCGGATACGAAGGGGGTGGCGCGCTTCCATCTCAACGGCAAGCCGCTCTTCGTCAAAGGTGTGCTCGACCAAGGCTACTGGCCGGACGGCCTCATGACCGCGCCCGACGACGAGGCGCTGACGCATGACATCACGGCCATGAAAAACGCCGGCTTCAACATGCTGCGCAAGCACATCAAAATCGAGTCGGCCCGCTGGTACTACCATTGCGACCGCCTCGGCATGCTCGTCTGGCAGGACGCGGTGTCCGGCGGCGGCACGGACGGCGAATACAATGCGTGGACCACGAATCGCAAGCCGACGCTCATCCGCTCCACATGGAACAAATTCCGCGACGACACCGCCAAACATTTCACGGCGCTCGGCGCGGACGACCCGATCTACCGGCGCGACTGGTCGCGTACGTGCGACGCGATGGTGCACATGCTCGGCGGGCACCCCTCCATCGTGACGTGGACGCTGTTCAACGAAGGCTGGGGCCAATTCGACGCGTGCGATGCAGCCGAACGCATCCACGCGCTCGATCCGACCCGTCCGATCGACGCGACGAGCGGCTGGTACGACCAGCATTGCGGCGACTTCCATAGCGTGCACAACTATTTCCGGCCGCTGGAAATCTACCCGGACAAGGGTCCGTTGCGCGGATACGTGGCCGAATTCGAGAAGAAGCACCGCCGTCGCCGCAGGGCCGCGCATTACGTGGTGCTGCCGGTCGCACGGCACGGCGTACGCGCGTTCGTGATTTCGGAATTCGGCGGATTGGCGCAGCTCGTACCGGAGCATGCGGCGGTGTCGCGCGCCTACGGTTACGGTGAATACGATTCGATCGACGATTGGCGGGCCGCCGTGCGTTCCGTGCTCGCCTCCGCGGCCGCACTGGAATCGCGCGGACTTGCGGGATACGTGTATACGCAGGTTTCCGACGTGGAGGAGGAGCTCAACGGCCTGCTGACCTACGATCGCCGCGTCGACAAATTCGCCGAGTGAGATGCGCGATTGCGTGTGAGTGCACGGCGTCGTTGAGCGGCGGTGTTGTATAGCGGCGTTTCATGACGGTGTCGGCAGATGCCGTGCAATCGTCTGTTGCCGCGCTGAACAAGCTGCAGGAAGGCCGTTGGGGCGATATTCAGTGGGATAAACCCCCGAATTCGCACCGTCGTGACATTTCCGCTACGAAATTCTCAGGGAATTGACAGGAACACACATCGTTCCTCCAAGGGTCGGGCGGTTATATAGAACATGTCAACGGTTACGGCTGTTGGCGAGGTTCTTTCAAGAATCCCATAACTGAACCCTTCTTCTCTCTTCTCTCTCAGCCGGCGGCCTTCTCTCCGCCGGCTTTCTTTTTGCCGGCTTGCTTGTGGATGGTTTGACGGCTTGATTCGGTCCGCTTGCTCGTGGATATCCGAGGAGGCTCTCCGCACGAGGGAAAAGCATGTGCCGCTGGCCTGTGCTTCACGCTTTCCTGCACTGAAAAATAACCGGTAAACGTTTTCTAAAAAATCGGAGTGTCGCATGTCGCCATGACCTACACTTGAATGCAATATACGCAGCATACAAGCGCGGCAGGGTTGCTACTCAATGCGAGGCAAGACCTGGAACGACGTCACTATACGTCGTTCCAGGTCTTTTTTGTTTGCTGCGATTGCTGCATCTCATATCGATGAGGATCGATGGGAATGGAAGGTGGAATCATGACTGCGGTGCAGACGTCCAATCCAGTACACGACGCCGAAGGTGCGGTGGAAGCCGGCATCCATGAGGTCGGCGCGACGATCGACGCCGTCGAGCGGGAGGTGGGGCGTGGCGTTTCCACACGTTTCCCGCTCAACAGCGCGTTCATCTTCACGTTCGGCGCGCTGGGAGGCATGCTGTTCGGCTTCGACACCGGCATCATCTCCGGAGCCTCGCCGCTCATCGAATCCGATTTCGGCCTGTCCGTGGCTCAGACCGGGTTCATCACATCATCCGTGTTGATCGGTTCCTGCGCGGGAGCCCTGTCCATCGGCGCGCTGTCCGATCGTTTCGGCCGCAAGAAGCTGCTGATTCTGGCGGCGATACTGTTCCTGCTCGGTTCGGGCATGTGCGCAAGCTCCACGGGATTCCTGATGATGGTCGTGGCCCGCATCATCCTCGGTCTCGCCGTCGGCGCGGCCTCCTCGCTGACTCCGGCATATCTTGCCGAGCTTGCGCCGAAGGAACGTCGTGGCTCGCTGTCCACGCTGTTCCAGCTGATGATCACGTTCGGCATTCTGCTGGCGTACGCTTCCAATCTCGGCTTCCTCGGCCACAATATCGCCGGCATCCGCGATTGGCGGTGGATGCTGGGGTCGGCGCTCGTGCCGGCGGCCCTGCTGCTGATCGGCGGCCTGCTGCTGCCGGAATCGCCGCGATATCTGGTGAGTCGAGGCAAGGATCGTGAGGCGTTCAAAGTACTTACCCTTATTCGCAAGGACGTCGATCAGACGCAGGTGCAGCTCGAGCTCGACGAGATCAAGGCCGTCGCCGCGCAGAACACCAAGGGCGGTGTCCGCGAGCTGTTCCGCATCGCCCGTCCTGCGCTCGTCGCCGCGATCGGCATCATGCTGTTCCAGCAGCTCGTCGGCATCAACTCCGTGATCTATTTCCTGCCGCAGGTGTTCATCAAAGGCTTCGGATTCCCCGAAAACCATGCCATCTGGGTGTCGGTCGGCATTGGCGTGGTCAACTTCGTGGCCACTATCGCGGCCACGCTTATCATGGACAAATTCCCCCGCAAGAAGCTGCTGATCTTCGGATCGGTGACGATGACCATCGCCCTCGCGGTGCTGGCCGTGCTTAACTTCACCGGCGATGTGGCCACGCTGGCCGTGCCGACCATGGTGCTGATCGCCTGCTATATCCTCGGCTTCGCGCTGTCATGGGGTCCGATCGCATGGGTGCTCATCGGCGAGATCTTCCCGTTGAGCGTGCGCGGCATCGGCAGCTCCTTCGGTTCCGCTGCCAACTGGCTGGGCAATTTCGTGGTCTCCCAGTTCTTCCTCATGCTGCTGGCCATGTTCGGCAACAACGTCGGCGGCCCGTTCACCATCTTTGGCGTGTTCTCCGCGCTGTCCATCCCGTTCGTGCTGCGTTTCGTGCCTGAGACCAAGGGCAAGTCGCTCGAACAGATCGAAGAGGAAATGGTCCGCCGCTGATACGGCGTCGCGGCATCGACGGCCATTGAATGGGGCGGGCACTCCGGAGGAGTATTCACCCCATTCACGTTATTCAACAGCGTTCGTATGAGAAGCGGCGGATTCGATCAAGGCATTCCCGGCTTTCCTCAAGCCATGGCATGCCGATGACGAACACATGCCCCAACGTCTCATGGCGGCGCGGCTTCGGGTCGAACAATTCAAAATCGGCGCCTTTGCGCGACAAGGCGGCGGCCAACGCCAGATTGTCGGCTTCAAGGAAATCGTCGCCGCAGGTGATGATGAGCAAGGGTGGCAGATCGACGTTGAACGCCAGACCCTCAGCGGTGAGGAACTTCGGATCGGCGGCTTCGAGCCCCGCAAAGAAATCGACGCCCAACATCTGCTCAAGACCGATACGGCGGTTCGGGTCATACCCGACCGTCAGCTTGCGGCCCATGGTCTCCAACGACGCCGAACTGTACGCGCCGCACACCGGAGCGGCACCCGCGAATCGGATGCCGGACGGCTTGTCGACGCCAAACGCAGCCGCGGCTTCCGCATTGTTTTCAATGGCCAAGGTCAGTAGCGTCAACGCGCCACCTGCGGAATCGCCGGTGAGGAACACCGCGTTCGGATTGACCGGATAATCGGCCATATGGGCTGCGATCCAACGCAATGCCGCCTGGATATCGGCCAATTGCCCACGCAAGTCGGTCTGCGGCGCCGGACGATAGTTCAATGAAAACACCGCGAAGCCCTGTTCCGCGAGATGCACGTTGAAATTCCGGTTCAGCTCCTTGTATCCGTAAGTGAATCCGCCGCCATGGATATCGATGTACACCGGCAGGGTGTGCCCACCGCGCAATACCGCGTCATGCGGCAGATACAGGTCGAGCAAATGGCCGCGGCACGCTCCCGCGGCCGTATCGTACCCGCCATCCGGCAGGTAGGCGAGGTCGGCGATTACATCGATGTCTTCCGGCGTGCTCCAGCGTTCGGAACGCGGCGTATCGATGGCGATCGCGCCAAATCGCATTCCCAGAATGCCCGGCAGCAGGTTCTCGGGAACCCCTTCGAGGTCGCCCGTGGTCTCCGTCCAACGTTCCGCGTTCCTGAGCATGTCCTCCGACAGGCCATATTCCGCAGCGAACTTCGCGCGGATGCGCTCCAAGTCCGTCATCCTTGCCGTCCTTTCCTCGACGTGCGTCGCCGATGCTTGTATCGATAGTTCGAGCTTGATTCCATTATCGTGCGATGTTCCGATGCGATGCTCCGATTCCGGCGAGCCAGGCTCCGATGACGGTTTTCGCAGCACCCGCAAACCAGTGGTATGTAACGGTATATATGTTGATTTTATTATGATTGCGACACGCCGAAAACGCATCTGTTGCATCGGCGTACGGTTCGTTTAAAATAAGTCGAGTTTGCGAATCCGAACAGGGGTTTCGGCCGGCGGCGGCATGCCGGTGACGGGACGCTCGACACACGACGGACGTGAATCGTGGCGGCAACGAATGGCCGCAACACCACAACCCAACAACAACCCAACCAAGACCCAAGCAAACAATTCGAAGGAACGCTACGTATGTATGTCGATCCGAAACGCAACCAGCAGGCGGGCAACCTTGCATGGATCCTGCCGTACTGCAAACCCGACCTGCCGCGCGTGGCCGGCGCGGTCGTACTGTTCTGCGTGAACAACACCATGGCCCTCACCATCCCGCTGCTGTCCGGACTGATCGTGGACCGTGTCATCACCCAAGGCCATGTGGACGAACTGACCCGGCTGTGCGTCATGATGCTCGTGCTCACCGTGGTGCGTGTCGGCTCCCGTTACGGCTGCCAAATGTGGATGGAACGCTTCGGACAGAACTCCATCTATCGTCTCGTCAGCGACGAATTCGAAAAACTCCACGAACTTGACTTCACCTACTTCAACCACACTCGCACTGGCGACATCATGAGCCGCATGACGTCCGACACCGACGCCATCCGCCACGCGCTGAGCTGGGTGAGCCTGCAAGCGCTTGACTGCGTGGTCATGTTCATCGGCGCGCTCGCCATGATGTTTTCGATTGATTGGCGACTTGCTCTTGCGCTCGCTTGCGTCACGCCACCACTGTTCATTTTGACACGCGGTCTGTCGAAGCATGCACGACCCCTGTTCTTCGATATCCGAAACTCGCTCGCCGAAATGAATTCGATGGTCGAGGAAAACATCGAAGGCAACCGCGTCGTCAAAGCGTTTGTGCGCGAATCGTACGAAACCGAAAAATTTGACGAACGCAACGACGACTATATGCAACGCAACATGGCCCAGGCATACAACAGCCGCAAATACATGCCCTGGCTTGACGGTCTCGGCTTTTCGCTGCAACTTATCACACTCGGTTTCGGCGGCTTTCTCGTCATCAAAGGGTACATGACTCTTGGCAACCTTGTGGCGTTCAACTCATACCTGTGGATGCTTGACAGCCCAATCCGCCAATCCGGATGGCTTACCAACGACTGGCAACGTTTCAACGCGGCATGCATAAAAATCCGTAAGCTGCTCACCGCCGAATCGCGTATTCGCGAAAAGCCGGAGTTTGCAGGGAAAGCCACGCAAAGCACTACGCGAGTCGGTACGCAAGGTACGCAAGAGGCGCAAGCCGCCGATAAATCGGCTAGAATCGCAGGAACCATCGACTTCCAGCACGTCGACTTCGCCTTCCCCGACGATCTGGGGACGCCTGTGCTCAGCGACATCGACTTTCACGTTCCCGCAGGCGCGAAACTCGGAATCCTCGGCGAAACCGGCTCCGGCAAATCGACTCTCGTCAACCTTATCTCCCGTTTCTACGACCCAACCGCCGGTCGTGTGCTCATCGACGGCATCGACGCGCGCGACTGGCCGCTCGCCACGTTGCGATCGCAAGTCTGCATCGTCGCGCAGGATACGTTCCTGTTTTCCGATACGATCGGCAGCAACATCAGCTTTGGCGCGGGCGACCGAGGCAACCGACTTGAGTACAACGGTCAGTACGACGGCCAGCGCAGACGACGTGGTTACGACGAACAGTACGTGCGCCGCATGGCCGCCATTGCCGGCGCGGATGGCTTCATCAGCAGCATGCCGGACGGCTACGATACCGTCGTCGGCGAACGCGGCGTCGGCCTGTCCGGCGGACAGAAGCAGCGACTGAGCTTGGCGCGTGCTCTCGCCGACAATCCGTCGATTCTGATTATGGACGATACGACCAGCGCCGTCGATATGGAAACGGAAGCAGAGATTCAGCGGCACTTGCGCGATTTGGACGAGAAGAAGACGATTGTCACAATCGCCCACCGCATTTCGTCGGTCAAGGATTCCGACTTGATTCTCGTGCTGGAGCATGGGCGCATTGTGGAACGTGGCACGCACGACGAATTGGTGGCCTCGCACGGCCGATATTGGCAGATTTACAGCAAGCAGTTGGGCGTGGATGCCGGCCGCTCGCAGGGATTCGAAGCGTAAGACGCGGGGGAGGATAACATCATGGCACAACGCAACACCTTCCGTGACGATGAAGACCTTGAAGAGAAGATCAATATGCGCGACCTCGCGCGCGTCGGCGTCTACCTGAAACCGTACATGGCCCGCGTGGTCTGGATCCTCATCGTCGTGGCGGCAATGGGCTGCATCAACGTCGTGGAACCGTATCTGACGAAAATCATGATCGACAGTGTCATTCCGGCGAAAAACCTTGCACTGCTTGGCGAGCTGGTGGCACTGCTGGCGGTGCTCATCGTCATTTACGAATTCGGTTTGCGCTACCGTACTGTGGAAATCACGCGCGTCGGCCAGCTCATGCTTAAAGACATGCGCCGCGACCTGTTTACGCACATTCAGACGTTGCCGTTCAGCTATTTCGACTCGCGTCCGCATGGCAAAATCCTCATCCGCGTGGTCAACTATGTGAACACGCTTTCGGACACCCTGAGCTCCGGTCTGGTCAACGTGATTTCCGACGTGTTCACGTTCTTCATCACGCTAGTGGTCATGTTCGTCGTGGATTGGCGTCTCGCGCTGTACAGTCTCGCGTTGTTCCCGCTGCTCATCGCGTGGGTGCTGGGATTGCAGCATTTCCAGCGTCGCGCGTACCAGGTGCTATCCAATAAGCAGAGCAATCTCAACGCGTTCATCCACGAATCGATCGCCGGTGTGAAGACCACCCAGACGTTCGCGCGCGAGGACACGCAGTTCCGCACATTCCAGGAACAGCAGGGCGCTGTGCGTTCCGCGTGGATGCGTACGGTGCATATCCAGACGCTTATGTGGCCGGGCATCCAGACGATTTCCGTCATGACGATCGCGTTCATCTATTATGTGGGCGTCACCGGTTTCGGCGGTGTGGACGTGACCACGGGTGTGCTGATCGCGTTCGTCGGCTACGCGAACAACTTCTGGAACCCGGTGATCAGCATCGGCAACTTCTACAACCAGCTCATCACCTGCTCCGCGTATCTTGAACGCATCTTCGAAACGCTGGACGTGCAGCCGGAGATCCGCAACGCGCCGGACGCCGTCGATCTGCCGCAGATCGAGGGTCGCGTCGACTTCAACGACGTCGTCTTCCGCTACGAGCCGGACGGCCGCAACATCCTGAACCTGGTCGACCTGCACGTCGAGCCAGGCAAGACGATTGCGCTGGTCGGTCCTACGGGCGCCGGCAAAACCACGATCATCAACCTGCTGTCGCGTTTCTACGACGTCGCCGAAGGCTCGGTGACGATCGACGGCCACGACGTGCGTTCCGTCACGTTGGAAAGCCTGCGCCGGCAGATGGGCGTCATGCTGCAGGACACGTTCATCTTCTCCGGCAACGTGCGTGAGAACATCCGCTACGGCAAACTGGACGCCACCGACGAGGAGATCGTGGCCGCGGCCAAAGCGGTGCATGCGCACGAATTCATCATGGAACTGCCAGACGGCTACGACACCGTGGTGGAGGAGCGCGGCTCGACCCTGTCCGCGGGCCAACGCCAGCTCATCGCGTTCGCGCGCGTGCTGCTCGCCGACCCGCGCATCCTGATCCTCGACGAGGCCACGTCGAATATCGACACGCGTACCGAGGAGGCGCTGCAGGCCGGTCTGAACCATCTGCTCAAGGGACGCACGAGCTTCATCATCGCGCACCGCCTGTCCACGATCGAGAATGCGGATGAGATCTGCTACATCGACCACGGGCAGATCGTGGAGCAGGGCAACCATGCCGAGCTGCTCGCCCGTCATGGCGCCTACTATCGGCTCTACGAATCGCAGTACGCCATGATCAAGGTCTGAGTAGCCGGCGCCAGCCCTCCGGCGGCAGGCTTCCATACTTCCTGGCCCGTATATCCGCAATCCGAAATGCCTGCCCAACGGTCGTGCAGCCAATGCGCGGCCATCTTGGGCCGGCTGCCGCGGTGGGATTCCCGTCGGACATGCCGCCATGCGGAATGTGCTTTGGGGCAACCCGTGGAATAATGGATTGTGAGCGTTAACAAGACAACGATGCACTAAGGAGCGCTTGCACTCATGACTACCACCAATCGCACCAGCCATCCAATCGCATTGCGCGACGCCACCGTCACCGACCCGTTCTGGGCATCGCGGCAGGAACTCGTGCGTACCCAGGTGATTCCTTACCAGTGGAATGCGCTGAACGACAACGTTCCCGGCGCCGCACCCAGCTACTGCATGCACAACTTCAAGGCCGCCGCCGCGCAGAACGCAGAACACCACAAGGAAGGCAAGGCCTTCGTGCCGCCGAAATACACGTTCCGCGGCTTCGAAGCCCTGCCGAACGACCCGGCGCACCCCGATCCCGACAAGTTCTACGGCTTCGTGTTCCAAGACACTGATTTCTCCAAATGGATCGAAGCGGTCGGCTACTCGCTGACCCACCACCCGGACGCTGACCTTGAAGCGACCGCCGACACCGCCATCGATATCGTCTGCGCGGCGCAGCTCGACAACGGCTACCTGGACACCTACTACATCCTCAACGGCATGGACCGGCACTTCACCAACCTGAAGGACCACCATGAGCTGTACTGCTTCGGCCACCTGACCGAAGGCGCGATCGCCTACTATCAAGCCACCGGCAAACGCAAGCTGCTTGACGCGGCCTGCCGTTTCGCTGATTACATCGATTCCCGATTCGGCACCGCCGACGGCAAGCTGCACGGCTATCCCGGGCACGAAATCGCCGAAATGGCACTCGTCAAACTCGCCGAGACCACCGGCGAACAGCGCTATGCCGACCTCGCCGAACACTTTGTACGCCAGCGTGGCCAGCAACCGCTCTACTTCGAGCTCGAAGACCGCCGCCGCGCCTGGGAGGACGGCCGCAACTACGCGCCGCGCGAGCAGAACTACGCCTACTACCAGGCCGACAAGCCGATCACGGAACAGACGGAGGCCCTCGGACACGCCGTCCGCGCCGCCTACTTCTACGCCGGAGCCGCCGACGTGGCACGCCTGACCGGCGACTCCGACCTGCTGGCATCCTGCGAACGACTATGGCGCAACATCGTCGACCGAAAGCTCTACATCACCGGCGGTATCGGCGCCACACACATGGGGGAGGCCTTCTCCTTCGACTATGATCTGCCGAACGACACCGCCTATTCGGAAAGCTGCGCCGCCATCGCGCTCGCGTTCTTCGCCCGCCGCATGCTGGAAATCCAGCCGAAATCCGAATATGCGGACGTCATGGAATCGGCGCTGTACAACACCACGCTCGCCGGCATGGCACTCGATGGCAAAAGCTTCTTCTACGTGAACCCGCTCGAAGTGGTGCCCGAGGCATGCCATCGCGATGAACGCAAGGCGCACGTCAAGCCGGTGCGCCAGAAGTGGTTCGGATGCGCCTGCTGCCCGCCGAACATCGCACGCATCGTGGAGGACGTGCAGCAGTACGCCTACACGATCGGAGACGACTCATCCACCCTGTATGTGCATCTGTATATGGGCGGCGGCGTCCATGCCAGGCTTTCCGGCACCGATGTGCGCCTTGACGTCATGTCCGATATGCCCTGGTCCGGCAAGGGATCCGTCGCGGTGGGCTTTGATGCAGGCGATTCTGCTTCCGATGCATCCAAGGACGCGGTTTTCACGATCGCCCTCCGTCTGCCCGCCTGGGCCGGTGGCGAAACCGCTTCCGATGCGGTCACCGTGCGCGGCCGCGACGACATCTCCCGCGTCATCAGAGACGGATACCTGTATCTGACCGGCGCATGGCATGACGGCGACGTCGTCGATTTCGATTTCCCGATGCCGGTCCACATGGTCGCCGCGAATCCGCTCGTGCGCGAGGACGCCGGCAAGGTGGCGTTCGTGCGCGGACCGCTGGCCTACTGCGCGGAAGGTGTCGATAATGGCGTGAACCTGCATCTGTTGCACGCCGATACCGCGCGCATCGCATCCGATCCATCCTGCGTAGTCGTCGACCGCATCGTCTTCCATGCCGGCGCCGCCGCGCAGGACGAGCAGGGGCTCGGCGAGGTGGACGCCGTCGATATGCCGATGACCACGCTGACGATTCCCGCTTGGCGTGAAGTGGAAGACTCCGCGCAAACCTCCGCGTTGTACCATGATTGGCGTCCCGCCGAACGCAAGACGACGACGGCCACGCTGATTCCATACTTCGCATGGGCCAACCGTGGCGAGAACGAGATGACGGTGTTCCTACGCGGGTGAGCATGACGAGTGACGAAGGGACTGCCCGACAAAGGGGCTGTCCTTGGTTTCGGCAACATCGCCAAAACCAAGGATGCGCCAGTCAAGTTCATCGCATATCTCCGCTTCGAGTAGACACGCACGTGCGATTTGCCCCATTTACCGCTTAAGCTAGTACCAGGTACGTCAATCGATGCATGTCAATGATCAGGCGGTATCTGAACACGGTTGAGGAGTCGAAGATGATAAGCGGTGCCGGTGCAATGAACCCCGTATGTCCCCGTGAGGACGGGCGTCTCGAATGGGGCAATGGCGTGGTTTCCATGCTGTTCGACACGGCAGGCGATTCCCCCGTCCGATTGTGCAACGTTGCAGGCCGCGGCATGGGGCCCATCGGCGGCCGTGTTGCCGACGATGGAAGAACCGTGCTGGAACGTGATCCGCGTCCGATCGTCGAAGTGCGTGCCGCCAACACCGGATCGCAGGACAATCGCCTCACCTTGATCGCCACGGTGGCGGGCAGCGTATTGCGATTCGTCTCGGCCGCCGCCTCCGAGCCGGAGGAAGGGTCCGCCGAACCATATCGTTTGGAGATCGTCCAATTCGCTTCGTATGCGGAACTGGAGCCGCACGGGCGCGCGTTCGAACCGACCGCCGCCGAACGGGCCGAAGCCGCCGCGCAGCCCTCGCCGGAAACCGTCCGCCATGCCGACGCCACGGCTGGGCTGGTAGTCACTTCCGTATTCGAAGCGTTCCCGGGTCTGTCCGCAGTGCGCACCTACGTGCGGTTGAGCTCCGCGCGCCCGCTGCCTATCGAGGCGGTGTCGTCGTTGAATCTGACGGTGCCGATGCGCGTCAACTGCGGCAAAATCGACCATTCCCGCGTATTCTGGGGAGACTCCGCGTGGGCGGTGGAAAACGATTGGCGCAGCCGTCCACTGCGCGACGTGTCGGTGCGCAATCGCAATCAAGTCATCAATCCCGGCCAATCCAGCTCGCGATTCGCCATGAGCTCCGCCTCCACATGGAGCACCGGCGTGCATGAGCCGGCCGGCATCGTACAGGTCGAGGGCTCGCGCCGCCAATCGCGCGACTTCTCCGTAATGTGGCAGATCGAGCACAACGGCCCATGGGAATGGGAGATCGGCGAGGATGATCCCGGTTTGCACATCAGCGCGTTCGGACCGGAATATCAGGACCACCATTGGTATACGGAGCTGGGTGAAGGCCACGATTTCGAATCGGTGCCGGTCTCCTTCGCGATCTCGGCCGGCGATTGGCAGCAGTCCGTCGCCGAAATGACATTGCAGCGCCGTGCGTTGCGTGCCGCCAAGGCTCGCGAATTGGGTCGTTCCGAGCAGTTCGAACGCACGCAGGGACTCGTCATCTACAACGATTACATGAACACCCTGTTCGGCGACCCGCGCTTGGAGAAGGAGCTGCCGCTCGTCGAGGGCGCGGCACGCGTCGGCGCGGACATCTTCTGCATCGACGCCGGCTGGTACGACAGCACGGACGGCGGTTGGTGGGACATGGTCGGAGAATGGCAGGCCTCCACGAACCGTTTCGGCGAAGCTGGACTCAAGGGTTTGGCCGACACCATCCGCGCGCATGGCATGGGCTTGGGATTGTGGCTCGAGCCTGAGGTGATCGGTGTGAAATCGCCGCTCGCCCAAAGTCTGCCCGATGACGCGTTCTTCCAGCGCCACGGTGTGCGCGTCTGCGATTCGGGCCGGTACCTGCTTGACTTCCGCTCGCCCGCCGCACGCGAGCACGTCACTCGCACCGTCGACCGGCTGATTGACGATTTCGGCGCGGTCTTCTTCAAATTCGACTACAACACCGTCCCCGGCGTCGGCACTGATCTCGACGCCGAATCCGCCGGCGCTGGCCTGCTCGGCCACTGCCGTGCCTATTTGGATTGGCTGGACGACCTGCGCCGCCGCCATCCGGACGTTATGATCGAAAACTGCGGTTCCGGTGCGATGCGCGCCGATTACGCGCAGTTGCAACGATTGGACCTGCAATCCACCTCCGACCAGTGTGATCCGCTGATTTACGCCGCGATCGCCGCCGGCGCCGGACTGACGATCCTGCCGGAACAGCAAGGCAACTGGGGTTACGCCCAGCAGGAGATGGACGATGAGACCGCCGTCTTCACGCTGGCCACGGGCATACTCGGCAGGTTGTACCTGTCCGGATTCATTGACCGCATGGACGAGCATCGGCTTGCCTTGGTGCGGGATGCGGTGGCCTTGCACCGCCGTGTGCTGACCGAGCAGCAGGAATTGGTGCCGTTCTGGCCGGCCCGTCTGCCTGATTTCGATGGCGATTGGCTCGTCGTCGGTCTGCGCCATCCGTCATTCCTCCCGTCGGAGGACGACGATCCGTGCGATTACATCATCGTCTGGCGACGTGGCGGCACGCCTTCCGTGAACGTGCCGCTGTCCGAGGACTGCCATATCGAGCAGATCTTCCCGAATCCGGCCGTTCCCGAGCATGCGCCCGACGCCAAGCCGTGGACCGTCGAGCGCATGGACCCCGAGACGGTCCGGCTCAACGCGGCCACCTCCAAGCAGCCGTCCGCCCGCATCTTCGCCATCCGCCGCGCCTGAGCGGTTGCGACGGATGGGCAATCGCGCCGCCTACAGGGCGAAGGCGGTTTCGATGGCGTCGTATTCGGCGGCCGTGATCGGCAGAATCGCGCCGTGACGCTTCTTCAGCGCGCCGAAATCGATATCGTCTGCGCGCTGCCAATCGGCCGGATCATGCGAGGCGAGCGAGGCGGCGCGGAACGACAGGTAGCCCTTGGACTCCGCGTACTGGTCGCACATCAGGCCGAATGGCATGGTCCTGCCGTTGACCACCTTCACGTCTTCGTCGTTGTAACGGAACAGTTCCGGCCCTTCCAAGTAGTGCATGGAATACCGGCCATTGCCGAAGATGTCGGTGAGCGTGCCCACATACGACCACTCATTCGGGTCGTCGGTGCGCAGCACCTCGTAGGTCGTCGCATACGGGTTACGGGTGCGTTCGATGGTGATTTCCGAGTCCTTGGACGCGCGGTACCACCAGCCGTCATCGTCGCGCAGCATGGTCGAATCGATGATCACATTCTTACGATCGATCCACTTGACCGGATCGGAGAACACCCTGAAATCAACGGTCGTCGCATAATACACATTCGTCGGATCGCCGAGCTCGTTGGCCAATGGATCCGCGGAGCTTTCGGCGTTGCTCTTCGTGGACCAGAACACGATCCACTGCCCGCGATTCGGATCCCAATTCGCCTCCGGAGCCCAAGCCATGCCAGCGTCCGGAATCTTCGAGGCCACGTCCACCAGGCGCGGCTCGCTCCAATGGACCAGGTCAGGGGAGTCCCAGATCACCAGGCCGGTCGATCCATTCGTGGTGGCGCCATCGTTCGGCCCCCAGCCGCCACGGTAATAGATGCTCAAATCGGTGGCCACAATGTGGAATCCACCACGTGGGTCGCGCACGATATGCGGGTCGCGCACGCCCTTCTCGCCGCCTAGCCACGTCAACGCCGGACTGCCGGCCGGGCGCAGATCCCTCCAATGCACGCCGTCGCGGCTCAGCGCGAAGTACAGCTGTTCGTCGGTGGGATTGCGTTCCTCGCCGATGAAATGCACGAACAGATAGGCCTGGGTGTCGATGCTCATGATGCTCCTAGAGATTCCTTGATGAATGATGGCGATTGATTCCGATTGAGTGATTCCGATTGAGTGGGATTGGCCGCGAAGGCTGCTGCCTATGGCGGATTGCCTGCCATCGGGGCGTTATCCTCAGACCGCGGTCGATTCCCGGTCCACCAGCTGGTAGCCGATGATGGCCCGTCTTGGCGGCAACGCCTCGTCTGTTCCATGATCGATACGTTCGGACAGCATATCGACCGAGAATTTCGCAAGCTGCGTGAGATCGACCTGGATGGTGCTCAACGCCGGCGTCGTGTACGACCCGGAGGTCACGCCGTCGAAACCGATCACCTTCACGTCCTGCGGCACGCGCAGTCCGCGGTCCGCGAGCCCGCGTATCACGCCGAACGCCGCGAAATCGTTGGCGCAGCACGCGCCGTCGAACTCGGTGCCACCATGTCCGCTCCGTGCGGCGAGAATACGTTCCGCAATCGCATGCCCGGCGATGATGCCATTGGCCACATCCCCGGCTTCGAACACCATCGACTCGTCATAGGGCAGTCCGGCGTCGGACAGCGCTCCGCATGCGCCGCGCAATCGCAGAGCGAACGCGTTCTGGGCATGCGCCAGATCGGCGCGGGGGGCGAACCGGTGGCCGACGATCGCGATATTGCGGCATCCGCGGTCGATGAGATGCTGCGTCGCCGCGCGTTCGGCCTCCTCGTTGGGGAAGTTCACGGCATCGACGGTCGGCGTCTCCTCGCAGGCGTCTAGCAGCACGAATGGTCTGCCGCCATTGAGTTTGGACAGCGGCACATTTGTGCCCAAGCCTGTGGCGTGCAGGATCTCGCCATCGAACAGCTGCCCGGAGAACGGATTGCTGCTCAGCGCGTGCTCGGCAGCGTCCGGCGAATACTGCGTCTGCTCGATGAATGGAATAAGTCCGCGGGACACGATTTCGTTGCTCAACGCCTGCGTGAGCTTTGAATAGAACGGCGAATCGAATTCGTTGACGATGACGTGGATGATGTTGCTGCGGCCCGATTTGAGCATGCTGGCCGTCAGATTGATGCGGTAATTGAGTCTCTTCGCTGCGGCGATCACTTTGGCGCGGGTCGATTCCTTGACGCCTGGCTTGCCGCGCAGCGCGTTCGACGCGGTCATGGGGGAGACGCCCGCTTCCGCGGCCACGTCGCGTAGCGTCGGTGTGCTGCTGGTCATATGCCGCTCCTTGAACAATACGATTGATATGTAACGATATTATATTTTTTCGATTCTGTAAAATCGTTGCAAATACAAAGACTCACCGACGTATTGTGTCCATTGCGGACGCTTGGATTTGCGCTAGAATATGTAACGATACATATATGGTTCGCATGACGGCGTCCGGCTTTTGCCACCGCTGCGTCATAGCGGCCCCGAACGAAGAGAGGTTCGATGACGATCCCAACCACCGTTTCCGTCGCCCCGGCTGACGAATATCCGGCTGACGGCCACACCATGACCGACAAACTCACCGCCACACTCGACAAAGCGGGCGTGCGCGCCATCAGCACCGACCTGTGGGGCATCTTCTTCGAAGACATCAGCTACTCCGGCGACGGCGGCCTCAACGCCGACCTCGTGCAGAACGGCGCCTTCGAATACAACCGCGCCGACTCCATCGATTGGAGCAACTACAGCTTCTGGCGCAAAATCGTGCCGGAAGGCTCGTTCGCCGCGTTCTGCATCCATGACAACGACCCGGTCGCCACCGAAAACCCGCATTACGCGACGGTGGAAGTCGAACACGCCCCTGCCGCGCTGGACAACACCGGCTGGGACGGCATGGTGTTCCACGCCGGAGAAACCTACGATTTCACCGCCTGGATGCGCGTGCGATCGGAAAGCGCGATGCCGGTGACGGTCTCGCTGCGCGGAGACGACGGCAGCATCATCGCCGAAAACACCATCACCGTCTCAGCCTCGGCATGGACGACATACCAAGCCTCGCTGACCGTTCCTGAGCACGGCGATGCCGGCTCGAGCGTGGCCACACAGGGCACATTGCGCCTGACCTTCGACGGCGAAGGCGTCATCGACCTCGACTTCGTCACCTTGGAGCCACGCACCACCTACCGCGGCCTCAAGCACTTCCGCCCGGATTTGGTGGAGGCGCTCGCCGACCTCAAACCACGATTCATGCGATTCCCCGGCGGCTGCATCACCCACGGCCTCGGCATGGACAACATGTACCACTGGGACCGCACCATTGGACCGGTCGAGCATCGTCCGCACAACTTCAACCTCTGGGGCTACCACCAGTCATTCCGCATCGGCTACTACGAATACCTGTGCCTGTGCGAAACAATCGGCGCCAAGCCGCTGCCGGTGCTGCCCGCCGGCGTGAGCTGCCAGAACACCAGCCAAGGCCCGGTGCCGGTGGCGCAGGAGGATATGCCCGCTTACATCGATGAAGTGCTCCACCTCATCGAATTCTGCAACGGCAGCACCGCCACCGAATGGGGTGCCAAGCGTGCCGCCATGGGCCATCCGGAGCCGTTCGGCCTCGAATACCTCGGCATCGGCAACGAGGATCTCATCGACGACGTGTTCAAAAACCGCTTCCAGCAGATTTTCGACGCCGTCAAAGCCGCATATCCGGACATCGTCGTCGTCGGCACCGTCGGTCCCGCCCCCAGCGGTCAGGATTATGAGGAAGGCTGGAAGTACGCGCGCGAAGCGGGTCTGCCGATCGTCGACGAACATTCCTACCAGTCGTCCAGCTGGTGGTTCCACAACCTCGACCACTACGACCACACGGACCGCAAGGGGCCGAAGGTCTACCTCGGCGAATACGGCTCCTGGAACACCCAACTGATCAACGGCCTGTCCGAAGCGGCCTTCATGGGACGCATGGAACTCAACGGCGATGTGGTGGCCATGGCCTCCTACGCCCCGCTGTTCGCCAAGAATGGGCACCATAGCTGGAATCCGGACCTCATCTACTTCGACAACGAACGCGCCTACCATCCCTACAGCTATTGGGTGCAGCAGATGTACGCCACCACCACGGCCGACACCGCGTGGCCCGTCACCGTCGAAGGCCCGTCCACGCTGCGCCGCACCCTGCCGGACACCGTGAGACTGCGCATCGCGGGCAACGCCAAAGCCGACCTTAACAATCTTGTCATCACCACCGCATCCGGGGAGACGATTAATCTCGGCAACGTGGCCTACGATGGCAGAACCATCGACACCGCCCTCGATCTGCACGCTGATTCCTACAGTATCGACACTACCGTCGTCTATTACGAGGGACGATGGGGCATGGACCTCATCTGTGGCGATATCGACGGCAAGAACCACAACATCATCTCACTTGGTCGAGGACACAGCGTGCGCGTGGTCCGCGACGGCACCGCCTACGCGCTTGCCGGCACCGAAGTCTCCATGAACGAAGTGCGACCGGGCACCACTTGGCAGGTGCACGTTGACGTCACCGATCGCGGCCAAGCCATGAAGCTGTATATCGATGGAACGCTGATTGCGGATGGCACGGAGGTTAAGGACGAGCCAAGGCGTACCGTCACCGTATCACGTAATGACAAAGCCGGAGAGACCTACGTGCGCGTGGTCAATGCCATGGACGCGCCAATAAGCGTCGACCTACGTCAGATTCTTGCCGAGTTGAATATTTCCACAGCATCGGCGGCATCCGCCACGGCCACCGTCCTAGCCGGAGACAATCCGTATGCGGGACAGGTCGGTGAGGAATCACCGACCAGGCCGCGGCAGACCGCGATTGATCTGACAGACGGCGACTACACGGCATCGGCATGGTCGTTCACCACCATCACGATTAAGTGACGTGTATGCCGCGAAACGGGCGGACCCTCGTTTGAACCCTCGAACGAGAGTTCGCCCGCAGTGCAGGGCCAATCGGGACTAATCTGGAAAACATGAGCAAGCACCACCGCAATCGTAATTGGGCCCCGGCCCCACAGCCGCTGCCCGAAGACGCGCACGTCATCGACAACCACACCCACGTCGCATCCGTCGTGCCCTTCTCCCAAGCCATGAGTCACGAAGCCATGGAAAAAGGCCAAGGCGAAGTACCCGTCTACAGCGTCGACGAACTGCTGGAACAAGCCCAGAAAGTCGGCGTCGAAGGCGTAATCGACTGCGGTTGCGAGCTGCCCAACCTCATGACCGCCATCGACATGGCCCGCGAGCATCCCGGAACCGTGCACGCCGCAATCGCCATACACCCCAACGAAGCCGTGCTGCACGGCCACCGCGGCGCACCCGGCCCCGACGGCCTGCCCATCAAATACAAGCCCTGGCACGACATCCCCTTCGACGAAGCCATGGCCGAAGTGCACCGCCTCGCCACCACCTACCCCAACCAGGTCGTCGCCATCGGCGAAACCGGCATGGACCTGTTTCGTACCGGCGAATCCGCCAAGGAACTGCAACGCGAGGCGTTCCGCGCCCACGTCGCGCTCGCCAAGGAACTCAACCTGCCCATGCAAATCCATGACCGCGACTCGCACAAGGAAGTCATCGAAACGTTGCTCGCCGACGGAGCCCCCGAACGTACCGTGTTCCACAGCTACTCCGGCGACGCCGAAATGGGCGAAATCGCCCGCGAAAACGGTTGGTATCTCAGCCTTTCCGGCACATCCAGCTACAAAGGCAACGACGGAATCCGCGAATCGGCGAAACTCGTCGGCATGAGCCACGTCATGGTCGAAACCGATGCCCCCTACTTAAGTCCGATGCCCTACCGCGGCCGCACCAACGCGCCGTATATGATCCCGTACACCCTGCAGGCGCTCGCCGACTATCTTGACAGACCGTTGGCTGAAATCGCCAAAGCCACGCGTGAAACGACGCGCGAAGTGTACGGCATCTAAAAAGAATGGCGATTTCGCGGTAATCCCGTGGCGGTTCCGTGACGGTCGCATGGGCCTCAACGTAACAGTTGCGTAATCGCCAGAAAATAAGCAAAATACAAACGATTAAGCATATGTGAATTTCATGCGTGACGTGCCGAATCACGTGTGAAGATTTGACAATGGTTTGCCAAGCTCCTAGTGTCACACCTTGCGTTTTATTTTGGGGAGCGGGTTGGAAGGCCCGCCACTTGGAGGAAGCGTTATGGCTAACGAGCCGAACGAAGAAGAACAGCCGCTGCTTCACGCAGCGACGTACACGCAGGCGCCAAAGGTCTCGCACAAGGTCCTGACCAAGGAGGAGCGCCAGACGCTCATCAAGGAGCACGAGGCGCAGCAGCAGGAAGCCGCGAAACTTGACGAGGCCGCCAGCAAGGGCCGCATCGGCCGCTGGTGGAGCCGTCTCCAGTCCGGCCCGGACAAAATCACGCCGGCCATGGCCATCGTGGCGCTTGGCGTGGTATACGGCGACATCGGTACCTCGCCGCTGTACACCATGCAGACGTTCCTCAACGGCCAAGGCGGTTTGGCGCATACGGATCGCGCCGCGGTGCTGGGCATCCTGTCGCTGGTCTTCTGGTCGATCACGCTGATCACCACCGTCAAATACGTGTTCATCGCCATGCGCATCGACAACAACGGCGAAGGCGGCATCTTCGCACTGTATTCGCTGATCCGCAAATATGGGGCATGGCTTGCGATTCCCGCCATGCTGGGCGGCGCCGCGTTCCTCGCCGATTCCGTGCTTACGCCGGCCGTCTCGATCAGCTCGGCAGTGGAAGGCTTGGAAACACTGCCGCTGCTGGAACCGATCATGAGCGAAAACAAAGAACTGACGCTGATGATCACCATTGTGATCATCGTCTGCCTGTTCGCAGTGCAGTCGCGCGGTACCGAACGCATCGGCCGCACGTTCGGCACGGTGGTCATGATCTGGTTCTCGTTCCTCGCCGTCGTCGGCTTGGTGAACCTGAGCTCCGATTGGAGCGTGCTTGAAGCGCTGAATCCGGTGTACGGCGTGGAGTTCCTCTTCAGCCACCACAATGCGGCAGGCCTCGCCGTCATGGGCACCGTGTTCCTGTCCACCACCGGCGCCGAAGCGCTGTATTCCGACATGGGCCACGTCGGCCGCGGCAACATCTACTTCACGTGGCCGTTCATCAAGATCGCCCTTGTGCTCTGCTATTTCGGCCAGGGCGCGTGGATGCTCAACCATTGGGACGACACCGCGTACAACCACATGCACGGCCTCAATCCGTTCTTCGAAATGATGACCCCGTCCGTACGCTACGTGGCGGTGCTGCTGTCCGTGTGCGCCGGCGTGATCGCTTCGCAGGCGTTGATCACCGGCGCCTACACCATGGTTTCCGAAGCGACGCGACTCAACTGGATGCCCCACCTGCAGGTGCGCTATCCGGCTCGTACCCGCGGCCAGCTGTACATTCCGGTGGTCAACGCCGTGCTGTGCGTCTCCACCCTGCTGGTTTTGGCGATGTTCCGCGATTCGGAGCATATTTCCGCCGCGTACGGCCTGGCATTGACCGTCACGATGATCACCACGACGATTCTGCTGGCCGTCTACATTTGGCACGATGGCAAGCGCGTCGGCGCGGTCGTGTTCACAGTGGTGTTCCTGGCCATCCAGTTCCTGTTCTTCTTCGCTTCGATGGCGAAGTTCCTGCACGGTGGCTGGTTCACCATGCTGCTGACATTGGCGATTCTGCTGATTATGTACACGTGGAACGAAGGCACGAAGCTGGAACGCGCGCAACGCCGGCATATGCAGCCCGCCGATTGCGTGCCGGTTCTGAAGCAGCTTCATGAGGACGATTCGATTCCGTATTTCACGGACAACATCGTCTATCTGACGTCCGATCCGGAAATGAAGCGTGTCGATACCGACATCTTCTTCTCGATTTTCGCGGACCATCCGAAGCGCGCCCGCGCATGGTGGGCGGTGTCGGTGGAAACATCCGACAACCCGTTCACGCGCGAGTATTCGGTGGAGAATTTCGGCACGGACTTCCTGTTCCGCGTGCGTATTCGCTTGGGCTTCAAGGTGTCGCAGTCGATTCCTGCATACATCCACCAGATCATGAACGATCTGTCGAAGTCCGGCGATCTGCCCAAGCAGACCACCCGCTACCCGAAGCTGGATGCCGATCCGAACATCGGACCTATCCGCTACGTGCTGATTCACAAGGCGTTGATGCCCGAGTCGAAGGTGTCCCAGAAGGGCGCGATCTCACTGCAGATCAAGTACGCGATTCGTCATTTGGCCGGCTCTCCGGTCAAATGGTTCGGACTCGCTCCCTACAATCCGCTGATTGAGATTCAGCCGCTGTTCCTCGCCACCGAGCGTCCGCCGCGTCTGAAGCGCGTGTGAAGCGCAGGCTATAAGCAATGCCGATAACGGCACGCGCGCGTCGAAACCTGCCGTCGCTAAAGTAATCAACCATGTGCAGATTACTTGGATTCGCGACGGCAGGCAGCAACACCAACCTCAATGGCGTGCTCGGCATGCAGAACGTGCGCGATTTCCGAAATCTGAGCGAGATTCACAACGACGGCTGGGGCGCCGCGCTGATCACCGTGCCAGACGAATCGCCATACCGTCGCGACGGCGGTGCGCCGACTCCGGAAACCGGCACCGCGATCTACAAAAACACCATCGCCGCCCGTCATGATCCGATTTTCGACGAGCTCGCCAACACTCCGGCGCGCGGCGGCCTGTGGCACCTGCGCTTGGCCAGCTCCAACCTGCCGCTGATTCTTGAGAACCAGCAGCCCTTCTATGCGAACGGCCTGAGCTTCATCCACAATGGCGACATTTCTGACGACCAGGGCCGCAACATCATTACGAACCGCGCGTTCCCGGTCGATCCGAGCATCGTGCAGTCCACTGGCGGCCGTTCCGATTCCGCCATTTTCTTCGCCGTCATCCTGCAATACATCGGCTTTGGCTTCGCACTCGACGAGGCGGTGGCGCAGGCCGTGCGCGAACTGCGCAAAAGCTATCCGAAGTCCAGCTACAACTGCATGATCCAAAGCCAGGACCAGTTCATCGCCCTGTGCGCGGCCGGCCGTGAGGTCACTTCCAAGCGCATCGTCGAAATCTACGACCAGTACGGTCGTGGCGAGCAGGCGCGCGACTACCGCGTGCTGCGCTACCGTGCGCTCGGTGGAAACGACGATGCCCAGCCGAAGGGCGTGGTCGTGGCCAGCTCCGGCTTCGACCAGCGTGCCGAAGACGGCTGGACCCGACTCGAAAACGACCAGATGATCGTGGCTTCCAACCGCACCGGCGAATTCCGCGTCCGTTCCATCTGATTTTCCGCACATAACGTCCCCGCGTATCGTGCCGTCCGCTGCGGGCAGCTGATGAATGCTCGTTTTAAGGCGGCATTCCTTGGAACATCGTTGACAAGACGGAGAAACCGTTGAATCCGTGTCCGTTCCGGGATTTATCTGGCGTGGTGTATGAATCCCTTCGGCTGTTGGGAACCGTTTTGGAAACTGCGTCAGGAACCGTATGCTGGGCGTGATGGAACGTGCCTAAGATGGGCGTATGACGAACGAATCGAACGAAACAACCGAATCGAACAAGCCGACGACCGGCTATATCCCCACTCTTGCGCAAGTGGATGAGCTACATCGCAAAATCGCGCAATCGCAAGCCGCATACGACCTTATCCACGGCCATTGCGTGGTCGTGGCCGACATCGCCCGCCGCATGGCCCGCCGGCAGAACGCGCTGTTCACCCGCCGCTGCACCCTGCCGACGGACGCTCCCGAAAAGACCGGCGACTTCGGGCTGGAACTGACGAAAGACAATACCGGCGAGGAATCACTCGGCATGCTGCACATGCCTGCGGTGCCGTCCACGGAAGGGCTGACCGGAGGTACCGTTCCGCCGCGGCTCATCGACGAGCATCTGGTGGTCATTGGCGGTTTGCTGCACGACATCGGCACGTATTTCCTGCTCAAGCAGGACGGTTCCGACGGCGAACCGCTCAAATTCGACGGTCCGCACTATGTTCAGCACGGGCTCAAAGGCTACGAATACTTGCTGAACGAGGGCGTTGACGAATCGATCGCCCAGTTCGCACGCAACCACACAGGTGTGGGCCTCACCCGCGAAACCGTGGAATCGCAGGGATTGCCGTTGCCCCCGGCCGACTACGTGCCGATGAACCTCGAGCAGGAGGTCGTCATGGTGGCGGACAAGTACAACAGCAAGTCGATTCCGCCGAAGTTCCTGACCGCCGAAGCCTACACGCGCAAGGCCGCCCGTTTCGGCGAAAGCAACAAGCGCGAATGGCTGCGCCTTCTGGAACGCTACGGCGTCCTCGACGTCAAACCGCTCGCCGAGCAGTACCACATGCGCATCGCCGAGTAGCGAACCTACTTATCTCGCTTATGAATGGCGGATTTCGGTGTCTGCCGGATGCTATCTCGCTTATGAATGGCGGGTGTCTCAGGAAGACTAGGTGTTAGGGGGCAAGTTCAATCCCCTCTAAGTCTCATGCGGCAAAACCATCCGCCATCTATAAGCGAGATAGCACGCGTCGAGCGGAAAAATCCGCCATTCATAAGCGAGATACACCCGAAAATTCCTCGAAGCCTGGCCGCCGCCCGAGTTTTGCGCACTGAAAACCGCTATCTGTGGCACTTCTCTTTTCCCGCCATACATTAGGGGGTATAAAACAGACCTTCTAACTCACGAGGCGTCAAACGATCTGCCACACATAGCGGTTTGAGATTCCAAAGATGAAAGAGTCTGCCACACATAGCGCATATGACATGTTTTTAGCGGTGTGTCACCGCAAACCAGCGCGAATCGGCACGAACCAGAATCAGCACGAAAAAAGCCTTGCGGACTGGCATGCAACACCAGTCCGCAAGGCTTTCGCCTCGCAGAACGCCGCTCGCTACTCAAGCTCCGCGCAATGTTCCATCTGATCGGCGACCTCCGGATTATCGGTCACCACAATAATCGCACGCTTACGATCCTCATCGCGCTTGGCCTTCTTCAGCAGCCCCAGCACCACGGCGGCGTCGTCACGGTTCAATCCAGCGGTCGGCTCGTCGGCAATAATCACCTCCGCCTCGCAACTCAGCGCACGCGCGATGGCCACACGACGCTGGTCCAACGCACTCATCTTGCCCACCGGCAGACCGGAAGTCACTTCCTCGAATCCCACGCGCTTGAGCAGCTCGCGCGCAATCACCGGCTTGGGCTGCAGGAAATTGCGGTTCGACGCGTCCATGGCGTACAGCACGTTGCCTTCCGCATCAAGGTCGCCGCGCACGGCGAACCGCTGCGGAATGAAACCGATGCGGTGTCCAAGCACGTCGACCGGTGTCGCGTCGGCGAGGTTCGTGCTTTTGTGCATCACGTTGCCGCTGGTCGTCCGCATCATGCCGACCATGGTGGCCACCAGCGCCTGATGCTGTTCGACATCTTCGGCATCCACCAGCACCGCGTGGGTCGCGCCGGCATGGAACGCCAGGGAAACGTCGTCGAGCACGTTGCGACCGGTTTTGCGGTTGTGCACCGTCACATGGTCGAGCGCGAATGTCGGGTTCGCCTTGAAGAAGAATGCGTCCTTCTTGCGATGATGTTTGATTTCGCGGTCGATCTGCGATGACACGCTGGTTGCGGAGTCCGCCTGTACGGTTTCGTGCTGGTCGAGCGACTGTTCGTCGTCGGTCGCGCCCAATGCGAGCGTTTCGTTCACGCGATTCGCGTTGTCGCTGGCAACGCTGTCTTCCGTGGCGATGCCTTCCGTATTTTCCGCGTTTTCTGCCGATTCGGTTGCGATGGAATCGCCTCCATCGTCATACACCACCGCGAAATCGACCGATTCGATCGACGTGGCCATATCGGTTTCGCCCGCCTCGATGTCCGCGTTTTCCGCAGCATCGTTGTTCAATGCTTCGGTTTCGTTGTCTTTCACGTCTTTCTCGCTCATGCGTTCACCTCCGTACGTTCCGTCGACTCGACTGTTTCCTCCGGCTCGTCTGCGTTCTTCGCTTCGGCAGATTCGTTCGAATCGTCAGAACGGCCTGCGAACAGCTGACCCAAATCGAAGAATCCCACGCGCATGAACGCGATGATGCCCAGAACCAGGCAGGCGCCCAGTCCGTACCAGATCATGTTCCACACGGATGCGGATGTGATGGCCACAGCCTGTCCACCGGCCCATGCGGTGCCAAGCGGCTTGGCCAGCAGCGCGCCGGCAATCAATCCGATTGCCCAGCCTGGAACGGTCATCATGAACGTTTCCAGCATGAATTGCCATCCCAAACGTCCCTTGGTGACGCCGGAAACCATCGCCATGCCGATTTCGTCACGGCGTCCACCGATCGCGGCCCACAGCACCAATGCCAGCAGCGCGAGCCCGCCGACGATCAGGGTCGCCAACAACGCCGTGCGCGCGGCCTTGGCGGCGGCGTCCAGCGGTGCGATGCGCTTCTTGTACGCATCAAGCGACGGCGATGAGATTGTGAACTTCGACGTGTCCAGCTTGGCCTTTGTCACCAGTCGCACGAACTTGTTGTATGTGGCCGGATCGGTCAGCGTGAAGATGATGTTGAGGTTCGGGATGGCCCAGCCCTTGGTGCCGGCCACATCCAGACCGCTTTGCGCGAAGTTGATGTACGACGTGTATACCACGTTCTCGCGGTTGTCTTTCGCGTATTTCGCGTCGGAACCGTATCCGGCCGGCGTCTCGCCGGTGTACTCGTAGATGCCGCGCACGGTGAATTTGTAGGTTTCGGAAGCCTTCGTCGGATTGCCGACGGTCACCTTGTCGCCCACTTTGAGATTGTTCTTCTTGGCCACTGCCTGAGAGACCAGCACGCCGTCGTTGGCCGTCTTGTAGTTCAGCTGCTTGCCCTTGACCACTTTGAACGTGCCGTAGTCGTTGATTTTCGCCGCATCGTTCGTGTAGAAGGCTTGCAACGTCAGGTTGCCGCCGGTATTGTCCTCGCTCGTGTCGCTTTTCGCCGCGATCGCCTGCAGCGACTTGCTGGCGCGCACCGGCACCGACGTGGCGAGCGTGTATTCGAATGTCAAGTTGTTCTTCTGCACCGCTTCCGCGTACTTGGTGTACATGTCCCACGTCATGTAATTGGCGGTGTAATTGGAGTCCGCGCCGTCGCGTTTCGCAGTGACTTTCGCGCTCGGCCGAATTACCGCCGAAGCTTTCTGCGCTTGGTATGTTTCGTTATTCGCCTTGTCGTCGGCTCTCAGCACCGCCAGATCCACGGCGGCTGAGAACGACACCAGCAGTGCAAGCAAAGCCGTCAGCGCGGTACGCCATTTGACGCGACCGAGCGCAGCCCATGCGTTCTTGAGAACGAACATGCGGTACTTCTCCAGTTCTCTGTAGTTACGCGTCGACGCATGCCGACGCCAGCGTTGGCCGGGACGCACACAGTCAAGCAACGACAGCGAGTACGCTCACAGCGCAATGCGCCCCGTGCAATCATCCTGCCCATCCAACGTGATTGTTTTCTTGCGCAACACTGTTATACCTCTGTGTGAAGTCTGAATACTTCCTGAAAATCGAAGGTTGGATAAGCGGCGATTTTGTTCCTGCTCGCGCTCGTCTCCGCTCTACGTCCGCCTATTCTTCCCGCGTTCCGCGTCCGTCTTGCGCCCATCCCGCGCATGTTCCATCCGTTTTTAGATGCCTTTCCAGCTTTTTGTTGCCGCACGGTCCAGTTTTGAATTACAAAATGCAGGTGCGATTGCGATTTGTGGCTTGCTTTCGCGGCTTCGGCTACGATGGATGGCGATGAAGCAGCACAGCACAGACAATACGATTCCCACAGCGGCCGACGACGCAGTCGATGAAGCCGACAGCGCAGTCGCCGCAAGCAAGACGACAGACGAAACGACGGCTAAAACGACGGACAAGATATCAAGCAAGACAACGAACGATACTTTGCCTTTGCCTTGCGATTCCGCCGTTCCCCGCTTATCCCGCATCGCACTGCCGGTCTGTTCCGCCATCGGCGTCGCGCTCGCCGCCGCGGTCGTATGGGCCTGGTTTCCGCACGGTTCCGCCGCTTGGACGAACCCATTGCACGAAATCGACGCGCCCGCGCACTATTACTTCATCCGCAAGATCCTCGGCGAAGGCGTCGGCGCGGCCACCCACCTGTGGCCGAACGACGAATACTATCCGCCGTTGTTCCATCTGCTTGCAGCCGGCATGATTAAGCTCGCCAGCTTGTTCGGCGTCAATCTGTCGATTTACGCCGCGTTCAACACGGTCTGGCTGGCCACATCCGGCTTGGTTTGGCCGATTGCGATTCAGCTGTACGCTTCCTATTTCACGCGTCGCCTGTCGTATTCGGCACAATCCGTATGCTCCCCCCGATTTGCGAACGTACGAAAGTCCTCGGCCCGCAATGTCGCGTCTGTCGTAGTTCCGCTATTCCCCGCGATACTCGCGCTCATCATCCCCCCGCTCGCCGTCGCTTCCGCCTCGCACCCCTTCCAAATGCTGGCTTCCGGTCCGCTGATCGCCTTCGGCCTGGCCGCCACGCTTCTGCCGTTCTGGCTGTACGCCACACTTCGCCTGCTCGACGCGCTCGCCACCCGCGAACACCTCGTCAAATGGATCATATGGTTCTTCGTCACTGCCGGCGTCTGCATGTTCGCCCATCCGCGCATCGTGTTCACCTGGCTCCTGCTCATGGCCCCCTTCGTGCTGACGCGACTGCCATGGAAAGCCATCGCAGGCCTTGCTGGCGTAGTGGTTCTCGGCGCCGCCGTGTTCCTCGTATACATGATGTCCAGCTACAAATCGGACCGCTACTTCAATCCCGCCAGCTGGTTCCACACCTTCGTTCCGAACCGCACGGTGCCCGAAGCGCTCAAAATCTACGTCACCGACAATATCGGCGGCGTGCAAGGCTGGTTCATGGCCGCAATCGTGCTGATCGCGTTTGCCGTCACCGTCGCAGCCATCATCCGCCCGCAATGGTTCGCCGCCAATCGCGCCGATTCCGCTACTGTGCCCGGCGCTTCTGCGATTGACCGTGCATCCGATAGCACGTCAGCGCAACCGCACGAACAGGTTGCCGATTTTGCGGCTATGCCTGCCGATCGTAGGAATCGCAAGACTTCCGCCAGCTACCGCACTCCACGTTCCGACGCCTCGCAACTCCGCCGCGACGCGATCGCCATTCTGCTGGCCTTCTTCCTGGTCGGTCTCGTCTACGTCTGCTCGACCGCGCTGACCGGCTGGTTCCCCAACATCGTGGCCGCCGCCTGGTATCGCGCCGAAACCCGACCGCTTACCATGATTCCGTTCGGCGTGCTGCCGCTGATCGTCTTCGCCGCCGTCGTATTGTTGCGTGCCGGCTGTCTGCCGAACGTCACGAAAATCATTGCGATTGTTCTGCTTGCGGCGCTCGCCATTTCCTGCCAATTCGGCAATACTGTTCGTTCCGCCCTGTCGGATGCCGTCTATGCGAATATGACGATTGACGATGCGCGGCCGGACGAGCAGCTCACTGCCACGAAGGAGAAGATTCTCAAGAAGGTGGTGAAGGAGACTGGTACCGATTCGGTGGTGGTTTCTGATCCGCTGAACGGTTCCATGTATGCGACGGCGATGTACGGCGCGGATATGCTGTTCCCGATTTACAACGCGAAGGCCGAGAAGAATGGTGCGATTTTCGGACAGACGGAGAATGCGTTCGCGTCGGGCGACGGCAAGGCGCTGACGAATACCGTCTGCCCGCTGAGCGCGGATGGCGATGCATACTTCCTGAGCATGGGCGGCCAGGCGCCGAGCCTGCAGATGTTCACGTTCAAGCAGCAGTACGATACGTTCCACGATCAGAAGCTGATCGACCAGTACGCCAAAGATGGCACGATGCGCAAGGTTCAGGATTATTCGAATATGGCTTCATATGCGAAGGGCTGGGCGTTGTACCAGTTCAACTGCCAGTGATCACGTATGTTGCGTGGCTGCGTGGCGTCGAAATAGGCGATTGGGAGAACAAGAGGCTCTGATTTGTCAAGTTTCGACACGCCGATGGAACGTTGGATTTCCAACGGTTCACGCGTTGTTCATGCGGCCCGGGTTGCGCGGATCGCGATCGTGCTGTAAGTTTGTCTCTTGC
>ENA-OUOU01000058-OUOU01000058.1-human-gut-metagenome-genome-assembly--contig:-NODE-58-length-80439-cov-20.154882_pt1 | contig 80439 bp, 55 predicted proteins | sample MGYA00237936_ERZ548765 | MGnify/ENA primary metagenome ERZ548765 (study PRJEB26490, sample SAMN05356889) | human gut metagenome | biome: terrestrial biome; feature: human-associated habitat; material...
CCACCGGCACACTCCTTCTTCCAAAAGAAATCTATCCTCATAAATCTGACACAAATTTTAGTTCAACTTATTTTTTAACGCTTACTTTTAAAACATCAATGTAGCTATGATCATCGAACCAGCAAAAAGAACATCATCTGTAAAGGAATATTTCTTCTCCCGCAAGCAGAAGGAATTGGATGCTTTGAACGCGGAACGTGCCGCGAGAGGGGAGGATAGGATAATCAGCCTTGGAATCGGCGCCCCGGACGGGATGCCGCCGCTTCCGGCCATCGAGGCCCTTGTCAAGGCGGCTCCGGAGCCGGGGAACCACGTCTACCAGAACTACAAGGGACTCCCTGTTCTGAGACAGGCCTTTGCCGATTGGTACTCAAGGTACTACGGCGTGACCCTCGATCCTGGCAGCAACATCCAGCCGCTCGTCGGCTCAAAGGAGGGCATCCTGCTTATCTCATTGACATTCGTCAATCCCGGCGACAAGGTTCTTGTCCCGGATCCGGGCTATCCGACCTACACCTCGTCCGCAAGGCTGGCCGGTGCGGAGATCCTTACCTACGACCTTTTGGAGGAGAACCACTGGTGGCCGGACTTCGACGCGCTGGAGAGGATGGATCTGGAGGGTGTGAAGGTGATGTGGACGAACTATCCGAACATGCCGACGGGGGCGAAGGCCACACCTGAGATCTATCAGCGTCTGGTGGATTTCGGGTTGAGGCACAAGATCCTGATAGTGAACGACAATCCATATTCATTCATTCTGACAGACAAGCCGCTGTCAATTCTGGCGGTTCCACGGGCGATGGAGTGCTGCCTGGAGCTGAACTCGCTCAGCAAGTCGCACAACATGAGCGGCTGGAGAATCGGAATGGTCGCCGGCGCTCCGGAGATGATCTCCGAGATTCTGAAGGTCAAGAGCCAGATGGACTCAGGGATGTTCAAGCCGCTTCAGCTGGCGGCGGTGGAGGCGCTGAACCAGTCTCCGGAATGGTTCGCGAAGCTTAATTCTGAATATGTCCGCAGACGTGTCGCCGCAGGCCGGATCTTCGACACCCTCGGTGCGGTCTACGACCACGACACCGCCGGCCTGTTCCTTTGGGGACGTGTACCTTCAGGCTACGCCAAGGACGGCATGAGCGCCGGAGAGGTGATTTCGGAACGTGTTCTGCATCAGGCAGGTGTGTTCATCACTCCGGGATTCATATTCGGAAAGAATGGTGAGAACTACATCCGCGTCTCCCTATGCGCCACGACCGAGGTTCTTGAGGCTGCGGAACGCCGGATCAGGGATAATATTCAGAGTATTAAGAAAATATGATAGTAGGGGTGATAGGCCTGGGCCTGATAGGCGGCTCGATGGCGATAGACTTGAAGCGGCGCGGCTTCGCCGGGACAGTACTCGGGGTGGAGACCGACCCGGTCAACGCCGCCGCGGCCCGGAAAATGGAACTTGTGGACGAGGTCGTTCCCTTCGGGGAATGCATCCGCCGGAGCGACATCACCGTGATCGCCATCCCGGTCGGCGCAGCCGTGAGGATGCTTCCGCAGGTACTTGACATATTCAAGGAAGAGGGGAACTCGAAGAAGATCGTGATCGACACCTGCTCCACCAAGAGCAACATCGTCCGCGCGGCGCATTACCACCCGATGCGCGGCCGCTTCGTCGCCACGCACCCGATGGCCGGTACTGAATATTCCGGACCATGGGCCGCCATGCCGAACCTCTTCGATGGCCGCGCCTGCATATTCGCAAACACGGAAGATTCTGATCCGCAGGCGGTCAAGGTGGTTGAGGAATTGTATGACGCGCTGAACATGCGTCCGCTCTACATGAACGCCGACAGCCACGACGTGCACACTGCCTACGTCTCGCACATCTCCCACGTGTCATCGTTCGCGCTGGCGCTGACGGTCCTTGAGAAGGAAAAGGACGAGAAGCACATCTTCGACCTTGCGTCCGGTGGATTCTCATCCACCGTCCGTCTGGCCAAGAGTTCCGCCGAGATGTGGACGCCGATTCTGGAGCAGAACCGGGACAACGTGCTGCATGTCATCGACACCTACCTTGAGAAGATGCGGCTTTTCCGCGACGCGATCGCCTCTTATGACGGGGAGCGCGTCACCGACCTCATCCATGAGGCAAACAGGATTAAAAAGATTTTGAGATAGTTATGGAACAGCAACTTGACATCATCCCCGTGTCCGAATGGGGGTTCTTCGACGAGAGCATCCCGCCACTTGTCATCGCCGGCCCGTGCAGCGCCGAGTCCGAGCTTCAGGTCATGATGACCGCCAAAGGTCTCCACGGATTCGGCATCCACGTTTTCCGGGCGGGAATATGGAAGCCCCGCACCCACCCCGGATCCTTCGAGGGTGTCGGTACCCCCGGCCTGAAATGGCTCCAGAAGGTCAAGAAGGAATATGGTATGAAGGTCTGCACCGAGGTGGCCAGCGAGAAGCACGTCTACGAATGTCTGAAATACGGCATCGACATGGTGTGGATCGGCGCGCGCACCACGGCCAACCCTTTCCTTGTCCAGGAGATCGCCGACGCTCTCCGGGACACGGACGTTCCGGTTCTGGTCAAGAATCCTGTCAATCCCGACATCGACCTCTGGGTCGGGGCGCTGGAGCGTCTCAACAGGGTGGGAATCAGGAAATTAGGTGTCATCCATCGCGGGTTCTCCACCTCGCAGAAGATTCCGTACAGGAACCTGCCGGGCTGGCAGATGGCCGTGGATCTGCGCACCCGTTACCCGATGCTCCCGTTCTTCGCCGACCCGAGCCACATGGGAGGCTCCAGGCAGTGTCTTAAGGAACTGTCCCAGAGGGCGATGGATCTCGGTCTCGACGGCTTGATGGTCGAGTCGCACTGCGACCCTTCCTGCGCTCTGAGTGACGCCCGGCAGCAGTTGGTTCCGGAGGAGCTGAAGACTCTTCTTGAGAGTCTCACCGTCCGCCAGAAAGTCACCAATGACAAGGAATATAACGAAGGCATCGAGCAGCTCCGCTCCCAGATAGATGTCATCGACGAGAACCTGCTTGTGGCCCTTGGCTCCAGAATGGAGATTTCCCGCAGGATCGGCGAGTTCAAGAAAGCCCACAACATCGCCATCGTCCAGGCCGCCCGCTGGGACAGCATCCTCTCCTCGATGATCGAGAAAGGCAAGGACTACAACCTCCCCGAAGAGTTCGTAACCGCCTTCTTCACCGCCATCCACGAAGCCTCCGTAGCCGAGCAGAACAAGATCCTGGAGCAGTAGGCTCCAGGATTATCTTAGCCGTGACAGTCTATTTTCAATCAGTGCCCTGTAAAGGTCTTTTGTCTCGTCAGGAAGAAATGACCTGTCCAGAATGTCAAACCAGAGGGGCTTGTTCGAAATCATTCTGCCAATGATCCATCTGCACACCTTTGTTTCAATCCCGGCAGCTGTCATCGCTTTTTCGAATGCGTCTCGGTCATATCCTGTTATGCCCTCTCTACCTTCCGTCCCGCTTCCTTCCAAAGGCATAGCCAGTTCGTCTTTGTCCTCGATCCCTGTCAGGAGCACCGCAAGCAGGTCGTATGCCGGTGAAAGGGTGTAATCGCTGCCATCGGTTGAAATCAATGAGAAATTCTTGCAGTGCATGTCCGAGTTGCCGGTTATCCACGAAAACAGCACAATCTCCCAGAAGCGCTGGACATCCAGAAGCGGAGCGGAAGAGAGCATGCTCACCACGGCTGACAATTGAGAGTACGAGCCAAGGTATTTGTGTTCTGTGAGTCTGTTTGTAAGCTGGCACATGTCCAGCATAGAGTATTTCTGTCCTTTCGGGCCTCTGTCCATCCTTTTGGTGATGTATGCGAGTTCTCCGTCTGACATTCTGATCAATCCGTGTCTGGCCGTGCGGATCCCCGAAGCCTCCGCCATGTTCATTGTCACATTCTCCAATTCCGGCATTGACTTGTAGGCAGGGCTTTGCGGTTTGAGAATGTATCCTCCCCACAATCCCACAATAGTCAGCCTGTCCTCTTCGTTGCGGCCTCCCTTGTTGATGTCCAGAGCCAGTTTGGCCTGAACTCCGGTCACCGAGGTGCTGGACTTGATGACTTCGAATGCCAGTTCCGAGATGTTATCCCTTGAATATGGCAGTACAGGCACTTTCGGATGTCCGAAAAGCCTTTTCGCACATGATGAATGATAGTCCCTCTCGCCTTCCTTCAAGGACTTGCCGCAGCAGAGGCATAGATTATTTGTCTCCATAATGCTCTCTCACGCTAAGATTACCTATGCAGTCCTTACAACAAGCCAGCAGTAAGGACATCCTGTCTCTTGGATCTATTTTCCAGGATTTGTGGACAATGTCAAGCAACCATCCTTCCGGGATCAGTCCATCGAAGACGGGGAACATCATTTCTTTTGAATATTCAGACTCGGTCAACGGCATTGTCGGGCTGATGGCCTTGGCTCCCGCAGATTTCAGGTAGTTGCCGTCATAAGAGAAATGGTACCCTTCCGAATCTTCTGTCAGAATCCCACAGAATGAGTCGTCAATGTAAATGTCAGCCTTTTTCATTATTCATTGATCTTATGCGCCTGAAGTTCCTCACCAAAGAGCTTGAGCACTTGATTGACTTTGTCTAACCGGACGGTGTTCTTACCGTTTTCCAGTTCCCTGACGAACCTGACACCGACCCCGGATCTTTCTGCAAGTTCAATCTGGGTCAGTCCGAATGTTTTCCTTTTTTTACGAATATGTTCCCCGATACTCATTTCAAACGAAAATATAGTCCCTTTCGGGTACAAAAATAATGAAAATTCGTTAATATCATCCCTTTCGGGATTGTTTTTTGCCGTGTGTAATCTGCCAAGAAAGATAACGAAGCCTTCCCGTCGCCGAGTTTGCCGAACAGTCTTTGCCGGATAATCGACCTAAACGACCTTCCAGCCGTCGATGCGGCGGTTTGCGGTGGAGAAGTTCACACCGATTCTGAACACTCTTCTCGGGTCGTCGGCGAACGGGCGGGCGTAGCCTTTCTCTTCGATCTGCGCGAGGGCTTCGTCCGGGGTGGAGTCGGTCTTGATCTCGATGATGTAGACGTAGTCCTTGGTCTTGATGAGGATGTCGATGCGGCCGTTGGAGGTCGTGCGCTCTGTCTCGACATATTCCCCCATCAGCTCGATGATGATGTACATCGCGTACTGGAAGTCTTTCTCGCAGTCGCCCTGGATCTGGTAGTTTGTCCTGGCGAAGAGGGCGTCCAGACGGGTCATGAAGACATCGGCCTTGCCACCGCGCAGATCCTTGACCATCCGTGTGATGAGCATCATAGGGGTTCCAGCCCCGACAGGCGTGTAGTACGGCATCAGGTAGTTCAGGAAGCCATGCCTAACCTCCAAGTTAGGGAATCCGAGATGGTAGATCTGCATTTCCGGCTCAAAGCCCTTGATGGTAAGGTAGCCGCTCTGGAAAAGGAGAGGGATAGGGTTGAGGAACGCCGAACTGATGTCGGTCAGAAGGGAAGAGTCTGCCTCCTGATCGGAGAGGCCCGTGATGTCATACGAGGTCTCCCTCATCACCTTGACAAGGAAGGACGGAGTGCCTGTCTCGAACCAGTACTCCCGGAATTCCTTGACCTTAAATGTGTTGAGCAGACTGAAAGGATTATAGACACCGACGGCTTTCGGATGAAAGTGGTAGCCGTCATACATAAGGGCAAGCTTGCGGTAACAGTCCTCCTCCGTGAGGTCATTCGCCTCGGCGAGCTCCCTGACGCTAACATCGAAATAGTTCTTGAGGTCAGACTCCGAGACCCCGCAGATGTCGGAATACTCCCTGTCCATCGAGATGTCCTGAGGGTTGTTCAGGTCGCTGAACACGCTCATCTTCCCGATCTTGGTGACACCGGTGAGGAAGCCGAAGCGAATGAACGCATCCTTGGACTTCATCACGCCGTAGAAGCCGCGGAGCGTCTCGCGCATTTTGTCCTGCAGATCCGGGTTGTCGAGGTTGTCGATGACCGGCTTGTCATATTCATCGACAAGGATCACCACCTGGCGGCCGGTCTTCCGGTAGGCGGCCTCGATTATGGTCTCGAAGCGGACGGGAAGCGTCTTGTACTTCCTGACGACCCCATATTCTGATTCAAGGTCATTCAGCTGTCTCCCTAATTTCTCCTTCAACGCGTCCATGTCGGAGTAATTGGCCCCGCCAAGGTCCAGATGCAGGACCGGGTACTCCGTCCAGTCCTTCTCCAGCGACGCCACTGCCAGCCCGTCGAACAGCTCCTTCTTCCCCTTGAAATACGCCTCCATAGTCGACACCAGCAGGCTCTTTCCGAACCGCCTCGGACGGCTCAGGAAGTAATATTTCCCTGTAGCCGCCAACTTGTAGATAAGCGCGGTCTTGTCAACATAGACATACCCGCCCCTGCGGATGTCCTCAAAACTCTGTATTCCAATCGGGTATAGCATACGGCCTGTCTTTTAGTTCATTCACTACAAACTTACATAAAAATCTGCGAATTACACGCCCTCCACATAAGAAATCTACTGATTTTTAGAGAAGCGTTGAAGGTTTCTTCGGCACTGGCATACCCGTTTGAAGACAAGTGTTGTCGCCTCTTGGCTAAAAATGCGTTTTCCTTATTTGTGTTTAGTACAGAATAAGTTATATTTGCAAGCAATGCATAACCATGAATGATATGAAAGTCGTATTCCTTGACATTGACGGAGTGATTCAACCTCTTGGAAAGCAGGATCGTTTCAAACATCTTGACGAGATAGAAGAAATCGCCAAGGCATTGGATCAGAAGATTCCCGGATTCAACTATTATGAATATGTCTCCGAGGAAAATTACCCAGAAAGTTTCTTCGGTGTATACAGCAGGAAATGCAATCTTTGCGCAGTCCTTTTTGATTGGCCTAAGGAAGCTGTGAGATACCTTACGGAAGTTCTTGAGTATCAAAATGCAAAAATAGTTATTTCTTCCGATTGGAGGGATTCGGGAAGCCGAATAATGAAAGCCTTTCTTGCCGTGTGGAGCCTTGACAAGTATTTTTACGGCATGCTTGACGGTCGCTCATTCGAAGAACCTACAGAAGGGCAGACTCGTGCAAGAAATTATTTCGCAGAAAAATTTGGCAGATACTCCTTTGACAGTAGGGCTGCTGACATTCGGGATTATCTGGACAGTCACCGTGAAATAACCTCTTATGTCGCTGTTGATGACAGAAATCTAAGGACACCTGTGGAAAATCACTTTGTGTTTTTCAACGATGGAAAGGTCATAGATGAAAGACGGGCACGCCAAATGGATGAAATTCTCAGCATTGAGGACGGCCCATACCCATTAAATCAGTGACGGTTCAGTTTCTCTGTCAGTCACAGAGCTTGTGGTTGTTGAGTCTGTCGAAGCTTCGAGGTGACTTTGTTAAACGACCTTCCAGCCGTCGATGCGGCGGTTTGCGGTGGAGAAGTTCACACCGATTCTGAACACTCTTCTCGGGTCGTCGGCGAACGGGCGGGCGTAGCCTTTCTCTTCGATCTGCGCGAGGGCTTCGTCCGGGGTGGAGTCGGTCTTGATCTCGATGATGTAGACGTAGTCCTTGGTCTTGATGAGGATGTCGATGCGGCCGTTGGAGGTCGTGCGCTCTGTCTCGACATATTCCCCCATCAGCTCGATGATGATGTACATCGCGTACTGGAAGTCTTTCTCGCAGTCGCCCTGGATCTGGTAGTTTGTCCTGGCGAAGAGGGCGTCCAAACGGGTCATGAAGCCCTCTGGGTTGCCGGATTCGACATCCATCGACATGAGGGATATGAGGGTGTTGGTGGAGTCGCTCTGGATCGGGGCATAGTATCCCAGCAGGAAGTTAAGGAAGCCGTCCTTCACCTCCATGTTCGGGAATCCGAGCGTGTAGAGGTTGAAGCGCGGGTCAAAGCCCTTGATGGTGAGGTAGCCGCTCTGGTAAAGGAGCGGGACAGGGTTGAGGAACGCCGTGTTCACGTCGCTCAGCAGTGAGGAGCCCACAAGGTCGCTCGACAGGCGGGTCACGTCATAGGAGGTCTTCCTCATCACCTTGACGAGGAAGGACGGCGTGCCCGTCTCGAACCAGTACTCCCGGAACTTCAGGCTGTCAAAGGTGTTCAGAAGGCTGAACGGGTTGTAGACCCCGGTCGAATTCTCGCAGAAGTGGTAGCCGTCGTACATCAGGGCCAGCTTTTGGCGGCACTCCTCCTCGGAGAGTCCGTTGGCCTCGGCGAGTTCCCTGACGCTTTCCGCGAAACAGTCCGTGAGGTCTGTCTCGGACACTCCGCAGATGTCCGTGTAGCGTGCGTCCATCGAGATGTCCTTGGGGTTGTTCAGGTCGCTGAACACGCTCATCTTCCCGATCTTGGTGACACCGGTGAGGAAGCCGAAGCGAATGAACGCATCCTTGGACTTCATCACGCCGTAGAAGCCGCGGAGCGTCTCGCGCATTTTGTCCTGCAGATCCGGGTTGTCGAGGTTGTCGATGACCGGCTTGTCATATTCATCGACAAGGATCACCACCTGGCGGCCGGTCTTCCGGTAGGCGGCCTCGATTATGGTCTCGAAGCGGACGGGAAGCGTCTTGTACTTCCTGACGACCCCATATTCTGATTCAAGGTCATTCAGCTGTCTCCCTAATTTCTCCTTCAACGCGTCCATGTCGGCGTAATTGGCCCCGCCAAGGTCCAGGTGCAGCACCGGGTACTCCGTCCAGTCCTTCTCCAGCGAGGCGATCGCAAGCCCGTCGAAGAGTTCCTTCCTTCCCCGGAAGTATGCCTCCATCGTCGAGAGCAGAAGGCTCTTGCCGAAACGCCTGGGGCGGCTCAGGAAGTAGTATTGACCGGTCTTGGCAATCTTGTAGATGAGATCGGTCTTGTCGACATAGACATACCCGCCCTGGCGGATCTTCTCAAAACTCTGTATTCCAATCGGGTATAGCATACGGCCTGTCCTTTTTGTTCATTACTTGCAAAGATAGAAAACTTTTTCAGACTTTGAGAAGTTGGGGCGAAATCACTCCAAACTAAAACAAAAGCTGGGGAAAGCCTGTTTAACTTTCCCCAGCCCTGATTTTTATTGATATTCCCGAATAGTCTATATCACCAACGGAAATTCACAATTGATTACTTGAAACTGCCCGCTTTAATGAAGTCATTATATTCCTTCATCTCATCAGCCCAACCGGTATATTTCTGACCTTTGACAACATATTTCTTCACCGTGCCGTCAGGGTAGGTTCTGGAATATGAATCGATCTCAATTGTGTCAATCCTGTTGTTATTGGTGCCGGCTGTGCCGCCTGTGACGATTCTTCCGGTGCAGGAAATTGTGTATGTGCTGTATTTGTTCAATTTATATGCAGCTGTATAGTACCCACCCTGTCCAGAACCGCCACCCTCAAGATAGGGATTCCACGTCGTAATAGGCTCGGTTGCGGACACCTCGGTGCAAGAAAATGTCTGAGCATCGATGTCCACATCGACCTTGAATCTGACAGCATCAAGGAATTTAGCAGACTTCAATGGAGTCGCCATAGGATTAAGATCTGTAATTGTGATCCAAGCCTTATCGGATTCGTTGTACGCTGTGTTCGTGATGACAACTCCTAAGACGGTCGAGGCTTCTGATTCGTTGTTTTCGTAGGCAAAGGCCGCATATTTACCGTCGATGTTCGAAATCGCGGTCATGTCCGGATCACCGACCTTGTAAGTCTCACAGGAAGTCAGCGTCACTGCGGTCATAGACGCTATCACAATGGTTTTTAATATATTATTCATATAATTCTACTCTTTTATGATTTGACATATTCATCACTTCTGCCACCACATCTTGACATTCAGATCCACTGGCTCTGGAGAATTGACATTATAGTCAGCAGATGTCTTTGAATAAAGGAAACGTTGAGGATATCCGCTTGACAGTACTCCGTGGAAATCAGTGATCGTCTTTCCCCTTACAGGGTAGCCGGTTCTGTTAAGGTCGAACCATGATTCTATTGGCATACTACGTACATTGGAAGCCCACTTCTGGTTTATTATCTGTTCAACCATCTCCTCCGTGCTTCCTGACTTGAATGCGTAGGCTCCGGTTATGAAAGAGTTCGCACCTTTACACTTCGCTCTCGCAAACGCGGCAGTGATAGCAGCCTCGTAGGCCTCTTTCGCTTTTGCGGCGTTGCCCAATCTGGCATAAGCCTCGGCTTTGAGGAACTCGGCCTCATCCACTGTTCCAAAATTAACAGGATCTGTCGCACCTATTGCCAAGCGACTGCTCTTGGTCGGATCACTACCGGTACCATAAGCGTCCCCGGCGAATTTCCCGTCTGGATTATTGTCATAGTAATAAGCGAACCTTGGATCTGACGCGTCAAGAACATTGGCGATGTCTCCGCATGCGCGAATATTATTGTTCGTGTTCAATTGACGGCGGTCACTTTCGTAAAGAGGATTGGACTTGTCAGCGGCATCAAGGAAATTGTCAAAAGCGGCATCGGCTTTAAGGAAGTTGTCCTCCGAAAGCATGCTCTCTATCTTTGTCTTGTTGGCAATGAAATCACGCATCAACACCTTTATGTAAAGCGTATTGGCAAACTGAAGCCATCCGTCAATGTCTCCACCGAAGATCATGTCCGCCGCTGATGATGGATTGTTTGCCTCATCGGTTTTAGCTTTGGCAGCGAGGCCGCGGACTTCCTCAAGGATAGACATGATGTTTTTATGAGTGTCCTCTCCGGAATCAAAATGAGGGTTTGTTGTCTCGGTAAGGTAGCCTTCCGTGTAGGCGACCTTATCATATAAGCTCGTGAGAAGGTAAAGTTCATAGGCAAGCATAGTTTTTGCCTCCATCACATAATTCGTGTTACCTTCCTCGGCCTCTCCCTTCTCTATGATTTCCTTCAAAGTTGGCATTATAGATCCGTAAATGTAACTCCATGGGCTGTTGAACGCACTGTTGGTCACATCGTAGGTCATGTGAGTGTAGTACTGGTTGGTTGTGCTGCATTGATTGACATATTGAGCCCAGAAATAACCGTATAAGTTTATGTCATAACCTACTTTGACCGCAGTGTAAAGTTGTGCGGAAGGCAAAAGGCTTTTGATTTTCGCCTCTGGCACATAGTTCGGATTCGTGTTGATGTCCAGCCAACTCTTGCAACCGACCATTGAAAGGAGGGTCAGCATGATGGAAAAATATGTAAAAAACTTTTTCATAATCAATTCCTGTTAAATCATTAGAATACAATCTTGACACTGCCACCGAATGTTCTGGTGGAAGGAGCGGAAAAATATTCTCCGTACTGCGATGTAAGGTCATTGCCGTAATTGGTGTTGTCCGGATCGATAAGGCCCTGTTTAGGTGTCCACATCAAAAGATTCCTTCCGACAATGGAAACATTAATCGTTGAAAGCCAGCTGATCTTTTCGAACCACTTCTCCGGGAGGGTATATGACAAGTTGAGCTCACGGAGTTTGAGATATGTCTTGTCCAGCAAATTCTCACGGTACATTGCATAATTGTAGTTCGAATACCATGCTCCATTGATGTTGTAGTAAGAGTTGCATGGCATGTCATTCTCTGCAAATACAGGATTGCCGGAAGCGTCCGTTCCTGTCTGAACCACTGAGTTTGGCCAAATCCATGGATCTCTTAGATTGAACATTGTTTCCTCGGCGTTACCGTTAAACAGCACATTCCCCTTTGTGGCTGAATACATAAGACCTCCGTGACGGTAGTCAAAACTGAATCCGAGAGAGAGTCTCTTGTAGCGGATAGAGTTGTTCAAACCCATAGTATAATCTTCCTCGGCCTTGCCAAGGGTCTCATAAGTTGTATTGTCGTAAGTAGGAAGACCAGTAGTTCTATTGACAATTGTCATACCGTAATAAGGGCTGTTGACATCCTCCACCGTCTTGAGTTTATAGTCAACCCAAGTTGTGAGGGATTCTCCGACACGGGCTTTTAACTGAGGTCCTTTTCTCAATCCATAGATGGCGTATTCCTTGACATCATCCCAAAGCTCCTTCACTTTGTTGTCGTTCTTTGAGAAAGTGTAACCTATTGACCACTCCCAATCCTTGGTTCTTACAGGGACAACTCCGACCGAGAGCTCTATACCACGATTCTGGATTTTCCCGATGTTGCGTACGGCTGAAGTGTGGCCAGACTCCGGTGCCAAGGTGGCGGAAATGATCTGGTTTGTTGTTTCCTTGTTATAAAGAGCAAGGTCAAAATTCAAACGATTGTCAAAGAAACGGGCATCGATACCAATTTCAGCTTCTGTCGAAATTTCCGGCTTCAAGTCTGCGGAAGGCACACGGCTGCTCTTGACCAGACCCGAGAAGCTGTTAAGAGGAAAAGTAAGACTTCCGAATCCGCCTGTTGCAGAACCAAGGAAATAATAAGCCGAAGTGTAATAAGTCGGAGCATCATTACCAGTCTGTCCGTAGCCACCACGAATCTTGAGGAAACTGATCACATCATTTTTCAAGGCAGGAATGATTTCCGTAAGGATGACCGAGCCATTCACACCATAATAGAAGAATGAGTTGTTATTGATAGGGAGTGTCGAGGACCAGTCGTTACGGGCCGACAGGGTGACATAAACAGCATTTCTCCAACCCAAATCAGCCTGGGCATACAAGCCCATAAGGCGACGTTTGGAAATTGATGATGACGCGGTAGGAGTCGCACCACTTGTGTTCATGAAACTGGCCCAGTCCTCAATCGCGACTCCGGACAGGGTCCCGGAGATGACGGAAGCAGACCTCTGGTTCACATTCAAACCGGCGACACCATGGATCGACCAGTCTGTACCGATGCTATAATCTGCATTCAGAAGGAAGTTGGCGTCAATCTGCGAAGATCTGCGTGAGTTTTCGTCATAAGAGCCATTTTCAGGTGATGCCCCTTCATTGGCGGCATAAGAGCCAGGATTGAATGTCCAGATGTCGTTGTAAGTCTTCTGGTTATAGTTCGTGACATCCAAACCACCTCTTGCGATGAACTGCAAACCTTTCATTAATTGGATACCGAGTTCAACATTCCCGAAAACACGGTCATCCTGATAAGTGGAATAGTTGTGGTCAAGAGTCCACCAAGGGTTCTGCGCAAACGGAGTGTAGAAGTTGTCCGCATTGTTGTAGATATTCTTGTAGTCTTTCAAATCGGCGTAGTCAACATTAGCCGGATACTGAAGAATATCCTGATAGATGGTCGAACCACTTCCACCCTGGCCTGTCATGTTGTTACGGACATCCTTACGAATATAGTTGATGTTGTAGTTCAACCAGGCAAGACCATCCTTGATCTTGGTGTTGCCGCGAAATGAGAAGTTATGTCTCTTGTAGTAGTCATTGTGGCCCGGAAGTATTCCGTCAGAATAGATATTGCCATAAGAAGCCACAAATCCAGTGGTTTTGCTTCCACCCTTGATGCTCACGGTGTTGTTTGTCTCGAAACCGGTGGTGTAGAAGTTCTTAAGTGAGTTCTTCTTGTATGAGAAATCAGTGTAGGATGGGTCCGCGCCGTTGTACCAATGCGCTCCAGGTCTCCATTCTACAACTCTGCCATCGAGAAGGTTACCCCAGGATCCATTCTCTGTAGGAGAATAATTTCCGAAGACATCACCATCGTACGAATAGAACCATCCCTGGCCGAACTTGTTCTGGATTTGAGGGATTCTCAGCACATTGCTGACTTGGAAAGATCCATCATAAGTCACTGTGACATCCTCATTCAGAGAGCCACGCTTTGTCGTGATAAGAATAGCACCGTTGCCTGCGCGAGATCCATACAAGGCTGTCGCGGACGCTCCTTTGAGCACGGTGATCGATTCGATGTCCTCCGGGTTGATGTCTGCGGCCTGGCTACCGAAGTCGATAGAGTTGTTCAACTGCTGGTCGCCCATAGTTCCGTTTGAGACAGGCACGCCATCAACGACATACAACGGAGAGTTGCTGGTAAGTGAGGAATATCCTCTGACGATTACCTTCTGAGATGTTCCTGTGGCGCCGGCGGAGGAAATCTGCATGCCCGCAACCTTGCCGGCCAGTCCTGAGAGAGCGTCGGCGGAACGGCCTTTAGTCAATTCATCCGAGCGCACAGTCGTCGATGCATATCCGAGAGTCTTTTCCTGACGAGTCATACCGGTAGCCGTCACAACGACCTCGTCGAGTCCAAGTGCATCGGTTTCCAACGTAACATTGATCACGGAATTCTGTCCAATCGGTACAATGGCATCTTTCATGCCAAAATACGTGACCTTCAATGTCGTCCCTTTGTGGACATTTAAGGAATATTTTCCGTCAGAATCAGTAACCGTGCCAATGTTTGTCCCATCGACAAACACAGCCGCTCCAGGAATAGGATAACCATCCTCCGCACCTGTCACCGTACCTGTGATGGTCCGGGACTGGGCTGACGCGATGCCTATGCTGATGAACAGGCACAGCGCGATTGTAAATAATTTTTTACCCATAAGCTAAAAACTTTTGTAAAACCAACAAATTGACAATAATCTCAGAAGCCGGTTCGCTTACTATCAATTGTTATAGACCACCAATTTCAAAGTCATCAATGCGTGCGTTTGCATGGGTGGTGGAGGATAAGTCATTGAATATGTTGAATATGGACACATGTCTTACGTTCACATCGGCGCAAGACTATGGACTATATTGCTAAATATCAATAAATTATCCGCCACCATGATTTCACACGATGGACCGGATCATGTCTTCGACGCATTTCCGCTTTTGCTCTATTCCCGGGTGAACGTAGAGATTCAGCGTGGTGCTCACGTTTGAGTGACCAAGAATGGAACTCAATGTTTTGTAGTCACATTTGCTCTCGACGCATCGGGTCGCGAAGGTGTGGCGAAGACCGTGAAAACGGCGCATCGACAACCCAAGGGTGGCGGCGACACGTTTGAAATGGTTTCTCATGGTCTGTGGCTCGGTTGGATGAGTGAGGCCTGAAATCACGAAACGGTTGCATGGCGCGCTGCCGGCATATTCATTGAGGACAGTGGCCAGATCACCTGTTATCGGGATGTCCCGGCATGACTCAGCTGTCTTTGGCGAGTCGATTGTGAGTTCGGAATGCTTATCCCCGCCATCGATCTTATAAATTCTATGTACCGTCCTGCGCACTCGGATTGTTCCCGAATCAAAGTCCACATCTCCCCATTTCAAGGAGCAGACTTCTCCTATTCTTATGCCGGTGTACAAGCAGATCAGCAGACCAAGATTGTAGCGGTCGGGATGAGTGGTGAGATATTCAAGCATACGCTGCTCCTCGCTCACCGTCAGGACATACAACCTTGGCTTCATCCTTGGGGTGGGGAATCTGACCTCTATGACCCTATGTTCGATCCAGCCGTGTTTTTCACTGTACTTGACAATCATCTTTAAGACTATCAACATTCCTTTGATGGTCGTCACATTCAGTCCATCTTCTAGTTTGCGAACAATCATTTTCTGCACGGAATGGGTCGTAACTTCGTTTAGAGTCTTGAATCGTGGCTCAAGATGATTCTGAATGATAAGTGAATATGCCGCCATTGTGGATGTCTTGACATACATTTTTTTCTCCTGTTTCCACAACCTACATACTTCGTGAAAGGAAATCTGTGTCATTGCTCAATAAATTAATAAGTTTAAAAAGACCAAACAATGAATTTAATGATAATGCTGGATAATAATATTCAAGAAGGGCCAACGATTATGTCTTAAAAACTTATAACGAAAAAGAATTCCCGCCTGTTTTTGAAAAAAAATCGCGAATCTGTTGTGATTTCGAGAAAAAGTAATTACCTTGCGAGAAAAGTTCATGGTCTCGGCCAACTTTGACTGTCTTCGTGTTATCTCTATGCAGGGCAGTTGCTTGTGAACGGAGGGAACCGCGTTCTTTTTTAGGTTTGTTTGAAATTGATTGATTGTATCTGGCGGATTGTTGCAAGATGAAAGATATGTTCCGCCTCCATTTCGGTGGTCTCTTGGGTTGTATTATATAACATCCGCACCGTTGAAACGATATGTTTTTTTATAATTAACTTGTTGGTTTAACAAAAGTATTAAGCTTATGGGTAAAAAATTATTTACGTTCGCGCTCTGCCTGTTCATCAGTGTGGGTGCCGCCTTGGCCCAGACGCACAAAGTGTCAGGTACTGTCAAGGAAGCTGGGACTGGTTCCCCAATTCCGGGTGCTACCGTCATGGTTGAAGGCACGCTGACGGGAACTTCAACCGATCTCGACGGTAAATACACGATCACTGCGCCTTCTAAGGGCAAGATCACAGTGTCCGTCATCGGCTTTACAACTGTGACTGTTTCCATTGATGGCAGAAGCACCATCGATTTCTCTCTTGAAGAGGACAGGAATGTCCTTGACGACGCTGTTGTCGTTGGTTACGGTTCCGCCAAGAAGGTCGGATCTCTTGTTGGTTCGGTCTCTACCGTAAAGTCTGAGGTTTTGAAGAACGCTCCTTCGTCATCGGCTCTTGACGCCCTTCAGGGACAGGTTGCCGGTCTTGCGGTTATGACCACCGGTGGTGTCGCCGGTGACAATAATGTTGACATGACCCTGCACGGTGTCGGTTCGCTTGGAGCAAGTTCAGCACCTCTTTTCATCGTGGATGGTATTCAGGCGAGTAGCCGTACAATCATGGCGATGAATCCAAATGACATCAAGAGCATTTCCATTCTCAAGGATGCGTCAGCCACGTCTATCTATGGTTCCCGTGCCGCCAATGGTGTCGTTTACGTCACCACTAAGTCCGGTTCCTATGATTCGAAGGCATCTGTCACTGTCAGAAGTCAGGTCGGAATCTCTACATTGGCCGACAAGACTCTGTACAAGAGCATGATGAATAGTAAGGAGCTGAAGGAGTTCTGGGTAAGGACCGGCATCCACACACCGGAATCGATCAAGGCTACTTACACCGACAAGGGGTACGATGCAGACACAAAGTGGTACAACTACTTCCAGCAGTTCAATAACCCTCAGACACAGAATGATGTCACGGTAGAGGGCGGTGGAAACAAAGTGGCCTACATGATCGGAGCCTCGCAGTTCCACCAAAGGGGTACATCCATTGGCAACTACTATGACAGGTACACTTTCCGTTCCAATGTCCAGGGTCGTCCAAAGGATTGGCTGAAGATCGGTGCCAATGTGAACCTGTCTCTTGACTCAAGACAGTTCAATGGCAACTGGGGCCGAGCCCGTGATGTATCCAATTACACCACCGGAGGTCTGTCATTCCTTTTGAACCCTATCTTCCCTGCCATCGATCCTGAGACCGGAGAAGAGTACGAGATCAAGTATCCTTTCGGAGGTACCAATCCTCATTACTACATGTCCAAGAACCCGTCAACATCTGACCGTTACGGCATCATCGGCAACGTCAACATCGAGATCGAGCCTTTCAAGAATTTCAAGATCAACACCAGAGCCGGTGTGGATGGCTACTTCTCCCTCTCCGATGCGAAAACCTATCCTTCGTACGCTAATTCTGCGGGCAACGGAACCAGGGGCAAAGGTACAGCTATGGAATACACCGCTTCCATAACGAACACCCTTGAGTACTCTTTTGAAATCACCGAGGATCACAAGTTCACTGTCCTCGCGGGTCAGGAAGGCATTGCCAACTACTATGATTTCTACTCTGTTGTGTCTACGGGACAGACGGATGACCGCCTTATGGGAGTGCTGAAGGGGACTTTGAAAAAGGACTCGATGAAAGAGGAGCACACCGAAAGCAAGTTCCTCTCTTTCTTCGCTCATGCCGACTACACTCTCTTTGACAAGTATATTTTTGACGGCGCCATCCGTAATGATGCCTGCTCGCGTTTCGGTACAAATAACAGGGATGCTCTCTTCTGGTCAGCAGGTGCTCTTTGGAAGGTCAAGAAGGAATCTTTCATGAAGGATGTCAGCTGGGTTGACGATCTTAATTTCAAGGTAAGTTATGGAACGCAGGGTAATGCCGAAATCGGAGATTACCAGCACCTTGCCCTTATTGGCACCACTGCTGACTATGCAGGAAGCTCTTCTACGGTTATCGGTCAGCCAAGTAACCCGGCTCTCACATGGGAGAAGCAAGCCTTGCTCACCGCCTCGCTTTCCGGCCGCGTGATCAATATGATTGACTTCACGCTCGAGTTCTACAATAGGAAGACATCCTCGATGCTTCTTGACGTTCCTTACAACTATACGACTGGTTTCAAGGAGTTGACAGCCAATGTGGGCGGATTGAGAAACACGGGTATCGACATCACGCTTGGAATCGACATTCTCCGCTCAAGAGACTATTTCCTGAGATTCAACACGACATTCAACTGGAATGACGAGAGGGTTACCGAGCTTTTCAACGGCCTTGACAGATGGGAAATGACCAGCTATGGTCTTGCCTATGTGGTCGGAAAGCCAGTCTCTTTCTATGCCCCTATCTATGCGGGCGTGGATCCTGAGGATGGTAAGATGATGTGGTATCTTCCTGGAGAGAATGTTGACGAGACCACCAAGGACAAGACTACCAAGGTGTTTGACGAGGCTGCTCTGACCCAGAACACCGGTAAGAGTCTCAATGCGCCGGCAAATGGAGGTTTTGGCTTCTCGGGCGCGTGGAAGGGATTGTCTTTCATGGTTGACTTCTCCTATGTCCTTGGCAAGACACTCATCAACAACGACGGCATCTACTATGCCAACCCTAACCAGTTCAGCAATAATAATGCCATCAGGGAAGTCAATGACTATTGGACACCGGAGAACAGGAATGCCAAGTATCCTGATTGGACAACCGGTGTGACCATGAATTTTGACACCCACTTGTACCAGAATGCCGATTTCATGCGTTTGAAGAATCTTCAGGTCGGTTACTCTCTCCCTAAGAAGTGGATGGAAAGGACGAATTTCCTTAATGCGGTCAAAGTCTCTTTCACAGGACGAAACCTTCTTACTTTCACTAAATACCCGGGTGTTGACCCAGAGGTTAACGGCAACCTTACACGTGGACGCGCCGGTAACTCCAAGCAGTACCTTTTTGGCCTCGAGATTACATTCTAATTAAATTTTATGAATATGAAAAATATCAACATACTCAAGTACACCGTTGCGGCAGGATTGGCGATTGCTTCACTGTCTTCATGCGACTTGGATCTTGTTCCGGAAGATGCCATCGCATACGAGGAGGGCAAGCAACTTTTCCTGACAGCTAATGATGTTAAATCTTTCGAGAATGGTGTCCTCAGTTCCTATAGAAGCATTCATTACGGTGTTTTCTACTATGTTCCGGACTTGATTTGCGACGGCTTCAACGCCGCTGTTGATTATGGTAACAACTATGGCTCCATTCATCGCTGCGATGAGTCCTTTACATCATCAGACTATGACACAGAGGATCTTTGGGAGAACAATTACTATGCGATCAAGAACTACAACATTGTGATTTCCAATGCGGATAATGTTGACGCTTCGATCAGGAACATCGCAAGAATCGCAAAGGGAGAGGCTTTCTTCTGCAGGGCTTCGTCTTATCTCAATCTTGCCAGGCATTACGGAAAGGCCTATGGTTTCGCCTCTGACTCCGATCTGGCTGTTCCGCTTGTGCTTGTCTACGACCAGCTTGCAAAGCCGGCAAGGGCGACTGTTAAAGAAACTTATGCTCAGGTTAAGTCTGATTTGGATTCCGCGGCAGTGATTCTTGCCAAAGTTCCTGGATCAGTAAGGTCGCAGAAGCCGACCATCGATGCCGTGAACGCCCTTTATGCCCGCTACTATCTTGACACAAAGAACTATACCGACGCCGCCAAGTTTGCGGAGCTCGTGATTAATTCCAAGGCCGGGTATGCTCTTGCGTCCACGGAGGAAGAGATGAAAACCGAGTACACGAACGATGAAGGCAAAGAGCCTATCATGCAGATGTTTGCAAGTATGAACGAAGGAAAGGGTGGTATTACTGTCTACACCAATCCTGGTAACGACAAGAAGGAAGGGGTGTACCTGGCTCCGTTCTATCTGCCTACCAAGGCGTTGGTTGACGCATACGATGACGATGACCTTCGTTTCAAGGCTTGGTTCTCCAATGAGTATCCTGTGAGGGAGTCAGGTTCTTTCTTCAAAGAGAAGTTCTATTCATTCACAAAGTACCTTGACAACCCTAATCTTCATACTGGAGAGATTCCTGTCGGGGCTCATGCGGTAAAGACCTTGCTTGTCGGTGAGATGTACTTGATCGCTGCCGAGGCCTATGCCCAAAGTGGTAATGTCGCCAAGGCTAAGGAACTTCTTAACGCCCTTCAGCTGAAGCGTGGTGCTGTCGCCACGTCCGGGGATCTTGCCAATGTCAAGAAAGAATGGTTTAGAGAGACCGTTGGCGAGGGACTTCGTTACTCATGCCTTAAGCGTTGGGGAGACGGCTTCTCCGCAAGGGAACCGCAGGTCGGCGCCGATGAGGCTCATGTCCTGATGACCGGACAGTACTACGAGAAGAGGTCTATGGAGGCCAGTGATTATCACTTCCTCTATCCTGTGCCTGCTTATGAATTGAAACTGAACAAGAATCTTGTCCAGAACGACGGCTACACTGTGACAGAATAAAAGATTGATGATTATGAAAAAGACAATTAAATATTTGGCTGCAACGTCACTGATGCTTATGTCACTGGCTTGTAACAGGATTGAAAAGTACGAACATCATTCTTTCGCGACTTTTGGAAGTGATGAGTATGTGGTTGATGAGGCAGTAGGTACGGTAAAGGTCCCGGTGTCCTTGTTTAATTACGATGGCGATGTCAATGTTATAGTCAAGGCCATTGATGGAAAAGCCGTTACAGGCAAGGATTACTCAGTAGTTGAACCGGCCTCGGGAGTCCTCGCCTTTGCGAAGGGTGAGACTGAGAAGTATGTTACAATTCAGATTGTCCCGCATGTCGGTGAATACACAGGCGATCTGGACTTCAGACTCGAACTGTCCTCGTCATCTGATGCGCTGGGGCTTGGCTCCTTAAATGTGGCGGCGGTGACGATCAAGGATAAGGATCACCCTCTCGCAAAGCTGTTTGGAGTGTTCAGCGGCAAAGCTATTAGTTTTTTTGACGGTACTTCTTTTGCGGCAAAAGTAGAGATTGCCGCAGACCCTAAGGATCCGACAAAGGTGCTTCTCTTGAACCTTGATTCATTCATGGCATCCAATGGGCTCACGGCGTCCAAAGGCTTCAACATCTTCTCCGGAATTGTCAACGAGGAGCAGAATTCCATTAGAGTTGTGAGTGGACAATTGGCCGGATATGCTGATCCTGAGCAAGGAAATCTTTATCTTGTGGGATTTGACAATCCGGATCCGGATCAGGGTGATGAGGATGTTGACATCATCCTTAATTATAACAGCGATTATACCTCAATCACAATTCCGGATGCATATTCACTGCGTTCAGGTAAAGGTCCTTGGGAAATCTACCTTGGCGGAATAGTATTGAATAAGAAATAATCTGACGGCTTTCTTTAAGAAAAAGGTGGGTGGACTTATGCTATCCACCTTTTTTTTGTATCTTTAGAATCTTTTTGTGGAGAAAACTGCCCATGATGAGAATAGGAAACATTACGCTTGCCCTATTGATGATTTGGACAAATGTCACAATAGGATATGCTCAGAAATATGAGCCTACTGACAAATGGCCGTATCTTTATGCTGATTTCCGGAACGGCTCCATAAAGATGAGCGACGGAGCAGTACTACAGGCTTTGGAATTGAACGTCACGCTTGACGGTAAACTTCACTACATTGATGAAAAGGATGCCAAGGTTATGGCAGCCGACATGCTGCGTGTGTCGTCAGTGTCATTCGATGACGCAAGATTCCTGAATGTTTTCGGTAAGATGATGAAGGTGCTGGCCGAGAATGCGAACGGGACAGTGGTCTGTGAGTCAACGGTCAATGTGGATGACATGGCGAAATCTGACATAGGCTACGGCATCTCATCCGCTACGGCTTCCACCCAAAAACTGTCCAGATTGACAAATGATGCGTCTTCTTTGGTGAATTTGCCTTTGTCCACCATTATGTCTGCCCGTGAAAGCGGAGTGAGCTTGCCGGTAAGGCTTCGGAACTACTTGCTGGTCGGGTCTAAAGTGATTCCAGCAAGCAGGAAAGGTGTTTCCGAGTGTCCGTCGGCGGATAAGGATTCCGTTAAGGCTTTTTTCAAAACCCACAAGATAAGATGGAACGATCCAGTCTCGCTGTTGACAGTGGTTGATTTCATCGCTGCAATGAATAACTGATTGATTTATGAACTTCAAGAGATTTTATCTGCCGCTGATGGCGCTTGCGCTTGCGGTTGCCTGCTCAAAGGTGGAGATCGAGGAGGCTGGTGATGATGAGAAGGTGAAAGAGACCGAGGTCGCGGTAGATCACTCGATAGTCCGTGGAGAGGCCGTCGTAAGATTCAGCGATGACATGATTTCATTGATTGAGGCCGACCTGGCTCAAGGCAAGGTCGTCACGCGTTCGATGGGACTGAACCAGGCTCTTGATGAGATAGGCATCACATCCATCAGAAGGCTGTTTCCTGATGCCGGTGAATTCGAGGAACGGACCCGGCGCGAGGGTCTTCACAAATGGTACGTGGTGAGCTACGGGACGGATGTTCCTCAGACGAGGGCGGCGTCCGAGCTTGGTTCGGTTCCGGGGGTGGAGTTTCTGGAAAGCCGCCGCAAGGTCGGGGTGGCGGGATTCGATGACCCCGACTATTCAAAGCAATGGGGCTACCTCAACACCGTGCATGCCGGCTACGACATCAATGTGGTCCCGGTCTGGAACAACTACACTGTCGGGGATCCGAAGGTTGTTGTGGCTGTCGTGGACCAGGGAGTGGACATCACCCATCCGGATCTGGCCGCCAACTGTGGATCCTTGCATTATAGCGCCATCAATTACAATAACACGGTGGTGCCTGGCTCCCACGGCACGCACGTGGCCGGGACCATCGCGGCGGTCAACAACAACGGCATCGGATGTTGTGGCGTGGCCGGGGGCGATGCTGCCAAAGGAGAGAAGGGAGTGACGATCATGTCTTGTGAAATCCTGCGGGATGTCGTCACCAACGGCAAGACGGAGACGTTGAACGGGAGTGTTCCCACCGCCATCAAATGGGCCGCGGATCATGGGGCGGTTATCTGTCAGAACAGCTGGGCCTACAGTTACGACAAGGACGGCGACGGAAAGCTGAACTCCTCCGAGCTTGCCAAAGCCTTGGCTGGCAAGGTTAACACCTCGGACAGAGTGGCCATCGACTATTTCATCAAATATGCCGGCTGCGACAATAACGGGAACCAGTTGCCCGACTCTCCTATGAAAGGCGGACTTGTGGTCTTTGCCGCAGGTAACGAGAACATCGCGAATGGTGTTCCGGCCAATTATGAGCCGGTTGTCGCTGTGGCTGCCATAGAAAGCAGCGGTGCGAAGGCATGGTATTCAAACTATGGTGATTTCATCGACATCGCCGCTCCAGGGTCTTCGGTCTACAGCACATTTCCGGGCGGTAAGTACGGCAGTCTTAACGGAACATCTATGGCGTGTCCTCACGTCTCTGGCGTGGCGGCCCTGCTGGTCTCCTGTCTGGGTGGTCCGGATTTCACCTGTGACGAACTGAAGGAGAGACTTTTGTCCACAAAGAGAAAGGAACTGGTCCCTTCTAGCATCGGCGGTCTCGTCGATGCCATGGGTGCCTTGGCCTATGGTGGTGATTTCGTGCCGGAGATGGTTAAGGATCTGAAAGCCTCTGTCTTGTCAAACGAAGTGAGTTTGACTTGGTCGGTAACCGGCGATGCTGACGGACATCCGGCCTTCGGCTACTCCGTGTTGACAGGCAAGGACAAGGCCTTGGTGGAATCCGCCGATCCTGCGAACGGTAAGCTTACCGGAGTCTTACAGACTGTTGTCACCATCGACGGCACAGTTGGAGAGGCCGTCTCGGTGGACATCTCCGATCTGGATTTCAGCACCACCTATTATGTGAAGGTTGTGGGGTACTCCTACGCCAGGTCTTACGGAGAGGCCAGCGATGTGCTCTCTTTCGTCACCGGCAGGAACAATCCTCCGGTCCTCGAACTTGGCAGCGGGAGCGTGATGACTCTCAAAGCACATGAGACAGCGAAGATAGATGTGTCCATCCACGATCCGGACGGCCACGATTTCACTGTCGCCTACAAGCCAGGCTCTGCCGCCGACTCGTTCGCGCGGACTCTGGATGGAAAGATGACCGTCACGATCAAGGCGCCGGAGGCGGAGCCGGGAGAGTATTCCGGAGAGATAAGCGCTACTGACAAGTACGGAGCCGTCGCGTCGAAGTCAATCAGCTACATAATCCTTGAGAACACCCCGCCTCGGAGAATCAAGGACTTGGAGGATGTGTTCGCCTCCGCGGTCGGAACAGAGTTCTCGTTGAACGCTTCGGACTACTTCACTGACCCTGACGGCGAGGATCTGACCTACAGTTTCACGGTCAGCAATCCATCGGTTGTCCACATGAACCGTAACGGGAACAGAATCATCGGAACCGTGCTTAAATACGGAGCGGCAACCGTCACGGTCACGGCGGCGGACGCAAGGAAGGCGACTGCCACGGCAGAGTTCAGGATCCTCGCCAGAGAGGCTTCTATCGAATATGTCGCCTATCCTAATCCCGTTACCGATGTCTTGAATCTTGCCACCGGCAAGGATGTCGAGGATGTCCACATCAAGATCACCTCCATTACCGGAAAAACGGTGTTCGAAGGGGATCTCAAGGCCAGCGCGTTCAGCCCTGCCAAGGTCGACATGTCGGCCTGCGCCCCGGGGAGGTACACGGCGGTCTTCAAGGTCGGAACGAAGGAGCATAGATGTACCATTGTCAAGAAGTAGAGTTTTATAATCAGTGCGTTAATATGAGAAAAGTTGCAACGGGCCTCAGGAACATATTCATTGCCTCCCTGACTTTTGTGATGGTGTGTGGTACCGCTTCCGCCGGTGACGACGCTCTTCCTTTCGTGAGGATCGTACGTGATCCGGTGTCGGCCTCCATGGGCTTCGCGGGGGTGGCCTCAGGGTCTGAGACGGCATATTCCTCATTCCGGAACTCTTCTGTCATTCCGCTTTCGGGAGACAGGTTCTCGACAGGGTTCTCCTATCAGAACTGGGCGCCGGACGGGGTGAAGACCTCCAACATGAATTTCGGAGCCGCTTTCAAGGCGGGGCGTTTCGGATTCGCGGTCGGAGGAGCCTACCAGATGGGGGAGGAGTACACGACGGCTGACGCATCTGGCAATCCGAAAGGGACATTCTCGCCGAACGACATGATCGTGAACGGGGGAGTCGGCCTACGGATCTTGGACAATCTGGCAGCCGGCGCGAACGTGCGTTACGCCTCACAGAAGCTTTCCGACGACAATTCCTACTCGGCCATCGCCGCGGATTTCTTTCTTACCTACAGGCTCTCGGATCTGAACATCACCGCCGGAGTGTCTTCCATCGGTTCTTCCGTGAAGTCGGATTCGGGGGATTCATTCAGTTTGCCGGCATCGGCCACGATCGGCGCGGACTGGGCCAGGCAATTCTCTGATTCTCACGGACTCAGGCTCGCAGTTGACGTGGACTGCCTCTTCAGCGGGAACGTGACCGCGGCAGCCGGCGCGCAATATTCATTCAAGAATATGCTGTTTGCCCGGGCGGGCTACCACTTCGGCACCAAGGAGGCGGTGCTTCCGTCCTTCGCCACTGTCGGACTCGGGGTAAGATTCTTCGGTGTGAGCCTTGACTTCGCCTACCTTACGGGCAACGACGTGATCGGCAACTCGATGACATTCGGACTTGGCTATCGTTTCTAAAGTATTATTGATGAAATCCATAACAAAATTACTTGCGGCCACGGGAGGGATCCTGTGCCTGCTTTCATCCTGTGACAACAACATGAATCCATTGCTTACAGACTCCACGCTGCCGTACGGCGCGCCCCGGTTCGACAAGATCCGCACGGAGCATTATCTGCCCGCCTTCGAGCAGGCCATCGCCGAGGCGAAGGCTGAGATCGACGCCATCGTGAACAATCCTGACGCTCCGACGTTCGAGAACACGGTCGTCGCGCTTGACGAGGCCGGGAGCCGCCTTGATGATGTGGCCGGCATATTCTACAACCTCCTGGAGGCTGACACCAACGAGCGGATGCAGGACATCGCGGAGAAGGTCTCTCCGATGATGACGGAATATTCAATGTACGTTTCGCTGAACGAGCCGCTTTTCGCCCGCGTCAAGGCGGTGCATGAGAGCGGTGTGGCGCTTGAGCAGGATCAGGCCACGCTCTTGGACAAGACCTGGAAGTCCTTTGTCCGTGGCGGAGCCAACCTCGGAGCGGAGGACAAGGCCACCTACAGCAAGCTGAGCGAGGAACTTTCGCTGCTGACGCTCCAGTACGGCAAGAATGTGCTTGCCGCGACCAACGCGTTCACGCTGAATCTTACCGAGGAGGCTGATCTTGAGGGTCTTCCGGAGTTCGTGCGGGAGGCCGCCGTCGAGACTGCGAAGTCGAAGAACATGGATGGATGGGCTTTCGACCTGTCCGCGCCGAGCTATGGTGCGTTCATGAAGTACAGCACCCGCCGCGACCTTCGTCAGAAGATGTGGATGGCCTACAACACAAGGGCCACGGAAGGGGAGAACAGCAACATCGAACTCTGCCGCCAGATAGCCGAATTGCGCCTGAAGATAGCGAATATCCTTGGCTACGAGACCTATGCCGACTATGCGCTTGAGGAAAGGATGGCGAAGAATCCTCAGACTGTCAACGAGTTCATTAAGAAACTCTTGGAACCTTCGCTTCCTGCCGCAAAGGCCGAGGTCAAGGAACTTTATGAATATGCCCGTGCGAACGGCTTCGAGGACTCTGAGATCCAACCTTGGGACTTCGGATTCTGGTCGGAGAAGCTCAAGGATGCCCGCTATTCCATCAGCGATGAGCAGCTGAAGCCATATTTCCGTCTTGAGAGCTGCATCGACGCGGCCTTCGGTCTTGCGGGCAGGCTGTACGGCCTTGTGTTCGAGGAGAGGACGGACATCCCGGTCTACCATCCGGATGTGAAGGTCTATGACGTGAAGGATTCCGAGGGCAACCATAAGGCCTTGTTCTATGCTGACTTCTTCCCGCGCCCGAGCAAGAGGGGAGGGGCTTGGATGACCGAGTTCCATGGCCAGAGCATCGTGGGCGGTGTAGAGAAACGTCCGTTCATCAGCCTTGTGACCAATTTCACGAAACCGGCTGCCGGAAAGCCTTCGCTGATCACTCACGATGAGTTGACGACCCTGCTCCACGAGTTCGGTCACAGCCTGCACGGCATTCTCGCCGAGGGAAGATATTCCTCACTCACCGGCACGAACGTTTCCCGCGACTTCGTGGAGCTGCCGTCGCAGATCATGGAGAACTGGGCCTTCGAGCCGGAATTCCTGGACACTTTCGCCCGTCACTACGAGACCGCCGAGACGCTTCCGGACTCTCTGGTCAGGAAGATTGTGGCCGCGAAGAACTACCATGCCGCCTATGCGCAGGTGCGCCAGCTTCAGTTCGGCATTCTGGACATGGCATGGCACACGCTGACTTCCATGCCAGGATCGGACGGCGCTTCGGCCAGTCCGGCGCGCCACGGACTCCGCGACCTGAAAACCATGCAGGATTTGGGTACGATCGCCTTTGAGAAAGAGGCTCTTAAGGCCACGAACGTGGTTCCGTCCATCCCTGAGGCCTGCATCTCCACCTCGTTCAGCCACATATTCTCAGGTGGCTACAGTGCCGGCTACTATTCCTACAAATGGTCGGAAGTCCTTGAGGCCGACGCTTTCAGCCTCTTCAAGGAGAAAGGGATATTCAGTGCCGAAGTCGCCGCTTCCTTCCGTGACAACATCCTCTCAAGAGGCTGCACCGAAGACGAGGCGATTCTCTACCGCCGCTTCCGTGGCCACGATCCCGCCCCGGAAGCCCTCCTTGAGAAGCTCGGCATCATCGCCCGCTAACCCGGTCTTCATCCCGGCTGTCCCGGTCACGATTGGAGCCTCGCTCTCCGCAAAGGTGGCGCATGCTTAAAATGATTCCGGTCTGAGGTTTGACCTCAGACCGGAATCAACGTATAAGGTAAGGTTTGTATTTGATGTGGTTTGTAAGTGGGAAAGCTCGTGAATCCGCTCATTGCAAATGTACGAAGTCACCAGGTATTATGAATTGTGCTGTTCGGACATTTTATTGTGCCGTTCGGACATTTTGCGGTTTTGGATTGCTCTGATTTGACATCCGGCTGTTCCGATCGTGCAATTGATGCTTCGGGGATGGTTCCGGGGCTTGGAAGGCGGAAGCGGGAACGGAGAGGTAGGAAATACGGACGGAAAGGAAGGTTTTTTTGTCAGATCGGAAAAGATTTCGCATATTGTACCGAACAATCAAGCATCGGATACCACATGCCGCACTTAACAAAGTTAATAGTCACGACACTTTCCCTCGCAATGCTGCTTCTCCCGTCCTGCGGGAGGAAGACGGCGACATTCTCGCAGGCCGACCGCAAGGCGGCGGAGGTTGCCGTACGCGCCGTTCATGGTACTGACTCGCTCGCCGCGCTCAGGGATAGGATGGAACAGGAGGGCAATAGGCTGGGAAGCGTCGTCGCCCTGAGGGAGCTGGGCAAGGCTCTCCGCAACGAGAGCCGCTTTGAGGAAGCCCTGGATGTCCACATGGAGAGTCTGCTGCAGGCCGAAGCCTTGGACGACACGCTGGAGTGGGTGCAGGCGCTGAACAACATCGGCACGGACTACAGGAGGATGGGAGTGCTTGACGCGGCCCAGGACTATCACTACCGTGCCGCGATCCTTAGCGATGAGTGTTCGGACACATCCTTCACGGCGAGGAAGAACAGGGTCGTCTCGCTCAACGGCATCGGGAACATCTACCTGACCATCGGCAACCTTGACCTTGCCGACAGTGTCTTCCGCCTCGCGCTTGATGGTGAACGGAGACTGCACAGCACTGTGGGGCAGGCGATCAACTACGCCAACATCGGCTCGATCTTCGAGAGCAGGAGGCAGACGGACTCTGCGTGGGTGTACTACCGGAAGTCAATGGCGATGAACGAGGAGGCGGGGAACACCTTGGGTATCTCGCTCTGCCACACCTACTTCGGCTCACTCCACGAGAGGGCTGGCGAATATGCCGAAGCAGCCGAGGAATATGAGGCCGCCTACAGTCTGATGCGGGAGTCCAGAGACAGCTGGCATGCCCTGAACTCGCTGATCTCGCTTGCCGGACTGAGTGTCGCGACCGGGAACACGGCCAAGGCCGCGAACTATCTTGAAAGGGCGTGCAGGAGAGCGGAACACATCAAGTCGAACGAGCATCTCGCGGAGATCTACACCTTGTACTACCGGCTCCATAAAAAGGAAGGGGACTATCGTAACGCCCTTTACTGTCTGGAGGCGGCAGACGCGCGGCGGGACAGCCTAATGAACATGGAGAAGATCAACCGGATCCAGAACATCAGCCTGAACCTCGAAAGGGGGCTCCGGGCGAGGGAGACGGAAAAGGCCGATCTGATGCTCAGGCAGGAGCGCGCGAAGAGGAGCGCGGCGTACTTCTTCTTTGGAATAGTGGTTGTCGTCCTGCTGCTGATGATAGCGATGCTGCTCTACGCGCAGCGGTTGAGGGTCAGAAGCCAGCGGATGCTCAAGAAGATGGCCGAACTCCGTGAGACATTCTTCACCAACATCACGCACGAGTTCAGGACTCCGCTTACCATGATCCTCGGGCTGAGCCGTAGAATGCGTGACGACAGCGGATTGCCTGAGGATGCGAGGGAGAAGTCCGGGACGATTGAGAGGATGGGGAACGGGCTTCTCCTGCTTGTCAACCAGCTGCTGGACATCTCCAAGATCAGATCCGCCATCGGTGACCCGGACTGGAGACACGGGGATGTCACAGCCAGGATGAGGATTGTCACCATGATGTACCATAGCTATGCCGGCGACCGTGGTGTCGGGTTGAGCTTCGAGGCTCGTGAGGCCGTGGTTATGGATTACGTGCCGGACTATGTGGACAAAGTGCTGAACAACCTGCTTTCCAATTCATTCAAGTTCACTCCCGAGGGCGGCAAGGTGGATGTCCGTGTCTGGCGAGAGGATGACCTGCTCATGCTCGACGTGTCGGACACCGGTGTCGGGATGGACAATGAGACGGCTGCAAAGGTCTTCGAGCCGTTCTTCCAGGGAGAGGGTGATTCCGCGAGCATCGGCACGGGAGTGGGACTGGCCTTGGTCAAGCAGATCATCGACAACCTTAAAGGCCGGATCACCGTGGAAAGCGCCGTCGGGAAGGGAACCACGTTCCATCTCAGCGTACCGATCATCAATGGACACTGCTCCGTGGCTGACGCCGGTTTGGACAACGGTAGCGAAACCTTTGATGACGTGCGGGTTTGCGCTCCCGTACTGCCTGAGGCCGCGGTGAACCCGGCCGACAGCGATGCTGAAGACAAACGGACATCCCTGCTGGTCATCGAGGACAATCCGGACATCGCCGCCTACATCGGCTCGCATTTCAACTCTGACTATGCCGTCTACTATGCCCACAACGGGAAGGAGGGTCTGGACAAGGCTTTGACTTTGGTGCCGGACATCATCATCACGGACTTGATGATGCCTGTGATGGACGGTCTTGAGGTCTGCCGCCGGATCCGCGCCAATGAGGTGACCGATCATATTCCTGTAATAGTGGTGACGGCGAAGGTTTCCGAGGAGGATCGTGTCAAAGGCCTTGAGGCAGGTGCCGACGCCTACCTCACCAAGCCTTTCAGCAGCGAGGAGCTGACCGCCATTGTGGACAGGCTGCTGGACAGGAACGACTGCATAAGGCGCAGACTAACGGGTTCCGCGCAGGGATCAGGTTCACAAGGTTCGTTAGGGACGCAGGTGGCGCAGGATCAGAATGTGACGGAGACCCCGCATGGCTTGCAGGACGAGGACAATGAGATCTCACTGGCCGACGCGGAGCTCGGTCTGCTTGACAGCGGCAGGATTCGTCAGGATGCGGAGAAGGTTTTTCTGGACAAGGTTGAACAGCAATCCCGCGAGCTTCTTGAAAAGCAGGATCTGTCCGCGGGGACGTTGGCGGACAGCCTTTGCGTAAGCCCTTGGCAGCTGCGCCGTAAGCTTCTGGCTCTGAAAGGCATGTCACCGACAGCCTACATCATGGATCTTAGAATGCGCCTGGCCGGGGATCTGCTCTCCACCGACTCCACCCTTACAATAGAAGAGATCTCCATCCGCTGCGGCTTCACCCATGTCACCAGCTTCCATCACGCCTTCAAGAAAACCTTCGGCGTGACCCCGACCGAGTACCGCGGCACCTCACGTCGCTAAGAAAACCTTAAAGAATAACTTGATAATCCTTGATTGTCTTTTCGGTATAGCTGTCTTTTCTCGTCAGTCACTTGCCGCCGGCATCAGATGGACAGGACGGCCAGGACGTTGATGAGTTCCTTGTCGATTGGCTTGTCCAGCTTTATGGCTTTGCCGATCGGAACGTAGACGATCTCGTTGTTGGAGATGCCGACCATGATGTTGCGCTGGCCTTCCTGCAGGGCCTCTATGCTGGCGTAGCCCAGACGGCTGGCCAGGATACGGTCGTAGGCGGATGGGCAGCCGCCGCGCTGGAGGTGGCCAAGGATGGTGACACGGACGTCATATTCGGGATATTCCTGTCTTACTCTTTCGGCGTAGTGCATCGCGCCACCGTCCTTCGGGCTTTCGGAGACGAGCACGATGGAGCTGTTCTTGCTCTTTCGGCAGCCATGGCTGATGAACTTCTCAAGCTGGTCGATGTCGGTCTGGTCCTCAGGGATGATGGCGGCCTCGGCTCCGGCGGCGATGGCGGAGTTCTGCGCCAGGAATCCGGCGTCACGGCCCATCACCTCGACAAAGAATATGCGGTCGTGGGAAGTCGCCGTGTCCCTTATCTTGTCAACGCACTCCACGATCGTGTTCAGCGCCGTGTCGTAGCCGATAGTGGAATCCGTGCCGTAGAGGTCGTTGTCGATGGTTCCAGGGAGGCCGATGACAGGGATGTCATATTCACGGGCGAAGTCCTGCGCTCCGGCGAGGGATCCGTTGCCGCCGATGACGATAAGGGCGTCCACACCGTACTCCACGAGGTTGTCGTAGGATTTCTTGCGGCCCTCGGCGGTCATGAACTCCTCGCTGCGGGCGGTCTTCAGGATTGTGCCTCCCCTCTGGATCGTGTTGCTGACACTTTCAGTGGTAAGTTCCTTGAAGTCACCGTGGATGAGTCCCTCATAGCCACGATAGATCCCGAAAACCTTCCATCCGTTGTAGATGGCGGAGCGGGTCACGGCCCTGATGGCCGCGTTCATTCCGGGAGCGTCGCCTCCGGAAGTCAGGACTCCGATAGTCTTTATCTCTTTCATAATAATAGTAACACTAAGTGTTCTTCAAAAAATAACTTGCCCCTTTCGAGGCAATCTGTTCATTTTTAAAATATCGCGCAAAAACAGTATTTTTGCACATCATTATGATGCACGCAAGTAAAATGCCAAACGGCAGGAACGGCAAAGAATAACGACATTATGACAATTGGCGACATAGATCTCGGCGCGATGCCGGTGCTTCTGGCTCCGATGGAGGATGTGACAGACGCCTCATTCAGAGGAATATGCAGGGAGCAGGGAGCGGACATGACCTACACAGAGTTCATTCCGGCGGAGGGGCTGATCCGGGATGCCAGGAAGGCCTACGCCAAGCTCAAGACCTCGGAAAGCGAGGCCCCGGTCGGGATCCAGATCTACGGAAGCGATCCGGACGCGATGGTTGAGGCCGCCAGAATGGCAGACCATGCGGAAGAGATTGTCGGCGGACACGGCTGTGACTTGATCGACATCAACTTCGGCTGCCCTGTCAGCAAGATCGCCGGCAGGGGGGCGGGTTCCGGGATGATGAAGGATCCGGACAAGATGGTGATGATCACCAGGCGGATCGTCGAGGCCGTCGGCAAGCCGGTCACGGTCAAGACCCGTCTCGGCTGGGACGAGGGCAGCAAGATCATCGTGGAACTGGCCGAGAGGCTTCAGGACACGGGCATCAAGGCACTCACGATCCACGGTCGGACGCGCTGCCAGATGTACAAGGGCGAGGCCGACTGGACACTCATCGGGGAGGTCAAGCGGAACCCGAGGATGCATATTCCTATAATAGGTAACGGCGACATCAACTCGCCCCGGAAGGCGAAGGAGGCGTTCGACCGCTATGGCGTGGACGGGATAATGGTGGCCAGAGCGTCCTTCGGCCATCCTTGGATATTCAAGGAAATCAAGCACTTCCTTGCCACGGGGGAGGAACTTCCGCCTCTTGGGGTGCGGGAGCGAGTCGAGCTTGCGAAAAGGCAGATGCGGCTCTCGCTGGACCTCAAAGGGGTGCCGACGGGGGTGTACGAGATGCGCCGCCACCTGTCCTGCTACTTCAAGGGACTGCCAGACTTCAAGGAGACCAGAATGCGTCTCGTGACGGAGAATGATCCTGCGGAAGTGTTCAGAATTTTGGAATATATCGCCGAAAAATGGGGAAACACTGAAATTTCAGAGACAAACAGCGTCTATGGCTTATGATTTTTTGTATCTTTGCAGTCTATGCTTGACAAGATTCTTCTTGCACCATATTATTTGACGCTGAAGTTGAGGCACGCTTGCTACGACCACGGCATCTTCAAAGTCGGCACCTGTGAGGTACCGACCATCTGCGTCGGCAACATCACGGCGGGCGGCACAGGCAAGACTCCGCACACCGAGATGATCCTGCGCACCCTGCTGCGGAGCGACGACTGGGCGTTCCGCAACATCGCTGTCCTGTCGAGGGGACACAAGCGCAACAGCGGCGGCTTCCAGCTGGTCGAGAAGGACGGGAAGGTCAAGGAATATGGCGACGAACCTCTCCAGATAAAGAGAAAGTTTCCCGGCATCACCGTGGCCGTGGACCGTCAGAGGATCAAGGGATGCGACATTCTCTGCCATCCGGAGAAGCTGAAGACCGAAAGGCGGGCCCGCAAATGTTCCGGCTCGTCGATCCCGCCGGCGGATCTGATCGTTCTGGACGACGCGTTCCAGTACAGGACGCTGCGGGCGTACTTCAACATCGTTCTGGTGGACTACAACCGCCCGACCTACAAGGATCAGCTCCTTCCTTTCGGAAGGCTCAGGGATCTGCCCCAGAGGCTTCACTACGCCGACATCATCATCGTGTCGAAGTGTCCGGCCTATCTTGAGGACGGGCAGAAGATCCAGTGGGCGGAGTCGTTCGGTCTCAAGGACTATGACCTGAAAACCTGCACGGGTACCGACAGGAAAGGTGCCGTCAAGACGCTTCTGTTCACGACGACGTGGTACAACTCCATGCAGCCGATCTTCGAGGAGGGCGATCCGAGGTACGCCTACTCCCAGAAACTTATCCTTTTCTCGGGAATAGCGAACGACACTCCGCTTAGGATGTACCTCAGTGACGAGCACAAGATCGTCAAGCGGTTCAACTTCATGGATCATCACAACTACAACCGTTTCGACATCAGGAACATAATGGCCGCCGTCAAGGAGCATCCGACCGCCGTTGTGGCCACCACGGAGAAGGACTGCCAACGGATTGTGGACTACAGGAGGATCCCTGATGCGCTGAAAGTCCGTCTTTTCCAGGTTCCCATCGAGGTCGGCTTCCTTTCCGATCACGAGAAATCGGTCTTTGAGGACACGCTGATGACCGCCCTCCGCAGATTCACCCCCGGGTACTAGCCATTTTGTCTCCACGGCGCCGGGCGCTTCGGCATATTCAGCGGCAGGACTGGCTTTGTGGCGTGCGTGGTTGCGGAAAATCTAGAACACTAAGTTTGAATATTACGGAAAAAATGCCTATATTTGCGGTCCCTATGTTGTGTAGGGATCGCAATATTTTATGTTAAACCATTAAAGATCAAGACAGTGGACACACTTAGCTACAAAACAGTCTCCTTGAACAAGGCTACTGTACAGAAAGAGTGGGTTGTCATCGATGCCACGGATCTGGCACTCGGACGTCTTGCCTCAAGGGTCGCTCTTGTCCTCCGTGGCAAGAACAAACCTGGATTCACCCCTCACGTTGACTGCGGTGACAACGTCATCGTCATCAACGCCGAGAAGGTTATCCTCAAAGGTGACAAGATGACTGATCGTGTTTATGTTCGCTACACCGGTTATCCGGGCGGACAGCGCTTCACGACTCCGAGGGAGATCCTCGCGAAGAGACCTGCTGAACTCGTTAGGAGAGCGGTAAAGGGTATGCTCCCTAAGACCCGTCTTGGTGACAAGATCATCGGCAATCTGCATGTGTATGCAGGCCCTGAGCATCCTCACCAGGCGCAGAACCCTAGAGAAATTAAGTTGAACGAAATCTAACAGAGCAAATGGAACAGAAAAACGCCCTTGGAAGACGTAAATCAGCCGTAGCTCGTGTTTATCTCGCAGCTGGACAAGGCAATGTCACAATCAACGGCCGCAGTGTTGAGGAGTACTTCAAGACTGACGCTCTCCGTTACATCGTGAACCAGCCTTTCGCCGTTACGAAGACAGAAGGTCAGTTTGACGTAAAGGTTAACGTTGTCGGAGGCGGCACCAAAGGCCAGGCCGAAGCGATCAGACTCGGAATATCCCGCGCTCTTAGCGATCTGGATAGAGAGGCTTACCGCGCGGCTCTGAAGGCTGAGGGCTTCCTGACACGTGACTCCCGCGAGGTCGAGAGGAAGAAACCTGGTCAGCCTGGCGCACGTGCACGCTTCCAGTTCAGCAAGCGTTAGTCTTGTCTGGATTGTAAGGCTGCATAAGCTGATTTATGAAAAAAGCACAGTCCGGTGCTTCAAATTCCGCGGACTTTTCGCCGGATGAGAATCCGGGGAACACTACCGGGGATTGCCGTGACTGCGGAAAATCTCAGAGATTGGTCCAGGACCACTGCTCGGAGATTGAAGAAAAGAGCCTTCTGATCATTGGCAAAAGATCCGGAGGAAAGTTTAAACAAAAAACAAGAATTAAAATGCCACGCACAAATTTCCAAGAACTTCTTGATGCAGGCGTACACTTCGGCCACCTGGCCAGGAAGTGGAACCCTAAGATGGCTCCGTACATCTTCGACCAGAAGAACGGAATCCACATCATCGACCTGCACAAGACCATCGTCAAGATAGACGAGGCTGCTGATGCAATGAAAGAGCTTGCGCGTTCAGGTCGCAAGATTCTCTTTGTGGCCACTAAGAAACAGGCCAAGGAGATCGTTGCAGAGAAGGCAACGGCAGTCAATATGCCATCGATAACCGAGCGCTGGGCTGGTGGTATGCTTACCAACTTCCCTACCATCCGCAAGGCTATCAAGAAGATGAACACCATCGACAAGATGAAGGAGGACGGCACATTCGAGAAGCTCGCCAAGAGAGAGCGTCTGCAGATTGACCGTCAGAGAGAGAAACTGGAGAAGAACCTTGGTTCCATCAAGGACATGAGCCGTCTCCCGTCAGCGCTCTTCGTAGTTGACATCCAGAAGGAAGCCAACGCCGTCAAGGAGGCCAACCGCCTCAACATCCCGGTATTCGCATTGGTTGACACTTGTTGCGATCCTACCCCGATTGATTATGTGATACCGGCTAACGACGACGCTACGAAGTCGATCGAGACCATCCTCAATGTTCTTTGTGGAGCTATTCAGGAAGGCCTCAACGAGAGAAAGCTTGAGAAAGAGAAGGAAGCCAGTGACGAGGCCGCCGAAGGCGATGCTCTCGCCAACCCTACAGGCAAGAAGCTCCGCGCCCGCAAGAACGCGAAGCCGGTTGATGTAGAGGCTGAGGCCACGCCGGCCGCAGAGGCTGCTCCGGTTGCTGAGGCCGCCGAGGCTCCAAAGGCCGAGGAAACAAAAGCTGAATAATTTAAAGGACAACGAGTTATGGCAATTACAGCACAAGACGTAATGAAATTACGCAAGATGACCTCCGCTGGTATGATGGACTGCAAGAACGCTCTCACCGAGGCTGAGGGTGACTTCGAGAAGGCTGTCAACATCATCCGTGAGAAGGGTAAGCTCGTCGCTGCGAAGCGTGCCGACCGTGAGACTTCCGAGGGTGCGGTTCTTGTCCGCATCAAGGGGGACAAGGGCATCATCGTATGCCTCGGTTGCGAGACTGACTTCGTTTCCGCCACACCAGACTTCAAGGCTCTCGCCGCAGAGATCGCCGACGCCGCTATCGCGTCATTCCCTGCCGATATCGAAGGCCTGAAGGCAAGCAAGTGCTCCAACGGTCACACTGTCGAGGAGGAGATCTCCGCCCAGACCGGCAAGACCGGTGAGAAGCACGTTCTCGCCTACTATGCCGCTCTTGAGGCTCCGTTCATCGGTGACTATGTTCACTTCAACGGTAAGCTCGGCGCCATCGTGGCTTTCAACAAGGAGATTCCTGCGGAGCTCGGCAAGGCCGTCGCACAGCAGGTGACCGCCATGAATCCGGTTTCTGTCTCAGCTGCGGACTGCCCTGCTGAGGTGGTTGAGAGGGAGCGCGAGCTTGCGATCCAGAAGACCAAGGACGAGATGGTTCAGAAGGCTGTCGAGGCCGCTCTCAAGAAGGTCGGCATCAATCCTGCCCACGTTGACAGCGAGGATCACATCGAGTCCAACACCGCCAAGGGTTGGATCACTCCAGAGCAGGCTGAGCAGGCCCGTGAGATCATCAAGACCGTCTCTGCCGAGAAGGCCGCGTCTCTCCCTGAGCAGATGATCCAGAACATCGCCAACGGACGTATCCAGAAGTTCTTCAAGGAGTCTACCCTTGAGGAGCAGGAGTTCGTTCAGTCCGATGACAAGAAGACTGTAGCCGAGCACATCAAGTCTGTTGATCCTGAGGCTAAGGTCGTTGCATTCAAGAGATTCTCTCTCAGCGACTAGTCTGGCACAGTCGCCGTCGCAAAGATGGCCATGAATATGATAACCCCGGAAGTCATTGACTCCCGGGGTTTTCGGTGTAAGCCTTTGATCCATTTAATCCAGGGGCTTTCGCCGTCAGACTCTTTACAGGATCGGAGGAGTGCACTGCTCTTCTGTCAGCACTCCGGTTCTGTTGTCGGCGACATCCCACCACACTCTGTTGCTGATGTCATCCTTCCCTCCGGAAAGCTGCGCCAGCGCCTTGAGGTAGTTCTCATAGTTGTAGGCGATGTCCGTGTCTGAATAGTAGCCAATTCTGTAAGGATAGTGCATGTTGCCGATGTCTATCGCCCCGGGACCGACAGGCATGTATGGGATGTCAAGTCTTCTCCAGTCCGACCAGACCTCGACCCCGTCGGACATGTAGCTCGCGATCCATCGCTGAATCGCTATTCTGTTCAGCCCGTCAGAGTCTATGTAGGCGACTCCGTCGGAGGCGATGTAATCGGCGGCTCCGTCAGCGCCCCATTGCTCGAAGGAGGCCATTATCCCTTTCTCGTAGAGGGTCTTCGGGTCGGCGGAAATCCATCCCCGGAAGGCTGCCTCGGCTTCTGTGAGAAGTACCCTGGCGGTAGGAATCACAGGGACAGTGGCGTCTATCGCCAACAGGCTGCTGTTCACGCAGCAGCAGACGTTGTTGAACGCCGCGACGGCATTGTTGTCTTTAAGCCCGAAAGGATTCCCGTAGAATGAGGAATGCAGATCCCTCGGGAATTTTGCGGGATCACGGGCACCCTTGTAGCCTTCGATGTCGAAATACTTGAACATACGGTTGTCCTTCAACTCTTTCATCTGCTCCACGATGAACATGTTAGGCACGGCGTTGAAACCGGCGCCTGAGTAATCGGGTGAGCACCAGTAGTACAGCATGTTCCAGGAGAGGTCATCGTAACGGAAGTTGAAACCGTCGGACACGCTCTCCATCCCTCCGTCATTGTAGGCGGCGGCGAATCTGGCCTTGCCGACGGCCGGAGCCACGTCGCAGAGTTTGATTGCAAGCAGCATTCGCAGGGACGCGTTGAACTTCTTCCATTTCGAAATGTCTCCTTTGTAGAGGATGTCGGCTGCGGATAATGAGCTGCTTTCGTCGAACATCCTGTAGGCTTGGGACAGGGATTCGTCCAATTGGGTGTAGACGGACTTCTGGGAGTCGTAGGCCGGCTTCCAGTTGTCATCCGACGCACCCTTGAACGCCTCAGAAAGGATGATCGGGCCGTTGATGTCCGTCAGTGACATGTAGTAGAAAGCTGCCAAAGTCTTCGCCGCCGCGATCTGGTTGGCGTTCGATCCGAAGGAGACCACATTAGGGTTGCCTTTTTGGGCCTCATCCTCGTTCATCTGGACGATGAGGTGCAGATTCTTTAGTGGATAGAGATAAATAGTGGAGGTGGAGTACTGGGAGGTTGTTCCGAGCGGTCCGTACTGGTTGTTCTTCGACTCCGACAGATAGCCGGTCCACTCTTGTTGCCAAGGATCGTAGCCGTTCGTGGCGTTGCCAAGGACAAAGTAAGGCACGTACCGGCAGGCAAAACTGAACAGGTACTCGGAGAATGCAGTTGACGGGGCGTTCGGACTCTTGTTGATGTCTCCGAAATCCGTGAGGCCGTCGCAGGATGGTAAGATGATGGCCAAAGCCAAGGCCGTCGCTATTATTCTGTGTGTTGTTTTCATGGTGATTGTATTCATGATGATAGCCCGTTTATTTCTAGAAAGTGAGATTGACAGAGATTCCGAATGTCCGTGTTGACACGGCCTGTCCTCCCTCAAGGTAGTTGTACTCGACTCCCGCGATCTCTGACGGATCGATGTTAGGACAGGCGGAGTAGATGAGCCAAGGATTCGTGGCGACGAATGCGACACTTGCCTTGGTCAGGCCTATTCCAAGACTCTTGAGGACTTTGTGAGGAACGTCATAACCGAGCGAGAGCTCGCGGAGTTTGACGTATGTCTTGTCATAGACCCAGTTGTCGCAGTTGTAGTAGGCCATGTAGTGGTAGTAGTTGTAGGCGTCAACATAGCCGGACAGAGGATTGCCGTCAGGATCGACACCCTCGAGATAGACACCTCCGCCAACAGCCACCGGCTCTCGCTCGTTCACTCCGCGGTTGTTGACCTTGGCCGTGGAGGCGAGCACACCAGAGCCTGTTCCCCACATGTTCGTCCACGAGACAAGCTGGCCTCCCACGCTGAAATCAAGGGATGCCGCGAAAGAGAGGTTCTTGTACCTTACGGAAGTGGAGAATCCACCGGTGAAGTCCGGCTGGACATTCCCTACCTCTTTCTCGACACCTCTTTCCCATGTCGGCCTTACTTCTCCCCATGCGGCGCTTCCTTTCTGGATGACAGGTTTGCCTTCTTCGTTCTTGACGAAGCGGGATGCTCCCGAGATCACGCCGATAGGTTTCCCCTCGATCGCCTTTAGATACCATGCATCGTAGAATCTGGTCCAGTAGATTGTGTAGTCGGTCTGGTCAGGCGCGAGGCGAACCAGTTTGTTCCTGTTCTTCGTGATGTTTCCGGAAAGAGTCCATTCAACATCCCGTGTGCGTACCGGAGTCCCTCCCAAGGAGACTTCGACGCCTTGGTTGCGGACCATGCCGGCGTTCAGCTTGCGGTAGGCGTAGCCGGACTGCGGAAGGACATTCGCCGAGATGATGTCGTTCTTCGTGTCCTTACGGTAGATGTTGATGTCTCCGGACAACCTGTTGCCGAACAGTTTGAACTCTGTTCCCACTTCGAAGGATGTCGAGATTGTCGGCTTGATGGCTGCGTTCACCTGGGTGTTCGGCTCATACATTGTGGTCAGGCCATGCGTCTTGGTGCCGACTGTGTAGGTCGGATAGATGTTGTAGGCGCTCAGTGTGGAACCCACCTGCGCCATGGATCCTCTGATTTTCCAGAAGTTCAGCCAAGGAGCGTCTATGAGCTTGCTTGCCATGAACGAGACCGAGCCTCCTCCATAGAGGTAGGAGTTGTTGTCATTGGCCAGTCGGGAGTCGATGTCATAGCGTACCGAGCCGTCAAGGTAGACGAGGTCGTCCCAGCCCACGGTCGCGGTTCCGAAGAAGGAGCGTGTCTTGAAGTGTGTCTCCTCGTTGTTCGTGCTGTAGGTGTTTGCGGAAGCCGCAAGGTTGAAGAAGCCTGGGACGGACAGGCCGCCGTTAGTGTAGCTGTTGAGGTAATAGTAGTCGTATTTCCTGGTCTCGGCGAAGATGGCGGTCTCCACGGAAAGGCGGTTGTCCACATAGTGCCCGTTCCATGTGGCGTATGCCTGGGCGGTGAAGTCGTTGGCCTGGGTGTGGAACGTGCGGAAGTACGGAATGAACACCGTCGAGCCGTTGCCGTATTTCGCGTCGTAGCGGTTGGCTGTGATGTCGTTGTTCACCCTCACCCCGACGCGGACATTGCGAGGCAGCAAAGAATAGACATCAGCGGTCACCAAATGGTAGCTGTTGTAGTTGAAGATGTTGTAGTTGTACAGGGTTCCGTACGGATTGTCGTGGAAGTTCGCCGCGAGATTGTCCTGACTGACAATGTTCCATGTCCTCCAGCTGCCGTCAGGCCTGAGGTAGTCCTTCAGTTCCTTTAGGTTGACGTTGGTCTGCCCCCACTGTGTGAACTCGCAGATCACGTTTCCCTCCGCGGAGTACCCTTCGGTGGCCGCGTTCTTGGTTTTGCGGTAGCGATAGCGGTAGCTGATGTCTGCGTTGATCCAGCTGGCTGGCTTGAAGGAGGACGTGATGCTGAATGAGCGGCGGACCGCCTTGGAGTTGTACATCACACCCTGACGCTCGACATTGTTGAACGCCACTCGTGTCCTGAATCCGTTGCCCGCCTTGGAGAATGCCAAGTTGGTGTTGTTCGTCCATGCGGCTCTGGTGAGATCGCGGAGGTTGAGGCGGGCTTCCCAGGTGTCGGCCTTGCCGTATTTGTCCGATGTCGGATCCCATGAAAGCGCGGATCGCACCATGCTCTTGCCGTCATAGCGTGGCCCCCAGTTCTCATCGCTCCCGTAGTCAAGGATGTATGAGCCATCGCCAAGTCTTTCCAGAAGATTTCCGACAGATGTCCAGTCCACAGATTTAGGGTTGTCGGACGCTGCCGCCGCCGCGGTCAGACCGGCGGTGGTCGATCCTCCGCCGTAGAGGGTGTTGAGTTTGATGCGATTGTCGTAAGTCTCGACCGATGTCGTGGAGGATAATTCGACGACGCTCCGTCCGTCAGCTGCTCTCTTTGTGGTGATGACCACAGCTCCGTTCGCGCCTCGCGATCCGTAGAGAGCGGTTGCGGACGGTCCTTTGAGAATGTTCATGCTCTCCACATCGTCCATGTTCACGGACTCTCTGGAGACAATCGCTCCGTCAACTACATAGATTGGCTCGCTTCCTTGCGCGTTGCTGTATGAAGTCGCTCCGCGAAGGATGATCTTTCCCTCGTTGAAAGTAGAGCCTCCGGCTCCCCAGAACTGCGCTCCCGCGATCTTACCGGCCAGAGAGTTGCCAAGTTCGGCGCTGTGGGTCAGGGTCAGCTCTTTTGAGGTCAGCGTCTGTGCCGAGTAACCGATGGCCTTCTGCTTTCTGGTCAGCCCTTGGGCAGTGACGACCACCTCGTCAAGAAGCTCGGTGTCGGGAGACATTGTCACGTCGACGACCCTGTCGGCCGCCATCCTGATGTCCTGCATGCCGATGCAGGAGAAGACCAGTGTGCTGCCTGTCGGAACATTCATCAGGGTGTACTGTCCCGACTCGTCGGTGACGGAGCCGTTGGTGGTTCCTTGTACGAACACTGAGGCCCCCACAACCGGTAGCCCGTCTTCCGCGGAAGTCACGGTCCCCTTGACTGTGATGTTCTGCGCGAACGCTGTGCTGATGCTTAGGCAGAGGCACAGCAACAAAGAATACATTATTTTACTCATAAGCCTAAAAATTAATTGGTTGCACTTGTAACTAGCCGCACTGGACTAGACTTGTTATATGTATTAAGTTCACCCGGGGAAGTCACTCAAGATTGTCTCAACAATCAGTATGGGTAAAAAATCAGGTCTTCTGACTTCCCCAAGTGAACTTGAATAAGGTTTTGTATTCCAAGCGTCCGCCTTACTTGATCAGATAGGCTTTTTACTTGCAAAGTGTAATTTGTTAAACATCGCAATTAGTATAAAAAAGCGTCTTTCAACAAATTCACATCGCAAAATATGTAATTATTATGAATAAAGCAATAGTCTTATAAAAATTTTAATCACACTATAATCAAAGCATTATGAGCGAAGTCTATGGCTATTTGTTAAAGCGCAAACCTTATTATATATCAATTTTTAAGATTTTATGGTTTGTTAATTGCGATGTTTAACAAAAAACCATCCTATTTTTTTAGCCTCTATCCGGATTTTGCCTAACTTTGCATCATGGAAAACAAAAGATTTTTGGAGTGTTGCTGCATCGATGCGGCGGAGGCGGTCGAGGCCATGACGGGCGGGGCCGGCAGGGTGGAGCTCTGCGAGGATCTGCCGTGCGGGGGAGTGACGCCAAGCCGCGCGGACATCGAAGCGGCACTGAAGGCAGTGAATATCTCCGTGAATGTGCTGATCAGAGTGCGTGGGGGAGACTTCGTCTATGACGAGGATGAGATCGAAGCCATGATCGGATCCGTGAGAATGTGCCGCGAACTTGGCGTGAACGGCGTGGTTGTCGGTGCCTTGAGGGCGGACGGGAGCGTGGACACGGAGGCGGTCGGAAGGCTGATGGCCGAGGCGCAAGGGTTGCGCATCACCTTCCACAGGGCGTTCGACGAATTCGCCCGCAAACAAGCACAGAAGCACCGCGAAATCCTCGCCCATGTCGAAGCCGAACTGAACCTACCAAAAAGCCTCCGCCGCAACGCTACGAAAGCTATGGAAGAATAATTCCGCTGTTTTATACAAAAGATTTTCTGGTCCTTTTGAAGGGCCAGAAAAAATGACTATATTTGCAGAGATTAGTAAAGCATGTCAAGTATAAGGTGTTAACAATCAATATATAATTCAGGTATTAAAGGGCCAGATAATGAGAAAGACGATTGAGCAACTCAAGACGATGCGCGAGACCGAAGATCACGTAGAGTTCAAGAAAGGCGAGCAAGGGAATGTCTCCTACAACGGAGGAAACAAGGTCAATCCTTCCGATAGGCGCAAATGTATCTTGGGTTATGTCACCGCTCTTTGCAATGAAAAAGGCGGCTCACTGGTCATAGGAATGCATGATTCCTATCCTCACACGGTTATTGGAACGAAGCAGAACGAGGACGGCGTCGGTCTGCTCGAGTCCAGGATCTATAATGATACCGGCATCAGGACAGACATCTACGAGCTTTACGAGAATGACAAGCGCGTGTTGGTCATAGATGTTCCTTCACGCCCCAGGGGAAGAATCTTCAAGTTCGAAGATGTGCCGCTTATGCGAGTAGGAGAAGAACTGAAACCGATGTCAGATGAAGTATATCTCAGCATCATTCAGGAACAGGAGCCGGATTTCTCCGAGCAGTTTTGCGAAGGTGTTTCGATCGACGATTTAGACAATGAGGCCATAGAGATTCTGAAGGATAAGTATGCAAAGAAGCAGAAGAATCCCTCCTTCCGCTCTTTGGAAAACTATCAGGCACTTTCTGATTTAGGTCTAATCTTTCAAGGGAAAGTGACGAATGCGGCCGTTATCCTTGTCGGCAAGAAAGACATCATCAACAGCAAGTACCCTCAGGCAAAAATATCACTTGAATACCGGACGGGTGAATCCAACATCCACTTTGACGCCCGTGAGTTTTTTGATGGTCCTTACTATATCATGATTGACAAGCTTTGGGCTGCAATTAACTCTCGGAATGGTTCCGTTCCGGTCCGTAACGGCATATATAAGGATTACGACATTCCTCTTTTCAACGAAGACGTCATTCGTGAGGCATTAAACAACGCTATCGCTCATCGTGCCTACGATATTCAGGGAGAGATTGTCGTGAAACAATACCCAACGCAGATGATATTCGTCAATCCAGGCGGCTTTCCGCACGGAGTCACCATTGACAATATCCTCTATGTTCAGAGTACCCCGAGAAACCGGCTTCTTGCAGATGTCCTCTCAAAGACCGGTTTGGTAGAACGTTCCGGACAAGGTGTAGACAATATATTCTTGGACACTCTTTCCGAAGGTAAGCCGGCACCTGATTATAGCAAGACTGACGACTTCTGCGTTACGCTCATTCTGTCCTCCAAGATCGAGGATGCCGCGTTTTCTCAGTTCATCAACTCCATTCAAGATTCTCTCCCGGATGACGCAAAACTGAACGTCTATGATATTCTAACGCTGAATACAATCCGCCAGACTAAAAACCGTCAGTCTTTGGACAAGAAGATTGTCACGAAACTGCTTAAGGCCGGATACATTGAACAGCGAGGACGGACGAGTGGAACCTACTACATTTTGGGGAAGGATTACTATGAACTGTCCGGAAAAATGTCCGAATATTTCACTCTCACAGATTGGAACGAAAACCAGGTCTTGTCAATCGTCGCGTCGTTCCTGAAGAAGAACAAAACGGCCAAGATGGGTGATTTTGCCAATCTGTTTGTCGGCCACCTCTCGAGAAAGCAGATTAGAAGCTATATTGAGAAACTTGTAGAGAATGGGATGCTCGCTTATACCGGAGAAGGTAAAATGCGGACATACTCATTGAGCAAACGATACGAGAGTGAGATTGCATTGATCACCAAAGCCGTCGAGATTGGTCTTAATGAAATCAGCAAGCAGGTAAAGGACCAGAAAAAGGACCAATAACAGAGCTGAAATAACGGTTATTTGCGCGTAATTGATTGATAATCAGTAAAAATAAAGGGCCAGAACCTTTAGCATAAGAACTGCGTCATCTCGTTGAGGTGGCGGCAGTTCTATTATCCAGTCAATTTGCCCGAATTCTACTTGACCCTCACAAAGTGCCGATATTCAGACCCCCACGTCCCCACGGAATACGTCGTCCCTTCCTTCTGTCAGACCATCTCCTTGGATGTCAATTTGACGAGCGTATAGGTGACATTGCTGTAGTCCGACATCTGCGGATTAATCGTGATGGTGCCCTTATTGATCGGGTCGATGGCATACCTGCCGCTGTAATCGTGCGATTCGCCACCCAGCGCATCATAAGTGTGGAGCTGGTAATTATTGTTCCCGTCAAAGGTGTATTCCACGGAACCATCCATCGCAAAGACCGAGGGGGCATACTGCTCAGACCAGGTGCCCTCCAGTTTGCTCATATCCGGTTTCTCACATCCGCACAGCCCTGCCATCAGCAGTGCCACACATACAAAAGTCAAAATCTTTCTCATTTTTCCCGGTTCCTGTCAGGACATGACTATGTATCGCTTACCGACGAGGTTTCCGCTAAAAATGCTTAGAGAGCCAATCAGATTTGCTTGGGTGTTGGCTTTTGCGATGGTTGGGAAAAGACATCCTGTGCAATTCTGATTTGGGTATATAAAATGAGAATCTCCCAGAGAGTGCTCGGAGCAGGATTTGTCGGGATTTGCTGAAACAGAATTTCAGCGAATCGCTGCCTTGGTTGGTTGTAACCACAATTCCGATGAAATCGTGCATGGCGTGAGTAATCTGAGGTGCTATACATGATGAGTCCGGGGCTTTTTGTCTGAAATCATTTTGATTATCTGATGCGGTTGCGGTAAGAAACAGAGTGCAAAAAGAAATGTCCGGAGCCAGACTTGCGCCAAAGCGGGATGTTGCGAGGCGATTATGCCATACATTTTATCAAGGGAGAAGGTACTATCTGCAAGTGTCTGACAATCAGTGGGTGGTGGTTCACCTTTTGACTGTCAGGTAGTTTTGGTTAGATGCCAGACGTTTTGAGACGGATGCTTTTTGTAAGCGGCTCTGTAGTTGAATGTTACAAATAAATGTAATTTGACGCTCTCACTTAACCGGAAAATCCAGCGCTGTTTTTCCGGTCCATATTCCGGATTTTGTATAACTTTGCATCATGGAAAACAAACGGTTTTTGGAGTGTTGCTGCACGGATGCGGCGGAGGCGGTCGAGGCCATGAGGGGCGGGGCCGGCAGGGTGGAGCTCTGCGAGGATCTGCCGTGCGGGGGAGTCACTCCGGGCAGAGGCAACATCGAGGAGACGCTGAGGCGTGTGAATATCCCCGTGAATGTGCTGATCAGGGCGCGCGGGGGAGACTTCGTCTATGACGAGACTGAGATCGAAGCCATGATCGGATCCGTGAGAATGTGCCGGGAACTGGGGGTGAACGGTGTTGTGGTCGGAGCATTGAGAAAGGACGGAAGCATAGACACCGAGGCTGTCAGAAGATTGATGGCCGAGGCTGGGGGGCTTCATGTCACCTTCCACCGCGCGTTCGATGAGTGTGCCGACCCGTTCAAGGCGTTGGAGGATATTATCGCTCTCGGGTGCGACAGGCTGCTGACCGCCGGACACGCCTCAAATGTCAATGATGGCGAGCCGACTCTCAAGGAACTGAATGAAAAGGCCGCTGGCAGAATCACCATACTTGCCGGCTCGGGAGTCAGGCCGGGGAACATCGCCCGGCTTGAGGCATCAACCGGGTGCAAGGAGTTTCACTCCTCCTCCCACGGCCCGGACGGCAGAACATCGCGCGAAGTCGTGGCCGCTATGGTTAATTATAATCAATGAATATGTCAGAAGAAACACTGAATGCCTCCAAGGAGGAAGTCTCCCTTTGGCAGATCTTCACGGTCTTCGCCAAGATCGGGGCGTTCACCATCGGAGGAGGCTACGCCATGATACCTCTGATCAGGGACGAGATGATTAAAAGGGACTGGATGTCGGACGAGGAACTGCCGGACATCATCGCGATGGCGCAGTCCGCACCAGGAGTGCTGGCGGTGAACATGTCCATATTCGTCGGCCACAAACTCCGTGGCGTGAAGGGGAGCGTGCTCGCCACACTTGGCTCGGTGATCCCGTCCTTTGTCGCCATCCTGCTGATAGCCATGGTGTTCACAAATTTCAGGGACAATCACGTGGTCGAACGCATATTCAAAGGCATCCGTCCTGTGGTCGTGTCGCTGATCGCCGTGCCGATGATCAATATGGCCAGGAAGAACAACAAGACCTGGTGGGCTTGGGCGATTTCGGCGGTGACGCTGTTCCTGGTCGCCTTCCTGAGCTTTTCACCGGTCTACATACTGTTGGTGCTGATTGTGGTTTCCGCCGGCATCGCTGTCATCAGGGACAAAAAGGAGGTGCGGAATGACTGAGGTGACACTGATTCTTCAGCTTTTCGGGGTTTTCTTCGTCATCGGTCTCTTCACCTTCGGCGGAGGCTACGCCATGCTGTCCTTCATACAGACGCAGGTCGTCGTGGCGCACGGCTGGCTGTCCGAAAGCGCGTTCACCGACATCGTGGCCATCTCCCAGATGACTCCCGGCCCCGTCGGGATCAACTGCGCCACCTATGTCGGCTATGAGGTTCTGCATCAGGCCGGAGCGAGCCATCTCGCCGGCATTCTGGGATCCCTGTCGGCGACTTTCGCCGTGATCCTGCCATCTTTCATCATCGTCTTGGCCATCGTCAAGTTCTACACCAAGTTCAAGAACAGCCGTGTCTTCTCGGGTGTCCTGGGCAGCCTGAGGCCGGCCGTCGTGGGACTCATCGGAGCGGCGGCTTTGATCCTGATGTTCACCGTGACCTGGAACGGAGCCGTGCCGCGGATCAGCATTGTCAGGGAGAACTTTCCGGATCTGATCAGCTGGGGACTTTTCGCCGCTGCGGTAGTGGCCTCGATGGTCTTCAAGGTCGGACCGATCAAAATCATTGTCGCCGGCGGTGTCCTTGGATTGCTTTTATACTGATAACCGAAAGATTTTCGTATCTTTAGCCCTTGTTGGAACATAATAATAACGTTAACATATTCAATTATGAGAAAATTCATCAACATCATCGCTCTCGCGCTTCTTTTCGCCTCCTGTAGCTTGAAGGCCAAAGACGCGGAAACAACGATCAATGTCATCCCTTATCCTCAAAGCGTAAAGGTGGAGAAGGGCTTTTTCAAGGGTGCCGGCGCCAATGTCAACTGCGACCAGGCCATCGACACTCAGTCTCAGACCGTCATCAAGGAGTTTGCCGACAAGATCACGTTCGTCAGCGGACGGATCTGTTCTTTCGCTACATCTGTCGGTCTGGAGAAGAGCGCCTCTTCCGTAAAGGGCTTCCTGTTCCTCAAGGACTCCTCGCTCGCCGATGAGGAATATTCAATCTCCATCAACAAGCGTGGCTGCGTGGTCAAAGCCTCCTCGTTCAACGGTTTCCTCTATGCCGTTCAGACCCTTAAGCAGCTCACGAGTGTCAAGGTGTTCGGCAGCGAGCCTGATCCTGCCGAGAAGTTCCTCTTCCCTTGCGTGGAGATCAAGGACAAGCCGCGCTTCGCCTACAGGGGAATGCATCTTGACTGCTCCAGGCATTTCTTCTCTGTCGAGGAGGTTAAGAGGTATCTGGACATCATGGCCGTCTACAAGCTCAACCGCTTCCACTGGCATCTTACCGATGACCAGGGCTGGAGGGTAGAGATCAAGAAGTACCCGAAGCTCACCGAGATCGGCGCGTTCAGGAACGGCACCGTCATCAAGAAGGACTGGGGCAGCAACGACGGCATCCGCTACGGCGGCTACTACACTCAGGATCAGATGAAAGACATCGTCGCCTATGCCGCGGGACTCGGCATCACTGTCATCCCGGAGATCGACCTTCCAGGCCACATGATGGGCGTGCTGGCCGCTTATCCTGAGCTCGGCTGCACCGGCGGTCCTTACGAGGTCTGGACAAGATGGGGCGTCTCCGAGCAGGTGCTTTGCCCTGGAAAGGAAGCGATGTTCTCGTTCCTTGAGGATGTGTTCACCGAACTGATGGACATCTTCCCTTCTGAATATATCCACATCGGCGGCGACGAGTGTCCGAAGACCGAGTGGGAGAAGTGTCCTGCCTGCCAGGCCAGGATCAAGCAGCTGGGCATCAAGGCGGATGGTCAACACTCCGCCGAGCAGTTCCTTCAGAGCTATGTGACCGCGCGCGTCCAGAAGTTCCTCAATGACCACGGCCGCAGGATCATCGGCTGGGACGAGGTGCTTGAGGGCGAGTTGGCCGAAGGGGCGACCGTGATGTCCTGGAGAGGCACGGAAGGCGGCATCAAGGCTTCCGCCATGGGTTTCGACGTCATCATGACACCTAACACCTACTGCTATTTTGACTACTATCAGTCAGAGGATCAGGACAAGGAGCCTTTCGGCATCGGTGGCTTCCTCCCTTGGGACAAGGTCTATTCCTACGAGCCTCTTGAGGGCTTGAACGACAGTCAGCAGAAGCACATCCTCGGTGTGCAGGCCAACCTTTGGACTGAATATGTCGCCACTCCGGAGCATCTGGAGTACATGCTTCTCCCGCGTATGAACGCGCTCAGCGAGGTTCAGTGGTGTGAACCTGAGAATAAGGACATCGAAAGGTTCAAGGCGGCGATGGAGGCGGAGTCATTCAAGATCTTCGACATCCTTGGCTACAACTACCGCAAGTTTTAATTATTTATGAACTCAAGTTTCGCATTTGCGAAACACCACTCTTCTTCACTGCTTGCAGTGAAAGCAAGTCCCTCCCCCGAGGGGAGGGATTTAGGGAGAGGGTAACGTGAAAAGATGTGGGTGGGCAATCACCTCCGAACGTGAGATAATGTATTTGACAGCAGGTGATTGCCTACTTGCGAAAGTTTAGTTATGAATATGAGAAAGAACGTTTTCAATCTTCTCGTCTGCGCCGCCGCGGCAGCGATGATCATCGGCTGCGGAAACGGTGCGAGAAAAGCCGCCGCGGAGGCTGAGGCCGCCGCGGAGCAGGCTCGTTTGGATTCAGTAGAGGCGGCTCAGAAGGCCGAGAAAGCAAAAGAAATTATGGAGACCATTGCAAATCTGCCGGAAGAGCCGGTTTTTGACATCGTGACGAACCTTGGAACGATCAAGGTTAAACTTTACAGCAAGACCCCGAAGCATCGCGAGAACTTCGCGAAACTGGCTTTGGAAGGCTACTATGACAGCCTTCTTTTCCACAGGGTGATCAACGGATTCATGATCCAGGGCGGAGACCCGTTCACGCGCGACACTTCCGCCGCCGCGGTGGCCAAGTACGGTCAGGGTGGCCCTGGCTACACGATTCCTGCCGAGTTCGTTCCTGAATATACCCACAAGAAGGGCGCTCTCGCGGCTGCCCGAAGAGGCGATGTCGCCAACCCGATGAAGGAATCGTCTGGCTCCCAGTTCTACATTGTGCAGAACCCTGAGACCTGCGCCCAGCTGGACGGAGGCTACACCGTCTTCGGTGAGACGGTCAGCGGACTAGACATCATCGACAGAATCGCCCAGGTCGCCACTGACCAAAGGGACAAACCTCTGATGGATGTACGCATCAAGACCGTCAAACTCGATGAGTCCTGCCTGCCGAAGGTGGAGAAATCCGGGACTGAGGCCACAGAGGCCGAGTCTGAGGCGGCTAAAAAGTAGCTAAAAATTGATGGAAAACAAGAGTGTTCGTCCTTTGGGACAAACATACAGCGATTTGGGACAAATAATTCTTTTACACTCTTGTTTGTTTTATTAAAAAAGTATACCTTTGCAACGAATAGTTTTTTCATAGGTTAAGTTTTAGGTTAGAATTGCGAAAGGGGTCTGCTGCGACAGCAAACCCCTTTCATCTTTTATATAGGTAAATCATTGGCTATCAATCAGTTCCCCCCCCCCTATGCCATTCCTTGCCGAAAAAAAGGAATCTGCTTCCGCTCTTCTCCTTGCAATCGTCCCGTCTGTTAATGAATATTCATTCAAGTTTTCGCATATTCAATTCATTTTTTCCATCTGCCGGGAGGGTAGTGTGGAACCTTGGAAGCCTTCCGCATGAGCTTCGGCAGATTGAGACCCCAACAAGTTGTGAGGCATCTTGAATGAATGCCAAGAACTTGGTATTGTGACAAGAAACGGGTCAGGCTAAATTTGCCGACGGTTATCAAGTAGTGATTATGCTGTCGTCTTTTTTATCCGCACTTATTGTTGTCATCGGGCAGTTCTCGGTTTCGGGGACAGTGACTGACGCGAATGATAGGTCTCCATTGTCCGAGGCCGTTGTGTCTGTGGAGAAGGACGGTCGGACAGTCAAGTGGGGCGTGTCTGACAATTACGGCAGATATAGCATAAAAGGTTTGTCCGAAGGGAACTATACGGTGAGGTTCTCTTATGTAGGATACAAGGCGGCCTCACGTGAGATTTCACTGTCCCGGGATTTGGAGCTCTCCCAGAGCCTTGTCCCCGAGACGGAAACATTGAAAGAGGTGACGGTGACCGCCGTGGAGAACAAGGGTGTCACTTCGTCCACGAGAATAGGCCGGGACGCGATCGCCCACATCCAGCCATCGAGTTTCGCCGACCTGTTGGAACTGCTCCCGGGTGGAATGGCCAAAGATCCAGTGTTGGGTAGCCCGCAACTCATCAACCTTCGGTCTGCCAACGCATTGTCCAATGCCAATTACGCCACTTCGGCTTTGGGTACCCGTTTCGTGATTGACGGTCGCCCGATAAACAATGACGCCAACTTGCAGTCCACTCCCGCATACAGCAATTATGGCGGCGGCTATGTCAACTTCGGAACGGATATGCGGGAGATCAGCACCGAGGACATCGAAAACGTGGACATTGTCCGAGGTATCGCATCGGTGAAATACGGAGACCTTACAAGCGGCCTTGTGAATATCACAAGAAAACGCGGCGGCAAAGACCTGCACGCCAGATTCAAGTCAGACATGAAGAGTAAGCTCTTCTATCTCGGCAAGGGATTCGAGTGGGGAGACAGATCTGATCGCCTTACCCTCAATTCCAGTGTGAATTTCCTGGATTCCCGTTCGGATCCTCGTCAGACTCGTCAGAATTGGAAGAGGCTGACGGCCAGTGTGCGGGCGGGAAGGGATCTGATCGACGACAGATTCAGAAAAACATTCTCGGCAAGCCTTGACTATACAGGCTCCTTTGACAATCAGAAGTCGGATGTCGATCTGGATGTCGCGGAAGGCGGAACGCCTATCGAAACCTATAGATCCACCTACAACAAGTTCTCCATCGGCGGTCGCTTCAGTGTCAAGTCCCAAGACGAGGACAGCTTTTTCCGCCTGTGGGAAGGCGACGCATCGATCAGTTGTGAGAAGGATGAGATCAGCCGGTGGAGGCGTGTCTCCTTGGGCAAGTCAACCCCGGTCTCCACATCCCTTGATCCTGGCGTGCATGACGCCCTGATGGTACCTGCCAAGTATGATGCCACGTTACGGGTGGACGGCCTGCCGTTCTATGCATTCGCAAGCACCTCCGCGATTTTCGCCAAAGGAGTATCCCGTCTTCAGGTCGGGGCGGAATGGAACATGGACAAAAACTACGGACGCGGGACGATTTTCGACACATCAAGGCCATTCTCCACCAGCATGAGCGTCCGGCCCCGTCCGTACAGTTCGATTCCCGCTACGCATAGGTTCTCCGCTTTCGCCGAGGAAAGCCTGAGAAAGGGGATCGGATCTTTCTCTTTGGATTGGGTTCTGGGGCTTCGCGCTGAGATGATGACCGGTGCGGGGAAGAAGTTCTCGGTGGACATGAAGCCTTATCTGGATCCCCGTACAAATGTGAGGCTGTCTTTCCCGACGGTTTCTCCCGGCGGCAATAAACTGGAAACCAGCGTTTACGGCGGCATAGGACGGCACACCAAATTCCCTACCATGGACATGCTGTTCCCGGATCCTATCTATGGGGACATCACCCAGCTCAACTATTGGCCCGTGGAGGAGAACCTCCGAAGAGTTAATGTACTTGTGTACAAAGTGGATCCGACCAATCTGAATCTACAGGCGGCGAGTAATGTGAAATGGGAGATCGGGGTCAATGCCGACTGGAACGGTTATTCGTTTTCCATGGACTTTTTCCGTGAGAACATGACTTCCGGCTTCCGCTATTCCTATGAGTACCTGTCAGTCGAGTTTAAGAGATACGATGCCTCTGCGATAGATAAGTCCTCCTTGGCCGGGCCGCCGGATCTGTCCGGTCTGCCTTACCGGAACGACACGGTCCTGACAGCTTACAGTTTCACGACTAACGGAAGCCGGACATTGAAGAAAGGCATCGAATTCTCGTTCGGCTCCAGAAGGATAAAGGCATTGAACACGAAAATCTCCGCCAACGGGGCATGGTTCAGGACTGAATATATGAACAGCCAACCTGAATATTACCGGCCGAGCGTGATGATAGACGGCAAGTCTTACCCGTACATAGGCATCTACGACAAGAATGACGGGAGTTTTTACGATTCCCTGATCACGAACCTGATGATGGACACGCAGATTCCTGGTCTGGGCCTGATCTTCTCGACATCTTTCCAATGCATGTGGTTCTCCGGGTACAAGTCAATGCCCGACAGCAAATATCCCGACTCCTACATGGACAAGGCCGGGAATATTCATCCTTTCGATGCCGACCTTGCCGCCGGCGACGCTGTGCTTAGGCATCTGATAAAGAATTACACGCCGTCCCTTTTTCAGTACCAGCGAACCCCGTTCGCAATGAACGTGAACCTCAAGGTGATGAAGAAACTCTACCGGGACAAGGTGTCTTGCTCCCTCTATGTCAACAAGATATTCGATGTGACTCCGGACTATCACAGAAATGGCGCTCTGGTCCGGAGAAGTGTGACTCCGTATTTCGGGATGGAACTTGATTTCAGAATATGAGACTCAAAGGTTTGATAATGGTGTCGCTGTTGCTCCCGCTCGTCTTCTCGTGCGGGCGAAGCGTTGACGGGATTTATTCCAACGTGACTCTGAACGCCGCATGCGAAGGCTTGGAGCTGGTGTCCATCCGTGTGGACAATTCGCTGAAAGGCAACTTTTTCCGTAACCTCAACACCGGAGAGGAATATTCCTACCCACTGTTCGTGAACGGCAGTTGCGCGTTGAAGGTTCTGAAAGGCGTGTACATTTTCGCGTTTGACGGCACCGCCACATTGCCTGACGGCTCCACATGTCGTGTCAGATGCTACGAACACCGTTCGCCGAATGATTCCGTGAACATTCTGGATGATGATGTGGAACTCACTTTTGAATTGCTGAAGCTATGAGAGGGGGTCTTGCCGTAATATTGTGCGTCCTTGTCAGCGCGCCTTTGTCCTTAAGCGGGCAGGGCGTCAACCTCAGGACCAGGCAGTGGAACGATCCTTATGTGGCCATAGGGAACAAGGCCGCGTCCGATTACACGCCGGCAGCCGCCATGCTGTCGCCGTACTATTCATATTCATCCGCCGCGGCCTCATTTGATCTGAGGGAGGAACGAAACGGCGCTTATGTTCCCGAAGAGGGTGATGCCTTGAGGCAGGGGAGATTTGACGCCTGGTCGTTGTTGAGGCTCAAAGGTAATTCGGCGGTCAGCGGCAGGGTCGGCTATAGGCGGGCTGTCAAACGTGATGTCATCCTTAACGAGACCGCCGACTACCGGCTATTGCGTCCGTATGTCCTCATTGACACTGTCGGAGGAGATCTTCAGCATGAGCAATATAGCTTCCGAGGCGCTTGGATGCGGCGTTCGGACAGGCTGGTGTGTTCCGTGTACGGAAGTTACAAGGCCGTACATGAGTACCGCAGCTTTGACCCGAGACCAAGGAATGTTTCCTCTGACATCAAGGCGGACTTTTCCTTGGGCTATCTTTTCCCTCATGGAAGCGTCATCGGTTACGCCGGCTACAGGAAATACCATCAGCGTCAGGATGTCTCTTTCATGAACAATACCGGAGCCAACACCACGCTCTTCCATTACACCGGTCTTGGCAATGACTATTTCCGCTTCAGAAGCACCGGGGTGTTTGCCGCGACGCGTTATGCGGGACAGGGGTTGGAGGCTGGTGTCGTGGGAACCGGTGTGTCCGGAAGACTTCACTATGGCCTGTCCTATGACTTGCTGGAAGTTTCCCGTCATCTTTCAAACCAGAACGAGGCTCCTTTGAGCACCCTCGGAACCGAGACACTGAACTCTTTCGCGTCATACCGCGTCTCACCCTCTTTCGCTATGGAGGCCGCCATTGAATATGAAAGACGTCGTGGCGATGAGAATGTCATAGACTGTGCCGCGTCCGGAATCTACAACAGCATATTGTCTTTGAAAATGTACACCCAAGACGTGGTAAACGCCTCGCTTTCAGGTGTTGTCCGTGTCGAAAAGCGTTACGGAACCTGGCATCTGATGCCTTCGATGCGTTGGATGCTGTCTTCAGAGGAGTACCTTTATCCGTCATCATGGATGGAATCCTCCACCTTGTCGGGTCGTCTTGCCGGAGGATTTTCCACAATCAAAGGACTGTGGCTGTGTGATTTGAGGGCTGGCGTTGAATATTCTGGCTGCCTTTACGGCAGTCACTCTCTCCAATCCGGCGAGGAACTGTTCCGTGTCTCCTGCATTGACCGATTTGAGAGACGGACAGCTGGTTCCCTTCAATGTAATGCGCAGGCTCTTGTGCAGCGGGAGATCCGTGGACTGCTGGCTGTCTTTTCACGTTTGTCCCTCGGAGGAATGTTCTACGGGCAAGGTTCGAGAATGCTGACCTTGACTGTCTCGATAGGAATTTCTTATTAATAATTAAAACATTATGAAAAAGTATCTTGTTATTTTACTCGCTGCCATGATGATCGTGGCTTGTAAGAAGGAAAAGACCGCACCGACTCTTTCCTTGTCTCCGACTGATCTTGAGTTCTCTTCCAAGGGAGGGAGCAAGACTGTGAAAGTTCAGACCAACACGGACTGGACACTCACCCCTGACGGTGCGGACTGGTACACTGTCTCTCCTACACAGGGAAGTGGAGTCACGGATGTCACCGTGACACTGAACGAGTACACGGATGCCAGCGCCAGAACCGCCCGGATCAAATTCAAGGCAGAGGGACTTGTTGAAACTCTTGCCATTGTGCAAACCCGTCCGGAGACTCCGAAGGATCCTGCCGAATTGAGCTATTCGCTCAGGGCTTATGCTCAGGACTACACTGTCCCGGCTCCTAAAGGCTTTACCTACAAGACGGTGTTGGAAGGAGAGGGATTGAGCCTTGTCTCCTCAGACCAGGAGAACATTGTGCTTCATTTTGATGCCAACACCACAGGACAGTCACGGAATTTCACCGTCACGGTGCTTACCACTGACGATGTAAGGCTTGAGAACATCTCATTCAAGCAGAGCTGCAGGAATGTCGAGCCTGGTGAATTTCTGATCGACGAGGTGTTCTTCTCCGGTTTCCTTATTCCCGGGTCAAACAATTCTGATTCCCGGGACGGCGACCAGTACATCAAAATCACCAACACCACCGGGGAGACGTTGTATGCCGACGGTGTCATGGTCGCCATCTCCGAGACAAACTCTCAGGTTGCGTCCACCGGTGCCTACTGGGCCTATCCAGCCCTTCCTGAAGGGGTCGGCGTGGACACGATCTATGAAGTTCCAGGTAAGGGCACAGATGTCCCTGTCGGGGGCGGCAAGTCCATTGTCCTTGCGATCAGCGCCCAGAACTTCAAGGCGGAGAACGGTGTGGGCTGTGATTTGAGCAAGGCGGATTTCGAGTTCTATGATGCGGAGGGGAATGATAATTTCCCGGACACCGACAATCCTGACGTTCCTAACCTTAATAGCTGGGTCAAGTCTTCGTGGAGTTTCACGAGTTTGCATAACAGAGGCTATGAGAGTTATGCCATTGCCTTAGCTCCTGTCGGTACGACCTCCGAGAGCTTTATGAAGGAACGCGCCTGGATCGGCAAGCGTGTCATGGACTTTAACGGATACCATTTCGAGCGGGACATAGAAAAAGCGTATGTCATTCCTAACGATTGGGTTCTTGACGCCGTGAACTGCGCCGTCATCGAAAACCTTGGCACGCTTGCGTTCAATGCCACAGTGGATGCCGGCTACACCAATGTCTCCACCATCGATAAGGATCCGGACCGTTTCGGGAAGTCTGTTCTGCGTAAACGTGGCGGTGATGGAAAGATTGTGGACACCAACAATTCCACCAATGATTTTGAGGTCTGCACGGCTCCTACAATGAAGTAAGTCGCTCGCCGCGTTAATCACTCGCTCACTTGTATCGGGCGTTGAGTGTAGCGGCTTGATTGATAGCATATTAGCTGTTTGTCTTTAGACTAATCGCTCTAAAGGCAAACAGTCTTTTTACTAATAATTAGTGATTATCCTCCATCAATACCAACTGTTAGTGATTGTAAAAATCTTGCAAAATGAATATTTTTGTAGCGATTTTGGATAAAAGTGTATTGAAGGGATAATCCCTATTGTATTTCGCATGAAACTTTCTGAACTCAAAACTGGTGAGGTCGGAGTCATCGCCAAGGTGAACGGCCACGGGGGGTTCCGGAAGAGGCTCATCGAGATGGGCTTCATCTCCGGAAAGCGTGTTGCGGTCGTGCTGAACGCTCCGCTTAAAGATCCTATTGAGTATGAGATACTTGGCTACAAGGTTTCGCTGCGCCGCTCCGAAGCCGGACTGATCGACGTGATCAGCGAGGAGGAGGCCAAGGCCTCCGTTGACTCCAAGCAGGACTTCACGTCCATCTGCGACGTGGACTGCGACGAGGTCGCCGCGCTGAATCTGGAGATGGCCCGTCTGGCAAAGGAGAGGCACCACGTCATCCGCGTCGCCCTCGTCGGCAACCCGAACTGCGGAAAGACATCACTCTTCAACATCGCCTCCGGCAGCCACGAGCACGTCGGCAACTACAGCGGCGTGACAGTGGACGCGAAGGAAGGGCATTTTGAATATGGCGGCTACAGGTTCGTCTTCGTGGATCTGCCGGGAACATATTCATTGTCAGCCTACAGCCCTGAGGAACTCTACGTCCGCAAGAACCTGGTCGAGAACGTGCCTGATGTCGTGGTCAATGTCGTGGACGCTTCCAACATCGAGAGGAACCTCTACCTCACGACCCAAGTTATCGACATGAACCTCCGTGTGGTGATGGCTCTGAACATGTACGATGAGTTGAAGGCAAGGGGAGACAGCCTTGACACCCAGCAACTTGGCTATCTTCTTGGAATGCCTGTCTGTCCGACCGTGAGCCGTGACGGGACCGGCATCCCCGAGCTGCTGGACACCGTGATCAAGATCTACGAGCAGCACGACGAGAGACTGGCCAGGCACATCCACATCAACCACGGCCCTGAACTGGAGAAGAGCATAGACCGCATCAAACTCCTGATCCAGAAGAACCAGGACATCCGGGACAAGTACTCCACCCGCTATCTGGCCATCAAGTATCTGGAGAACGACAAGCAGATCGACGGGGTGATCGCCACCCTGCCGAACGCCGGCGAGATTGCCCAGGTGCGCTCCGAGGAGACGGCCCGCATCGAGAACCTGATCCACACGAGTCCGGAGTCCGCCATCGTCGATGCGAAATATTCCTTCATCCATGGAGCCCTCGCCGAGACTTACACCCAGCATGTCGAAGCCAGGCCGCGGAAGACCGTCACCGACAGGATCGACGCTGTCGTCACGAACAAATGGGCCGCTTTCCCGATCTTCATACTCCTTCTTTACCTCATTTTCCAGTCCACCTTCACGCTGGGCAACTATCCGATGAACTGGATCGACTGGCTTGTGGGACGGTTCGGGGATTTCGTCGCGAACTTCCTGAACGACAGCTGGTTCAAGGATCTTCTCGTCGATGGCGTGATCGCCGGAGTGGGAAGCGTCCTCGTGTTCCTGCCTAACATCTTGATACTATATTTCTTCCTTTCGATAATGGAGGACTCCGGGTACATGGCCCGCGCCGCCTTCATCGTGGACAAGCTGATGCACAGGATCGGCCTTCACGGCAAGTCCTTCATCCCGATGGTTATGGGCTTCGGCTGCAACGTGCCGGCGATTATGGCGACCCGCGCGATAGAGAGCCGCAAGAGCCGCCTAATCACGATCGCCATCATTCCATTCATGTCCTGCGCCGGTAGGCTGCCGATCTTCGTCCTGCTCGCCGGGGCTTTCTTCCCGCATAACTCTGCCCTCGCTCTTTTAGGAATATACTTCCTCGGAGTCCTGCTGGCGATTCTGTCCGCGGTCGTGCTGAGCCGTTTCATTAAAGAGGATGACCTCCCGTTCGTGATGGAGCTGCCGCCTTACAGGGTACCGACCGGAAAGGCCATCTGGCGACACACTTGGGAGAAAGGCAAGCAGTATCTTGAGAAGATGGCGACCACGATTCTGATCGGCTCCGTCGTGATCTGGTGCCTGGGTTACTTCCCGCGCTCGGACAAAGGCGCGGAATACCAGCAGGAACACTCGTACATCGGCCAGCTCGGCAAGGCTGTCTCACCGGCTCTTGATCCGCTCGGATTCAGCTGGAAGATGGACATCGGCCTGTTGACTGGTGTCGTTGCGAAGGAGTTGGTTGTCAGTACTTTGGGCGTGATGTACGCTTCGGACGAGCCGGCTGTCTCCGAAGCTGTCGAGGCCGCCGACACGGATGTCCTTGCCGCCGACACCCAGCTTCAAGGCACATTGGCGCGCTCGGTCACCCTGCCTGCCGCCGTGGCCTACATGATATTCATTCTCCTGTATTTCCCTTGCATAGCGACCTTTGTCGCCATCAGGAACGAGACCGGCAAGTGGCGTTGGGCCGTGGCGGTCTGCGTCTACACCATGATCGTCGCCTGGTTGGCGGCGTTCGTCGGCTTCCACATTACAGCGCTATTGATTTGATTATGAGACAGAAATATACAACCCAGATGTCAGTGTCGGATCTGATTGACATCGACTACAGCCTGCTTCAGGTGATCTCCAGAATGGGGCTTTCCCTGAAATACGCCGGACTGCCGGTGTCCGAGGCCTGCCGGAACAGCGGCGTCGATCCGGACACATTCATCCTGATCTGCAATGTCTATTCCTTCCCGGACCACGTGCCGTCAGAATCAGAACTGGAGAGAGGAAACATCAAGGACATCATCGGCTACCTCCACAGATCCCACCTCTACTACACCGGCAGGGCTCTCCGCACCCTTGAGGCCTCGTTCGACAGACTTGTGGAGCCTTTTGACGAGAGGCAGAAGAAGGTTGTCCTGAAATTCTTCAACGACTACAGGGATGAGCTTGACAAGCATTTCGCCTACGAGGAGGAGGTGGTCTTTCCGTATGTCGAGTCCCTGCTGCGAGGCGCGGCGGGAGACTCTGAATATTCCATCGAACAGTTCGAGGAACATCACGAGAATGTGGAGGAGAAACTGGAGGACATGAAGAATATCGTGATGAAGTACCTGCCCGGCGACTGCTCCGATGAACTGAAGATCATGGTGCTTCTGGCCATCTACCATCTGCACGACGATCTCAGGAGGCATACCTATGTTGAGAATAATATTCTGGTGCCGGTGGTGAGCAGACTTGAACAAGATGGAGAATAGGAAGAAAATAGTGTTCATCATCCCTTCTGACATTGTGGCCAGAGGGTTCGAAAGTGTCCTGTCCCGGCAGGGGGATTTTCTTGTCTTGGAAAACCTCGTGGATTACTCCAAGCCAAGGGAAGTGCGTCTGCGGATTCTGGATCCGGATGTGGTCATTGTGGATCCGGCGGTGTTCGATTTCCGAAGCCGTAAGGATGGTCGCCTTCTGATTTCTGAACAGTGCGATGCGTCCGTGCTGGCTCTGGAGGGGCCGGCTGTGACTGAGGATATTCTCAGACAATATGACGGGGCGGTCTCGTTGTACGATGACGCAGCAGGAATAGTCCGTAAGATCCGTTCGGCCATGGATTCGAGGCTGCCGGAGCCATCGGGCGAGGGCAATGAGTTGTCCTCGCGTGAGAAGGAGATTCTGGTTTGTGTGGCGCAGGGGATGCTGAACAAGGAGATCGCCGACAAGTTCAGTCTGTCCATCTACACCGTCATCACGCATCGTAAGAACATCACGCGCAAGACCGGCATCAAGACTGTCGCCGGCCTCACCGTCTATGCGATCCTCAACAACTTGATAGACATTAATTCTGTGCAGTAGTACAAAAGGATAGGCAATACCCCTCTCAACCAGAATTTTGCACGTTACCAAAATTCTTGGGTTGAATGGGGTATCTGCCTATAGGGTGAGTTGTCCGAATGGTTCAAACCTATATTCTCGGTCACTGAGCTTGTCGAAGTGACATTATAGTTGGGATAGGCAATACCCCGCTCAACCAGAATTTTGCACGTTACCAAAATTCTTGGGTCGAGCGGGGTATTTGCCTGTTGTGTACTATTTCAGATTGATCTCCGCAATGACGGGATAATGGTCTGAGTAGCGGACGCGGGGGACGGAATGGGAGACGGCGGTGAAATGCGACGGGTAAAGAATATAATCGATGCGGATGAAAGGCCAGAGGAATGAATATGTCGCTCCGAAGCCTTTGCCGGCTTCCACGAAGGAGTCGTCCCGGCCCTTCTTTAGACGGTTGTAGGTGTAGGACATCGGATTGTCGTTGAAATCACCCGTCACAATGGACTCAAGCGTACAGCCCTCGATGTCGGACATCACCTTGTCCACCTGCTCCGGCCTCCGGCGGATGGACTTCTTCATCTTCTCCTCCGTCGCCCACATCATGTCCCCATCCTGTTCCCTCACGGACTTCTTGAGCCTTGAAATAGAGATGTTGTAGCTCTCGAAGTGGCAGTTGTACACTCTCAGGACATTCCCTTCGCCGATCTTGAAGTCCGTGAAGATCGCCAGATTGGAACTCTTGTCAAACGTCAGCCTCCCCTTGTTCACTATCGGGAACTTGCTCAGTGTCACATTGCCATAGCTGCCTCTGTCGGTCAGGAACATGAAGTAGCCCAGATGGTAGTCAGGGAGACGCTTTCTGAAGTACTTCGCGACATCATATTCCCCGGGCAGGTTGACTTCCTGGAGGCACACGATGTCGGCGCCGCATCGACGGACAAAATTCATCACGGAATCTGCGCAGGCGGCCTGCCCGCCGTCGCCCTTGAATTCGGCCTCACGTCCCAAGGCGAAGTGTCCGACATTGTAGGTCAGGATCTTGACCGTGTCTTCTGTCCTTTCCTCCGCCCCTGAGGAGAATTGGAAATAGCGTCCGATGAATATGATTGACGGCAGCAAGGCCAGCAGCGGGATCATGAACGAGCTGGAACGGTTCTTTATGGCCATGATCAGGAACAGGCCATTGAGTACCGCTATCGGCACAAACAGCAGTCCGAGGATGGTCATGTACCATGCCTTTGCCGGGTTGACCACCATCGAGGCGTAGCTGAGAAGAAGCAGGAAGGCCGAGAGCAGCATCAGCATTCTTGTGATGATGCCGGCGAACGGGGACTTGTGTGAAGTTCTTCTCATGGTGTGGCGTTGTCGGAAATGCTACCTTATCTTTGCCAGAGTTTCCCTGTTTTCTTCCAGTAGAAAAGCAGGATGAAGCCGAACAGCATTCCTCCCAGGTGGGCGAAATGCGCCACGCCGTCCACTGTTCCGGTCACGCCGGTGAAAAGCTCAATGGCGATGAAGATTAGCACGAACCATTTGGCTTTCAGGGAGATCGGAGGGAAGATCAATGTCCAGACATCATTCGGGTAAAGCATCGCGTAGCCGATCTGTATGCCGTAGATGGCTCCGGACGCTCCGAGGGTAGGGGTGCGCAGAAGGTTGATCTGGCCGGCGGTGAGTATTCCGGAATTGGCTGAGGCCATCGCTTCCATCTGGAAATATTCCACCACCGTGTGTGTCAGGACGGCTCCGAGGCCTGCCACGAAGTAGAAGATCAGGTACTTCTTCGAGCCGATTGTCCTCTCAAGCGCCGAACCGAACATCAGGAGGCAGAACATGTTGAAGAACAGGTGCCAGAAGCCTCCGTGCATGAACAGGTAGGTGACCGGCTGCCAGATCCTGAAGAGGGGAGACGCCGGGTAGAACATCGCGAACGTGCTGATCATGAAGTTCTGGTTGATCATTGTCGCGATGTACATCACAATGTTGATCAGCAGGATGTTCCTTGTCACTGGCGGGAATCTGTTGAGGAAGCCGCCGAATCCGTATTGTCCGTTGTTGTAGCTGTTGTATGCCATTCTGTTATATTCGTAAAATCAAAATAATTTTTCCACCTGCGAGGTGGTTACTATGGTCATGATCCTCTTCCCGCTTCCGGTCAGTTCCGCGTTGCTGCTGGAGATCAGGGCATCCAGGAGATGCCTCGCCTCCATCGGGGAAGTCATCGCCGCCCCCGAGGACGCTCCCATGAGAGCGATCTTCTCGGCCATCGCCGACTCCATGACTCCCGGAAGCGACGAACTGTCATCGGAAAGAATCAGCAGCAGGTCAAAGACCATCGTCTGGACTTTCCCGGCCTCGCATGAATATCCTTCCGGAACCCCATTGACCACAATAGTGTCCGTCCCGAAGGGCGTGATGTCGAATCCCAGTTTTGTCAGGATCCCGGCCTTGTCGTCGAAGATCGCTCTGTTGGCGGCTCCTACCTCGACTTTGACCGGGAACATGTTCGCCTGCGTGACGTGCTCGTTCTTGGTGAGGGCGGCGAGCGCTCTGTCGAAGAGTATCCTTTCCCTTGCTCTTCTGACGTTCACGATCATCAGTCCGTCATTCACCGGCGAGACGATGTACTTTCCGTCCAGGATTATTGTCTGCGTGACCGGCAGAGTCTTCTCTTCGAAAAGTTTGCCATAGTCCTCTCTCCGGTCGACATATTGCCCGAAATTCCTTGATGCGGATCCGTATCCCCCGTCCGCAGGGCCGCCGCTTCCGGCCACCGGACCCGTTGAGGAGCCAAACCTGCCCGCCGCGCCGCCAAACCCGGTCGCCTGGTCTGTCGAAGCGCCGGCTCCTTCTGTCTCAAACGGATTGTACCCGCTGTCCACCGCCACCTGTGGAATGCTCTCCGGCTGATATTCAGTAAAATGCGCTCCCAGTACCGGCATATCCTTCGCCTCCGGGTTTGAGAAATCGATCGCCCCTGCGAACGAATTCTTCCCAAGGGTCTCCTTCACCGAAGCGTAGATGACTTGGAAGATGAACGAGTCGTCCTCGAACTTCACCTCCGACTTGGTCGGGCTGATGTTCACATCCACACTGTGCGGATCCACCTCAAGGTAAATGAAATAGGATGGGGTCACCCCGTCCGCGATCATCCCCTCGTAGGCCTTCATCACGGCCTTGTGCATGTACGGACTGCGGAAATAGCGCCCGTTGACAAAGAAAAACTGGTTGCCCAGAGTCTTCCTGGCCGTGTCCGGCCTGCCGACGAATCCTCGCAGCCTGGCTGCCGAGGTGTCCGCGCAGACATCCACCACATCTCCCGTCACGGATGCTCCCAGTAAATCCATTATTCTGAACTTCAATGACTTCGCTGGCTTCAGCACAAACACTTCCTTGCCGTTGTGGCTGAGCGAGAAGCCGGTCTCGGGACGAGTCAGCGCCACCTTCGTGAACTCCTCGACAATATGCTTGAACTCAACGTTGTCCGACTTCAGGAATTTCCTTCTTGCCGGCACATTGTAGAACAGGTTGCGAACCGAGATGTTGGTTCCCACAGGAGCCGCCACCTCGCTCGTGGAGTTGTGCGTCGAGGCTGCGAACTCCACCTGGCATCCGACCTCGGAGTCCGCCGTGCGGGTCTTCAAGGTCACTTCGGCGACCGCCGCGATCGAGGCAAGCGCCTCTCCTCTGAACCCGAAGGTTGTGATGTCCTCCAGATCCTCAGCCGTCGCTATCTTCGACGTGGCATGCCTTTCAAAGCAGAGTACGGCATCGTCGGGAGTCATGCCCTTGCCATTGTCTATCACCTGGATGAGAGTCCGTCCCGAATCCTTGATGATCACCGTGATCTGGTCGGATCCTGCGTCCACGGCATTCTCCACAAGTTCCTTCACCACGGAAGCAGGCCTCTGCACGACCTCTCCTGCGGCGATCATATTCGCTATGTTCCCCGGCAGTATCCTGAGTTCCATCTACAGCAGGGAATAGAATTTTGTAAAATAGATCAGGACTACAGCAAGCAGGATCAGTCCTACGATGCCGATGATTCTCTGCGCCTTGGTGGCCGCGGTGCCTCTTCTTGCGTAGTTTCCTTCGCTCAGTGACCCCCGGAGATAGGACCCCGGCTTGTACTCTCCGTTCTCCTTCTCCTTTTCAAAAGTCCCGTCCACCTTGCCGAACATCTGCCGGCGCTCTTCCTCCTCCTTGTCGTAGTAGATCGGCTTGTAGTTGAATTTTCTGTGCTCCTGTTCCCCAGGAAAAGTAAAAAAGCCCATAATCTTTCAATTTACCTTAGTAATCCTTAAAAATAACCTGGTGATCTTTGATTGTCTTTTCGGTCTGGCTATCTTTTCTCATCAGTCATGTGCCACCGGCACACTCCTTCTTCCCAAAGACATCTATCCTCGAAAATACCGCCAAATCTTTACCATCTTATTTTTTAACGCTTACTTAATCTTAACAAAGATAGTCAAAATCTCAGAATATAGGTTTTGCTTTTACAAAGCAGCACCACGAATTATGAAAAAATCCATGGCGTCAAAGCAGGCCATGTTCCTGGAAGAGTTGTATGACATCCGCCCTGAAGCGTTCCTTGTCGAATCCGGCGGCCTTCTTCGAGAGGCGGTCGAGGTTCGAGAGGGATTCCACAACCTTCCGCGCTATGGTCCTTGTGGCCTCCTCGTCCGAGGACGCGATGAAACGGTCGTACTCCTCGTTGTCGATCTTGAATCCACAGGAATAGACTCCATAATAATCAGTGAATGTGTTGTCAAGATTGCGCAGACGGCTATGCTCTTCAAATCGATGTCGTGGAATTGCCGTGAAACGCTCAAAACCTGGTATGGTTTTTACCGCCTCGCATAATATCCAATAATGATTTATCACATGGTAATCTTTATATTTCAAACTGCTCTTCAATAGGTCAGAGACGTATTGAATACATGAAGACTTGCGATCAGACTTCAAATCTACTGAGATTGATATTCCTATATTCATTGTACTACGCTATTTGTCATATAAATACCAGTGACTCCTGCGTCAAAAGCTGTGTTCTTGCGGATATGCGTCCTTATTCGGTAAGAAGATCTCTTGGCCAAGTGTTCTATAATAATTTATGTGAAAGAGGTCATCTCTTCTTATTATCATACAAATTGAGTACAGATATAGATCATCAGTGAATACCGTCCCGAAATTATTTTTATTAAACAATTCTAAGCTGTCTTTCAAAGCAAGATTGATTATACAACTAAATCTGTCAAAGCTATTGATATCTTTATTTACAATAGTATCTTTTTTCGCAGTATTGATCATTGTGAATCGATACTGCCGTTGATTCGGCAGACATTTTACCGCAAAGAATGCCTTGTCTTCCCCGAGATATAGGTATTCTTGGGACTTTCTTACGACAATGATTGTGTCACTTGATATAAAATCAGACTGGCACATATTGGCAAATACCATGTTGAATTGCTTACAAATCTTTTCCCTATTCCATCTAACAACTTTTCTCGGTACCCTTGACGATTTTGATCCTATCGTTAGTCTTCTTGATGATTTAGAGTCTTTTTTCAGTATGCTTGACAATTCATTCTCAAGGCCAGCAAAACAATCCTTGTCTTGCGCGTTAACAGGAAGAATCATCGCACAAAACAGTGACGTTATTAGTATTCTGAAATAGTTCATTTTCGTTTCTTTATTGGAGTATAATGGACGTTAGGTAATACAACGCTCTTGCCTTTTTTAGTTATCAACCTTGAGGGTTCATTATCAGAAAACAATTAATTCAGTTTTGTCATATTCAAAAGATTCCGGTACATTAAAGCCTATTATCTTACTGACATACGAGACTTTTTCGACAATAATGTTCTTACTAAAATCATCGTTGTCTTTATCTTTTGCTACAATATATTTGAAAGATTCGCCTGGCTCCAATCGTTTTATGAATGTTTTCCCTATGGTCACTTCCCTGCTAGTTCGCACGACATTATCAGTCATCAATGCCGCAAGATTCAAGTCGTCATGGGAGGCAAAAAAGTATCTATAGATCTTCTCTCTTACCGTTGTATTATGATTACTAAAATCAACCCATGTGAAGTACGGCTCTTCGGATTTATTCGTTATGAGGTACTCCGTAAAAGTGATTTTTTCACCGCTGAAGTAGTTAACATAAGAATATGATTCGATATGCAGTTTTATGTCCTTTGTCGTATGTAATTGACACATCATCATTAGCATTATCAAGATATAACCCTTCATTTCGTTAGATTGTTAAATGTTTCTTTTCTGGCTTTTAATATCATTGATTTTAATACTGTATAGGTTTCTGTCATACCTTTTATGTTATGAGACGCGTCAAAGCAGGTCATGTTCCTGGAAGAGTTGTATGACGTCCGACTTGAAGCGTTCCTTGTCGAATCCGGCGGCTTTCTTCGAGAGGCGGTCGAGGTTCGAGAGGGATTCCACAACCTTCCGCGCTATGGTCCTTGTGGCCTCCTCGTCCGAGGACGCGATGAAACGGTCGTACTCCTCGTTGTCGATCTTGAATCCACAGGAATAGACTCCATAATAATCAGTGAACGTGTTGTCAAGATTGCGCAGACGGCTATGCTCTTCAAATCGAGGTCGTGGAATAGCCGTGAAACGCTCAAAACCTGGTATGGTTTTTACCGCTTGGCATATTATCCAATAATGATTGATCACGTGGTAATCCTTATCTTTCAAATTGCTCTTCAACAGGTCAGAAATGTATTGCATACATGATGACTTGTGTGTTGAATTCGTATCAACAACGATTGATAATCCTATATTCATTTGTATGAGTTTTATCTAAAAATTGAGTTTCCTGGAGGTAGGTGCCCGTGTTTGAGATAATAGGAATACAACTTGCGCTTTTCCTCTATTTTTATCTGCTTTTGAGAACCTGAGTAATTTATCTCCATTCTTAAATTTCTTTCTTCGAGTTTCCTCTTTCCTCCATATCTGTTCTCCGGTGGAGACTGCGTGGTTTCTCCGTATTTCCAAACTTCGCCTTGACGCTTTACGAATCCAACCGGTTTTAGTCAGTCTTTTACTCCATATTGGGGTCATTTTGATAATATTAACAGTGTCATTTGGTGACCTATCATCGTACATAAGCAATTCGAAAGTGTGGTTGTCATAAAGTGGATAATCCCCTATGTCATATTCGGGGAATTCCTGTGGCCCTGACCAATTCTCAACAGAATGGAACAGCATGAATCTTAATGATTCACTATGAACTTTTGTTATCGCATCCACACTGCCTTGGATATAGATGATATTCGAGCCACGGGGCTTTCTAGTGAACCCTTGAGCTGGAAAGCTCTTGTACATCCAATTATAGACATAGTCTGGAGCAGCCGGATCAAACTGTAATGTAAGAAACTGATTCCTGCCATAATTCTTGCATTTTATCCAGTTGGTCGCAAAAGTTGTATCTGAGATATAATCTTTACTGAAGAATAGATAATAATTGTTGGAAATGGGTGATAGGCAAATGCTTATGTATAGATTCTCCGAAGGAATATAGTATAGGCTTTCTCTTCCGCTCCAACTATTAAATAAATATAGGACTGCGATAACAAAAAACACCAATTTGACTATTCTGCTCTTTTTCATCATGATAGCTATGCAAACATTACCTTAATCAATAACGTGTACTGTATTCGACAGAAAGGACCTGAACCGTGATGTCTTTCGTTCTTTAACTGTTGAAAGATTCTCCCCATATAGGCTGCCTTTATAAGCGACATTGGCCGTCTGGAGTTCATTGCTTAAGAAAACAGCCACCTTGCATGAATCTCTGAAATGGCTTTGTACTTTATATAAATCAGGGTGTTTAAGAATAAAGGATACTTTACTATTGGATACCTTCCTTTTGTCTTGTCCATTAGAAATCAAAGACAATGATTTCCCCCGCCATGGTTCGTTGCACGAGATGTAACAAGTATTGGATTGTGTGAAAAAAAGTTGAAGATCACAATAGCCTTTCTGATTCTTCGAAGGTCCGTTCCTACTCTTGCTGATTTGCAGGATGTCTGAGCATCTTGAATGTTCAGGCATGGTTCCACGTTCAAAATAGATTAGAGCGCAAGTGTCCTTTACGCCATAACATATCTCCATATATGTGTCAATGCTTGGTAAGTAATAGACTCCGTTATATTCAGCCGTTTTACCGAGTTTCTCATACATGATCTCAAAGGTCACCTCAAGGAGAAACGCAACGGTCAAGGCGGTTAAACAGTAACCGCATAATTTTACTATCTTTTGTATCACGCTATTTGTCATATAAATACCAGTGAATCCTGCGTTTAGAGTTATAATTAAGATACCCTCTTGTCCATCCATAATATTCAGGAACCCTTGTCGAGAGGCTTTCTCTTCGAAAACCTGTCTTTATGATGTCAGAAATACTTGAACTGAGTATATTGGACAGTATTTGATAGCCATCAAAAGCAGTTCTTGCGGATATCCATCCAATTCCATTAGCCCCAGCGACATAGCCGGCGGCAATATTGCCGATGTCCCTTGCCGAAGCGTATATGTTTTTCCCATCAGTCCCTTTACCTATTGGCATACCACGATAAGGATCTAGTTTGGATCCGTAGGCAGACGTAGGCTCCCCATTGCTGACTTTAAAGTCATATTTATGGCCATTTCTGGCGTTAGCCATATAATCTATTAATTCCGGCTGCCACTCATCGTAAAACATCTGTAGGAAATCACTTCCGCTATTATCTTCCGTATTAATCACACTGTCCACGGCCCAGGCTTCACCATTTTTGGCATCGAAATTATAAAATGAGTATGGAGAAACCGTTTGACCAATAGATTCTCCCCTCTGCCAGACCCCATTGTCATCTTCGTAAGTCACATATATATTAGAATCATTATCAAAGGGATCCCCCTTATCTGTAACTATAAAGGTACCATTTTTCCCACGTGTAACCCAGGTGCTTTCACCATTAGGATCAATGAATATCACCGGATTTCCTATGCAGTAGGCATACGGACTGATACTGTAGTAATTTTCGGACAGAGGGTCGGCGGCGGTCCAGCGGGCGATGGTTGGGTTGTACATGCGGGCACCGAAGTCGAGGAGAGGGATGCCCGCGCTCAGGAAGGACTGGTCTTCCTTGCCGGAGAAGAGCCAGCGGTTCGGGGAAGTCGCTTCGACAGGCTCTGCGACCGGCCCCGTAGCTTGAATCCGCTTTCCGAACGGATAGTAATCATTCGTCTCGATCACAGAGCCGGTGTCGCCATCGACGACGGCGCGGACGCTGCCTAGGTGGTCGGTCAGGTGGTGGAGGGCGTGATAGGCCGTGACGGTTCCGGAAGCGTCCCTCGCGGCGGCGATCCGTCCTCCGTCAGTGAGGACGCAGTCAAGGCTGAGGTTTCCGTTCCCGTCCTTTGAATAGACAAGCGATCCTCTATACACGGTTCCTGAGCCGTCTGGCTTTTCGGCGGAGATCTTTGTGCCGTCAGAGATGTACGTGTAGTAGGCTAGGGTTCCGGAAGCGTCACCGACTTCACTTACAAGGTTCAGATGATTGTAACTGAGATTCAAGCCAAGCCTGCCGTCCGCTGTCATATTGCCGTTGGAGTCGTAGCCGAAAGATGGTGATCCCGACACCGAGTTAATCCTGTTGCCGGAGTATGAGAAAGTCAGTGCGTCCTCCGGCAGCAAGCTGGATTCTCCGAAGCGGTTCAAGGTCAGTATGTTCCCATTGAGGTCATAGGAGAGATCCCGCTCTGAGAAAGAGTCTGTGGGGAAGCCCGATGTCCCAATGAATCTTCTGGAGTCCGTCAGGCGGCCCAACGCATCGTAGGAGAATGAATATGCCTGCGGTGCCTCGGTGCCGAACCCCCATTCCCACTCGGAAACCCCGCCGTTCCAACAAGGCGCGGAGCCAAGGGCTGGGGTGTTGTACCGCAACCTCATTCCGAACACGTCGCTCCGCTTTTCTGTCAGCCAGCTCCTAACGTTGTAGGCCAAGGACTCGTTGACAGCATTGGCTCCAGTGCCGTAAGTGACTCCAACCAGCCTTCCGACATTGTCATACGTATAGCCGACTGTGCTGGATGCGTTAAGCCCGCTGCCATCCGAAAGACTCGTTGTCGTTCTTTTGATCCGGCCCCACAGATCGTATGTGTCGATCCTTTCCACAGTGTCGCACGCGTCTGACATAGAGACAACTTCCCTTGAGAGGGTTTGGTTCCCGGCGAAGTCAAACGCCGATGCCGTTCTGATCCGTCCTCCATCCTCGTACCGGGAGATGGTCTGGACGACACGTCCATACTCATCATAAAATAAAGCCGTGTGCCTGAATTTTCCGGTGGACACACCTTCAGAGGTGATCACGGCAGACATTGAGCCGGTCAGCAGATTATGTGCGGATGACCATCTGTTGCCGTAACCATTATCCACAAGAGCCTCGTCAAACAAAAGATCCTGAGGAAAACCATACATCCCGACAAACGAGTGGTCATCGTAATAGTTCACGGTGAGGAATGTGGTGGTGGAGTCAATGACCATACCGTCAATGGAATAGCCGTAGAAAGCGCTCGTGGCGGCCAGAGACCCCTGTGAACGGAAGGCTCTTACCGCGACATTCTGGAATGGCCCGGAGAAGACATCGATGCCGGTGTCGTTCCCGAAAAGTGAAGATTCTTCGCACAGACCCTGAAGACAAACCCTGCCCAGAGCGTCGGGAATGTTGAACGCCCATTCATTCTGTTCACGCTGTCTGGCGTCCTGTGTCAGAATGGCGTTCCCGGCCTTGTCGTAAAGTGTGAGATTCCAGCCTGCTCCCGGCATCTTCTTGGCCACGCATCGGTGTCTTGAGTCATAGACATAAAGGAACGCCCACCGGCCGAACGGTTCCGAGTCGCTTGTCCAATGTGTTGATGTGGAAGTGCTGACCTCTTTGGAAAGCATAGGCGGAATCACAGCCCTCAGGTCGCCGAAGTCGTCATAGACATAGTACGTGTCCGCCGTCTTGTCCGAGCTTAAGACCCGACGTTCCAGAAGAGTCTTTCCGGAAAAGTCTGTGAATGAATAGGCTGTGTTCCCATCCTCGTCCATGCTCTTTGTCACAAGCAGTGTGCTGGCTGGATAGAATCCTGCCTTTTTGACTGTAAACGAGGTGTCTGAATACTCCTCCACTTTGAGATTTAGACATTTAAGGGTTGGAACATCCGTAGAGTTTGTAAGAAACTCCGTTTCGGCGCATTTCCCGGCGCTGAACCAGTCCTGTCCAACACCGTAAACTGCCTTGACGCGGTCAAGTGGCGAACCATCATAGACATTCTCGCTGAAAGGACGTGACTCCGCAGAGGTAGTGTTCCCGTAGAATGAGGATGCATTCTCTTTAAAGACATCAGGATTAACACAACCATCTCCGTTATTGTACACCGGAGAGTTCAGCCAGGATCTGAGCAATCGTCCGTTCCGGTCATATTCAAAGAAATTGGCAATGTCTCCGCCATTGGTTCCTACGCCCTTCATGATTGTCTGGATAGACCTCCCTAGGCCATCGAAATAGTCTGTGCTGACTCTCGGTGCCGCAGCGTTCTTCTCGGTATAGACTGTTTTCCTTATATGGTTCGTGGAATCAGAATCATTGCGGAAGTGGTAGGCGTACCCTGTAGTCGGTGATTGATCGTTGTCCATACACAGGATCAATCTACCCAGTCCGTCATACTCATAGGATGTAGTCATCCCTCTTGTGTCGGAGACACCGCGCGGTCCGACATTAGGAGACCAAGTCGCGGTGATAACCGATCCGTCAACCGGATAGACACGGATCTCATCTATTGGCGAAGAGCCTTCATTGATTGTTTGGCATGGCCCATAATATCTGTATTTTTTATACTTCCACTGACCTCCAATCAGGACTCTATAATCAACGTAATATACTCTTTCCGGTGAAACCTCAAGGTTGACTGTATATTCCCCGACATATCCCTTTTCGCTGTGAAAGCCATTCTGGCGATTCCCACGCCAACCTTCAAAATTCTCGTGGTAATAGTCTCCAATGAATCCATTCACCACTCTTTCTTCCTTGCCTCTATAGGCAATCGAAAGCCATCCTGCAGCGGAGTGGGCATCTTCTGGAATTTCAATAGATGTCTGAGGGCGCACCAGATTGTTATATTCCGAATCTGCCTCTGATTCAAGTTCCGCATCTTCTTCTGGTATTGGATAAACGGTAGGATCCAACGTCGTGACAGCAAGTCTATGCTTCCCTGCCGATAGCCACACCGTTTTTGTGAATTCCACATAGACCTCGGAGTCATGTTCCCCTCCAGAACCGTCATCCACCCATTCTCTGGTTCTGGGTCTATAATAAATAGAACTGTCGAGAACAACCCAAAAATCAAAATCGGGGACATTCTCCGGAATATCGAAATGTACCTCACAGTCACCGCCTTCCAAAGTCTCAAAACTGTAAGAGAACCAGTGCTCCGTGTTCGTGCGGTGATCTTCATTGTCGCTGACAAGTCCCGGCTCTTCAACCATTATCGTCCCCGCGCGTCTGGTGGCGTTGTTGAAAAGAGCGACAGGATGCATCCCTTCATATCCCCATAGTATGGATGTCCTGCCTGTCCCGTTCTTGACTACTTCCAAAGGGTTGCACATCCCGTCATACTCCACATATTCGATAATCGGATCACCGTATTGGCTCTCGACATTGCGACCGTCATAAGTGTCGAAAGATGATGCCGGCTCGTCAAGCTTTGCCGCATACTCAGCCTCAGGTACGTAATTCTCAATTCCGGCTTTGGCGATTTTCCTGTAGGTGGTCAATTCGGCTCCAATCACCTTACCGTTTTTGTACCGTATCCTTTCGATCGGGATTCCGGACATATTCACAGAGACATCCGTCATCTCTGCATACACCCCTGAGTCCCGTATGCCATCGGAACCAGTGTACCTTACAGAATCTGTCAGTTCACCCCCTGCGGATTCCGTTGTGGTAGTCCGCACAAGTCTGCGGTGATTGTCGTAACCATAGTTGACAAGAACGATTGCGGTTTGGGAAGATGTCCCTGATCCGTAATGGAATGTCTTGACCTCCTTGCTTTTCAAGTAAGGGAAATAAGTGTATATCCTGGATCCCGCTGTCCAGCAGTATGTGAAATTCTTAGAGAGTGAGAGACCGTCACCACGTCCGTTAATAAGGTTGGGGAACGACTCCGCGCCTATCTGGCAGACGGAGACATTCTCCGTAAACCGATTCGGGGAATTGTTATATTCATAGTGCTCTTCCTCGACAACTCTTCCGTAATGGTCAAACGAGCCCTTGCTGAGCAGCAGCCCTCTGTCCAAAGAGTGGGATGCATATAACCTTCTCAGGATGTAGTCGGGGTTCTCCGGCGAATAGCAGGAGATATCCCCTTCGAAGGACGCGTCAAGGGCTTCCCTGTGATTTGAATATTCATACTCAATCCTTCCTCCATCGGAGAACACCTCGGTTACATTGCTGTAGGTGACGTGATTGCCATCCGTCGTAGAGAGCTGGTTCAGATAGCTTTCGCTTCCTATCCAGTAGGATAACTCCAGCGTGGACTCCGTGCCTTTGTCTTTCCAGAAAAGTGGGCCGATCCAACCTCTTCCATTACCGCCTATCGCAACTTTGCCGTTGTAGTCTCGTTTTATGAAAAACACCGGAGTGCCGGACAAAATTCCGCTGGAGCGGCCGTTTTTAGTATAGAAAAAGTTGCGTGTTTCAGTCTTGTCACCGTTCCGGTCAATGATCGTCTTGATTCTCAACCCGCCAGCAATGCTGTCATTGGCATTGTCAACAACAGAGAATCCGATCTGTGGAGAGTCTGTTCTTTGGACGGATGCGCAGTAGGTGTGCGGTTCGAAGATATATTCAGTGGAGCCTCCGGTTGGGTAGGTGATTTTCTGGAGGATCTCTGCCTTCGTCAGCGTTGTGTCGGGTGCGCGGCGGTCGTGAAGGGTCTGGTATGATCCCGGTGGCACGCTGAAGGATTTCCCGTTGAACCCCCACCTGTCACTGCTCTCCGAGCAATAATGATCGGGAAGCTTAAGACTGTTGTATTCAAATGAGTACTTGCCACCATCATCTGTTCCGGCCACAGTACTGACGGAGGAGAGGGACAGGCGCTCATCGGCGTTGTTGCCGTAAGTGAACAGTATTCTCTTCTGGCCTTGGGAGATGCTGTCCAAACACATATAGTAGTTATAGGAGAGGATGTTCTCAATGTCGATGTACGCATCGTTGTCACGGAAACCGGGTTTTGTCCGGAACAACTCCGCAGCATCCTCGTATGTGGGGTCTGTGTCTGTGCCAAGATCCTTTAGCTCTATTGATCTGGAGATATGAAATACGACCGAATCCCCACTTGCTTTTGACCTTACGGAGCTAAGATAAGACGGTGAGAGGTACATCAGTTTGATGTAGGGAGAGTCGTCTCTTTGTGAGTATAGGTCGTTGTTGATGTAATAGTTGTACCACGATCCGGTGCTGCTTGGAGGTAACGATGAGTCGAGCAGGTAGTTCCCATAGTTGTCTCCATCGATCTTGTAGTTGAGCCCTCGTCCCTCTCTCAGGATTGTCCTGACAATCGGGCGCCCGTCTTTCCGATAGCGGAACGTGATCGTCTCGTTGTTCGGGTATTCGATTCTGGTGAGATTCCATGTGGATGCGGATGCCATCCCGTAACGGTAGGTGGAGCAAGGCTTTATGGAAAACTCTATGGATGAGAGATCATTGCCGTCACCGCCGAAGATGTAGCGGACACCATCGGAATCAGTCACGATTATCTTACTGATGTACTGAAACAATAACGCATGGATTTGATCATTGATGTGATTTCCTCCTGTATTGGAAAGAAATACCTTGACAGAGAAATCATATGGTTGGCGGGACTTGATCCTGACGGTACACTGTCCCGTCCTGCTGTCATAGCCAGTTATGTAGAAAGATGCCTGGATTCCGTCAAGGTTGATCTGGAATTCGTCCGGTTCCATGTCGCACCATATTCCGTATTTGAGGTTGTGTCGGAAATGGGCTTTGGCGGCATTCTCATTTTCTGCCCATCCTGCTCCTTTTTCCAGATAGTCAAAATAGCTCAGGGTGTCAAGATCTGAATTCTGGTAAGTCAATGGTTTTGTCCTTTCTTGCCAGATCTCGTCGTGAGACACCTCGTCCTGTCGGTTGTTGATTATCCTGTTAATGCACCCTCCGGCCCGCAGGGTCCAACCCAAACCAACCCATCCGGGGTGCTGCTCCGGCTTGTGCCCTCCGGCATGGTATGTCAGATAGATCGGCAGGTCTGCCCCCTTCGCCTTGAGTGTTGTCAAAGGAACCTGAATATTTGGCAGACCATTGAAATAGTTCACCGGTATCTTTCCGTATTTGCCAAGTTCCGCGGCATTAGGCGAAAACATCTGGGTGATTTCATCGGAGATCGTCTGGGCTGGCAAGGCAAATGCCCCTGCCAGCAATACTGATAATATGAGGAGCAGTCTTTTCATCTTTGATAAAGTGCTTGGTTGTTAGTTTGGAGCAAGATACGAAATAATAATCGGATTATCAATAGATAAACCATAAAGAAATAATGATGATGCCACTCCGTGTTTGTGACAACAAAAAAGAATCGGTATATTAGCGGAACGATAACATTAAGTCATCATCGATGAAAACCATAAGGACAGTCATCTTTGCCGCACTTGGAATTTTGGCGGCATGTTCTCCTGCGGCGACGAGCCAGGAGGACTTCACCAGTTATGTCAATGTAAGAATAGGCTCGGGCGGGCACGGACATGTGTTTGTCGGGGCGAGCGTGCCATTCGGTGCGGTGCAGTTGGGGCCTACGAGCATCCCTCAGCAATGGGACTGGTGCTCCGGCTACCATTCCAGTGACTCGACGGTCATCGGATTCTCCCACACCCACTTGAGCGGAACCGGAATCGGAGACCTCTTCGACATCACCGTGATGCCGGTGGTCGGCACGGTAAGATATTCAAGAGGGGAGGAACCGAAGGACGATTCTCCAGAGGCGATAGCCGCCGCGCAGGCCACCGGAATGTGGTCCTACGCCGACAGAACCAGAGAGGTGGCGAGACCCGGCTACTACAGTGTTCCGCTGACCCGCTACGGCATCTCCGCCGAAATGACCGCCACCACCAGAGTCGGCCTCAGCCGCTACACCTTCCCGGCCTCGGACAGCTCCGCGGTGGTGATCGACCTTGAGAACGGCGGCTGCTGGGACAAGGCCTATGACACAAAGTTTACCGTCGTGGACAGTTGTACCATAGATGGTTACCGATTCTCGACCGGCTGGGCAAAAGACCAGAAAATCTACTTCCGCGCCCAATTCTCGAAGCCTTTCGACTCCTTCGACGAGGTGGCTGTCAAGGAATATGCCGTTGATGGGCAGGAATATTCAGTCAACTATTTCCGCGCCGGCTTCCGCACCGCCGAGGGGGAGCAGGTGATGGTGAAGGTCGCGGTCTCTCCGGTCAGCGAGGAAAAGGCGGCTTTGAATATGTCCGCGGAACTTCCGGGCTGGGACTTCGACGCGACTGCCGTGGCTGCCCGCGAGGCCTGGAACGCCGAACTCTCCAAGGCAAAGGTCTCGACTGCTGATACCGATACCAGAACCATCTTCTACACAGCGCTTTACCACACGATGATCATGCCTTCGACCTTCAGCGATGTGGATGCTCCGAGAACGGAATATACCTCCTTCTCCCTTTGGGACACCTATCGCGCGCAGATGCCGCTGATGACGATTCTGCATCCCGACAGGGAGAACGACATGATCGCCACGATGCTGGAGATCTACAAAAGGCAAGGGCGGCTTCCTGTCTGGCACCTGGTCGGCAACGAGACCGACTGCATGGTCGGCAATCCGGGCGTGATCGCCGTCGCCGACGCTGTAGTGAAAGGCTTCGACGGCTTCGACCGTGACTTGGCCTGGGAGGCTCTCAAGACAACGATGATGGGCAACACCCGCGGCCTTGACTACCGTCAGAAGTACGGGTATATTCCTTCAGACAAGATGCTTGAGTCGATCGCCTATGACATGGAATATGCCATAGCGGACGCCGCCGTGGCCGCCGCCGCTGACCGCCTTGGCAGGAGCGAGGATGCTGAATATTTCCGCAACCGCAGTCATTCCTATCGCAACTACATGGATTCCACGACATTATTCGCCAGGGGCCGTTTCTCCGACGGCAGTTGGAGGGCTCCGTTCAATCCATATTCCTCGGAGCATCGCGCCAATGATTATTGCGAGGGCAATGCCTGGCAATATTCTTGGCTCGCCCCTCATGACTATTCAGGCCTTGTCGATTTCTACGGCTCCCGCGAGGGATTCGTCGCGAGACTGGATTCGCTTTTCTCGGCTGATTCCCGGATCGACGGTGAGGATGCCTCTCCTGACATCTCAGGCCTGATCGGCCAGTATGCCCACGGCAACGAGCCAAGCCACCACGTCATTTACTTCTATACTATGGCTGAAGAGCCGTACAAGACCGCTGACCTGGCTCGCCGGATCTATTCAGGATTCTACAAGAACGCCGATGACGGCCTTTGCGGCAATGAGGACGCCGGCCAGATGTCCGCCTGGTATGTCCTCTCCGCTTTAGGTTTCTACGAGATAGAGCCTGCCTCCACGAGGTACTGGTTCGGCGCTCCGGCCTTTGACGAGGTGGATCTGAAGGTCGCCGGCGGCACCTTTAAGATAAAGGCCTCCGGTCTGAGCGATGAGAACCGCTACATCCAGAGCGTCATCTTGAACGGGAGTCCTCTCGTCAGCCCTTACATTGACTACTCCGAGATCATCAAAGGCGGCGAGCTAGTCTTCAGGATGGGGCCGGAACGGACGGTCTGGTACTGATGCCTAAGAAACTGTTTTGATTTGCTTGTCTGAAGGGGTGAGTCTAGATGTCTTTTCCACGTCAGTCATGTGCCATCGGCACACTCATCCCTCCAAAAGAAATCTATCCTCATAAATCTGACACAAAGTTTAGTTCAACTTATTCTTTAACGCTTTCTCAACCGATTTTTGTGGAAATTTGAAAAAAAATCAAAAAAAGTTTGGCAAGTAAGAAAAAGTCGCTATCTTTGCAGCCCGTTTCGGAAAGAACGGTAAGTTCATTGACAATATTGAAAGATTAGTACAACAAGTACCGAGAACGAAAAATGAAGAGCGTTGATTTCTTTTTTTTTAGATAAGGAATGAAGTTGTTGGGGTCGAACGAGAGAAACAGTGTATATACAAAGAAGAGTTTGATCCTGGCTCAG
>ENA-OUOU01000059-OUOU01000059.1-human-gut-metagenome-genome-assembly--contig:-NODE-59-length-80417-cov-15.272828_pt1 | contig 80417 bp, 63 predicted proteins | sample MGYA00237936_ERZ548765 | MGnify/ENA primary metagenome ERZ548765 (study PRJEB26490, sample SAMN05356889) | human gut metagenome | biome: terrestrial biome; feature: human-associated habitat; material...
AGTCCTAGCAAGAGTGAAATTGTTCGTATCCCTATACACTGCCTAAAGCAAATTCTTGATTTTCACTTAGAAATCTTTGACCATTTAGACAGTCTCCCCCACAACGAAGGACACCAATGCCGCCAGTTTTTCATACTCTGTTACCAATCGCTCATCGGTCACACAGTTTTCTGCATAAAACGCAATTTGTCCAGAAAACATAGCGTTTCCCGGACAAATAACTGAATTATATTTCTTTAATCAAGACTACTTTGGCTCCGACCTTTCCTTTAGCCAGGATACCTCTTCTTCTGAGAGACCTGTCGCCTGTGCTATAATCTCGCAAGATGCACCGAGTCGTATAAGATTTATCGCGATTTTCGAGCGCTCCTCTTCTCGCCCTTCCTCACGTCCACTCTCACGCGCATACTCGATCTGATTGTATGTGTCACGTTCCGTATTCATGGCTTTAATGTAATTGGTTCAGTCCTCATCGTCAAGTCCAATTGTGTACCAGAACTCGCTCTCTACCTGCTCTCCTCCGTGCTGGCGATAATGATCTTCACCCCAAGCTCCTCGATACGCGCAGCGGCTGAGGTATCTATCTTGTCATCGGTTATAAGAGTGTCTATCAATGATATGCGGCCGAGACTGGCAAACGAAGGCCTGCCAATCTTGGAAGAATCGGCGAGAAGATAAACCTTCGAAGCGGCACGAATCATGGCGGACTTTACGGAAAGGTCGCTGAGACTCGGATAGGTGAGGAGAAAATCCTCGGTCGAAATTCCTGCTGTGGCAAGGAAAAGTTTGTTCACATGTATGCCTTTGAAAAGTTTGGCTGCAATCTCACCTGTCAACGACAGAGTCGGAGCCTTGAACTCGCCACCGGAAACAAGCAGGCTGATTCCCGGATTCTCACCGAGCATCATCGCAATATTCAATGCATTGGTCAATACATTCAGGCTCTTGTAACCGACAAGTTGTCTGGCGAGTTCGGTTGTCGTGGAACCGGAATCTAGGATAATGGTCTCACCTTCATTGACAAGGCCCGCGGCAGTCTTGGCGATAGCTATCTTCTCATCCATGTGGGACTTGTTGAAAAGCTGGCCGGTTTTGGCGAACGTGCCGACATCTTTAAGAAAGGCTCCGCCATGCTCTCTCTGGACATAACCCATCTTTTCCAGTTCTTCCAAATCCTGTCTGATGGTTACATCCGAAACTTTGAATATTTTCGAAAGCTTCTGAACTTTTGCGTGTCCGTCCTCTTGAATGAGATTGAGAATCTCGGTTCTCCTCTGGTTTAGTGCCATAGATATCAGCTTTTTAATTGCTACAAAGTTAAGTGAAAATTTACGGAAAACCAACTTTCGTAAGTAAAAGAAGAAATATTTCCGAAAAAACTTTCGGTTTCCTTTGTTTATTACTTTCGTTTGCTTATCTTTGCACCAGTTAATAACAGTAATCCAGCAGAATTTCTGCGGAAAGGCACTAATAATTATGGATATAAAGTCTCTCAAACTGCTTTCTGAAAGGAATCGAAAGCGACTTCTCGACATTATCTACAATGCGGGAGCCGGTCATACCGGTGGTGATTTGTCCTGCCTCAACACACTTACTGTTCTCTATAATCATTATCTGAATGTCACAAAGGACAATCTCGATGATGAAAATCGTGACAGATTTGTACTGAGCAAAGGTCATTGTGTAGAAGCTCTTTATGCTGTTCTGGAATCCAAAGGAATTCTGGAAGTATCACTTGTGGATACCTTAGGCAAGTTCGGCTCACCACTTGCCGGTCATCCTTTATGTACTCTTCCCGGCATTGAAGTAAACAGCGGAGCTCTTGGACATGGTCTTTCTTTCGGTCTTGGAATGGCAATCGCTGCTAAAATGGACGGCAAGAGCTACAAGACCGTAGTCATGATGGGCGACGGCGAGCAGGAGGAAGGTTCCATTTATGAAGCGGCTATGGCTGCTAATCTCTATAAAACCGGCAACCTCATTGCTATCATTGACAGGAATATGTTGCAGATCAGCGGCTCTACCGAAGACGTGATGCCTATCGAGAGCATCCGCTCGAGATGGGAAGCCTTCGGCTGGGAGGTCCTCGAAATGAATGGTGATGATGTCAATGATATTGTGCGGGTCCTCGATGGCATTGACCTTACTTCCGACAAGCCTCACATGGTGGTGGCCCATACGACGAAAGGTTATGGCGTGTCATATATGGAAGGTGTCGCAAAATGGCATCATGGAGTTCCGACAGAGGAACAATATGCTCAGGCTGTCAGTGAAATTGAACAAAGGATAACAGAACTGGAATCATAAACGGAACCGGAAATGAAAGATAGCAGAAAAAGTTTTACATCTACGCTGCTGGAACTTGCCCGAAATGACAAGGATATCATAGCGGTGACAACAGACGCCCGCGGCTCTGTTACTCTTGGCGACTTCGCAAAAGAATTGCCTGGTCAGTTTGTGGAATGCGGAATCGCAGAACAGGATGCGGTCGGCATATCTGCCGGATTGGCGCATAGCGGAAAGAAAGTCTTCTGCTGCGGCCCTGCATGTTTCTATGTGGCCAGATCCCTTGAACAGGTGAAGGTCGATGTTGCATACAGCAGAAATCCGGTGAAGATTCTGGGAGTGAGCGGCGGAATCGCTTACGGTGCATTGGGTGCAACACATCACAGCCTTCATGACATCGCTGTCCTCAGGGCATTCCCGGGAATGAACGTGGTTCTCCCGTCTGACGGAAACATGACGGAGAAACTCGTAAAGATGCTTGTCGATTATCCCGAGCCGGTATTCGTGAGAGTCGGCAGGGGAGCGACCGGAGAAGTTTATGAAAATCAGGACTTCGATTGCATCCCCGGCAAGGCGAACCTTCTCCATGAAGGAAAAGATATCACCATCATCGCCACAGGCGAAACCGTTTACCACGCATTGAAAGCTGCCGAAATGCTCGAAGAGAAGAAGATCAATGCCAGAGTACTCGATTATTCTTGGATCAAGCCGTTCGACAAGGATGCTCTCCGCAAGGCTGCCGAGGAAACAGGATGCATCGTTACCGTAGAGGAGCACAGCATATATGGCGGACTCGGAGCTCTCGTAACAGAAGAACTCAGCGAGAATCCGGTGCCTGTAAAGATTCTGGCGCTTCCTGATGAAGATATGATGCATGGCACTTCCAAAGAGCTCTTTGCATACTATGGCATTGACGCTGAGGGAATTGCGAAATCTGCTGAGGAATTTTTCAGGGCAAATAAACCGGCAAGGGCATGAGCAGCTACGTAATATCTGTCGATCAGAGTACATCTGCGACAAAGGCTCTGCTCTTCAGTGAGGACGGAAAACTTCTTCATTCCTCAAGTGTGGCCCACAAGCAGTATTACCCTGCAGAAGGATGGGTAGAACATGATGCCGAAGAAATCTACAGGAATACGATAGAGGCTATCAGAATTGTCAAGGATGCCCTTGCGGAAACTGACGCATCGTTCTCACTGGCATTGACAAATCAGCGCGAGACAGTCGTCGTGTGGGACCGCAGAACCGGAAAACCGGTATGCAACGCGGTGGTCTGGCAGTGTATGCGCGGAAGGGAAATCTGCGAAAGGCTTAAAGCGGAAGGATTCTCTGTCCTCGTGCAGGAGAGAAGCGGACTTATGATTGACCCGTACTTCTCCGGAAGCGGAATCAAATGGATTTTGGACAATGTCAACGGCGCACGTGAAGATGCGGAGGCCGGACACCTGCTTTTCGGAACGATTGACTGCTGGCTGATATGGAAACTGACAGGAGGAAAGGTTCACGCGACCGATTATACCAATGCTTCCCGCACGATGCTGTTCAATGTCCACACTCTCGCATGGGACAAGGACCTTATGTCAATGTTGGACGTGCCTGAATCGATGGCGCCGCAGGCCCTTCCTTCTGATGCAGTGTTCGGCACAACTGATGCCGAGGGCATTTTCGGAGAACCGGTCCAGATTGCAGGAGTCCTGGGAGATTCACACGGCGCGCTTGCCGGCCAGATGTGCTTTGGTGAAGGACAAGGAAAGGTAACATACGGAACAGGTTCTTCCGTAATGGTGAATATCGGAGAAAACGCAGCCAAGGCACCGGCCGGAATGGTTACATCTGTAGGATTTTCGGCATTGGGCAAGACTTTCTATGCTTTCGAAGGCAATATCCATTGCACCGGTGCGACGATAGCATGGCTGCAAAGAGAACTTAAGCTGATAAATAATGCCGCTGAAATAGAAGGATTTGCGACATCTGTCCCTGATAACGGAGGGGTTTATTTCATCCCTGCATTTGCCGGTCTCGGAGCACCGTGGTGGAACAGCGCAGTCAGAGCCCGTATCGTAGGAATGACACTTGGCACAGGAAAGGCCCATGTCTGCCGCGCCGCACTCGAATCCATCGGATATCAGGTAACTGACCTTGTGGAAGCGATGACTTCCGAGGCGGGAATCAGTCTTAAGGAACTCCGCGTGGACGGCGGCCCTACCAGAAACCGCTTCCTGATGCAGTTCCAGTCAGACCTCCTGGGTGTTCCGGTAGTACGTTCGGAAGCAGAAGACGCATCCGCATTCGGAGCCTTCGTAATGAACGGATTTGCAAGAAAGAAATGGCTGACATTCGATGAGGCCGCAGCGACACGCGTCTGTGACGCCCCTGTGGTTCCCGGAGATGGAAGAAACTCAGCAAGAATGGCTTACGCTGGCTGGCGTGAAGCCGTAGAAGAATTGGTCAGAAAATATTAAAGTCACATAATTATGTACAAGAACAACAAAAAGATGTGTTTCGGTGTAATCATCGGCACAAGAGCTTATTTTAATTCGGAATTGGCAAGAGACGTCCGTGCTCAACTACTTAAAACACTTGAAAATCAGGGATATGACTATGTGATCCTGCCTGAAGATGCAACTCCTACAGGCAGCAGCAGTATAGAGACACGCGAAGACGGTCTCAAATGCTCTAAACTTTTCCGCGAGCACAGAGATGAAATCGACGGTATCATCGTTTCTCTCCCTAACTTCGGTTTCGAAATCGGTATCATCAATGCCATAAAGGATGCTGACCTCGGTGTTCCTGTCCTCGTCCAGGCATGTGACGATGAGAACGACAAGGTGGATCTCGACAGCCGCCGCGACGCTTTCTGCGGAAAGATTTCAGTCTGCAACAACCTCTATCAGTACGGCATTCCGTTCACTGACACAACTCTCCATACATATTCGATTTACTCTAAGGAACTCGTTGATGATATCAACAAATTCGCAGGCATCTGCCGCGTTGTCAATGGCTTGAGACATTGCCGCATCGGTCAGATCGGAACACGTCCTCTCGGATTCAATACCTGCCGCTGCAGTGAGAAACTCCTTCAGAAATATGGAATTACAGTTGTTCCTGCTGATCTCTCTGAAGTTATTTTTACGGCGCAGAAGATTTCTGATAATGACCCTGAGTATCTCGAAAAGGTGAATGCCATCTCAGACTATGCGAAAGTACCTGAAATGTATGCGGAAAAAATGCCTCTCGTGGCGAAGTTCGCTGTTGCTGTCGAGCGTTGGAGAAAGGCAAATGACTGTGATGCTCTTGCTATCCAGTGCTGGGATTCCCTTGAGCAGAATTACGGGTGCGCGGCATGTGTTGCAATGAGTATGCTCGGCGACAAGCTCGTTCCTTGCGCATGCGAGACTGATATTGCAGGTGCGGTGTCAATGTATGCCCTCACACTTGCTTCAGGACGTTCATCAGCATTGATGGACTGGAACAACAACTTCGCTGAAGACCGTCAGAAATGCGTCTGCACACATTGCGGCAACTTCCCGCGTGAATTTGTCGGCAACTCAGACCTTAAGCTCGCACCTCTCGGTGTCCTTGGACGTACACTCGGAAAGGTCCATACATTCGGTGCCGTTTGCGCCAAGGTTTCAGGCGGAGACTTCACATATTTCCGTATTTCTACAGACGATGCCAAAGGCTGCATCAAGGCATATCTCGGAGAAGGCCTCATAACTGACGACCCTTACGGAATGGACGGATGTATCGCAGTTACACAGGTTCCTGAACTTCAGAAACTTATGAAACATATCTGCAGAAACGGATTCGAGCACCATGTGGCTGCATGCCGCGGAAAGGCTCAGGAAATTCTCCGTGACGCTATCGAGAATTATCTCGGATGGGATCTTTATGTTCATGAATAATCTTTCTTACCATGGTACTTGTAACTAATCCTGTTGTCGGACTTATCTGCTGTGTCTATTGTTGCCTCTGTTGGGGCTCATGGGCAAATACGCAGAAACTCGTGACGAACAAGAACTGGAAGTTCCCTCTGTTCTACTGGGACTACATCTTCGGGTTCTTCCTTACCGCCCTTGCCGGAATGTTGACACTCGGCGGTGCAAGTATTGGCGAATTTACATGGCATAGTGTAGGCTATGCCATGCTTGGAGGTCTCATCTGGAATTTTGCCAATATCTTCCTTACTGCAGCCAATTCGATTGCCGGAATGTCAGTAGGTTTTCCTATCGGCGGTGGCCTCGGATGGGTAGGCGGTGTAGTATTCAACTATTTTGTCGGCGGATTCACCGGAAACAAGACTCTTTTGTGGATAGGTCTTGTACTTGCCGTAAGTGCAATGATATTCTGTGCCGTTTCATACAGCCGTCTTACCAGCAGCCAGAAGAAGACACCTCTTACAGGAATTATCTTCGCCATCATCTCTGGCTTTGGTTTCGCATTCTTCTACGGACTTGTGATCAAAGGCATTGACCCGGCTTATGTTTCCGGCGGAGTCGGAACCCTTACTCCTTATGCTGCCGTATTTTTCTTCGCCTTGGGCGTTCTCCTCTCTACTCCAGTCATAAATGGAGTCGCAATGAGACGCTCGGTAGAAGGAAAATGTTCAATGAAAGATTATGTCTCAAACGGAGATGCCAAGACTCATCTCATCGGTATGCTCGGAGGCTTCATATGGATGAGCGGTATGATCATCAGCTTCATGGCTTCAGGCTCAGGCAACCCTGCCGTGACCTATGCGCTCAGCAATGCTTCTCCTGTCGTTGCAATGATTTGGGGCGTCCTCATCTGGAAAGAATTCAAGGATGCGCCTAAGGGAACAAACAAGTATCTTGCAGCAATGTTCCTTCTCTTCTTGGCGGCTCTCGTCGTCATCACCATGTCGAATTAAAGTTCAATCTAATAATCAACTAAATGAAACGAGTATTAACATCACTGGTACTTGTACTATTATGTACAATTTCAGTCCTTGCTCAGGAAAACATCACAGTTACCGGAACAGTAGTGGACGTGAAAAATGTCCCGCTCGCCGGAGTTGCTGTGATTCAGCAGGGAACAACTAACGGCTCGGCTACTGACGCCGACGGAAAATACTCTATCACACTACCTAAGGGTTCGGTAATAGAGTTCTCATGCATTGGATATAATGCGCAGACTATCAAAGCTTTCAATGCTGTTGTGGATATCGTTATGGAGGAAGACAACCTCCTTCTCGAAGAGACTGTCGTTGTGGGATACGGTGTCCAGAAGAAGAGTTCCGTTACAGGAGCCATCTCTCAGGTGAAGTCTGAGGATATCACTAACCGTTCAGTTACTGATATCGCCGGATCACTTCAGGGTAAGACTGCCGGTGTCCAGATCGTGTCTTCATCAGGCGCGCCAGGTGCAGAGTCTTCCATCAGAATCCGCGGATATTCATCCAATAGTTCTTCTGACCCTCTTTACGTTGTGGATGGTCTCAGGACAAAGAACATCTCCAACATTGACCCTAGTGACATTGAAAGTATCGAAGTCCTCAAGGACGCTGCTTCTGCCGCAATTTACGGTGCGTCAGCAGGTAATGGTGTCGTTCTCGTAACCACCAAACGCGCTTCCAAGGGTATCCGCAGGGTTTCTTATGACATGCAGCTCAGCTGGCAGCAGATGGCTCATGTCCCTGATGTCCTCAATGCTAAGGACTATCTTACATGGGTAAGGGAGGGTAACCTTGTTTCTGATGAAATCATTTCCAAGTACTATGACGGCAAGACCGATACTAACTGGGCTGACGTGGCTTTCGAAACAGGTTTCATGCAGCGTCACAACGTCGCTTTCTCAGGAGCAAACAACAACGGCTCAATCTATGCGGCTGTTTCCTTCCTCGACAACAACGGCCCTGTCATCGGTGACAAGGACCAGTTCAAGCGCCTCAGCGCCACTGTCAATGCTGACTATAAGATCAAGGATTGGCTTAAGTTTACCACGAACAATTCATTCGGCTATGCTTCTGCCAAGTTCATCAATGCCGGTGGTATGTACTCGCTTCCTGCAGCTACCATCCAGATGGACCCTCTCACACCTGTGACATATTCCAAGGACAATGTCCCTGCACATATGCAGGCTCTCATTGACCAGGGCCATACATTCATCAAGGCCCCTAATGGTGACTACTATTCGATGTCTCCTTTCCAGGAATCCAACAACATCAACCCTTACATCACCATCAACTATCAGGACCCGAGCAATGAGATGTTCGAACTTCGCGGTTCCACCTCACTTGATTTCACTCCTGTCAAGGGACTTGTAGTTACATCCCGTCTCGGTTACAACATCAGAAGCGTTGTAAACCAGAGCACGACATGGCCTAACGTCACGAATACTGATACCTACACTGATTATGTGACACTTTCAGCTACCTCAGGTACAAACACTTACTATCAGTGGGAGAACTTTGCGAACTACTCCAGGACTTTCGCTGACAAGCATAATTTCAGTGCCATGGTCGGTATGTCATATTCCCACAAGGCAGAATGGACACAGACAGGCCAGATTCAGGGTACAGGTCAGGACAATGTCGGTATCACCAAACTTGATCCTAACTATGCTTTCTTCGGAAACCAGACCGGTACAGCCACAAAGACTATTACCGGCGGCGAGAAACTCAACTACGCCGACCTTTCATATTTCGGACGTGTAAGTTATGACTACATGGGCAAATACTTCGTCCAGGCTTCCCTCCGTGCAGATGCTGCCGACCTTTCTATCCTTCCTCTCAATACCAGATGGGGTTATTTCCCTGCCGTTTCGCTCGGTTGGACAATCTCCAGAGAGGGATGGTGGAAGAAGATGAACATCAAGCCGATATCCAACTTGAAACTTCGTGCGTCCTGGGGACAGAATGGTTCTATCGCAGGTCTCGGCAAATATATGTACGATGCGACCATCGGTTCGACCATCAAAGTCGGTATGACCAATGACAAGTCCTATGCTACCGGATCAGTGCCTAGCGCCGTGGGTAACTTCAACCTCAAGTGGGAAACCTCTGAGCAGCTTGACCTCGGATTTGACCTCCGTATGTTCAATGACAGACTTACCCTCACCTACGACTGGTTCCGCAAACAGACCAAGGACCTTATCATGCCTAGAGTAACCTCGTCTCTTACCGTTGGCGGAACACTTTCACCTCTCAATGCAGGTGACGTACTCAACAAAGGACATGAGATTGACCTCGGATGGCGCGATTCAAAAGGTGATTTCACTTATGCAGTAAGCGCCAATATCGCAACATTGAAAAACAAGGTGACAAGTATCTATGAGACACTTTCACGAGTAGCCGGAGGTTTCGGCGGAACAGGTCTCACCTGCTACTTCGAGAAAGACCAGCCTATCTGGTACATGCGCGGTTACAAATATGAAGGCGTTGACAAGCAGACAGGTGACCCTATCTTTGCCGACCTTGATAACGACGGCCAGATTACTGACAATGATATGACCAATATCGGATCAGGTATTCCTGACTTCACCTATGGTCTTACCCTCAATCTCGGTTACAAGAACTTCGACCTCGTTGTCTTCGGAAACGGAGCATACGGCAATGATATCGCCTACGGAATTCCTCGCTCAATGCGAGTTCAGGCTAATACTCTCCAGTATTTCTTCGACAGACGCTGGACAACTCCGGGACAGGATGCCAAATATCCTAGTGCGAAACTCATGAACTATGCTTATGACAAGTACTGCCAGTCTTCTGCTCTCGTGTTCAATGGCTCATACTTCAAGATCAAGCAGATCCAGCTTGGCTATACCTTCCCTAAGAAACTTATCAACAAGATTCATCTCTCAAACCTCAGACTCTACGTCTCACTTGACGACTGGTTCCTATTTACCAAGTATCCTGGATTCGACCCTGAGGTATCTGTAAGCACTAATGGTCTTGGTATCGACTTCGGTCAGTATCCAAGCCGCAAAAAGACAGTGTTCGGTCTAAACCTGTCATTCTAAAACACTAAAATTGAAAGAATTATGAAATTCAAACATATAATTGCAAGTGCAGTTGTCGCAACCGGTCTTCTGACTCTCGGTTCTTGTCAGAGCAAGCTCGACATTCCTCAGCACAGTGTTACGAATATCGGTTCGTTCTATAAAACTGATACTGAAGCAGAAGAGGGAATCGTGGCTGTGTACGATCAGTTCAAGACCTGTCATTCAGGAGGAATCAACAGTGTATGTTGGCTTGCCAACTTCCTTGGGGACGATCTCTGGGCAGGCGGCGGAAGCCGTGCGGACGGAAGTTTCTATCAGTGGAGCGAATACACATTCGGTTCAGACAATGCCACAATCAAGAATCTCTATGCGGGGCTCTATACACTTATTTACAGGGCGAACCTGATTATCGAAAGGGTTTCTCCTGATACCGAGGTGAAGAAACGTGCGGTGGCTGAGGCCAAAGTATTCCGTGCGTGGGCCAACTTCCAGCTTGTTACCCTCTGGGGGCCGGCACCTCTTGTCGACCATGTGCTTACAGAGAAAGAATACATGCAGAGCAACAGCACTGTCGAAAAACTCTGGGCCGCTGTCGAGTCTGACCTCAATGATGCCATCGGAAGCGGTGACCTCACATCCAAGAAGCAGAGGAGTGACGTCACATTCCGTGTTACCAAGGAATTCGCCCAGGCTATGCTCGGTAAGGCTTATCTGTGGCAGAAGAAATATTCTGACGCCGCCACTGAGTTCGAGAACGTCATCAAGACTGAACTCTTCGACCTCAATCCTGACCTTACGAATTTCGGAACACCTGACGCAGTCGCAGGAATCGAGGACGTCTTCGTTATGCGTGCTGTCAATGATGCTGAAACTACTGATCCTAACGTGACCTACCACGGAATGTGGACAGGTCTCCGCGGGGAGAAGTACAAATACACATCAGAATCACCATTCTGGAGCTATACATTCGGTTTCCAGAACAATCCTACCAAGGCCCTTTACGACACATTCGTGAAGATCGAAGGCAAGAACGGATACCGCCTCACCAACTTCATCGCGACCTATGATGATATGGTAAACAAGTATGGTACTTCCATCAATGACGATATGGACATCTATGACAATGAGGGCTACTACAATCACAAGTACAGAGTGATCAAGCCGGCAGGCCGTCCATATTACTATCCTCTCACAGACCATATCATGCGCTATGACGAGGTTCTCATCTTTGCTGCCGAGGCTCAGTTCCAGGCGGGCAATACCGGAAGAGCAAAAGAACTTATCAATAAGATACGTACCAGAGCCAAGGCTCCGGAAGTGTCAGATATAACTCTTCAAGTAATCAAGGATGAGTCTTATGTGGAACTTTGCTTCGAAGGACTCCGTTACCAGAATATCATCCGCTGGGGAGAAGCAGCCGACCGTCTTGCAAACAGGGGTGTAACTCACCCGCATCTTTATCCGGACGGAACTGTCAAGTACGTGAGATATAATGAGGACGGAAAAGTCGGATTCAAGAAGAACAAGCACGAATTGCTTCCATTCCCTGCAGAGGAAATGAATGTCAATCCTAATATGAAACAGAATCCGGGTTGGTAACAAATAAATGTTAATTGGATGCCGGCTTCACCATTGTCAGAATGATGGGGCCGGCAATAATCTGAAGAATGAAAATGAAAATGAAAAAGACAATAATTAGCGCAGCCCTGCTCCTTTGCGGACTCGGCGCATTTGCACAGCAGAATTTGTTCATCTCACAGGATATCCAGTCGGCCATTGTCAATGATGACCACTCTGTTACTTTCAATTTCCTTGCACCTAAGGCCCACAGGGTTCAGATTGCAGGCGATTTCGTGACAGGAAAAGATGACAATAAGAATGTTGCCGGCATGGTGGGCTCAGGACTGATTGACATGACAGAGGGCAAGGACGGTATATGGACATTGACAACAGCCCCTCTCCCTTCGGAACTCTACAGCTATGAATTCATCGTGGACGACGTTCCTACGATTGACCCGAACAACCCTCATGTATATCGTGATTTCGCTACCATCAACAACGTTTTTGTGGTCGGAGGTGGTCTCGGCGACCTCTTCATGGTGAAAGATGTCCCTCACGGAACATTGAGCCATACATGGTATCATTCAGATGCCTTCAAGATGGACAGAAGAATCAATGTCTATACCCCAGCCGGATACGAGCATTCCGGCAAGACCAGATATCCTGTTCTCTACCTTCTCCATGGTATGGGTGGAGATGAAGACGAGTGGGTGAATTTCGGCCGTGCATGCCAGATTCTTGACAATCTTATCGCTCAGGGCAAGGCAGTTCCGATGATTGTGGTCATGACCAACGGACATACTGCAATGCAGGCCGCTCCTGGGGAAAGTGATCTCGGCTACTACAAGCCACATTATTTCAAGGATGGCACAATGGACGGAGCCTTTGAGTCACATTTCATGGAAATCGTGAATTACGTTGACAAGACCTATCGTACAATCGCGAAAAAAGACAGCCGTGCAATCGCAGGATTGTCAATGGGAGGATTCCACTCAGCCTACATTTCAGCAAACAACCCTAAGAGTTTCGGCTATGTAGGTCTGTTCTCAGCTGCAGTAGGAGTGTCAGATACATCCAAATCGCCTGTATATCAGAATATTGACGAAAAATTGAAGGCCCAGCTTGCCGACAAGCCTAAACTTTACTGGACAGGCATCGGAACAGAAGACTTCCTTTATAAGAATAATGCTGCGTTCCGCGCCAAGCTTGATGACTTGGGATTCCATTACACTTATCGTGAGTCTGCCGGCGGACATGTCTGGAACTGCTGGAGACTCTATCTCTCGGAATTTGTCCCTCTGTTGTTCAAATAACGGCGGAAATTATTAACTTTACATTGATATTGAAAATATGAAAACGAGCCGCATAATTATATCTGCCATCGCTGCAGTGTCGCTTTTCGTCTCATGCGAAAGCCAGAAAGATGGTGTCTATGTCAAGCCTAGAGTCATAGTTACATGTGACCCGGAGCTTGACGACAACAACTCCCTTATCCGTTATGTGTTACATGCCAATGACTTCCAGACAGAGGCCATTGTCTATAACGCGAGCCGTTTCCATTGGAGAGGCGACGGAAAGGGAACTACCCAGTTCATTCCTGGAAGTGAGTATGCAAACATGGGACTCGGGCCTCAGACCTCATGGCGCTACAAATGGGATGAAAGATTCATTGACGATATCATCGATGCCTATGGCCAATGCTATGAGAATCTCAAGGTTCATGACCCTTCCTATCCTACTTATGAGGAACTGAAGTCCAAGATTCGTGTGGGCAACGTGGATTTTGAAGGCGAGATGGACCATGATACTCCTGGTTCAGAACTGATCAAGGAGATTATGCTCGATGACAAACCGGGCAAGGTGTTCTGCCAGGCTTGGGGCGGAAGTTCATCCATCGCACGTGCATTGAAATCCATCGAAGAGGAATACAAAGGCACCGACAAGTGGGATGCCATTTACAAGAAGCTCTGCGACAAGCTTGTGCTCTGCTTCTCAGGCGACCAGGACGGCTGCTATGTGAACTATATCGCCATCGACTGGCCAGACCTCCGCATACAGACTACAAACGGAAGAATGAGCCGTTATGACAACTCAGTCTATGATTATCAGTCATCTCCTGAATACACTGCACAGAATATTACTATCGGACCTCTCGGAGCACTCGTAAGGGTATGGGGAGACGGAAAACAGATGGTCGAGGGTGACCTTACCGACTTCATCGGACCTTCAGGCCAGTATTCCAAGGAAGAACTTGAGAAACAGGGCTACCTCATCTGGCGTCCTATCCAGCCTAAGGGCACATGGTATGGCGACGGTGACAGCGGATGCTACTTCAATCTCATTGACAATGGTCTCCGCGCTTGGGAAGATGACACATGGGGCGGATGGTCAGGACGTCGTGAACTCGGCGCTCCGGACCGCAAATACACCTACATGGGTACCAATATCAACCAGCAGACCAAGAAAGCCAATGCCCAGAAACCTGACACTACAGGAATGGCAGCATTGATGGCCATGTATATGAATCTTGGAAAACCTGACGAGAACCCACAGTTCCCTAACTTCTATCCGGAAAGATCGAACCAGATGGTCGCCCGGATGAAATGGTCTGTGACTCCGAACTTCGCTGACGCAAACCACTCTCCTGAGATTAAGGGACCTTTCGACATCACTGCGAAGCCGGGACAGAAGGTTAAGGTCAATGCCAGAGTGTCTGACCCTGACGGAAACCAGGTGACTCTCAAATGGTGGGTATTCCCTGTAGGAACATATCAGGGGGAAGTTACAGTTGAGGATCCTTCTGCAGAGAAGGCTGTCATTACAGTTCCTGAAGATGCAAAACCTGGACAGACCATCCATCTGGTTCTTCAGGCCACCGACAACGGCTTTCCAGAGTTGACACGCTATCTGAGAACCGTCATTACGGTAAAATAAGGAAGCGTTCAAGAATTACTGACGTTGCATGAACAACAAACTTTATAATATGAACAAAGTAACAGCGATTATATGTGCAGGCCTGTGTTCCATTCCGATGGCAGCACAGCCACAGTTGAACAAAAACAACATTGACGAAGTCCTCAAGGCTATGACACTTGAGGAGAAAGCCTCTCTTCTGGTCGGAGAGGGCTGGGGAAGTGCTGCTGCCGGATCGATGACGGCATTTGACGAATCCACAGTGCCCGGAGCTGCCGGAACAACCCGTGCGATACCAAGACTGGGAATACCGAGAACAGTACTTGCGGACGGCCCTGCCGGACTCCGCATAAATCCTACCAGAGAAGGTGACAGCAAAACCTATTATTGCACAGGATTCCCTGTAGGAACAGTAATGGCCTCCACTTGGAATGCCCCTCTGGTACAGCAACTTACCACCGCTATGGGAGAAGAAGTGAAAGAGTATGGCGTCGATGTCCTTCTGTCACCGGGCCTGAATCTTCACAGAAATCCGCTCTGCGGACGTAACTTCGAATACTATTCTGAAGACCCGCTCCTGACAGGAAAGATTGCAGCCGCCTATGTCAATGGCATCCAGAGTAACGGCGTGGGCGTAAGTGCGAAACACTTCGCCGGAAACAACCAGGAGACCAACCGGCAGAAGGCCGATTCCCGCATCAGTACAAGAGCTCTCCGCGAGATTTATCTGAAAGGCTTCGAAATCGTTGTGCGCGAGTCTCACCCTTGGACCGTCATGTCCTCATATAACAAGGTCAATGGTGTCTATACTCAGGAAGACCGCGAACTCCTCACCACAATCCTCCGCGACGAGTGGGGCTTTGACGGCATCGTGATGACAGACTGGACCGGAACCAGAAACACCGCTGCACAGGTACATGCACAGAATGACCTCATGGAACCGGGCAACGAGGAGCAGATCGAGAATATTGTCAATGCAGTAAAGGATGGCAGCCTTGATATCGCTGACGTGGACAAATGCGTGCGCAACATGCTGGAATACATTGTCCGTACCCCGCGTTTCAACAAATACAAGTTCTCCAATGCTCCTGAACTTGAAGCTCATGCTGAACTCGTCCGCAAGGCTGCTGCCGAGGGCTTGGTTCTCCTTAAGAATGACGCCTCCGTTCTTCCTATGAAAGATGTGAAGAACGTTGCACTTTACGGAGTCGGTTCATACGACTTCGTGGCAGGAGGCACCGGCTCGGGAAACGTAAACAAACCGTATGTCCGCAACATAGCAGAAGGACTTGAAACTGACGGTTTTGTAGTGGATAAGGACATCCGCGAATGGTACGAGAAGTACATCAAGTTCTCCAAGATTGACGCGAAGAACTCTTCGACGAAACCTTTCGGCATACTTCTGGGCGAAGCGGTAGTCGGCGAGATGAATGTGAACAGAGCTTTCATTGACAGAAAGGTCGCTTCTACTGACATCGCAGTCCTCACAATCACCAGGAATGCAGGTGAGGGTGCAGACCGCAGAAGCGTTGACGGCGACTTCACTCTTACAGGCCGCGAGCGCGAACTCCTTCAGAATATTTCAGATGCATATCATGCTGCAGGAAAGAAAGTTATCGTTGTCCTCAATATCGGCGGCGTCATCGAGACGGCTTCGTGGAAACATATTCCTGATGCCATCCTTCTGGCATGGACACCTGGTCAGGAAGGCGGTTATACTGTGGCTGACGTTCTCTGCGGCAAGTCATATCCGTCAGGAAAACTTCCGATGACATTCCCTGTCGCATACTTCGATATCCCGTCATCATTCAACTTCCCTTACAACTACACGGGCCGTCCGGCTATGAATCCGTTCACAACCAGGAAGCAGACCGCGAAGGAAATAAAGGATGTGGACTACGTGGATTACAACGAGGATATCTGGGTAGGATACCGTTACTTCAATACCGTCGGCAAGCAGGTTTCATATCCGTTCGGATTCGGTCTTTCTTACACCACATTCGAGTACAGCAACCCTGTAGTGAAGGTGGGTAAGGATGGAAACGTAACTGCTTCTATTACAGTGCGTAACAATGGTTCTGCAGCCGGCAAGGAGGCAGTCCAGCTCTATGTTGCGGCACCTGACGGAGGTCTCGTTAAACCGGCAATGGAACTCAAGGCATTCGCCAAGACCCGCGAACTCAAACCGGGCGAAAGCGAAGTGTTGTCAATGACAATCGACCCTTATACCCTCGCATCTTTCAATGAGTCTGCTTCAAGGTGGGAAACAGCTGCCGGCACATACAATGTGAAGTTCGGCGCATCTTGCGAAGATATACGTGCCAATGCTGCTTTCAAGCTTGCAAAGGCCATGACCTGGGATGTGAACCGTGTTATGGAACCTAAAGTGGAACTGAACATAATGAAAGTGAAATAGGTTGCACAATTCTGACCTGAAACCACTATAACACACACAATTTCTCCGCTCCCTCGTGCGTTTCGCACGGGGGAGTTTTGCTTTGTAAATCCTCCGTATTTTTGATAAAGTGCGATTTCATTTGTAATTTTGTGAGTTGTTAGGAATTATGCGCAAAAAGACGCCTCGGACAAGAGAATTCCACAAAGATGATATTGACTGAAACCTGACATTTGATATGAGCGGAAATTACACAGAAGAAAAGAAATACATTATAGAGTCGGAAGTCCCATGCTATGATGTCGATTCGAATATGGATTTGAAGCCGGCAGCCTTCATGGACATGGCCCAGGAAATAGCTTATCAGGCAGCGACGGCATTCGGATTCGGATATGACGCACTCCAGACGGAGGGAAAAGCCTGGGTATTGTCAAGGATGCACTTCGACTTCATGCGACATCCTAAATGGCGTGAGTCCGTGAAACTCTCCACATGGCACAAGGGACCTTACGGCCCGTTCTATCTCAGGGACTTTACATTGGAAAGCACTGAAGGAGAGATGCTTGTGCGCGGAACAAGTTCGTGGGTGATTATAGATGTCGCCAACAGGACCATGTGCCGTACTGCCGAAGTTATGAAGATGATACCTGAGGATACGGTATGTCATGACAATGCCATCGAAAGGCCTGCCGACAAGGTCGTGATGCCTCGTGGCGTGACACCGGAACCGGCAGGAGTCCACAAGGTGGAATTCTCCGATGTCGATCTGCTCGGCCATACGAACAATGCCAGATATGTCGTCTGGGCGATGGACTGCATTGACTTCGAAGAACTCAAGAATAAAGTCGTGAAATCATTGACAGTCAATTTTATTCATGAGACAAGGCCCGGTGAGGAAGTCGTTCTCGAAAAGGTCCGCACTGAAACTGAAAACGGAGACATAACTTATGTCATAGAAGGCAAGACCGGAGACAAGGCCTGCTTCATCGTGAAAATTAATTTGTAACCAACTATAAATATCTGTTTATGCGAGATTTGTTCTTGGGCACAGGTATTGCGCATACCATCCTGCTCTTCGCCATTGTGATTGCAATCGGCCTGTATCTGGGACGATTCAAATTCAAGGGCATCTCCATCGGCTCCACATGGATTCTGTTTATCGGCATTCTGCTCAGCCATTTCGGCTTCAGAGGTGACCCGCACATCCTTTCATTCATGAAGGACTTCGGTCTTATCCTGTTCGTATTCAGTATCGGACTTCAGGTAGGCCCGGGATTCTTCCATTCATTCCGTAAAGGTGGACTTACTATGAATATGCTTGCCGTGACACTCGTCATGCTTGCAGTCCTTGTGACATACATCATCCATCTTGTCACGGGAGAAGATCTGCACACCATGACCGGTGTCATGTCAGGTGCCGTTACCAATACCCCTGGCCTCGGTGCTGCCCAGCAGACCCTTTCCGATGCCATGATTGCTGAAGGCTCATCACAGGATGCAGCCGCTGCCGCGACATCAGCCATCGCATCCGCCTATGCCGTCTCATATCCTATCGGTGTGCTCGGAGTTATCTTCCTTCTCATTTTCTTCAAGGCCATTTTCAATGTTGACCTTAACAAAGAGAAAGAGGAACTCGATGATGAGGGCAAGCTCGGAACAGGAGCGATACGTGCAAGTTTCGCGGTCAAGAATCCTGCCATCTTCGGAAGAAAAATCGGTGACGTAACCAAGGACAATGGCGACAGGTTCGTCATTTCCAGAGTCCTAAGAAACGGTGAACTCTGTGTCCCTTCTTCAGATCTGGTATTGAAAGAGAATGATAGACTTCTTATCGTGACATCCCCTGACGCGGAAGACCTCGTCAAGATTCTCTTCGGTGACGAAATCGAGATGTCTTACAAGGAGTGGGATAGCGAGGACAACAATATGGTCGTGAAGAAAATCACGGTTACCAAGTCCTCCATTACAGGCCGGAGCCTCAGAGATCTGAATGTCAGGTCAATATACGGAGTGACCATTACCCGTGTGTTCCGTTCAGGAGTAGAACTCGTGGCCAGACCGGACCTCTATCTCCACGTGGGAGACAGCCTTCTTGCAGTTGGACCTGAAGATGCTATGGATAAGGTCGCAGGACTCTTCGGAAACAAGGCAGCCAGTCTCAGCCACCCTAACCTTATCCCTATTTTCTTCGGAATCGTGGTCGGTGTAATCTTCGGAAGCCTTCCTATCAAGTTCCCTGGAATTCCTCAGCCTATCAAGCTCGGACTTGCCGGCGGACCTCTCATCATTGCCATCCTGCTCGGCTATTTCGGACCTAAGCTCAAGATTACGACTTATACGACATTGAGTGCGAACATGATGATCAGGGAAATCGGTATTTCATTCTTCCTTGCTGCCGTGGGACTCGGAGCCGGCGAGAACTTCATCAGTTCGATTATGAACGGAGGTTACTGGTGGATTCTCTACGGTGCACTTATCACATTGGTACCTATAACCTGCGTCGTGCTACTCGCACGACTCGTGTTCAAGCTGAATTTCTATCAGATCTGCGGTCTCATCTCCGGTGGAACCACAAACCCTCCTGTGCTCGCCTTCTCTCAGGAAGTTTACGGAACAAACTACCCTTCAATCAGTTATGCTACCGTATATCCTCTGACAATGTTTATGCGAGTTCTGATGGCCCAGCTTATAATATTGTTTACGTTGTAAACTTTTACAATACAATGTTTGAATTGCTTTATCCTGGCTCACCTGCCCCGGTCCTCCCGAAGCAGGTGGCCGGTGTTTCTGAAGAGGCGGTTGTCAATGCTGCCGAGATGCTGCCGATCGTGAGGGAGAACGGCCTGGTCTATGCCCAGGCGACCAGGGCATATTGCCACGGCGGCTCAATGCTTCTTCACCCCGTTGTCCACCTGCATATCATCAACAGGTTCGACCAGCTGTATCTCCAGAAACGCTCCATGAAGAAAGACCTTCTTCCCGGAATGTGGGATACGGCCGTAGGCGGCCATGTGGATTATGGTGAATATATCTCTGAGGCTCTATTCCGCGAGTCATCAGAAGAACTGAAATTCACGGAGTACAATCCGATTTGGCTCGGCAACTATGTTTTCCACAGCAATGTGGAATGTGAACTTGTCAATATCTTCGCGGCCGTAGGTAATTTCACCCCTCAGCCGGACCTTGACGAGGTCGAGGAAGGACGTTACTGGCCAATGGAAGAAATCGAAGAAAATATTGGAAAATCCATTTTTACACCTAACTTTGAAAGTGAGTTCCGGAGAATAAGAAAGTCTCTGGAAGCATTATTATAAAACGCTATCACGATGGCCACATTCAAGATTTTGTCAGGAGCCCCTCTTAACAGTACTCCTGATTTGCGCAAAGCCGCAGACTCATTGACAGAGGATTTTATTCTCATAAATACCAAGCCATTCCCATATGAGCTCGGCTATCTGGCGCTTGAGCGCTTTGCCGAAGTAGCAGAGTACACAGGTGCGGACATGCTCTATTCGGATCATTATGAGATAGTTCCGGGACCGGACGGGAAGGACGAAAGACGCAGGCATCCTGCCATCGAATGTCAGCCTGGAGCACTCCGGGATGATTTTGACTTCGGCCCGCTGGTAGTTTTCAGGTCAAGCTCTTTCCTCAAGGCGGTAGCCGAACTCGATGAGAATGACGTATATGGAGCCATGTATGACCTCCGCCTCAGGATGGACAAGAAAATCCACATCGGGGAGTATCTTTATACATCAGTCGAGACAGACCTCAGAAAGTCAGGCGAGAAACAGTTCGACTATGTCGATCCTAAGAACCGCGCAGTGCAGATCGAAATGGAAAGAATCTGTACAGACTATCTCAAGCGTATCGGCGCATATATCGCCCCGGGCTTCAAGAAAGTCGAACTCGACCCGGACATGAAGTCAGATGTGCTCGCTTCAGTGGTCATTCCTGTCTTCAACAGAGTCCGCACCGTGGCCGATGCCGTGAAGAGCGCACTCTCACAGAAATGCGACTTCGATTTCAATGTCATCGTGGTGAACAATCATTCTACCGACGGCACGTCCGAGATTCTCGCATCCATAGACGACCCTAGGCTTGTTGTCATTGTCCCTGAGAGATTTGACCTCGGAATCGGCGGATGCTGGAACATGGCCGTACACGACAGCCGTTGCGGAACCTACGCTCTGCAGCTCGACAGCGATGACGTCTATATGGACGAAAATACTCTTCAGAAAGTTGTGGACAAATTCCGTGAGGAAGGCTGCGGAATGGTCATCGGCTCATACATGATGACCAACTTCGACATGAAGCCGATACCTCCTGGAGTCATTGACCATAAGGAGTGGACAGATGAGAACGGTAGGAACAATGCGCTCAGAGTCAATGGCTTGGGCTCACCTCGCGCTTTCTATGTGCCGTTCCTCAGGAAGATAAATCTCCCTAACGTAAGTTATGGCGAAGACTATGCGGTCGGCCTCCGAATCAGCCGCGAGTACCGCATCGGACGAATCTATGAGCCGATTTACTGCTGCCGCAGATGGGAAGGCAACTCCGACGCAGCGCTCGACATCGTAAAAGTCAATGCCAACAATCTTTACAAGGATGCTATCCGCACATGGGAACTCCAGGCAAGACTTGCCATGAGTGACGCGGAGAAGAATCTGTAGTGAAATACAGGCTGGTACCTAATGACAGCCGGGCTTCGGCCGGACAAAGCACAGGGAATACAATTATGGACAATATCATTGACAAGTTCGTCCTTGACCAGCTTTCTGTCTGGCCGATGGCGGCATCTAATTTCAGGGACCTCAAGAATGTCGAGACCAGAAGTCTGGAAGTCGGCGGGCTTGAGGTAAGGCTTCAGCACAATCCTGCGAGAATCAGGTCTTCGGCGGCCAAAGTGGACAAGGCTTCGCTTCAGGCCAGGAAATGCTTCCTTTGCAGCGAAAACCGTCCGCAGGAGCAGATATCTATGGAGTTCGAGGGCCGTAAGGGCAGGAAATACAACATCCTCATAAACCCTTATCCGATTTTCCCTGAGCATCTTGTAATAGCGAGAAATACTCATGTGCCTCAGTCCATCTGGCACAGGCTACCTGATATGACGGATCTTGCAAGGCATCATCCGTCATTCACCATTTTCTATAACGGACCGAAATGCGGCGCCTCGGCACCTGACCATTTCCATTTCCAGGCCTGTCCGAGAGGCCTCATGCCATTGGAAAATGACATTGATAGGCTCCTTGACGAAAAAAAAGCAGGAAAACCTGCAGAAACATTGACCTACCTCACTTCGGTTCAGGATGCGGAACTCTTTCATTATGACAAGTTTACGAAGGGTGTCTTTGTTCTGGCCGCGACGACTTCCAAGTCCATTGCGAAGCTGTTCTACAGACTTCTGGACTGTCTGCCGCAGAGGGAAGACGAGACCGAGCCGATGTTCAATCTGCTGGCATGGTACAAGCCGAAGCCTTCCCAGAAGATTTCCGGCATATCCCACGGAAGGTTCGGAGAATACAGGGCAGTGCTGCTGGCCAGGGACAAGCATCGCTCCCATCATTATTTCACGGATGGTCCCGACCACTTGACCATGAGCCCCGGCTGCGCTGACATGGCAGGACTCTTCATCGTCCCAAATACCGATGATTATCAGAAACTTGACACGTCAATGCTGGAGAGCATGCTTTCGGAGGTTTCCATCAGCGGAGATACCGAAAGAAATGTCATACGAAAACTTACCAGGAGTCAGCAGAAGGTCCATGTCGGCATAATGTCCGGCAAAGAAATCGAATTCGAGATTATCTCTGACGGCGCCGGAAGGCAGAAAGTAGTCTATGAAAACGGCCGCATATCCTATAATGGAGTCCTCTATGATGAACTGACCTTCGACGCCCAGACGATGTCTGCGATGTTTGCAGAACCTACGTTCATCCTTTACGGGGTGACAATCGGTGTGGATTTCCATTGGGAAAGAAGACAGACCCAGAAATTCGCCGGCACTCTGAAATTCATCGTTGAGGATGACCATATTGTCGCTGTCAATGTCATTGGCACGGAAGATTACCTTCTCAGTGTGATCTCCTCCGAGATGAAAGCCTCGGCGTCACTTGAGTTCCTGAAGGCACACGCAGTCATATCCAGGTCATGGCTGATGGCCCAGATAATGTCCCGCAGCCAGCACGAACATGATGCCAGACCGTCTGTAAAAGAGGACTTTACGGATGAGAACGGGGTGCGCCATCTGGTGTGCTGGCAGGACAGGACAGACCACAGACTATTCGATGTCTGCGCAGACGACCACTGCCAGAGATATCAGGGATTGACAATGGCAGTGGGCGATACCGTCCGCAAGGCCATTGACCAGACATGGGGCGAGGTCCTCACATATAACGGCAAAGTCTGCGATGCCCGCTTCTCCAAATGCTGCGGCGGAATGATGGAGCGCTTCAGCACCTGCTGGAACGACACCGACTTCCCGTATCTGGAGGCCGTGCCTGACATGCCTTCCGCCGATGCGGAGACGATACCTGACCTGACGGTCGAAGCCAATGCCGAAAAGTGGATTCTGGGTGAGGTCAATGCCGAAGAGGATTCTTTCTGCAACACCTCCGACCACAAAGTCCTCTCACAGGTTCTGAACGATTACGACATGGAGACCGCGGACTTCTTCAGATGGAAACAGGAGTACGACAGGGCGGAACTTTCTGAAATCTTCCGCTCAAGATCCGGAATGGAAATAGGCACGATTACAGGACTCAAACCTCTTAAGCGTGGCCCGTCCGGAAGGATAATGCTTCTCGAAGTGACTGGAACTGAAGGTTCTGCAGTAATTGGCAAAGAATTGACAATCAGAAAGTTCCTTTCCAGGTCGCATCTGAAAAGCTCAGCCTTCATCGTCAAGGAAGACGGAGACAAGATAACATTCTACGGAGCCGGATGGGGACATGGAGTAGGCCTCTGCCAGATAGGCGCGGCCGTCATGTCCGTAAGAGGATACAAGTACAAGGATATCCTCTCGCATTATTATCCCGGCAGCATATGCTCCGTAATGACAACATTGAACAATAACTGATTATGAACAATACACGACTCAAATCACCATGGTGGTGGATTCCGACATTGTACTTTGCGGAAGGAATACCATATTTCATTGTCAACAACATATCAGTGACCATGTTCACGAAGATGGGCGTACCGAATGGCGAAATGGCGCTGTTCACCAGCCTTCTCTATCTTCCATGGACATTGAAGCCGCTCTGGAGCCCGCTTGTGGATATATTCAAGACCAAGAGATGGTGGATCGTGATGATGCTGATTATCATGTCGGCAGCTTTCGTCCTGCTCACATTCAGCATCCCTCATCCTTCCAATGAAGTCATCGACGGAATGAACACGCCTATATCAATGTTTACTTTCACATTGATTTTGTTCGTGATAACAGCCTTTGCCTCGGCTACACATGACATCGCGGCAGACGGCTTCTATATGATTGGCCTGGACCATGGACAGCAATCCTTCTTCGTCGGCATCCGAAGCACATTCTACAGACTCTCTTCCATTTTCGGACAGGGAGTCCTCGTGGTTATCGCCGGCCTGCTGGAAGAAAAGACGGGAAATATCCCTATGGCCTGGATGCTCACTATGGCGACAACTGCCGTATTGTTCTCATTGATAACATTATATCATACCTTTGCGATTCCGCGTCCTTCGGGCGACAAGCCTGTCAATGAATCCGGCGGTTCTTTCGGCGGCGAGTTCGCTCAGGCCTTCGTAACCTTCTTCAAGAAGCCCGGTGTCTGGATTGCCATCGTATTCATGCTGCTTTACAGACTTCCTGAGGCATTCCTCCTGAAGATGGTCAATCCGTTCCTCCTGTCACCTGCACAGCATGGCGGCCTCGGTCTCCCGACTTCCACAGTCGGAGTCGTTTACGGAACAATCGGCGTCCTGGCATTGACAATCGGCGGTATCATCGGCGGTATGGCGGCATCCCGCTGGGGACTGAAGAAATCCCTCTGGCCGATGGCTGCATGCATGACCCTCCCGTGTCTGACATTTGTCTATCTGAGCATGGCAATGCCGCATAACCTCGTGATAATCAGCATCTGTGTCGCTGTGGAGCAGTTCGGATACGGCTTCGGTTTCACGGCATACATGTTGTTCATGATGTACTTCTCGGAGGGTGAGTTCAAGACGTCACACTATGCAATCTGCACGGCCTTCATGGCGCTCAGCATGATGATTCCGGGTGCGTTTGCCGGATACCTGCAGGAAATGCTCGGCTATGAGGCATTCTTCTGGATGGTAATCATCTGCTGCATCGGTACGGTTGCCGTGACCAAACTCATCAAAGTGGATCCCGAATACGGTAAAAACAAATAAAATATGATATCGAACCTAAAAATACTGATGGCCATGACTGCGCTTGCCGTAGTTTCATGCGGAACGCAGAGAAAAGCTGTTAAAGATGATAAAGTAGCAGACACTCAGAAGGTTGCCCCTGAGGCTTCCGTAAAGTCAGAGGCTCCTGTCAAGTTCGCATCCCGCGACAATGCTGAAGGTCGTCTGGCTTTCGGCCTGTCCCTTTTCAATGCGGCTGTCGCCAATTCCGATGAGGATGCCAATGTCGTTGTGTCGCCATACAGCGCAGGAGCGGCATTGTCAATGCTGGCGGACGGGGCTGCAGGCGAGACTAAGGAGGAACTTGTCAATGCCTTGAGAAAATCCTCTTACAGCGGCTCAGTTCCCAGTGCCGGAAAGGGCTATATAATATCATCAGCTAACTCAGCATGGATCTGTAAAGGCTTCCCTGTCAATGCGGATTACCGCATCCTGCTCGAAAAGAACTATTCTGCCAAGATAGCTGAACGTGATTTCTCCAGCCGTGCCACTGTCAATGAAATCAACAAGTGGTGCTCCGACAAGACTGCCGGAAGGATTCCTGAAATCATCGACAAGATAAATCCGGACATGATGATGTTCCTTATCAATGCATTGTATTTCAAGGCCCCATGGGAGTATCAGTTCGACAAGAATGACACTTTCGACTCCGATTTCCATTCTCCGGCAGGAGACCAGACTGTGCCGTTCATGCATATCAGCAGGGAATTTCCATGCGGGGAAATCGAGGGCTGCAAATTCGTGTTCCTTCCATACAAATCCGGTGAGTACCAAATGGCAATCTGCCTTCCGGCAGAGGGAATGAGCATCTCGTCAATGTTACCTCACCTGACCTCGTCGATGTTTGAATCTGCTCTGAACCAGGCAACTACACAAAAAGTGGCATTGTCAATGCCGAAGTTCAAGGTCAATACGACAGCTGTCCTGAATAGTGTCCTCATGTCTCTCGGTGTGGAGAAAGCCTTCTCGAAGGGAGCTGATTTCAGCGGTATCACATCAGCCGGCGTTGCCGTGGACGAAGTGAAGCAGAAATGTTTTGTCGAGGTCAATGAAAAAGGAGCTGAGGCTGCTGCGGTTACTTCAATCGGTGTCCGTCTGACCTCTGTCGGACCTGCCGAGAGGATGTTTGTGATGGACGTGGACAGACCTTTCGTATTCGCCATTTTCAATACCGGCTCTAATGACATACTTTTTGCCGGTAGGATTACAACTGTTGAAAACTAGATTAATTATGACAAAGTCATTGACAGTCAAAATATTGGGAATCCTTTCCATTGCGATGGTTTCCGTTTGCTTCCCGGCTGTATCATTTGCCAAATCCCATAAGGTGAAACCCGGCATTGAAGTGCTTGAGGAACGTGGCTTTTCCGGCTTGGTCGGAAAACGTGTCGGTCTGGTGACCAATCCGAGCGGTGTTGATACCCGTCTGCGCTCTACCATTGACATTCTTCACGAGGCCAAAGGCGTGGAACTTGTGGCGTTGTTCGGACCCGAGCACGGTGTACGCGGTGATGCTTATGCCGGAGACGTCGTTTCCGACAGCGTTGACCCTCAGACGGGAGTGAAGGTGTTCTCGATTTACGGAAAGTACAGGGAGCCTTCACAGGAAATGCTGGACGGCATTGACGTTATGGTTTATGATATCCAGGATGTCGGCACCCGTTCTTATACTTTCATCAGTACTCTCGGTCTGGTCATGCGTGCCTGCGCGAAGAAAGGCATTGAGGTAATGGTGCTTGACCGTCCGAATCCTCTCGGAGGAAACAAGGTGGAGGGCTGTTATGTGGAGCCCGGTTTCCATTCCTTTGTGAGCGAGTTCCAGATTCCTTACGTTTATGGTCTGACCGTCGGTGAACTTGCCATTCTTATCAATGAAGAGGGGCTGAACAGGGGAGAGCGAGGCTATGAGCCTCATCTGAAGTGCCGACTCAGTGTCATTCCTATGGACGGATGGCGCCGCAATATGTCTTATGTCGAAACCGGCCTGCCTTGGGTTCTGCCTTCTCCAAATATCCCTTACCCGCAGTCTGCTGTGGACTACCCTTCATCTGGAATCGCAGGCGAACTTTACGGATATCTGAACATCGGCATTGGCTATACCCTCCCTTTCGAGACTTTTGCAGCTGAATGGATTGATGCGGACAAACTGAAGGCAGAACTTGACAGTTATAATCTGCCGGGTGTCGCATTCAGGACTATCCATTACAAACCTATTGCGGGAAGTGCCAAGGGAAAACTGCTTCATGGTGTGCAATATCATTTTTATGATTTTGAGTCGGCACAGATAACCATGACGCAGTTTTATGTGATGCAGGCCCTGAATCATCTTTATCCTGACCATAATCCGTTCGTGATGGCCGGTGACCGTGTGGGGATGTTCGACAAGGTATGTGGTACGGATTATGTAAGGAAGACCTTTTCAAAGCGTCTTGAAGTGTCCGACATCATCGACTATTGGAACAAGGATGTGACGGCTTTCAAGGATCTCTCGAAGAAGTATTATCTTTATCGGTAGGTCAGGCTATAACCCTGGAACGGGGGACTGTCATTGACAATTTCCGCCCGTCTCCGTAAAAACTATTTGTATTATGAGAGATATCAGAAACATGGCATTGGCATCGCTGGCAGCGTTTGCATTGCTTATTCCTAGTGTAGATATCGATGCGCAGGTGCGTAGGACGACTACCACTACTAATCAGCAGAGGACCGGGACCGGCAGTACGCAGCAGCGTTCTACCACCACGAGGTCAACATCGGGTACCCAGCAGCGCCAGACAGGTACTACGACTCAGAGAAGCACCCAGCAGAGAAGCAATACGGGAAGCACTCAGAACCGTTCTACGACCACAAGGTCATCGTCAGGTACCCAGCAGAGGCAGACCGGAACGACCACCCAGCGTCAGACAGGTACGACAGTTCAGCGCCAGACCGGCAATACCAATACGAACCGTCAGGGAACTGCTACCCAGAGGCAGTCATCTTCGAGCACCCAGCGTCAGAATGGCGTCAATGCACAGAGACAGTCCAGCAGCAGTTCTTCATCGACCCGCCAGACCGGTACTGCCGTGCAGCGCCAGTCAGGTACTTCAAACACACAGCAGCGCCAGACAGGAACGACAATTACAAGGCAGTCAGGTTCTTCGTCTGTCCGTCAGAGCACTTCGACAGGTACCGTCCGTATGGACAATGCAGCCGTCGGCAATTACAATAATTATAACCGCAATGACAATGTCACGAGGGATGAGCGTCAGTCAAGCTCTTCAGGTGCAGTAAGAAGCAATACCAATGTTACCAGGAACGGTCTCGGTACAGTGACCAGTCAGATGAGGTCCCAGTCCGGCAGCAGCGTGAGACAGAACTCTGGAAGCCGCGGCCCTTCACGCATGGACAATTCCAAGGACTTCAGGATTGAGGACCACAATGTCCACAGGATTCCGCCTCGTGACAGGGACTTCATGGCATATGACCGTCCGAGCCACTTCTATGACCATCACCATCCTCACTGCTTCGGTTACAGGGTTGAGGTCCTTCCTCCGAGATACAAGGTGGTGACCTATTACGGCGTAAGCTACTATATGTATAACGATGTCTATTACAGACCTTATGGAGGCCACTACATCGTTTGCCGTCCTCCGTTCGGAGTCACGATTGCACTCCCTATCGCGAATCTGACCTTCGCTGCTGTCAATTTCGCTTACTATTCCAATGTTTACAGGACATACAGCACCATTGACGAAAACAACAGATACATTGACCAGCAGAACCGTATCATCGCCCAGAACAATGCGACAATTCTGGCTCAGAACAGGTCGATAGCGATGAACCCCAATGCCGCGATGTCGTCTTACGAGATTGCAAACCGTCTCGGACTTGTTCAGAGCTATGCCTATGCCGACAGGAATTACTTCTATCAGGACGGTATATTCTATATTGTCAATGGAAGCGGGCAGTACCAGGTAATCGTTCCTCCTGCAGGTGCTCTGGTCCAGGCACTTCCTGAAGATTATGATATAATAACCCTCAACGGGGTCCAGTACTATAGAGTGGACGATACTGTCTATAGACTGACTCTTGTAAGTGGTACACCTTATCTCGAAGTTCTCGGCCAGATGTATGGTCAGATGGCAAGAAACTACAGCTACGGTTATTAGCGGATATTTAAATATGGCTACTATAGGAATCTTTGATTCTGGAGAAGGCGGGTTGTCGGTCCTACGGGAGATAACCCGTCTTCTGCCTGATGACAAATACATATATTTTTCTGACAATGCGCATTGCCCGTATGGGGAAAAGTCTCCGGAGTACATTCAGGCGCGGGCCCGTGTGATTACGGAAACTTTGCTTCGGGAAGGGGCGGACATTATAGTTGTGGCATGCAATACCGCGACTGCCGCTGCCATTTCCGTTCTCAGGGCGGAGTATTCGGACGCTGCGTCAGAGGAGGTCAGATCACGTGTATTGGCATTGACCTCAGGCAGGCATGACCACGTCCGCTTTATCGGCATGGAGCCTGCGGTCAAGCCTGCCGCTCTCGGTACCCGCACCGGCGTCGTCGGCGTGCTCGCTACCGCCGGGACGCTCAAAGGCTCCAAGTACCTGAAGACCAAGGGGAGTGTCGATGACAATGTCAATGTCGTCGAGCATGTCGGTACGGGTTTCGTGGAACTTGTCGAGTCGGGCAAATTGTCCGGGCCTGAAACGGAGGCGGTTGTCTCCGCAAGCCTTGAACCTCTCCTGAAGTCCAATGCCGACATCATTGTCCTGGGCTGTACTCATTATCCGTTCCTCCTGCCTGTCCTGCAAAAAGTTGCAGGGCCGGGAATCAGATTCATTGATCCCGCCCCTGCCGTTGCGCGTCAGCTTGTCCATGTCATGACCGAGGAACATCTTCCAGTCGGAAATCCCGCCAGAGACAGTTCATGTGCCACACCGGATGTAACACTTTTGTCGTCAGGTGATTCCGGTCCGCTTTATCATCTTTTCGGAATGATTTACCGGTAACTTGCCGGCTTTGAAGGAAAAGCGGGGCTTTGCTTTGAAATGTTAATTATATTCATTAGTTTTGCTATAAATAATTATTAATGCTATCGCGTGGATTCAAATTTAAAAGAACAAACCATTAGCGAACCACAAATAACACAAACTAAAGATATGACTGACAAAAAACTGGAAATGTCTCCGAACATTGTTGCGGCTTTCCTTCAGAAGTCTCCAGAGACCTTCACAAAAGCTGACATTATTAACTTCGTCCGTTCTTACGGAATCAAGATGGTGAACTTCATGTATCCTGCCGAGGATGGCAGAGTCAAGACATTGAACTTCATGATTAATAGCCTTGAGTATCTCGAAACTATTCTGAGCCAGGGCGAGAGAGTTGACGGTTCAAGCCTTTTCCCTTCATTCGTCGAGGCCGGAAGCAGTGACCTCTATGTGATTCCTAGATTCAGGACAGCATTTGTAGATCCGTTCTCAGAAATTCCTACGCTCGGTATGCTCTGCTCATTCTTCGACAAGGATGGCCGTCCGTTCGAGTGCGATCCATACCAGACCATCGTCAAGGCTTCCAATGCATTCCGCGAATCTACCGGAATGACTTTCGACGCCATGGGCGAGCTCGAGTATTATGTCATCACTGAAGAGGAACAGCTTTTCCCCGGAACAGACCAGAAGGGATATCATGAGTCATCACCATTTGCTAAACTCAATGCTTTCAGGACAGAGTGCATGTCTATGATTGCCCAGACAGGCGGCCTCATCAAATACGGTCACAGCGAGGTGGGCAACTTCTCACGTGACGGCAAGACTTATGAGCAGAATGAGGTTGAATTCCTTCCTTGCCCTATCGAGACTGCAGCTGACCAGCTGCTTCTTGCAAAATGGGTTATCAGAACATTGGGATGGCAGTATGGCCTCGATGTTACCTTCGCTCCTAAGATTATCGTAGGTGAGGCGGGTTCAGGTATGCACGTACATATGCGTATCATGAAAGACGGCCACAGCTGCATGACCGAGAACGGCAAGCTTTCAGATATCGCCAAGAGGGCTATCGCAGGTCTCATGACATTGGCTCCTGCAATTACGGCGTTCGGAAACAAGAACCCTACCTCATTTTTCCGTCTCGTTCCTCACCAGGAGGCTCCTACCAATATCTGTTGGGGTGACTGCAACCGTTCGGCTCTCGTGCGCGTTCCACTCGGATGGGCGACAGGCATTGACATGTGTGCAGTGGCCAATCCTATGGAAGAGACATACAAGTCTTCTGAGGAGTATGTCGTTTCTGACGCTTCTGACAAGCAGACCTTCGAGATGCGTTCTCCAGACAGCTCGGCTGACATTTACCAGCTTATGGCTGGATTGTGCGTAGCTTGCCGTATCGGTCTTGAGATGCCGGAGAAAGAGGCTCTTGACCTCGTGGCGCGTACATATGCCGGCTTGAATATCCATACTAAGGGTTCCAAGGACTTCGCTGAACTTCCTGGAAGTTGCGCTGAGGCAGCAGATTGTCTCGAGGAGTCAAGAGAGATCTTCGAAAGAAATAATGTCTTCACTCCAAGAATGATCGACGGTATCGAGCGTGCTCTCAAGTCATTCAATGACAAGGGAATGCTTGCTGATGCAGTAAAGGATGCAGCTAAGGTGAAAGAACTTGTGGACAAGTATTTCTACTGCGGATAAGATTTTGAATAAGCGCCACGGCAGATTGTCCGTGGCGTGTGTTGGTTAATGATAATAAGAAAACAGAGTTGCTTTATCGGCAACTCTGTTTTCTTATACAGTATCTGCAGGAATGTTATCTTACCCGTTTGATTTCAGATCTTCCGCAGTTGTAAGTGTTTACGCTTGAGATAAGCTGGCTTGTAACATCCGGAGCCGGGAGTTCAACGCCTTCTGCAACATCCTTGCGGACAAGGTAATATACGCCGTTAGGCTGGCCGCCCTTGTCGTTGTTGAGGGAGTTGGAGTATTTTCCGTCCTTCATTCCGCATACCCAGATGCTCTGCATATAGGCTGTCAAACCCTCATACTTGAAAGTATTCGGGAGAATCTTTATCACAGTCTTGTTGGCATTGGCAACGTAGCCTCTGAAGCCCTGTTTCCAGCCGTTTGTCTGAGGCGATACCTGTTCTGTAGCCATCTTGTCGTAGTCGTAATCGTAAGGATCGTAGGCAGTTACCTTCTCATTTCCTTCTTCATCTGTCTGTGTCAGAGAGAACCATGTCGTGTATGCCCACTGTACTCCTCCTTCGGTAGTGATGTCCTGAGGGAATGAAATGTTGAAATGTTCGTATTTGTCGGAAGTAGCTGCTGCAAAGTCGAGGACTATAGGACTGTTTGCGAACTTGTTTGATGAACCACCCCATCCTGTCAGGTTAAATGACTTGCCGTTTTCTTTTTCGGAAATCTTTACCTCGAAAGTCTTGGCATCTTCTGTTCCCCACTGGCCGTTCTTATAGACTGTAACATCGTAAGGCATTACTACCCAGTCGCCGATGTAGTCTTTGTAATTGCTTGGATGGCTGATCTTGTTCTCGAAGTTCTCTGCGTGGAAAGGATAACTGAGAGTAGGTGTCGATACGACAACTATTTCATTTCCCACATGGGCAAGTATCGCTGCTGAGAACATGAAGATATCCTCACCTGTAAATGCGAATACACTCTGTGCATTGCCCTTGGTGATATATCCGTCAGCTACAAGGTCCTCCCAGGTTGCGCCTGACTGCATGGCATCGCTTATTTCGCTCTCGATCCAGATTTTCGCGTCATGTCTCTTGGCGTATGTCACTGCGCCTGTCCAGTAATACACATCTGTATTGGATGGTTTTACCTTGGCGAGATAGTCGATGTGACCTGTGGAAGAGTTGTAAACCTCGTATGGAGTGATGTCGAAAGTAACATCGAACTCGCCGATTCTCTTTTCCTCGCTGAACCAGTTGGTGGAAGCCTTGCCGTTTCTTGTTGCAGCGATTCTGACTGTGTATGTAGTCTTAGGCTTCAATGCCTCCACGCTGATGGTGGTCTCCTCTATGTCTGTCTTGAGGACATCCATAGTTCTTCCGCCTGACACGTATGTAATCTCGCATCTGTAGCCGTTAGCACCTTTTACAGGAGCCCAGTTGGCTGTCAATGAGCCTGTGCCTTCTGTAATTGTGACTACAGGAGCTTCGAGCTCGCCTGTCACAGTCGGTTTCTGTGTGCTTCCGTTATCTTTGTCGCAAGAAACCAATGCCAGCATACCTGCTGCCAGCATCAACAATATTTTTTTCATTTCTTAAATCTAAAATTTGGAACTCTAGAATGAAGCCATTGGCCTGACTCTGTATTTGTTCTTCTTCTCAAGGTCATTCGGAACTGTAATGGTGCTGCCGCTGCCCATATTGAATGCATAGGCAATGCTTGGACCACTTTCATTGGATGACCAGTAAATGCCGTCACTGAGGGCCGTTCCCTTGTTGTCCGTGAGGATTTTGTTGAATTTTGCTTTCATCTCATCCTCGCTCGCATTGGCGGATTTTACGGATTGTGTTGAACCTGTGCCCTGATCCACGTCATTGGTCTCATGACCCGTGTAGGCCTTATACAAGTGGGCAAGTTCGTTCATAGACGGCAGGAACCAGTCCTTTAGTGCTCCCACGTTCAATGAAGTCGCCCTTTCAAATGCAGGGTAGTAGTTCCTCCAGTCATCGAGTTTCTGGACGAGACCGGTATTGTAAGCGCCAGTTCCTGGCTGTCCGTTCATCACGTTCTCATCCCTGAGAGCCCATGCCCCTTCAAACTCTTTAAGAGATACGATGAGCCCGTGTTCACCTTTCTCGTCTGTGCTGACCACGATTCCCTTTACAAAGCCTTTCTCGTAATAGTCACCTACAGCATAAGTCTTTACGGTAGGAGTTCCCGGCTCCGGTTTTGTCGGATCTATCGGTTTTGTCGGATCATCAGGATCATTGCCCTTGCCGCAGCCGCCCAGAAGGGCAACTGCTGCAAGTGTCAATGTTATAAATTTGCTGAATCTTTTCATTATCGTGCGACTGCTATAGTTTCAGTTTTGTCGATAGGTACTTCCTTAGCTATTCCGGTGCCCTCTGTACCTTCTGTGTTCTTGGACTGGTGTGTGAGTTTGACGATATCTGTCGGTATGCCATCTACGTCGTAACCGATGCAGTAAACATACATCATCTTACCATAAGCTACTTTATTAGGAGACATCCATCGATCTCCTGCATAAGGGCTTTCCTTCAGAAGAAGCTCCAGAATTTCAGCAGAGGTCTTTCCGGCCCACTCGTCTGTATCCTCGAAGTATTTTCCATAGAGTTTCTCGGAGTCTTTGACTGGCGTTGCAAGAATGTCGAACTGATAGTTGTTGATGCCAGGGAAAACTGATTCAAATCTCCAGGAAGACAATCCTGGCTTCAAAGTTATCTTGCTCTTCTTGTCAGCGATTGTAGTGAACTCCTTCTTGAACGGTTCTGTGGTATATGTTCCGTCAGCCTTGATGCCGATTACATAAGCATAGTAGTCTGTGCCTTCTGTAAGACCTGAAATCTCTGCAGCGGAACTTGCACCTGTCTGAGACTCGCCAGGGAGAAGTCTTGAAAGGAACTCTTTCCTGTCCATCTTTGCGTTAGGGTGTCCTGAGTTCCAAGTTTCGAGGCTTGAGTTGATGAATTCATCCATGTGCTTCTTGAGAGCTTCACTTTCGCTGGATGAAGCAGCACGGCTTTCGAGATCCGCTTTGGTGATAAAGTTTGTAAGGAATGTCTGACCTTCACCTTCAGTATTTACAGAAACGGAAATCTTTGCGGTTGTCTTGGAAACATTGTAAACGTTAAGAGTATATACTGCACCGGTAGGTTTTGCGGTTTCTGTCTTCACGTCCACTTTCTTGACATTCAGTTTCTTGCCTGTCTTAGGCGCTCCGTCAGGTGTGCAGGCGATAAGGAAGAGATAGTAGTCCTCATCAGGAATGAGGTTCTTGAACTCGACCTTTGCGCGGGTGATGCAGAGGTCATTCAGGAATGAACCGCCTCTTGCCGCGAGAAGATCATTGACCATTTCCTCGTCACTTGCGCCTTCGAAGTACATCTTGCGCTCGAGAATTACTGCATAAGCCTCATCCCACTTAGGAACGATAGTGGCATTATACTGAATATCAGTGGTTTTCTCGTCTGTGAGAATCCAGTCGTTAGGGAGGGTCTCAGCTGTCTTTACCATCTGTACGGTAGCATTGGTAGTGAATGTTCCGTCATTGGCAATACCGATTGCAAATACAGGATATTCCATCTCCGGAACCAGTGAGTTGGCAGCTTCGCTGAGTGCCGTATCGTATTCAGCCTCGCCCTCCACTGTAATGGCACTGATGAACTCTGCCATAGACATCTTGCTGTAGGTGTTGTTCTCTGTCTTCAATGCGGCGAGGTAGTTTGCTACATAAGTAGGGATATTCTCAGGCTTGCTGTCGCAATATGTCTCGTAAACGTCAGGCAGGATTACGTCATAGTAGTAAAAGACGCTAGGGTCGCTGCATGAGATGTTGACCTTGAAGTAGGTAGAACCAATCTCGGTAGGAGTAATGGTGAATGTAGCGTTCGGGTTCAATGTTACCTTAGGAGTAGCGAATTCCTGGACTGTAACAGGGGTTGTAGCCGTTCCTGTATAATCGACACCATATACGAAGAATACGTATTCTGTCTCAGGAACAAGCTGACGGAACTGATAAGTCTGCATTCCCTTGAGGAGGGCATCCTTCAGAAGTTCCTCAGTGGAGACTCCCGCACTTGCGGCAAGATTCTCGAACCAGGTTTTGTAGGCTGCAGTAAGAACTTCTGTGTCAGACTGATAGTTCGCCTGCCATTCTTTCTTGGAAATCACACTGAAGTAATAAGTACCCTCATTGTCCTTCGGTGTAATCTTCACATCCAGCGACCCCTGTGTCAAAGCAGTCTGCTCGATTGTGAAGTCTGAGTTTACCGGCGCCGGTGGAGTGTCTGTTCCGCCATTTTTTTTGTCGCATGCCGTCACGAAAAGAGCGGCCGCAAGAAGGAAAGAAAAAATCCTTTTCATTTGATTTAACTTTAGTTTTATTTTAGAAATGTCGGTGTTGCAGGAATCTTGCAAGGTTGTTCGGTATATGCACGACCCCTTCAGCATCCCCAAATATAAAAAATATTCTTAACATACAGTTGTCGGTTCCTGAAAAAATCAGTGAAAATGTTATATTTGTAACATTATATCCCCAGTTTGGATAATGAATAGCAATTTTTTTTCACAAGCTGCTAAAAGGTTTTAACCGAATGCGAAATTTTGAACATTAAAGTACTTGATGAATGGACAGCGTAAAATTGAACAATGGTGTGTCAATGCCGATGCTCGGCTTGGGCACATTCAAGTCAACTGACTCGTCAGAGTGCATTGACAGCGTTACTTCTGCTCTTGAACTTGGCTACAGGATGATAGACACGGCAAGAATGTACATGAATGAAGAATTTGTCGGTGAAGCTGTGGCCTCTTCCGGCATTGACAGGCACGACATCTTCCTTACGACTAAGGTTTGGTGTGACGAATTCGATGATGCCCGGAAGGCGGTCGATGATTCATTGACCAAACTCCGCACGGATTACATTGACCTTGTTCTCCTGCATTGGCCTTACGGAAATGTCTATGCCGCGTGGCGGGAACTGGAGAAGATGTACCGCGAGGGGCTTATCAGGGCCATCGGCGTTTCGAACTTCAATACCGACAGGCTCATTGACCTTGTCCGTTACAACGAAGTCGTTCCCGCGGTGAATCAGATTGAGACGAATCTGACGGCGCAGCGTCACGAGGAGCATGAATGGATGGTCCGTCTGGGTATCCAGCATGAGGGCTATATGCCTTTCAGCCAAGGCCGTATGAATGAAGTTTTCGATGAACCGTCACTTGTCGCCATTGCAGAAAAGCATGGCAAATCGGTCCGTCAGGTGGCCCTCCGCTATCAGGTTCAGTGCGGTGTCATCGTGATCCCGAAGAGTGTCCATCGCGAAAGGATTCAGGCCAATGCCGATATTTTCGATTTTGAGCTTTCCCTGGAGGAGATGGCCGCAATCCGTGCCCTTGACAGGCGCACGCCGATAACAGGTATCCCTGAAGATCCGGAACGAGTTATGAAAATTACAGGATTCCAACTTCCGTAAGTGGTTATCATACAAATATTCCGCGCGGTTACATCCGATGAGAATGTAGCCGCGCGGAATATTTGTGTACCTGCATTGACAATGTCGGCAGCAGGTGTCAGTTCCCGGTTTTTACTTCTTCACGCACCTTACAGGGATTGCGAGGTCAGGAGTTCCGGTCTTTACGATGTAAACCATTCCTCCGTCAGAGTTGTTGTACTGGAACATCCAGTGGTTGCCGTTGTCACCTGATACGGCGCTCCAGAAGTTTACGTAAGTGTCAGGAGTCTTGCCGGTCGTGTTTCTCTTGTCGAATGAACCTGTGTTTACAAGGTGCATCTTGTCGAGAATAGCCTTGACTGCGGCTATCTCCTCGTCAGTTGCTCCCCAATATGGAAGGTATGTCTTGTCATCGATGGCTTTCATCTGGTCTTCGGTAGGGAGTCCCCATCCTTTAGGACATGGGGTATTCTCAGGTTTTGACCAGTCAGAGAAACCTGTGCTGGAAGCGCTCCACTCTGCATCGTAGCTACTGTTCACGTCTGCGTCATTGTTGGCTGCTACAGGAGTGTTTTTACCCCACTGGTAGAAATTTCCGACTTCGTCAGCGGTTTTCGCACCGACGTTGCGGTCCAGGATCTTGAATCCGAGTTCTGCCGTCATGTCGATGATTTCATATCTTGCGATCAGACCCTTGACTGTCAATGTGCATGTGGCGGTCTTGTCCTCTACTGCAGCAGTGATTACTACGGTCTGAGACTCTTCCAGATCAGTTACCTTGAGCGAGAGTGCACCATCTTCGGATATTGCGACGATTTCAGGCTTGTCAGATGTCCAAGTAATAGTTTTGCCCTCCAGAATTCCTTCAGGTGTAGCAGTGAGTTTGAGCTCAGGCAGAACCTCATCAGTAATTACCTCAGCCGTAGCTGGTTCGAGAGCCAGTGTCTCAAGTTTCGGCTCATCCTTTTTGCAGGCTGCCAATGCGAGCAGGGCTGCAGATGCATAAAAAACTGAATGTCTCATAAGTTTGTGTTTTAAGACGTTAACTATTTGTTGAAAAATAACTTGTTGCATTTTACCGCGGTTGCGGTGGTCCTTCTGCCGGCCTGAGTTGTCGTCGCAGAAGAATTGTCGATGGAGTTCAATGATCCTGACCACTTTCCGCTGACTTTGTGACCGCTGTCGTCAATGCCTTCGATGGTGATGGTCGTCGTTTCTCCGTCCTGGCTTACGCTCACGCTTCCTCCTGTTATAGGAGCGTAATTGTAGATGTTGTTGCCATCGACGTAAGCATAATAAGTATAGGCAAGCTGTCCATTGTCATTGATCTCACCCGGCAGGAAAGTCATGTCCTTTCCGGTGGTCTCAGGGGTGTAGGTCCCGTATGCAAAGCCTTTGCTGAAATCGAGGTCCTTCCGGAAGCACTCCATGTAGAATGCGTCACCTTTCTCCGATTCAGGCATCAGGACAAGCATCCAGTTTCCGGTACTTGTAGAATAGTAGTCTCCGTAATAAACGGCTGTCGCCTTCGTATCTGACGGGAACTGAATCTCATAGTCTTCTGTCAATGTCGAATTGCCAGGGCCGTAGAGCGGGAACTCCCCGTCGTATTTGCCGGTGACCTTGTGACCGTCCTTTGTGGTAAGGTCAATGTCGAAAGAATAACCCTTGGCGCTCTTCTTTATTGTAACGGAACCGCCATTGACATATCCGGTCGTGCTGGAGTTGGAAGTCACATAGTTCTGCACATAAGAGAATACAGGGTAGTAGGTGCCGGCCTCATACTCCTCCTGTCCCGGAATAATGAAATTCTTTTCGGATTCATCTGCCTGGATAGAGAATGTCCTTTCAGGTATCTTTCCATCTTGGAGAACGGTTATGATATTGATGTTGAGCAGATTGCCTGGAGGAGTAAGCTGCCCGTCCTCAATCGCCATGTCTGAGAAGGCAAGACTTACCTGGCTCAGGTCGTCCTGCTGTGCGATAATGGAGCCTTCACCGATTGTGAATACAGCATTGATATCGCTCTCAAGCGGCGGCAGCTGGTCTTTCTTTCCTCCGGTGGATTCTCCGGACTGGTTGTCGAACTTGATATCACCTTCGTAAGTGATTTCATACATTTTTCCGTCGTTCAGCAGGGCTTTGAGATGGTATCTCTTGCCTTTCTCCGTAGTCGTTACAGTGAACGTAGCATTCTCGAAGTCGTGCTTGTCCTTGTGGAAACTCATGTCGTCAGTCCTGAAGAATCCGCTCCTGTTGCCTAGCAGACCTGACTCCGGCTCGTCGTTCAATCCGTCGAAGCCGTAAGTTCCGTCCGGAATCACCGCATTGTCAGGGTCCTCAGCCTTCTCATAGTAAAAGTCAATGCGGAAGAAGTATTCGCCGTTCGGATTAGGATACATGTCGGAGTCGAAACCGACATCCGAAAGAACCAGATAATAGTTGTACCTTTCCTTGTTTCTCGTGTCCCTGTTTCCGTAGTACATGGCCAGTGCCTCCTTTGCGACAAACGACCCGTCATATTTCGAATCCGTCTGGACCTGAACGAATTCCAGTACTGTCCTTGTTTTGTTCTTGGCCGCTACATATATGATGTAGTCAGTATCTGGAGTCAGTCCTTCTGCGGTATATGAGCCTGTTGCGGCAGGATTGACTTTGGTTCCGGTGGAGAGTACGCTGTTCGCATCAGGGGTGTTTCCGCTCGCTGGAATCAGCAGATACGCGGCATTATCAGCATTTTCTGCTGAAACTGTAAAGGTTACCGACTCGGCACCTGCCGAAATCTCGGAAATCGTGATGCTTGGCGCTTTTTGCTCAGTTTCAGAGCGCTTGTCGCAGCCGACGGAAATGGCTGCCGCGCAGGACAATGCCAGAAGCATCCTGTTGAATGTTTTGATTTTCATTGTGTTATGGGGTCTGTAGAATTGTCAGGCGTCAGGTTCGTTCTTGAAAAGTTTTGCGAATACTACGGATACCGCGATTGCGAGCACGCTGAGCGAGATGAATATGAACTCGGCATGAAGCGCGGCACTCTGCTCCTGCAATGCGTTTCCCGGCATTGTCGCCTCATTCCTGAAGATGAAGCCGACAGCCACAGGAACCAGCATCATGCCCATATTCTGGATCCAATACATCAGTGAATATGCAGTACCGAGGTTCTTTTCCGGGACAATCCTGGATACGGTAGGCCAGAGTGCCGCAGGTACCAGAGAATAACCGATACCCAGCATGGCGATAGCAGTGTAACCGAACGCGGATGCTCCCTGAGGTGCGAATGCAATCATCAGATGTGCCGCCAATACCAGGATGGAACCTACTATCATCCATCTTGTCCCTTTACCGGACTTGTCCACGAGAAATCCGAATAGCGGCGCGAAGATCACAGTGAAGAAAGGTATCATTGACACCATCAGACTTGCGCTTTCCACAGGAATGTCAAATCTCGGAATCAGAATGGATGTCGCGAATTTCTTGAACGAGATGATGCTGCAGTAGAAGAATACGCAGAGCAGGGCGGACAGGATGAAGTACTTGTTGCCCAATACTTTGAATATGTCGGAGAACTTGAATTTGTCCTCTTCGGCTGTCTCTTTTTTGTCCGTGGAGCCTGTCATTGAATCGAACCTTGCGTCCATTGCGACGAAAATTCCCCAAAGCACGGTTCCGGCAAGAAGGAGTATGAGCCCGGCGAATGCAGGGCGGGCGGTCTCCATGAGTGTGTAGGAGCATCCTGCCGGTTTCGCTGACACAAGAATCGGGGACAGGATAAGCGCAAGAGCCGTACCCAGACGCGCAATCGCTAGCTGGAGGCCCATTGCCAATGCCATATTGTGCCCCTTGAACCATTTTGCGATTGACCTTGTCACAGCCACCCCGGCGATCTCGCTTCCGAGACCGAAAATCATGCAGCCGGCATAGGCCAATGCCAGAGAGGATTCCGGAGTCATGCCTGAGGTGATGGCCAATGTTACTATTGCGGCACCCGCAGCCATGAGCCCCACGAAGATGGAACCTGTGACGCGGACGCCCCATTTGTCCAGCAGCATTCCGCAGACTATCAGTCCGCCCCATACGCAGAGGAAAGAATATCCTCCGGCATATACGCCATAATCAGCAGAATCCCATCCGAGTTCCAGCAGTTCCGGGTTGCGGAAAAGCTGGGACAGGGATGAGAACATGTCATCAAAGAAGTAGGAACCGAACATCGGCACTACCAGACAGGCCAATGCCAGCCAGCGTGAGATGTTCCGGATTCCTTTATTGTCAGATATCATTGAACTTCTTATTTTTCCTTAACATTAGGAAGCTCAAGTCCGTAGCCTTTCTTCTTGTCTTCAATCTTCAGCAGGAATGAGAGAAGGAACGCCATAACGCCGAAAGAAGAGAAGATAATCATCGGAACCATGTATCCGCCTGTGCCCTGGAGTGTTGCGCCGATAAGAAGCGGAACGAGACAGAGACCGATGTTCTGTACCCAGAAAATGAGGCAGTATGCTGATCCGAGGATTTTTTCGTCAATGATTTTCGGTACTGAAGGCCAGAGTGCTGCAGGTACGAGGGAGAATGATACTCCGAGTGTAACGATAAGTACGAGTGCCAATGCCTTGCTAGGGAATGCAGGCAGCAGGAATGCAAAGCTGAGGTGGCATACGATCATGATGATGGCACCGGCCATAAGCATTGATGCACCCTTTCCTTTGAAATCGAGGAAGGCTCCGAGGAACGGAGTGAGCACCATAGCAAGAATCGGGAAGCAGCTGAACAGGCGTGAAGCGGTTTCAGCGGTTACGCCGAGAGTTATCTCGAGGTAGTTAGGAGCATATCTCTGGAATGGGAAGATTGCGCTGTAGTAGAGGACGCAGAGAAGAGCGACAATCCAGAACATCTTGCTGCTGAAGATTTTGCCGAGGTCGCTGAGGTGGAATTCGTCTTCCGGAGACTTCTCTGCTGTCATGAGGCCCGCTTCGATAAGCTGGCTGTCGAACTTCCTGTCCATGAATGTGAAGATGAGGAAGAAGAGGAGTCCGATTACGAGAAGTGCTGTGCAGAATCCTACAGGAGCGACAACTGAACCGTCGAACTTGGAAGCGATCATAGGTGAAATCCACATTACTGCGAACACGCCGAGACGTGCGATTGCCATCTCAAGACCCATTGCCAATGCCATTTCCTTGCCTTTGAACCACTTGGCGATAGCCTTGGATACAGTGGTGCCGGCCATTTCGCAACCGCAGCCGAAGATCATGAAACCGAGACATGCCATTTTGGCGCTGCCAGGGAGTGCTGTCCACCAGCTGTCAAGCCAGCCGCAGAGCGCAGTTGCTTGGAACCAGTCGCTGATACCTATATATTTGATGACCGCGCCGCCTACCATCAGGGATGCTGAAAGAAGTCCTGTGAAACGGACACCCATCTTGTCAAGGATGATTCCCGCGAAAATCAGGAAGAAGCAGAATACATTCAGGAAAAACTCTGAAGCTGCGTATGTTCCGAATACGGTGCTGTCCCATTTGAGCTTCTCTTCAACGAGTGATTTGAGAGGGGACATGACATCCACGAACATGTAGCCGAAGAACATCATGAGTGCGATGAGCACCAGCACTGACCAGCGGGCTACTGCGCTGTCATTCATTAGTTTTTGTACTTTAGTCATATTTTGGTTTTTTGATTTCAATCACGTCTGCACCATCTTCAGATGCATCTGGCTCATTGGCTTACTGCGCCCCGAACTGGCACCTCAGCCCAGATAAGCCCTTGCAAGGTATTGAATAAATCATAAAATACAAAATGAAAATGGTTTTATTCTCTCGGAAAATGTTCGTACCTTGTGACAAATTCGTGAATTTGCATATGCTAGATAATATAAATAGTCCGGCCGACTTGCGAAAACTCGACAGGACCCGGCTCGTTCAGTTGTGTTCCGAGGTCAGGGACTATATAATAAAGTGTTGTTCGACCAACCCGGGACATCTCGGTTCAAGCCTCGGTGCAGTCGAACTGATTGTGGGGCTTCATTATGTTTTCGATACTCCGCACGACAAGATCGTTTATGACGTGGGACATCAGGCCTATGCACATAAGATTCTTACCGGTCGTCGCGAAGCATTCAAGAATAACAGGATGAAGGGTGGTCTCAGCGGATTTCCGAGAAGGGATGAGAGTGAATATGACGCATTCGGCGTAGGACATTCATCTACTTCCATATCGGCTGCGCTGGGAATGTCGTATGCGGCAAAGCTCAGAGGCATTGACGAAAAAGTAATCGCCGTCATCGGCGACGGTGCCTTGACCGGCGGCCTCGCATTGGAGGGACTGAACAATGCCGGCGCCAGCAGGAGCGACATCCTCATCATTCTCAATGACAACAATTGCTCCATTGACAAGAATACCGGCGGTCTCCACGATTATCTGCTCAAGATAACTACTGATCCCACCTATAATAGGATAAAGAACAAGATTTGGGAGAAGATGGGCGAAGGCCGTCTGCGTGAAAAGATGCAGAACCTGGTCCGTTCGACCAAGTCCTCACTGGTAGATGATTTCGGCGGGTCGCTTTTCGAGTCGCTGGGATTCAGATATTTCGGTCCTATCGACGGAAATGACATCAATGCCGTCCTGACAGCATTGACCCGTATCAAGGATCTTAAAGGCCCGAGGATTCTCCATACGATAACAAAAAAGGGCAAGGGCTATGCGCCTGCGGAGGCAAATCCTACGGTATGGCATGCTCCGGGCCGGTTTGTTCCTGAAACCGGCGAGAGGCTGCCGGGCAAGCGTCCTGCTGACAGGTATCAGGATGTGTTCGGTCAGGTCCTTCTGGAACTTGCCAAGATGGATGACAGGGTAGTGGGAATCACGCCTGCGATGGCCACGGGGTGCGGCATGAATATCCTGGCCAATGAGATGCCGGAACGCTTTTTCGATGTCGGTATCGAAGAAGAACATGCGGTCACGTTCTCGGCTGGCCTTGCTGCCGGCGGGATGCGTCCTTTCTGCAATATATATTCGTCATTCTCGCAGCGCGCCTACGATGAGATAGTCCATGATGTGGCGTTGCAGAATCTCCCGGTAGTGCTCTGCTTCGACAGGGCCGGACTGGTCGGAGAGGATGGTGCAACCCATCACGGATGCTATGACATGGCCGCATACAGGTCGATTCCTGGCTGCGTCGTTTCCGCACCGAGAAATGAAACCGAACTGAAATCGCTGATGTTCACCGCATTGAAATACGACGGCGGTCCTTTTATAATAAGGTACCCGCGCGGATGCGGCGAAGGCACCGACTGGCGGAATGCGGAATTCAGTGAGCTTATGCCGGGAAAAGGGGAGTGTCTGCTCGAGGGTGACCTCCTCGCGATCATCGCTGCCGGACCGGAGGCGTGCAGAGCCGTAGAAGCTGCCGCCATTGTCAATGAAAGGACGGGTATCAATGTTGCCGTATATGATATAAGGTATATCAAGCCTATAGATGAAGACATACTGGAGAGGGCTGCCAAGTGCGGAAAGGTGCTCACGGTCGAAGAAGGCTGTATCAAGGGAGGGCTTTTCGGAGCCGTTACCGAATATATGGCCGGGAAGGGGCATCTCATCCGGATTGAGGGCTTGGGAATACCTGACGAATTCATAGGACAGGACAAACAGGCCTCCCAGAGGGCTGAATGTGGGCTTGATGCAGAGGGTATTGCCGCGAAATGCATGGAAATGTTAGAAAAAATGTAACTTTTTTTCGAAAATGTTTGCAGATTCAGATTTTCTGCCTATCTTTGCAATCCCTTACAAAAAGTAAGGTTCACAACATTGCCGATATAGCTCAGTTGGCCAGAGCACGTGATTTGTAATCTCGGGGTCGTGGGTTCAAATCCCTCTATCGGCTCAAGTTTCGGAAAGGCCTTTCCGATGAAATATTGGGAGAATACCAGAGTGGCCAAATGGGGCAGACTGTAAATCTGCTGACTTATGTCTTCGGTGGTTCGAATCCATCTTCTCCCACTCACTTGCGGAAGTAGCTCAGTTGGTAGAGCATCAGCCTTCCAAGCTGAGGGTCGCGAGTTCGAACCTCGTCTTCCGCTCCATTAAGCCGGTGTAGCTCAGGGGTAGAGCGCATCCTTGGTAAGGATGAGGTCATGAGTTCAATTCCCATCACCGGCTCTATAGTTGTTTATACACGACAATAACATATTAAAAACATAATATTATGGCAAAAGAAACATTCGTAAGAACCAAGCCGCATGTCAACATCGGTACTATTGGCCATGTTGACCACGGTAAGACTACCTTGACAGCTGCCATCAGTAAGGTGCTCACCGACAAGGGTTTCACCAAAGCTGAAGAGGCTAGATCTTTCGATCAGATCGATAATGCTCCAGAGGAGAAAGAGCGTGGTATTACCATTAACTCTTCACACATTGAGTACGAGACTGCAAATCGTCACTATGCACACGTTGACTGTCCAGGCCACGCTGACTATGTAAAGAACATGGTTACTGGTGCCGCTCAGATGGATGGTGCAATTCTCGTAGTTGCTGCTACTGACGGTCCTATGCCTCAGACACGTGAGCACATCCTTCTCGCTCGTCAGGTGAACGTTCCTAAGATTGTTGTATTCATGAACAAGGTTGACCTTGTTGACGATCCTGAGATGCTCGACCTCGTTGAGATGGAAATCAGAGACCTTCTCAAATTCTACGGATTCGATGAGGATTGCCCTATCATCCGCGGTTCTGCACTCGGTGCTCTTAACGGAGAGCCTCAGTGGGTTGACAAAGTAATGGAACTTATGGATGCTGTTGATTCATACATTCCTATCCCGGTTCGTGAGAACGAGAAACCATTCCTTATGCCTATCGAGGATATCTTCTCTATCACAGGTCGTGGTACTGTAGTTACAGGACGTATCGAGACTGGTACTATCCACGTTAACGATGCAGTTGAGCTCGTCGGTTTCGGTGACGCTCCTAGATCTACAACCGTAACAGGTGTCGAGATGTTCCGTAAGCTTCTTGATCAGGGTGAGGCTGGAGACAACGTTGGTCTTCTTCTCCGTGGTATCGACAAGAAGGATGTCAAGAGAGGTGAGGTTGTTGCTAAGCCAGGTTCAATCACTCCGCACACTGACTTCAAGGCTCAGATCTACGTCCTCAAGAAAGAGGAAGGTGGCCGTCACACTCCATTCCACAACCACTATCGTCCACAGTTCTTCATCCGTACACTTGATGTTACCGGTGAGATCACTCTTCCTGAGGGAACTGAGATGGTTATGCCAGGCGATAACGTTGAGATTACAGTTAAGCTCATCACTCCAGTTGCTCTTAACGAAGGTCTTCGTTTCGCAATCCGTGAGGGTGGCCGTACAGTAGGAGCTGGTCAGGTTACTAAGATCATTGACTAATTTCTATTGAAATTGAAATTGAAATAGGTGCCGGTTTTGTTCCGGCACCATAATACAGGGGCATAGTATAAGGGCTAGTATAGTGGTCTCCAAAACCATTGATGGGAGTTCGAATCTCTCTGCCCCTGCTAATATCAAAGGTTACGATTTGGTAATGTTTAACAGACACTGCGCAAGCTTCCAACAAGTGGTGTCCATTAAAAGAAAAGATGAGAAAGTTCATTAACTATCTGAAAGAGTCATACAAAGAACTCACCCAGAAGGTGGCGTGGCCATCATGGTCAAGTCTTCAGAGCTCTGCTCTGCTTGTCATGGTCGCAACTGTCATCATTGCTGCTGTGCTTTTTGTCATTGACTACATTTTCCAGTATCTGATGACAGCAATCTACACACTGTAATTTTTATTCATTACCATGGGCGATAAAAAATGGTACGTCCTTAGGACTGCAGGAAGCAAAGAGAAGAAAGTCAAAGAGTACCTCGATAAAGAGATCGAGAGGAGCGCGGATCTTCAGAGAGAAATATCTCAGGTTCTTGTTCCCCTTGAAAGTAAATATACCATAAAGAACGGAAAGAGAGTTGCTACTGAAAAGATTCTTTTCCCGGGATATGTGTTTATTGAGGCTGAACTTGGCAAAGATTCTGAATACCTTATCCGCAGTCACGTCATACCTGGACTTGCCGGATTCCTCTCTGAAAAGAAGAAAGACAGCAAGAATCCTAACGACATGGAAGCTGTAGCTCTCAGACCTGACGAAGTCAAGCGTCTTCTTGGACAGCAGGATGAGCAGACCGAGACACCGGCAGTTACCGAAGTCGATTATCAGGTGGGCGATTCAGTCAAGATTACAGACGGACCTTTCAGTGGTTTCGATGGTACAGTCGATGAGATTGCAGCCGACAGAAGCAAAATCAAAGTCATAGTTATGATCTTCGGCAGAAAGACTCTGCTCGAACTCAACTTTAATCAAGTAACTAAAGAATAAAATCATGGCAAAAGAAGTAACCGGATTCATTAAACTCCAGATCAAAGGTGGAGCTGCGAATCCTGCGCCTCCGGTGGGACCGGCTCTCGGTTCTAAAGGACTGAACATTATGGACTTCTGCAAGCAGTTCAATGCAGCAACTCAGGGTTCTGCAGGTAAAGTGCTTCCAGTTGTCATTACAGTCTTCTCAGACAAGTCTTTCACTTTCGTTGTAAAGCAGCCGCCGGTAGCAGTATCTCTTAAAGAAGCTGCAAAGATCCAGAAAGGTTCTGGAGAGCCTAACAGGCAGAAAGTTGCCAGTGTGTCTTGGGATCAGGTCCGCACAATTGCAGAAGGCAAGATGGCAGATATGAATGCTTTCACACTCGGTGCAGCAATGAAGATGGTAGCTGGTACAGCTAGAAGTATGGGTATCAAAGTTACAGGTGTTTTCCCTGCTGACGTTAAATAAATCACATGCGACATGAGTAAACTTTCTAAAAACATGCAGGCTGCATTGGCAAAGTATGATCCGTCAAAGCAGTACGAGCTTTCTGAAGCGTGTGGTATCCTCAAGGAAATCACTTATACAAAGTTCGATTCTTCAGTTGAGCTTATAGCAAATCTCGGTGTTGACCCTCGTAAGGCAAACCAGATGATCCGTGGCGTCGTTTCACTTCCTCACGGAACAGGTAAGGTAACACGTGTTCTCGTTCTCTGTACTCCTGACAAGGAGGCTGAGGCTAAAGAGGCCGGTGCTGATTACGTAGGACTCGATGAGTACATTGAGAAAATCAAAGCTGGCTGGACAGATGTTGACGTTATCATCTGTACTCCTTCAGTGATGGCCAAGGTCGGTATCATCGGACGTATCCTCGGACCTAGAGGACTCATGCCGAACCCTAAGACCGGTACAGTTACAATGGCTGTAGGCAACGCTGTAAAGGAGGTTAAGGCTGGTAAGATCGACTTCAAGGTTGACAAGACCGGTATTATCCACACAGCTATCGGAAAGGCTTCATTCACACCAGAGCAGATTTATGACAACGCAAAGGTTGTGATGTCAGCTATCATGAAGCTTAAGCCACAGACACTTAAGGGAACATATCTCAAGGGTGCAGCTATCTGCACTACCATGAGCCCTGGTATCAAACTCGATATTAAGTCATTCAGTGCTGAATAATAAAAGTTCAATGTTATGAGAAAAGAATTAAAAGCCCAGATAATTGAATCTATCTCAGCACAGATTAAGGAGACACCTAATTTCTATATTACTGACATCTCCGGTCTTAATGCTGAGCAGACAACTAAGCTCCGCCGCGCTTGCTTCGAGGCGAACATCAAGCTTACAGTTGTAAAGAATACACTCTTCCATCACGTTATCAAGGAACTGAACAATGAGGAGATGAATCTCCTTGTTCCTACGCTTGAAGGAAATACTGCAATCATGTACACAGAGGTTGCAAATGCTCCTGCAAAGCTCATCAAGAAGTTCCAGAAGGATGGTTTTGAGAAACCTGCACTCAAAGGTGCATACGTTCAGGAATGTGCCTTCGTAGGCGCTGACAAGCTCGAGGAACTCGCAGCTATCAAGTCTAAAGAGGAACTCCTTGGCGATATCATCGGTCTTCTCCAGTCTCCTGCAAAGAACGTTATCTCAGCTCTTCAGTCAGCTGGCGACAAACTTGCAGGCATCGTAAAGACCCTTTCAGAAAAAGAAGAGAAATAGTTATTAACAATTTTAACAATACAATTTATTATGGCAGATGTAAAAGCACTTGCAGAAGAGTTGGTTAACCTTTCTGTAAAAGATGTTCAGGAACTTGCTAAAGTTCTCAAGGAAGAGTACGGTATCGAGCCAGCTGCAGCAGCAGTTGCAGTAGCAGCTCCAGTTGCTGGTGGCGAGGCTGCAGCAGCAGAGCAGACAGAGTTCGACGTAATCCTCAAGTCAGCTGGTGACGCTAAACTTAACGTTATCAAGACCGTAAAGGATCTCCTCGGACTTGGTCTTAAGGAGGCAAAGGAACTTGTTGACAAGGCTCCAGGTGCAACTTTGAAAGAGAAAGTATCTAAGGCAGAAGCAGAGCAGATCAAATCTACTCTTGAAGAGGCTGGTGCAGAAGTTGAGGTTAAATAACTTCGCTTCTCCCCTAGATGGGAACGAATTCAGGTTTAGAGTCGGATTATAGGCTCTAAACCTTTTTGTCGTATTTAAGTTTTTCTCATTTCAAAGGCAGAATATGTCAAATCAGACTATAAATAAACGAATAAATTTCGCCACATCTAAAATCCTGGATTATCCGGATCTTCTCGAGGTGCAGCTGAAATCATTCAGAGATTTCTTCCAGCTTGACACCACTCCTGAAAATAGAAAGAACGAAGGTCTGTATAAAGTTTTCCAGGAAATTTTTCCGATTGAGGACACGAGGAATAACTATAAGCTGGAATTTATCGATTATTTCATCGATCCACCTCAGTTCTCAATTGAAGAATGTCTAGAGAGAGGTACGACATACTGTGTCCCTCTTAAGGCAAAACTCCGCCTTTCATGTAGTGATCCGGAACATGTTGACTTCGATACCAAGGTTCAGGATGTATTCCTCGGAAGCATTCCTTACATGACACCTGCAGGTACTTTCGTCTTCAACGGTTCTGAACGTATCATTGTTTCACAGTTGCACAGGTCACCTGGCGTCTTCTTTGACCAGACACTTCATGCGAACGGTACAAAACTTTACTCTGCCCGTATCATTCCATTCAAGGGTTCGTGGATTGAGTTTGCTACTGACATCAACAATGTCATGTATGCATACATTGACCGTAAGAAGAAGCTTCCTGTAACTACACTCCTGCGTGCTATCGGTTTCGACGCTGACAAGGATATCATCAACATCTTTGGTCTTGCAGAGGAAATCGAAGCCACACCAGATACCCTTAAGGCAAACGAAGGCAGAAAATTGGCTGCGAAAGTACTTAAGACCTGGAATGAGGATTTCGTTGATGAAGATACTGGAGAGGTTATTCCTATCGAGCGTGTCGAGCCGGTTGTGGAACGCGGCGACGTTATCGATGACGCTACTATCCAGGAACTTCTTGATGCAGAGGTAAAGACTGTCCTTCTTCAGAAAGACGAGGAGACTGACAAGGAGTATGTAATCATTTACAACACTCTGCAGAAAGACCCGACCAATACGGAGAAAGAAGCCGTCAATTACATCTACAAACAGCTCAGGAATTCAGAACCGCCTGATGAGACTACAGCGAGGGATGTAATCGATAAGTTGTTCTTCTCTGAAAAGAGATACGATCTCGGTATCGTAGGTAGATATCGTCTGAACAAGAAGCTCAATCTCGACGCTGATCCGGATTTGAGAGTCCTCAGAAAGGAAGATATCACTGAGATCATCAAGTATCTCATACAACTTATAAATTCGAAAGCGACTGTCGATGATATCGACCACTTGAGCAACCGTAGGGTGCGTACAGTAGGTGAGCAGCTTGCAAACCAGTTCAGTGTAGGTCTATCAAGAATGGCAAGGACCATCCGTGAAAAGATGAATGTCCGTGACAACGAGCAGTTCTCTCCAGGTGAGCTCATCACCTCGAAGACTTTGTCCTCAGTTGTCAATTCATTCTTCGGAACCAGCCAGCTTTCACAGTTCATGGACCAGACTAACCCTCTGGCAGAAGTGACACACAAACGTCGTCTCTCAGCACTCGGTCCTGGAGGTCTTTCAAGAGACAGGGCAGGTTTCGAGGTTCGAGACGTACACTATACGCATTACGGACGTCTTTGCCCTATCGAGTCTCCTGAGGGACCGAACATCGGTCTTATCTCATCTCTTTGCGTTTATGCGAAGATTGATGACCTCGGATTTATCGAGACTCCTTACCGTAAGGTAGAGAACGGAAAAGTGGACCTCAGCAATACCGGCTGGAAGTTCATGAGCGCAGAGGAGGAGGAAGACCAGCTCGTTTCTCTTGCCAATGTCAAGATGGACGATGACGGAACAATCGAGGAGGACAGAATACAGTGCCGTCTCGAGGCTGACTTCCCTGTGGTCTCCAAAGAGGAGGTAAACTACATGGACGTTGCTCCTAACCAGATGGCGTCTGTCGCTGCATCCCTCATTCCGTTCTTGGAGCATGATGATGCCCACCGAGCATTGATGGGTGCGAACATGATGCGTCAGGCCGTTCCGCTTCTCAAGCCGCAGTCACCTATCGTAGGTACCGGCCTTGAAGAGAGAGTCTGCATCGACTCGAGGACTCAGGTCATGGCAGAGAGGTCAGGAGAAGTCGTATATGTGGATGGCAATGAAATCCATGTGAAATATGATCGTACTGACGACGAGAAGTATGTAAGCTTCTCTCCTGATGTTACCGTATATCATCTTCCTATCTACAGGAGAACCAACCAGAGCACAACCATCTGCCTGAAGCCTATCGTAAGAAAGGGTGACAGAGTTGTTCCTGGACAGGTGATGACTGAGGGTTACGCCACCCAGAACGGTGAGCTTGCACTCGGACGTAACCTTATGGTAGCGTTCATGCCTTGGAAGGGTTACAACTATGAGGATGCTATCGTGCTCTCCGAGAAGATGGTAAGATGGGATATCCTTACGTCAGTACATGTTGACGAGTATATCGCAGAGGTCCGTGAGACCAAGCGTGGAATGGAGGAACTTACTTCCGATATTCCTAACGTGAGCGAGGATGCTACCAGAAACCTTGATGAGAACGGTATCGTGCGCGTAGGTGCACACATCGAGCCGGGCGACATCATGGTAGGTAAGATTACCCCTAAGGGTGAGAGCGATCCGTCACCTGAGGAAAAACTCCTCCGTGCCATCTTCGGTGACAAGGCCGGAGACGTGAAGGATGCCTCCCTCAAGGCCAATCCGTCACTCAGCGGTACCATCATCAAGACATCTTTGTACGCAAAGGTTGCGAAGGAAGGAAACCGCAAGGGCGCAAAGGCTGAACTCAATGCCAAGCTTGCTATCATTGAAGAGGACTTCAACAAGAAGACAACTTCTCTCAGAACAAAGTTCTTCGAGAAACTCGTAGCTCTCGTGGAAGGCAAGAAGAGTGTCGGCGTAAGCGACCTCTATGGTGTTGACGTAATCCCTAAGGGACAGGTCATTACCGCAGAAATCCTGAGGGACATCGACTATAACAATGTCAATTCCAACAGGTGGACTGAGGATGACAGAATCAACAACATGGTTCGTGAACTCATCAACAACTACTGTCTTGCAGTCAAGGAGGCTGAGGCTCTCAAGAAGCGTGCTTCAGATAAGGTCAATGTCGGTGATGAACTCGGCAACGGCGTAATGCAGCTCGCCAAGGTTTATATCGCCAAGAAGAGAAAGATCACTGTCGGTGACAAGATGGCCGGCCGCCACGGTAACAAGGGTATCGTAGCGAAGATCGTAAGGGAAGAGGATATGCCGTTCCTCGAGGATGGTACTCCTGTTGACATTGTCCTGAACCCTCTCGGTGTGCCTTCACGAATGAACCTCGGTCAGATTTACGAGACCGTTCTCGGATGGGCAGGCGAGAGACTTGGAGTCAAGTTCAGCACACCTATTTTCGACGGTGCAAGCCTTGATGAAATCTGTGCTTACACAGATAAGGCCGGACTTCCGAGATATGGCAGCACTCACCTCAGAGATGGTGGTACAGGAGACTGGTTCGACCAGTTCGCTACTGTCGGTATCATCTATATGATCAAACTCGGTCATATGGTTGATGACAAGATGCACGCCAGATCTATCGGACCTTACTCTCTCATCACTCAGCAGCCTCTCGGAGGTAAAGCTCAGTTCGGAGGTCAGCGATTCGGAGAGATGGAGGTTTGGGCACTTGAGGCATTCGGTGCAGCTAACGCGCTTCAGGAAATCCTGACAGTCAAGTCTGATGACGTTACCGGAAGGTCCAAGACCTACGAGGCTATCGTCAAGGGCGAGCCGATGCCGACACCGGGTATCCCTGAGTCTCTCAATGTGCTTCTCCATGAGCTCAGAGGTCTGGGACTTAAAGTGACACTTGATTAATTACAGTCAATTTGATTTGATATAATATGCCTACTTTCAATAACAAAGATAACAAAGTAAGGAGTAACTTCCAGAGAATCAGCATTTCGCTTGCTTCTCCAGAAGATATCATCGAAAGATCGCATGGCGAGGTCCTGAAACCGGAGACGGTCAACTACAGGACCTACAAGCCAGAGCGCGATGGCCTCTTCTGCGAAAAGATATTCGGTCCTACCAAGGATTACGAATGCTATTGCGGCAAGTACAAGAGAATCAGGTATCGCGGAATCGTCTGCGACCGATGCGGCGTGGAAGTTACTGAGAAGAAAGTGCGTAGGGAGAGGATGGGACATATCGCCCTGACTGTTCCTGTTGCGCATATCTGGTACTTCAAATCAGCTCCTAACAAGATTTCGGCCGTTCTCGGTGTTCCTGCCAAGAAGCTTGAGGCTGTAATCTATTATGAGAAATATATAGTCATCAGACCTGGTAACAGCGGACTGAGCAAACTGGATCTCCTTTCAGAGGACGAGTATCTCGATATCCTCGACAAGATTCCTGAGAATGACCTTCTCGCGGATGACGATCCTGAAAAGTTCGTTGCAAAGATGGGTGCGGAGGGTATCTATGACCTCTTGAAGGAAATTGATATCGATGAGCTTGCAAAGGATCTTCGTGAGAGGATGGCCACAGAGACTTCACAGCAGAGAAAGGCTGAAGTTCTCAAGAGGCTCAGCATCATCAAATGGTTCGAGGAATCAAAGGGCGTAAACCGTCCGGAGTGGATGATCATGAAGGTCATTCCTGTAATCCCGCCGGATCTCCGTCCTCTCGTTCCGCTCGATGGCGGCCGTTTCGCGACATCAGACCTCAATGACCTCTATAGACGTGTAATCATCAGAAACAACCGTCTCAAGAGACTTATCGAGATCAAGGCTCCTGAGGTTATTCTCAGAAATGAGAAGCGTATGCTCCAGGAAGCTGTGGACTCTCTCTTCGACAACTCCAAGAAGTCCAGCGCAGTCAAGAGCGAATCCAATAGGGCTCTCAAGTCTCTTTCTGACAGCTTGAAAGGAAAACAGGGACGTTTCCGTCAGAACCTCCTCGGTAAGCGTGTCGATTACTCTGCACGTTCAGTTATCGTCGTAGGACCTGAACTTCAGATGCATGAGTGCGGTCTTCCTAAATTCATGGCTGCAGAGCTTTACAAACCGTTCATCATCAGGAAACTGATCGAGAGAGGTATTGTGAAGACCGTCAAGTCTGCCAAGAAGATTGTCGACAGGAAGGACCCTGTGATCTGGGATATCCTCGAGAATGTGATGAAGGGTCATCCGGTACTTCTTAACCGTGCGCCTACACTTCACAGACTCGGTATCCAGGCTTTCCAGCCAAGAATGATCGAGGGTAAGGCTATCCAGCTGCATCCGCTTGCTTGTACCGCGTTCAATGCGGACTTCGACGGTGACCAGATGGCAGTCCATCTTCCGCTCAGCAATGCCGCTGTCATGGAGGCACAGCTTCTCATGCTCGGCTCACAGAACATCCTTAACCCTGCGAATGGTACACCTATTACCGTGCCTTCACAGGATATGGTTCTCGGTCTTTACTATATCACCAAGATCAGACCGAATGCCAAGGGACAGGGCCTCAAGTTCTATGGCCCTGAGGAAGTTATTGTTGCGCTCAACGAGCGTGCAATCGAGCTTCATGCGAAGGTCAGCGTGAGACTTCCTAAGGATAAGATGCATCCTGAGGAAGGAACCCAGATGGTAGAAACTACTGCAGGACGTATCATCGTCAACCAGTTCGTGCCGGAGGAAGTGCCTTATGTAAATGAAGTGCTCGGCAAGAAGGCATTGAGAAAGATCATTACTGAGGTTATCAAGAATACAGGCGTTTCCAGAACCGCACACTTCCTTGATGACATCAAGAACCTCGGTTACGACCGTGCGTTCCGTGCAGGTCTCTCGTTCAACTTGGGTGATGTGCTCGTTCCGCCTGAAAAGTACGATCTCATCAATGAGGGCTACAGACAGGTAGAGGAGATTAAGAATAACTATGGTATGGGTTTCATTACCGATAACGAGCGTTACAACAAGGTCATTGACCTCTGGACCTCTATCGATAATAAACTTACAGGTATAGTCGAGAAACAGATTTCAGCAGACCAGCAGGGATTCAACCCTGTCTATATGATGCTTGATTCAGGAGCCCGTGGTTCTACCCAGCAGATTAAGCAGCTCTGCGGTATGCGAGGACTTATGGCCAAGCCTCAGAAGTCAGGTGCTGCCGGAGCCGAGATTATCGAGAACCCTATCGTTTCCAACCTCAAGGAGGGTATGACAGTGCTCGAGTACTTCATCTCTACCCACGGTGCACGTAAGGGTCTTGCCGATACCGCCCTCAAGACTGCCGATGCGGGTTACCTTACCCGTAGGCTTGTCGATGTATCACATGATGTGATTATCAATGAGGAGGATTGCGGTACTCTCAGAGGTCTTATCGCGACTGCCATCAAGAATAAGGATGAGGTTGTCGAGTCTCTCGGTGAGAGAATTCTCGGTAGAACATCTGTCCATGATATCTTCAACCCTATCACTGGTGAGCTTATCATCAAGGCCGGTGAGGAAATCCGTGAGGCTACGGCCAATCTCATTGACTCACTCCCTATCGAGCAGGTTGAAATCCGTTCAGTGCTTACCTGCGAATCCCGCAAGGGTGTCTGCGCGAAGTGTTACGGACGTAACCTTGCTACAAGCCGCATGGTCGAGAAAGGTGAGGTTGTCGGCGTAATCGCAGCACAGTCTATCGGTGAGCCTGGTACCCAGCTTACGCTCCGTACCTTCCACGTCGGTGGTACTGCGTCAAGTACTGCAGCTGACTCATCTATCGAGTCCAAGTACAATGGTAAACTCCAGTTCGAGGAACTCAGAACACTCCAGAGAGTTTCTGATGAAGGTTCAGTTCAGGATGTTGTTGTCAGCCGTATGACTGAACTCAAGATCATTGACGAGAATACCGGAATCACCTTCTCTACATACGATGTGCCTTACGGTTCTATCCTCTACAAGAAGGATGGCGATGCCGTCCAGAAGGGAGACCTCATCTGCGAATGGGATCCGTACAACGCTATCACCATCGTAGAAACTTCAGGTACTGTGCGTTACGAGAGCATGGTTGCCGGCAGCACATACCGTGAGGAGTCTGCTGACGAGTTCTCAAACAACAAGGACAAGGTCATCATCGAGTCACGTGACAAGACGAAGAACCCTTCTATCTATATCGTTGATGAGAACGGCGAGTCACTCAAGCAGTACAACCTCCCTGTAGGTGCCCACATCCCGGTATCTGACGGACAGCAGGTCAAGGTCGGTGACATCATCATGAAGATCCCTCGTGCTATCGGTAAGTCAAACGATATTACCGGAGGTCTTCCTCGAGTTACCGAACTCTTCGAAGCCAGGACTCCATCCAGCCCGGCTACCATTTCCGAGCTCAACGGTGAGGTCCACATGGGCAAGATTACCAGAGGTAACCGTGAGATCTTCGTCCGCAACAAGTCAGGCATCGAGAAGAAGTACCTTGTACCTCTCTCCAAGCAGATTCTTGTTCAGGAGAACGACTACGTGAGAGCCGGTTCAAGACTTTCTGACGGTGGTATCTCTCCTACAGATATCCTCAATGTGCTCGGTCCTGTAAAGGCTCAGGAGTATATTGTGAATGAGGTTCAGGCGGTTTACCGTCTCCAGGGTGTGAAGATCAATGACAAGCATTTCGAAATCATCGTAAGACAGATGATGAGAAAGGTACAGATCATTTCTCCGGGCGATACCGAATTCCTTCAGGAGGAGCTCGTGGACAAGTGGAGATTTATGGATGCCAATGATGCAATCTATGGAAAGCGCTACATCATCGATGCCGGCGATTCCCAGAGATTCAAGAAGGGCGACATCATCTTCGAACGAGAGTTCCACAATGAGAATGAGTCACTTGCAAGACAGAATCTGAAACTCATGGTTGTCCGTGATGCAAGACCTGCAACTGCAAGCCAGGTTCTTCAGGGTATCACAAGAGCTGCCCTTAAGACTGACAGCTTCATTTCAGCTGCATCATTCCAGGAGACTACCAAGGTCCTCAGCGAGGCTGCCATCCGCGCCCGTGTCGATGACCTCGAAGGTCTTAAGGAGAATGTCATCTGCGGTCACCTTATCCCAGCCGGTACAGGCCAGAAGGATTTCCAGGATATCGTAGTCAGCAGCAAGGAAGACTACCTCAAAGAGATGAACGACCTTTAATAAGGTGTAACATAACAATTAAGCCCGACTGTTCAAGCAGCCGGGCTTTTTTATGATCTTTTGTCAGGAATTATCTTTCGATAGTGGCCTCACGGTCTGGTCCGAGAGAAATGATCTTGATAGGAACTTTCAGGTAGTTCTCCATGAAGCGGATATACTCCTTGAAAGTCTCAGGAAGGTCCTCTTCCTTGCGGCAGCCTGTCAGATCCTGATTCCATCCCTTGAACTCAGTATATACAGGTGTAATCTCGCACTCGGTATCGAATGGGAACTGATTAGTCTCCTTACCGTCAATGATATAAGATGTGCAGACCTTGATGGTCTCGAAAGAATCGAGGCAGTCGGACTTCATCATGATGAGGTCAGTCACGCCGTCGATCATCACAGTATATTTGAGGGCTACAAGGTCAAGCCAGCCGCATCTGCGTGGACGACCTGTCACGGCTCCGAACTCATGACCGATCTTGCGGATCTTCTCACCTGTCTCATCGAAAAGCTCGGTAGGGAACGGACCGCTGCCGACACGGGTACAATAGGCCTTGAAAATGCCATATACATGTCCGACTCTTGAAGGAGCTACGCCCAGACCTGTGCAGACACCGCCGATGGTTGTAGAAGAAGAAGTGACGTATGGATAAGAGCCATAGTCAATGTCAAGCAAAGAACCCTGGGCGCCCTCAGCCAGCATTGACTTTTCGTCAAGCCAGTTGTTGACAAAGTACTCGCAGTCGATGAGTTTGAATCCTCTGAGGAATTCGATAGCGCTCATCCACTCTGCCTCATCCTTGTCAGGGTCACACTCAAAATTGAGGTCCTTGAGAAGCTGGAGATGTCTGTTCTTGAGTTTTTCGAATCTCTCATGGAAATCAGGTGCGAGGATATCTCCCACGCGGAGACCATGACGGGAAATCTTGTCAGTGTATGTAGGTCCGATACCTTTCAGCGTAGAACCGATTTTGCCCTTGCCTGCGGCAGCCTCATAAGCAGCGTCAAGAAGCCTGTGAGTAGGCAGGATAAGATGAGCTTTCTTGGAAATGCAGAGTTTCTCTTTCGGTTCGATGTGCATCTTGCTGATGTTTCCGCACTCTTCTCTGAAAGTGATAGGATCGAGAACCACTCCGCTACCGATGATGTTGGTGGAGCCGTCTCTGAAAATTCCTGACGGAATGCTTCTTACCACGAAATTGTGTCCGTCGAAATGGAGTGAATGACCTGCATTCGGACCACCCTGGAATCTGGCGACTGCAGGATATCTTCCGGCAAGTACGTCCACGATTTTACCTTTGCCTTCGTCTCCCCACTGAAGGCCAAGAACTACGTCAAGTTTCATATTGTAAAAATGTTTGTTTCCTGTTGAAATTTAAAGATGCCTGTCCGCAGAGGAACAGATCAATGCCGGACTAGAACGGCAAGTCATCTCCCGGGCCATCGTTTCCCGGAAGATCGGGAGTCTGAGGCTGGGTCGGCATGGCAGTCTGCGGCTGCGCGGTGTAAACTGGCTGCGCCTGGCTCTGGAATCCTGCAGGAGCCTGATATGCAGGCTGCTGATATCCCTGTGGCTGTGCAGGCTGAGCAGCCTGCTGGTTGGCCGGATTGTCAGACTTGCGTCCAAGCAACTGGATGGCATTGGCAATGATCTCAGTCCTGTACTGTTTTGCCCCTGCCTGGTCAGTCCATGACCTGGTCCTTATCTGACCCTCCACATAAATCTGTGACCCCTTTCTGATGTACTTCTCCGCAAGGTCGGCCAAGCCTCTCCATGCTACGATATTGTGCCATTCAGTGTTTTCACGGACCTCGTTGTTGCGGTCTCTGAACCGTTCAGTTGTGGCGAGCGTGAACTGTGCTACTTTAGGATTTGTGCCCGGCTGTGCGGACGGATTGTTCTCAAGGTAACGGACTTCCGGATCTTTTCCCACGTTACCGATCAGCATTACTTTATTCAATGACATTGTAAATATTTTTTTAACAATGCAAGTTAGTAATTTTTATTGATATTATTCAGAATCTGTTTTGAAATGTTAGGCCTGCCGACTCGCGAGATTTAGACAATCTGCGAATCTGCAATCACCTGCTCCATCGCATTGAGGTCGGGAATTCTGCCCGTAAGACTCAGGTATCCCGTAAGTGCCTGATAAAGAAGCCACTTTGTTCCGGGAACATATTGCGCCCCACCGGCATTGATCTTATCGGTTACGGGTCCGCAGAATGATGGATTCCTGTAGTTCGCCTCAAGGATGACTTTTCCCGGGCGCGGCCACTGGTATCTGTCCTCGCCCTCGAAATCTTCAGCCGTAAGCATCCCGATTTCATCAAGTTTCACAGGCAGGGTATAGATTACAAGATCGCACTCCCTGACTGCTGCCCTGAAGTCAGATAACTGGTCGCAGATGAAATTGTATTCAGGCATCTCGTCCGCGATTTTCTGGGCCTTCTCCGGAGTCCTGTTCATAAGTGCAGTATCGAAGCCGAGCTCGGCCGCAGCCACAGCCGCAGCCCGGCCTGCCCCGCCGCAACCGACGACCAAAGCCTGCGGCTTGCGTGAGAAGAGCATTGTCAATGCCTGTCTGAGGTACAGATGGACCTTCTTGTGCATGTCTTCTCCGTATTTTGCTGCGAACTGTCTTACCAGTCCCGGCATATATGCCTCTGCAATGCTCAGGATGATGCCTGTGAAGTCGGAATTGTCAGCAAGAATACCATCCCCAGTCTTCACGAGAATGTTTGCCGCTCCGATTTTGCTGCAATATGAGGTATAGATGTCTGCACGTCTGAAAGCATCCTCCTTGAAAGGTGCAGTAACATTGATGCCTTTATATCTCTCCTCGAAGGTCTTGAATGAGTTTCCGAAGGATGCGCCCTCTATCAGGTCATAGTTGTACTTTCCGCCGAATCCGGCATTGAAAAGGGCAGGGGAGAGTGATTTGTCGATAGGATCGCCTATCAGTCCGTAATTATTCATTGACTTGTACTTTTGGCGTGGATGTGCGGTTACTTCTTGCAGCTGTGTCTCTGTCTTACGGCTTCGAACATGAGAATTGCCGAAGAGACCGACACGTTCAGAGAGTCCATCTGTCCCAGCATCGGGATCTTCACATGAGCATCAGCGTGCATTCTCCAGAATGTTGACAATCCGTCGTGTTCTGTGCCCATGACCAGTGCGGTTCCGCATGTCATGTCGGTATCATAGTACCATGAAGAGTCCTGGAGCTGTGCCGTGTAAATCTTTATATTCTTGTCATTCAGCCATTTCAGAGTCTCTCCTGAAGTTGCTGCCACGATTTGTCTCGTGAATACGGCTCCAAGACTGGCACGGATGAGATTGGGATTGAACAAATCCGTGAGCGGGTCGCAGATTATCACGGCATCTGCATCAGCAGCGTCGGCTGTTCTCAGTACAGCGCCAAGATTGCCCGGTTTTTCCACTGATTCGAGCACAACTACAAGAGGATTTTCGCGAAGTTTCACATCTTCCAGAGACTTTTCCTTCATCTCTATTTCTGCGATAATACCCTCAGTACCACTGCGATACGCTATTTTCTCATAGACATTCTGCGGAACTTCGTAACATGAGCATTGACCGTCGCACAATTCAGCGATTTCATTGAAATCCTTGTCCGAGATGATATCCTTGCATATGAAAAGAGCCTTGGCTCTGTAGCCGGCCTCGATGCAATGTTTGATTTCCAGTCTGCCTTCCACTATAAAAAGAGCGTTCTCGCGCCTGGTACGGGATTTCTCCCCAAGCGCGAGAAGCATCTTGATTTTAGGATTTTGAGCAGATGTTATTGACTCTGTTCTCATTATTGTTCGTCTTTTTCCTCAGTCGGCTTTGACATCTTTTCCGGACGCATCTGCGGGAAGAAGAGCACATCCTGGATGGTGTTGTTGCCGGTCATGAGCATTGTAAGTCTGTCAATGCCCATTCCGAGTCCTGATGTAGGAGGCATACCGTACTCGAGTGCGCGGAGGAAGTCGTAGTCGATGAACATCGCCTCGTCGTCTCCGTTGCTCTTGAGCCTGGCCTGCTCCTCGAAACGCTCTCTCTGGTCGATAGGGTCGTTGAGCTCTGAATATGCGTTTGCCAATTCATGACCGCATACGAACAACTCGAAACGTTCTGTAAGAGTAGGGTCGTTTCTGTGTCTCTTTGTAAGTGGGGACATCTCTACAGGATAGTCGGTTACGAATGTAGGCTGTATAAAGTGCTTCTCGCAGTATTCTCCGAAGATGGCGTCGATAAGCTTGCCCACACCCATTGAAGGTTCGATTTCTACATGAAGTTTCTTGCAGGTCTCGCGGAGCTGGTCCACATCCATGCCCTTCACGTCAATGCCGGTGTATTCCTTGATGGCATCGAGGATGCCGATTTTCTTGTAAGGAGCCTTGAAGTCGATTTCCACACCCTCGTTCATCACGGTGGTCTTTCCGTAGAGGTTCATGGCAATCTTCTCAAGCAGATTCTCGATGAATTCCATCATCCAGATATAGTCCTTGTAAGCCACATAGATTTCCATGCAGGTGAACTCAGGGTTGTGGGTCTTGTCCATTCCTTCATTACGGAAATCCTTTGCGAATTCATATACTCCGTCATATCCGCCCACGATAAGTCTCTTGAGGTAGAGCTCATTCGCAATACGCAGATACAGAGGAATATCCAATGCATTATGATGTGTGATGAAAGGTCTTGCGGTAGCGCCTCCCGGAATTGACTGGAGAATAGGTGTTTCGACCTCGAGGCAGCCTGCGTTGTTGAAATACTCACGCATTGTGGCGATGATCTTCGCTCTCTTGATGAAGGTGTCCTTCACCTGAGGGTTTACGATGAGATCGACATAGCGCTGTCTGTATCTGAGCTCAGGATCAGTGAATGCGTCGTGAACTTTTCCGTCAGCTTCCTTCACGATAGGAAGGACCTTGAGGGACTTGCTGAGGAGTGTGAGCTCTTTTGCGTGGACTGTAAGCTGGCCTGTCTGGGTATGGAATGCAAAGCCCTTGATGCCCACCACGTCACCGATATCCAGAAGTTTTTTGAATACGGTGTTGTACATGGTCTTGTCTTCGCCAGGACAGATTTCGTCTCGTTTCACATAGACTTGGATACGTCCTGTGGAATCCTGGAGCTCCATGAAAGAAGCCGCTCCCATGATTCTTCTGGACATGATTCTTCCTGCGATGCATACGTCCTGGAAATTTCCCTTCTCAGGATCGTATTCTGTCTCTATTTGTTTAGATGTTGCGTTTACCGGATATAAAGGTGCCGGATATGGTTCGATTCCAAGTTCTCTGAGCTTGTCGAGGGACTGTCTTCTGATGAGTTCCTGCTCGCTCAATTCCAAATTTGCCATATTATTGTATCTCTTATAGTTTCTCTTAAGCTATCTACAAAAGTAACATATTTAATTCGAAATTTGAAATAAATAAGGTATCTTTGTATATTATGGACAAAGAAAGAGAATGGAGATTAAGAGAACCGGCGGATCCGGACAATGTTGCACAGCTCGCGGCAGAGCTGGGCGTTGACCCTGTCCTGGCCACTCTTCTCATAAACAGAGGTGTGAAAACATTCGAAGAGGCGAGGTCCTTTTTCAGACCTTCGCTGTCTGCGCTCCACGACCCTTTCCTGATGAAAGACATGGACAAGGCGGTGGCCCGTCTGGAAAAGGCCATCTCAAGTTCTGAGAAAATCCTTGTCTATGGAGACTATGATGTCGATGGCACGACTGCCGTGGCATTGGTCTATTCCTTTATCCATAAACTTAATCCGCTTGCCGATTTCTACATCCCTGACCGTTACGACGAAGGATACGGCGTGTCCAGGAAGGGCATCGACTGGGCTGCTGAGAACGGTTTCAGCCTCATAATCACACTGGACTGCGGAATCAAAGCCATTGACAAAGTCGAATATGCCGCGGGCAAAGGCATTGACATAATCATTTGTGACCATCATCTTCCGGAAGACGAAATTCCGGCGGCTGCGGCTGTGCTTGATCCGAAGAGGGAGGATTGCAACTATCCTTTCGACGACTTGTCGGGTTGCGGTGTCGGTTTCAAGCTTGTGCAGGCCTACTCCCAGACTCATGGCATTGACTTCGAAAATCTGTTGCCGCTTCTGGACCTTCTGGTCGTCAGCATCGCGTCGGACCTCGTGACCGTGGTGGGGGAGAACAGGGTGCTTGCGCATTTCGGTCTCAAGAGGCTGAACGAGCAGCCTCGCGTAGGTCTGCAGGCCATGATTGACCTCGCGAACCTCGAGCCGGGCCACATCACCATCGACGACATCGTCTTCAAAATAGGCCCTAGGATCAATGCTGCCGGGCGTATGGAGTCAGGCCGTCTCGCGGTGGAACTTCTGACCGCGGAGGACGCCCATACCGCGATGAGCATCGGCGGCAAGATCAATGACAATAATAATGAGCGCAAGAGCATTGACCGTGAAATTACCCGTGAGGCTCTGGAAATGGTGCAGAACGGTACATGCTGCTCTTCGCAGAATGCCGTAATCGTCTATGGCAAAGACTGGAACAAGGGTGTCGTAGGAATCGTTGCGTCCCGACTTGTGGAGGCTTTCTATAAACCGACTTTCGTGCTTACCAGGTCAAACGGTTTCGTTACCGGTTCTGCCCGCAGTGTGCGCGGATTTGACCTGTATGATGCCATCAGCAGTTGTGCGGACCTTCTGGAGAACTTCGGCGGCCATATTTATGCTGCGGGATTGACGATGAAAGAAGAGAATCTTCCGGAATTCACAGCCCGCATTGACAAGTACGTCAGCTCACACATCACGACTGAGATGGCTACGCCAGTGGTTGAGGTAGATTCCGAAATCAATTTTGCCCAGATTACGCCGAAATTTTTCCGGATTCTGAAGCAGTTCCAGCCGTTCGGACCTGGAAACAGTTCTCCTGTTTTCCTTACCAAGAATGTCTATGACGACGGAAACGGCAGAAAGGTGGGCCCCGGAGGACAGCATCTGAAACTTGAACTCATACAGGAATCTCAGCCATACCATCAGGTTTCTGCCATTGCTTTCAATATGGCGGCATACTTCGAGCATATCAGAAACGGCAATCCCGTGGATGTCTGCTACAGCATTGTCGAGAATTATTATCGCGGGAATTCCACGCTCCAGCTCCGCATAAAGGATATGCGTGAGAGGGAGGACATCATCTAGCCGCTCCGGTCTCCGCTATTATTTCTGAAGCAACGTCCGGATATTCCTTATTGTCAATGTCAATGATTATTTGCGCTGTCCTTTCATAGAGTGCGGCGCGGACTGCCATCAGTTCCTCTATCCTCCTCCGCAGCGTCTCCTTGTCAGGCCTGTCACCGAGTATCGGTCTGTCGCCGGGCCAGCACCACAGATTATATACTAGGGTTTCCATTCCTGCTTTCAGATATACGCAAGTGGTTCTGTTTCTGAGGATTCCGGCTGCTTCCGGAGTCGTGACAAGACCGCCGCCAGGCGACAGGACAAGATTTCCGTCCCCATTTTCATCCAGGACTTTTGTCAATGCCAGTGTCTCGATTTCCCTGAAGCGCTTCTCTCCCTCATCCGTAAAAATTCTTCTGACGCTGCGCTGCTGCGAAGCCTCGATCCAACTGTCCAGGTCAATGACATTGTATCCGAGCTGTTTGCCCAGTTCCTTTCCGATGCAGCTTTTGCCGCATCCCATGAACCCTATCAATGAAATGACCATCGGGACAGTGTCTAGATGTCGAACAGGTTCGGTTCGTCATCATTGTCAGAATCCGGATCAGCCTCGCCTATGTCACCCTTTACTTCTTCGCCCTTTTCTGCCGGCCTGTAAAGGTCTTCAGGATTGAAGGCCGCGTCATCCGGAATGTCGTCCGGGCCGAGAGAAATTTCCTCTCCGGGATTGACAGAGAGCTCGTCTTCCTCATCGTCCTCAGGCTTGTGTATAGGTTCTATGAATTCCACTTTCAGGACATCCAGCCTGTGGCATCTGCTGCCCTTTGCCGCAATGCCTTTCTTTCCGATAAACTCCTCAGCGTCAAACTTTTCAGGAGTTCTGTGTTCCTGACGTCCCGTGAAAGTGACCATGAACTGCGGATGTTTGTCTGCGCTGAAGTCAGCCAGATATGTGCCCTTCCCATGAGGAATGAACTCCACAGGAACATTGTCACTGACAGGGAATGAGAATCTCTTGATGTAGAAATGTCCCTCTCCGTCGTAGTACAATGCAGCATAGACCTTGTTCTCGTCGTATTTTTCGATTCTGAGCAGTTCTCCCTGATAGCGGCTGCTGAGGTCATACGACGTGGTATAGTAGGTTCCGTCCTTGAATACGGCCAGAACTCTGTCGTCTCCGCTGAACTGTCCGAGATACTCGCCACGTCCTTCGTCATTGATTCTCTGCACGTCAGAATCGAACCAGATGTCTTTTCCTCCAATGGTGGATATGCCTTTGGCTTTCAATGAAATACGGGCGATGACATTTTTTGTCACCACGTTGCCTCTGGAGAGTTTGCCCTTGATGGCAAGTTCCGAGAAGTCGTATTCCATATTCAGTTTCTTGAGCTTCGGTTTCGGGCGGAAATAGATTTTCACCGTCTCTGCCTCACCATTGTGATTTACAGAGAACCATTCGATTTTCGAGCCGGGAGTGCCCTGGGTGATATCGTATTCCTTGTCCCTGGTGATGCTGGTGATGGCGAACCTCTTGGCGTAATATACGCTGGATGCTCCGGCCTTGCCGTCGCGGTAGATGACGTTGTAGATGGTCCTGTTGTCACCTCTGTTGAAGATTCCGACATAGAGAAGATTCTTTTCGAAGAAGTCTTTCTCCGCAACCTTCTTTATCCAGTATTTGCCGTCCTTGCTGATGACGATGACCTCTGAGAGGTCTGAGCAGTCGCATACGAACTCTCCCTCGTCCTTCTTCAGGCCGATACCCACGAAGCCTTCTTCAAGGTTGGCATAGAGTTTCGCATTGTTGCTGACAACCTTGGTCGCGGTGATGGTCTCGAAGCCGGTAATCTCCGTCTGCCTCGGGAAATCCTTTCCGTACTTGGCCTTGATGTTCTTGAAGAAGTCGATGGTATATCGCGTTATGTTTTCGATATTATCCTTGACTTTGGCAAGCTCTGCCTCTACTGCAAGTATCTTTTCGTCAATGACTTTGGTGTCGAATTTGGATATTTTGCGGACAGGTTTCTCTACAAGTTTCAGGATGTCGTCCATGGTAATCTCCCTGAGGAGCATGTGCTGGTACTCCTTCATCTTGCCGAAGATGGCTTCTGTCTGCGCCTCCCATGATTTCTGGTCCTCTTCGAGAATCTTATAGACTCTGTTTTCGAAGAAAATCTTCTCGAGGGAGGTATAGTGCCATGTGTCCTCAAGCTCGTTCTTCCTGATTTCCAGCTGCTTCTTCAGCAGGTCGCGGGTATGCTCGGTATCATAGATGAGGATATCATCTACGCTGAGGAACTGTGGCTTGTTGTCTTTGATGACGCAGGCATTCGGTGCGATAGTGGTTTCACAGTCGGTGAATGCGTAGAGTGCGTCAATGGTCTTGTCCGGAGAAACATCATTTGGAAGATGGATGACGAGGTCAGCCGTAGCTGTCGTCATATCTTCGATCTTCTTAATCTTGATTTTTCCCTTGTCTTTTGCCTTGAGGATGGAATCTACCAATATGTGTGTTGTCTTCCCATAAGGTATCTCCTTGATAGCCAGGGTATTCTTGTCGATTTTCTCGATTTTTGCCCTGACTTTCACGCTTCCGCCTCTCTGGCCCTTCATATATTTACTGCAATCCGCATATCCTCCGGTAGGGAAGTCCGGAAGAATTTCGAACTCTTTTCCTTCGAGATATGCGATGGATGCATCTATAAGTTCATTGAAGTTATGAGGAAGAATTTTGGACGCCATTCCCACGGCGATTCCTTCTGTGCCCTGGGCGAGCAGAAGAGGAAATCTGACCGGCAGTTCCACAGGTTCCTGATTCCTGCCATCGTAGGAAGTCATCCACTCCGTAATCTTCGGATCGAAAATGACATCTTTGGCAAACTTGCTGAGTCTTGCCTCGATGTATCGTCCTGCCGCGTTAGGGTCTCCTGTGAGAATGTTACCCCAGTTTCCCTGGCAGTCGATTGCATAACCTTTCTGACCGAGCTGGACAAGCGCTCCGAGAATGGAAGCGTCACCATGCGGATGATAGTGCATGGCCTCGCCGACAATTCCCGCGACCTTGCTGTATGAGCCGTTGTCATGTTCATACATTGCATGCAGGACACGTCTCTGGACCGGTTTCAGTCCATCGACGATATTCGGAACGGCACGCTGGAGTATGACGTATGAAGAATAGTCCAGGAACCAGTCCTTGAACATTCCGGACAACTTGTACTTCTTGCTGTCTTCACCAAGCAGTTTCTCGTATTTTTCAGACGGTGCGGCTGAAGAGTCGTCAATCGGCTCCTCATTAAGTTCCTCATCGTTCTCCAACTCATCCGGAGTCAGCTCGTCGTCATCTTCCCAGTTCTTGCTCATTTTCAGTTGAATATATGGTTATCAATTTTCTTCCCACCGGATATCCGGCACTAGTCTTCGTAGCCGAATTTCCTGAGTTCCCTCTTGTTTTCGCGCCAGCCTTCATCCACCTTCACGAACATTGACAAAAACACCTTCTTCTGGAAGAAATCTTCCATCTCGATGCGAGCTTTCGTTCCTGTCCTTTTCAATGCTGCTCCGCCCTTGCCGATGAGGATTCCCTTTTGCGAATCTCTCATGACATAGATTACGGCGCTGATGTCGTACCTGTCTTCACCTTCTTTGAAGGATTCGATTTCCACCTGGCAGCTGTAAGGTATCTCTTCAGAGTAGTTCTCGAGAATCTGCTCGCGGATAATCTCCGAGGCGAAGAATCTGAGGTTCTTGTCTGTGAACGCGTCCTTGTCGAACCATGCCGGTGACACCGGAAGTCTCGAAATGACCGCATTGAGAACGCTGTCGAGGTTGAATTTCTCCTTCGCCGAAACCGGTATGATCAATGCCTTGGGCAGTCTTTCCTGCCACTCTGACATTGTCTTTACCACTTTCTGCTGGTCGCTGATGTCGATTTTGTTGATGACAATGATGACCGGACATTCGAGTCTCTGGAGTTTCTCGATGTACTCGACATTCTTGTCAGCCTTTTCGACGATATCTGTGACATAAAGGATGATGTCCGCGTCACCTATGGCAGCATCGACAAAATCCATCATGTTTTCCTGTAGCCTGTAGTTCGGCTTCAATATTCCCGGCGTGTCGGAATAGACTATCTGATAGTTCTCTCCGTTTACAATTCCCATGATACGGTGTCTGGTCGTCTGGGCCTTCGCCGTAACAATCGAAAGTTTTTCGCCGACAAGAGCGTTCATAAGAGTGGATTTGCCCACATTCGGATTACCGATGATATTGACAAATCCAGCTCTGTGCTCTTTTGGTACCTGAATAGAACTTGTTGACATATCTTAAGATTAAGCGTATGCTCCCATCTTGAGGACATTGGACTCGCCTTCTGTGAGATATCTCCACTCGCCTTTCTTCAGGCCCTTCTTTGTAAGTCCTGCGAAATAAACTCTGTCAAGAGCCTTCACGTCATATCCGAGTGACTCGAAAATTCTTCTGACGATGCGGTTCTTTCCTGAGTGGATCTCGATACCGAGTTTTCTGTGGTCCTCTGCGTCGATGTACTCGAGTTCATCAGCCTTGATGTCTCCGTCATTGAGGGTGATTCCGTTCAGAACCTTGTCGAAATCCTCCTGGGAGATAGGCTTGTCAAGGATAACCTGATAAATCTTCTTCTTGTCGTATGAAGGATGTGTAAGTTTCTCTGCAATCTCACCGTCGTTTGTGAACATGAGCACACCGGTGGTGTTCTTGTCGAGACGTCCTACAGGGAATACCCTTGCGCTGCAGTTCTTGAGAAGGTCCATGACGGTCTTGTCTGCATGAGGGTCGCTTGCTGTAGTTACGAATCCCTTAGGCTTGTTCATTACGATATAGACTTTCTCCTCGCCGCGGATTCTCTCTCCGTTGAATCTGATGTCATCGTTGAGGACATTGACCTTGGAACCGAGCTCGGTGACAACCTCTCCGTTGACGGTCACGACACCTGCCTGGATGTACTGGTCGGCCTCGCGGCGTGAGCAGATACCTGAGTTTGCAATGAACTTGTTGAGGCGGATAACTTCCTTGATAGGTGTCTCCACGTAGTCATTGTCGGAAATCTGTATCTGGTCGAGCTGAGGTTTTCTGCTCAGCATCATATTCATATTCTGCTCGTCAGTATCGTTGAATTTGTATGGATTAGGTTTGGCCTGGGCTCTCTTGGCATCCATTCCACGTCCGTTTCCGCGTGGAGCTGCGCCTCTTCCTGCAGATCTGCTGCTCTTGAATCCGCCTCTTCCTGCTCCGTTGTCACGTCCGCCGAACGGTTTTCTTGACGGTCCGAAGCTTCTTCCTTCTGAGCTTCTGCCTTCACCTGAGAAAGCTCTTCTGCCTGATGGGCCGAAACTTCTGCCCTCTGATGAGCCGTAAGATGCTCTTCTGCCTGACGGTCCGAAGCTTCTTCCTTCTGAAGATGAACTGTAGGATCTTCTCTCTGAATCTCCGTAGCTTCTGCCTTCAGATGATCTGCCGTAGTTGCTTCTTCTGTCCTGGCTGCCATAACTGCTTCTCCTGTCGGAGTTGCCGTAGCTGCTCCTTCTGTCGGAGTTGCCGTAGCTGCGTCCTTCTGATGAATGTCCATAGCTTCTTCCCTCTGAAGAACCATAACTTCTGCCTTCAGATGAGCCGTAGCTTCTGCCCGATGAACGGCCATAGCTGTTGCCTGAGCGTCCGTAAGATGATCTGCCCTCTGAATTGTAAGGACGTCTTTCATAACTCCTACCTTCTGAACTTCCTGAACGTCTGCTGTCAGAGTTGCCGTAGGATCTTCTTTCTGCCGGTCCTTCTGATGATGAATAGACCTTACCGGAAATGCGAGGCCGTCTCGGTCTCAGCTTTCTTCCTTCTGCGGTAAAACCGCCTTTGTTGTTTTCTTCCATTTGGATATTGCCCTTGCCGGGCGGATTAATTGTTTATGGCTCACGCCATTATGATAATATATGTACGGCTTTCGCCGATTTTTCTGTTTAAGGTCAATGTTAACGTTCCAACTTGAAATGGTAGGTTATTGTACCTTGCTGCTGAATTGGAGCGTCTGCATCTACATTGAAATGAGTATTCAAGGCGGCAGCTCGTGCTGCTCTCCACAACTCTTTATTGTTTACTGTCGTTCCGGGTGCACCTGGCTGAGCTTTCTTGACATTACCGTAGTTGTCCACCCAGACGTTTACGACTACAGTGCCTTCATCCTGAACGTTATATTCTGGTCTGGCAATCTTGCCGTTTACGCTTCTGCCCTTCACATGGGCGTTAGGAGTGGAGACGGTCTTTCCAGTCATAGTGTTGCCCTGTGCATGTCCGGCCTTCAGTCTTTCTGTAACCTTGTCTGCTGTCTGTGGAGCAAGCGTGTCCTTGTCGGAGTTGTTATTTGCCGCATGGAAAAGCGCCCTCTTCTCGATAGGCTTCTCTCTCGGCGGCTCATACTTTTCCACATCTCCGAAATCATCGACCGTCGATTCCTGTGCCAGATTCGCCTTGTGCCCCTTGTTCTGAGCTTCAGATTTCTGGACCAGTTCGATCGGCTTTGTCCTGTCAGGTTCTTCCACCTGCGGTGCAGAACCTCTCTTCTGCTGTCTGACGACCTGTTTTTCCTGTTCCTCGCTGAAATCTATTACGAAACTCTGCTCAGGGGGTGGGGGAGAAAGATATGTCAGACCACTGTTGACTCCGAATAATACCAGCAGTGCATGGAAACTGACAGTCGTCACCACTGCAACAACTGTTCCTCCCTTTTCTGTTTTACGCTGTATTTCCTGATATTCCTTCATTGTCCCTTATCTTATTGTATGCCAATGTGTAAGCCTTATTCGGGCTGTGTTGCCAGAATAACTTTATAATGGTTTCTCTTGGCAATGTTCATTACGGATACCACTTCCTTTACAGGAACGCTTTCGTCAGCATAGATGGAGAATGTAGGATCCTCCTCGTTCTGGAGAAGGTCCACAAGATCATCTTCCACTTCAGTGAAAGGAACAGGCTGTTCATCTCCGTTGATGTGGTATGTATAAGAACCATCCTGCCAGTCCTTTATGGAAACGCTGACAGTAGCTTTCGCTGACACCTGGCCAGTGCTCTTCGGAAGCATGAGCTTCAGGGCATTGGGATTCACCAGTGTCGATGTTATAAGGAAGAAGATGAGGAGCAGGAACACGAGGTCTGTCATTGACGACATCGCGGTATCAGCCAACACCTTCGTTTGTCTTTTGTATGCCATTCCTATGGAATTTGTCGATAATCCTTAATTTTCTGCTGCCTGTTTCTCGTCAGCTGCAGGCTCCTGAAGGAGGTCCATGAAATCGATGGTAGCGTTCTCCATCTTGAATACGATATCTGAAATGTTGGAAGTCAGATAGTTGTATCCGAAGTATGCGAGGATACCCACGATAAGACCGCCGACTGTGGTAATCATGGCAGTGTAGATACCGCTTGAAAGGAGAGTAATGTCAATGTTGTTGCCGGCCTGGGACATGTTGAAGAATGCCTGGACCATACCGAGTACGGTGCCGAGGAATCCGATCATCGGCGCGCCTCCGGCGATTGTCGCGAGGATAGGCAGGCCTTTCTCGAGTCTTGCTACCTCAGTGTTTCCGCAATTCTCGATAGCAGTCTGAATGTCAGAAAGCGGACGTCCGATGCGGGAGATGCCCTTCTCCACAAGTCTTGCGATAGGAGAATCGAATCTTTCGCACAATGTCTGTGCCGACTTGAGTTTGCCTTCGTGGATGTAGTCACGGATGTCACGCATGAAATTGTTGTCGATTTGTCCTGCCTGATGAATCATCCACCATTTCTTTCCGAAGAGGTAGATGGCGACGATGGACAATGCGAGGAGCACAATCATGAGCCAGCCACCTTTCATGGCCATGTCGAGAAGATGCATTTCCTCCTGATGAGGTACGGCAGGTGATGTCAATGCCTGCTCTGCAGCTGCTGCCATTCCGGCAGTATCAAGTCCTGCTGACTGTAAGAGAGAGAACAACATAATTTTATCTAACTTTTTAATATCCAAATAATTGCATAGCTACTTCCAGAGGCTTTCATTTATGGCCTCTGCACAATTCGCCAATGAACTGCAAAAATACGAATTTTTCCCGATTTAAGGAAATAAGAATTATAAAAGTGGGGGATTGATTCAGGCTGGCATTGACAATGTCCGGGTTGGACTTATGCCTGATGTGGAAATATCCTTACAAGTCAATCCACTTTATGGCATTGTCCCGCTTCCACCAGGTCAGCTGTTTTTTTGCGTAGTGTCGTGTGTTTCTCTGTATCAGCCTGATAGCCTCGTCCAGAGAATAATTTCCGTCCAGATACCCGAAGATTTCCCTGTAGCCGACAGTCTGCAGGGCAGGCAGGTCCCGGTACTTTTCCAGACCCCTCACTTCCTCTACAAGTCCTTCGTCGATCATCTGCAGGACGCGACGGTCTATCCTGTCATAGATGACGTCCCTTGGCCTTGTCAGACAGATTTTTTCTATCTCGAAGTCCCGTTTCCGCGGTTCTGCAAGTTTGAACTCGGTGAACGACCTTCCTGAAACAATGATTGTCTCCAGTGCCCTCACAATGCGCTGTCCATTCTTTATGTCGATGGCTTTCCATGCAGTAGGGTCCAGTCTCTTCAGCTCGTCCGCAAGTGCTTCCACCCCTTCTTCACGTACTCGTCTCGTCAGTTCCTCGCGCAGTTCCGGCGGCGGAACGGGCAGATTGTCAAGACCGTTGCAGACCGCGTCAATGTAAAATCCCGAGCCTCCGGCCATGACCAATGTCTCATGACCTTCGCTGAAAAGTTTTTCTATCAATGCCAGAGCATCGATTTCGAACTGTCCGGATGAATAGGCATCCAGGACGGATATACTATGTATAAAATAATGCTTCACAGCGGAAAGCTGCGAAGCATCCGGGACTGCTGTCCCTATAGTCAGTTCCTTATAAATCTGTCTGGAATCGCATGAAATGACCGGTGAACCGCAACGAAGTGCAGTCTCAATGCTATAGTCTGTCTTGCCTACAGCTGTAGGCCCTGCTATTACCAGTAATTTCCTGCGCATGACGGATAAACTACAGGCTCAGTTCCTCTGAACCGTCATAGATGATATCGCTGTCTTCATCGTATGAAGATTTGAGATCATCATCATCGTCGTCATCGTCATCGTCGATGTCCTCTGTAACCTCAGGAACGTCCTCAGAGTCATCGTCTCCAGGTTCATCGCTCTTGCCCCATGAAGACTCGCCAGGAAGATGTTTCTGGTCATCCGGAAGGTCCTCATAAGCCACATATCCGTTTTCGAACTCGATAGGATTAGGCCCCTTTGTCTCAGTGAGAAGTGGATATACCTTTCCTGGAACTTCCTCTGCCTCACCATCGAAAGTGACTATTACGCTCTTCCTGTCAGTGACATTATAAAAATAGGTGAACGATAAAATGCCTTTATTCAATGTGTCTGCCAGAGTGACATCATCCACTGCGCCTGCTCCGAGATCAAACATTCCATAGCGAGCCACAAGCGCACCTGCCTTGTCCAGACCCTTGAACTGGATAAGCTGGTCGTGAGAGAAATCCATGTCATCTCTCATTTTCTTGTGGAATTCGTATAGAGTTGTATTTGGCTTCAACTCATATACACGGGCGAAACCCTTTATCCCCGGAAGGGAAACACGATATCTTAGAATCATATTTACGTAAGCTAATTTTTCTGTCTCCAAAGTTACAAAATATTTCCTTATCATTGCATAATAACTCGAATTTAACTAATTTTGAATTCATGGAAAAGAACGGAGGCGACACCCCTGTCAGGGATTCATATAAGAGCATTGCAGCTATGTCAGAGGGCCTTTTCAAGGATAATGGCAGCAGATTCATAGCTCTGGCCTACCCCGTCGAGACAGAAGACGAGGTCAGGCAGATTGTCAGTTCTTTGAAAAAGACATATCACGATGCCAGGCATCATTGTTATGCGTACCGTTTGGGTTATAAGGGTGATGTGTTCAGGGCTAATGATGACGGAGAACCTTCTTCTTCGGCCGGTCGTCCGATTCTCGGGCAGATAGATTCCAATTGTTTGAGTGACATATTGATAGTGGTGGTCAGGTATTTCGGCGGTATCAAACTCGGAATACCTGGGCTGATAAGGGCTTACAAGACCTCGTCTGCTGATGCCATTGCCAATGCCGAAATAGTGGATAAAGTGGCGATGAAGCGCTTCCGCCTGTCTTTCGGGTATCTGGAAATGAACAGTGTCATGAAGATGATAAAGGACTTGGATTTGAAGCAGTCAGACCAGGATTTCGGGACTTCATGCTCTCTGACCGTGTCCGTCCGTCTGTCCATTGAGGGAGATTTCCTGGAGCGGGCCGGCAATATTCCGGGCTGTTCGGTCGATGAAGTCGGCCTGTCGTCTGACATTGACGAGTGAAAATAGCGGTGGCCAAACACCTATATTTATATATGAACTTAATAGCGGCGGGGATTTGGCTTACCTGCCGGAACAGTAAAATTGTGCAGTATGCCTAAAAGTCTGATTTCAATCCAGGATTTCACTAAAGACGAGATTCTTCATATCCTGGATGTGGCAAAGGAATTCGAGAAGAACAGAGAGCAGAATTTCCTCGCTGGTAAAGTGATTGCGTGCCTCTTCTTCGAGCCATCTACCAGAACGAGGCTTTCGTTTGAAGCCGCGGTTAACCGTCTCGGTGCCAGGGTAATAGGTTTCCCTGACGCGAAGAATACGAGTGTGACCAAGGGCGAGACACTTGAAGATACCATCAAGATTGTCTCCAACTATGTAGATATGATAGTCATGAGGCATCCGCAGGAAGGAGCCGCAGCAATCGCCGCCGGCGTCTCACCTGTGCCTGTTGTCAATGCCGGAGACGGTTCCAATCAGCATCCGACACAGACTCTCCTTGACATGTATACGATCCGTCAGACCCAGGGGCGTCTCGACAATCTGAAGATCAATATGGTGGGAGACCTGAAATACGGCCGTACCGTGCATTCTCTTTCAGAGGCCATGTCAGATTTCTCTCCTGAATTTGTCTTTACAGCACCGGATGAGCTCAAGATGCCTTCCAAGTATCTCAAGTTCCTCGATGAGAAACACATTCCATATGAGGAGACCGATTCTCTGGAGGCTCACCTCAATGACTGCGACATCCTGTACATGACGCGTGTCCAGCAGGAGAGGTTCCCTAGCAAGGAAGACTATGACAGGGTCAAGAATGTATATGAACTTACCGCGTCAATGCTTTCCGGCGTGAAGCCTAACATGAAGATTCTTCATCCGCTTCCGAGGATTACAGAAATCGCTACTGATGTCGATGATACGCCATATGCATATTATTTCGAGCAGGCCCGTAACGGCATGTACGTCCGCATGGCCGTCATAGCATACCTCCTCGGCTACAGGTAGTAGAAAAAATATTCATCCTTTATTTGGAATTAAGTAGAAATTTGTTACCTTTACAACGATTTAAGAGAAAAACTTAAATCGCTGTAAAGGATTTTAGTTAATAATTGCAATAACTTTATAACAAATTCAGATATGAGCAAAGTTCATGTATTCAATGCCGGCCCATGCATTCTTCCGCAGCAGGCAATAGACAATTCAATCGAGGCCCTCAAGGATTTCAAGGGCACAGGTATTTCAGTGCTTTCAGTATCACACCGTTCCAAAGAGTGGGGCGAAGTGATGGACGAGGTCCGCGCGAACTGGAAAGAGCTGCTTAACATTCCTGATACTCATGAGGTGGTATTCCTCGGCGGTGGCGCCAGCCTTCAGTTCTTGTATGTAGCTATGAACTTCCTTGAGAACAAGGCTGCATACCTTGATACAGGTGTTTGGGCTCACAAGGCACTCCAGCAGGCACAGGGCATCGGAAACGCATATGCTCTCGCATGCTCAGCAGACAAGAACTACTCTTACATTCCTGAGGGATATACCATTCCTACAGATATCGACTACTTCCACATCACTACCAACAATACCATTTACGGTACTGAGATCAAGACAGACATCGATTGTCCTGTTCCACTTATCGCAGATATGTCATCTGACATCATGAGCCGTCCTGTAGATGTCAGCAAGTATGCTATGATTTATGGTGGTGCCCAGAAGAACGTAGGCCCTGCAGGTGTGATATTCGCAATCATCCGCAAGGACGCTCTCGGAAAGGTAAGCAGATATATCCCTACAATGCTTGACTACAGGACTCACATCGACAAGGAGTCAATGTTCAATACCCCTCCTGTATTCTCAATCTTCGTCATGAACGAAACCCTCAAATGGGTGAAGAGCATGGGCGGCGTTGAGGCTATCCACAAGTATGACGTGGAGAAAGCCAACCTTCTTTACAGTGAGATTGACCGCAACTCTCTCTTCGTAGGTACAGCAGCAGAGAAAGACCGTTCACTCATGAACGTATGCTTCGTGATGGCTCCTGGTTATGAGAACCTTCAGGACGAGTTCATGTCATTCTCCAAGAGCAAGGGCATGGTCGGTCTCAAGGGACACAGATCAGTCGGCGGTTTCCGCGCATCCATCTACAATGCATGTACACTTGAGGATGTTACCGCTCTCACAGAGTGCATGAAAGAATTCGAGTCATTGAAAAAATAAAATCCACTTGTCATGAAAGTATTGTTAGCTACTCAGAAACCATTTGCAGCAGCAGCTGTAGCAGGAATCAGAGAAATTCTTGAAGGTGCCGGTCACGAGGTCGTTCTCCTTGAAAAATATGCAGATGCACAGGATCTTATCAATGCTGTTGCAGATGTTGATGCTATGATCGTAAGATCTGACAAGGTTACTCCAGCTGTCCTCGAGGCTGCCGGAAAACTTAAGATCGTTGTTCGTGCAGGTGCCGGTTTTGACAACATTGACCTCGTAGTCTCCAAGGAGCGCGGTGTTGTTGTCGAGAACACTCCAGGCCAGAACTCCAATGCAGTTGCCGAGCTTGCCATCGCCATGATGATTTACATGAGCAGAAACCAGTTCACTCCTGTTTCAGGTACTGAGGTTTCAGGCAAGAAACTTGGTATCCAGGCATTCGGAAACGTAGGCCGTCTCGTAGGCAAGAAAGCTGAGGCTCTCGGTATGACAGTATATGCTACTGACCCGTTCATCCCTGCTGACAAGATTGCAGAGGCCGGAGCAGTTCCTGTAGAGACAGTGAAAGACCTTTATTCACAGTGTGATTTCGTGTCAGTTCACATCCCTGCTACACCTGAGACCATCGGCAGCATCAATTATGAGCTGATTACATCTATGCCTAAGGGAGCCGTCCTCGTAAATACTGCACGTAAGGAAGTTGTGGATGAGGCTGGTCTCGAGAAGGCATTGACCGACAGACCTGACCTCAAGTACATCACTGACGTTGCTCCTGACAACATTGATGTCCTCCGCGAGAAATTCGGTGTGCGCGTGTTCGCGACACCTAAGAAGATGGGTGCGCAGACCTCTGAGGCCAATGTCAATGCAGGTCTTGCTGCTGCCAGACAGATCGTTGCATACTTTGCTGACGGCTGCACCAAGTTCCAGGTTAACAAATAGTTGAACAACACTTAAACTCATAATACCAATGGTAAAAGTGAAACCATTTGCGGCTGTCCGTCCGCCTAAAGATATTGTTACTGAAGTAGCTGCACCTCCTTATGACGTTTTGAATTCAGAAGAGGCTCAGAAGATGGCCGGTGAAAAATCCCTGCTTCATATCACGAAGCCTGAGATTGATTTCGACCCTATACTTCCGGATCATGACCCTAAGGTTTATGATGAGGCTGTCAAGAATTTTGCCGAATGGCAGAAGAAGGGATGGCTGGTGCAGGACAGCAAGCCTTGCTACTATGTCTATGCACAGACGATGGACGGCAGAACCCAGTATGGTCTGGTCCTCTGCGCTCATACTGACGACTATTCAGATGGCAAGATCAAGAAGCACGAGCTTACCCGCAAGGATAAGGAAGATGACCGTATGGTCCATGTGAAGATTCAGAATGCCAATATCGAGCCTGTGTTCTTTGCCTATAAGGACAATGCTGAGCTGAATGATATCGTTGCGGCTTCCGCAAAGGGTGCGCCTGAGTATGAATTCACTGACGAGAACGGTTTCGGACATGCTTTCTGGGTTATCGATGATGACGCTGTCATTTCCAGAATTACAGCCATCTTCACAAATAACATTGACGCGTTCTATGTTGCTGACGGACATCACCGTACCGCAGCTGCAGCCCGTGTCGGTGCAGAGAAACGTGCGAAGAATCCTAATCATACAGGAAACGAAGAATATAATTACTTCATGGCAGTATGCTTCCCTGAGAGCCAGTTGAAAATCATTGACTACAACCGTGTTGTCAAGGATTTGAACGGTCTTGACAAGGAGCAGTTCCTGAAGGCTCTCGAGGCAGATTTCGATGTTGTTCCGTTCGACGGAGAAGGCGAGTATCATCCTTCACATCTCCATAACTTCTCCATGTATCTTGACGGAAAGTGGTATTCACTTGAGGCTAAGCCGGGAAGATATGATGATAAAGATCCTATCGGTGTTCTCGACGTTACTATCCTCTCTAATCTCGTTCTTGACAAGATACTGGGAATCAAGGATCTCCGTACTGACAAACGCATTGACTTCGTCGGCGGTATCAGAGGTCTCGGTGAACTCTCCCGTCGTGTTGACAATGGTGAAATGAAGGTTGCTTTCGCTCTGTATCCTGTTTCCATGAAACAGCTTACCGACATCGCTGACAGCGGAAACATCATGCCTCCTAAGACCACATGGTTTGAGCCTAAACTGAGGTCCGGCCTCGCAATACATAAACTGAGTTAGTAAGCATTAAAAAATAAGTTGGTAAAGATTTGTGATGGATTTTCGAGGATAGATTCCTTTTCGAAG
>ENA-OUOU01000060-OUOU01000060.1-human-gut-metagenome-genome-assembly--contig:-NODE-60-length-80348-cov-14.590637_pt1 | contig 80348 bp, 63 predicted proteins | sample MGYA00237936_ERZ548765 | MGnify/ENA primary metagenome ERZ548765 (study PRJEB26490, sample SAMN05356889) | human gut metagenome | biome: terrestrial biome; feature: human-associated habitat; material...
AAATTTAGACCGAAAAGACTCGCAAAGATTACCAAGTTATTTTTTAAGGATTACTAAATAACGTGAAAAAATAACCCGCCTCAAATTAGGAGAAGATTCCCTTAGATGATGCAGGTTATTTTTTGAATATCACTAAACTTCCGCCACAGAACGTCTAACCTAGAACCTTGGTCATGACGCGTGAAAGCTGGTCTGTGCAGGATGTACCGCGGCCATGACAATCAACACCGGCAAGAATACGGGCAACGTCCGCTGCGGGCATACCCTCGACAAGACGGCCGATAGCCCTGAGATTACCCTCACAGCCACGGACATAGGTCAGGTTGTGAACCTTGCCGTCAATAATGTCAAAGTCAATCTGACGTGAGCAGACCAGGGCACTTGTAGCCGCAGTGATATGACGCACGCCATCATTGACAGTATCACTCAAAATCTTGAAATCGTCTCCTTTATTATCCATATCATCAATTGGTTATAAAATTCCACACAACGGGGAAAACCCCGAATAATCGTTAAGTAAGCATGAAGCATAAGTTGGTAAAGATTTGTGAAGGATTTTCGAGGATAGATTTCTTCTCGAAGAAGGAGTGTACTGGACGTACACGACTGATGAGAGAAGGAATATAGACCGAAAAGACAAGCAAAGATTACCAAGTTATTTTTTAAGGATTACTAAGTAATTATACTCAGTCCCTGCCCGTAGCAAACCGGAACGTCAATCAAGACTGGGTACTACGTCAGCGCTTTTTCCTGAAAAATTCAGACACTACACTGCCGCACTCGTCAGCCATGATACCTGACGACACCTCCGTCTTCGGATGAAGTAGAGATGGGGAAAAACGGGAATAACCGCGTTTCGGATCAGACGCACCATAGACAATCCGGCCTATCTGGGCCCATGCTGAAGCTGCAGCACACATCGGACAAGGCTCTACGGTCACGTATAAAGTGCAGTCATTGAGATACTTGCCTCCCATAGCTTCAGTCGCTGCCGTCAATGCAATCATCTCAGCATGGGCAGTAGGATCATGAAGCCTTTCCGTCATATTATGACCTTTGGCGATCACACGCCCCTTGAAAGCAATGACGGCACCGATAGGAATCTCGTCCTCGGACTCCGCCTCCATGGCTTCGCGCAAGGCCTCCTTCATGAATTTTTCATCAAGTTCAGACATGACCTAGTCTCTACGCGCGATACCTATATAATAAAGCAGGGTAGCCAAAGAGCTGACGGCAGCTATCACGTAAGTATATGCAGCCCACTTCAATGCATCTATTGCCATCGGTCTGGTCTCATAGTCGGTGATGCCGGCAGTCTCAAGCCATCTCACCGCACGTGAACTGGCATTGATCTCGACAGGAAGAGTCACGAAACTGAACAGTGTCGTCATGGCAAAAAGAGCGATTCCGAGCCAAAGGAGTGCAGGGAAAGTATTGACGACAAGAATACCGATGAGAAGAATCCACTGCATGATGTTGCTGGCGAAAGAAACGACAGGAACAAGGGCGGTGCGCAATTTCAGAGGAGCATAGCCGACAGAATGCTGGACGACGTGGCCACACTCATGGGCAGCCACGGCAGCCGCAGCCACAGAACGGCCATAATAAACAGATTTGCTGAGGTTTACAGTCTTTGTTGCCGGATTGTAATGGTCGGTAAGCTGACCTTCTATGCACTCCACCTTGACATCATAAATGCCATTGTCATGCATCATCTTCATAGCAATCTCCGCACCCGACATATCTGAGCGCAAAGACACTTTCGAATACTTTTCAAATCTGCTCTTCAACATGAACTGGACAATCATGCCGGCAAACATAAGCAGAATAAAAAAACTCCAATATCCCATAATTTTCAAATTTTCGATTCCGGAACTGACCGGAACAATTGTTAATAACCCGTCCGGAATGGAACCGGACCATATTTCCATGCACCACATGGTGCAGATAAACCAGTCCTGAACAAATCAAATAGCAGACCACAGCGAAGATAGCATAAAAAATATTCCCTCACTCAGATAATTTTGGTATTTTTGCACCATAAAAAGGGAAAAATGAAACGCCGGGCGGACCGGCACATATTTCAGGACAATGCTGAAGGAAAATGATTTTTCACGACTGGAACTAAGACTTGGAGCTTGTCGTGACAACTATAGATATTTCAGGGGGCTTCTAGAGCCGACGACCAAACTTCTGGTACTCGTAAAGGCCAATGCATACGGGCACGGAGCAGTGGAATTTGCAGCGATGATGCAAAAGGAAGGAGCTGATTACCTGGCTGTTGCATACCCGATAGAAGGCATGGAGCTACGCCGTTCAGGTATAAGTCTCCCGATACTCGTACTCACCGCGGGAACGGACTACTACAACGAAATCATTGACAGCAGACTGGAGCCCGGAATCCCGAACATCTACTCACTCCGCATCCTCTGCTACACCTTGGAGAAAAGGGGAATCACCGACTTTCCGATACATATAAAGTTGGATACCGGCATGCACCGACTGGGGTTCATGACAAGCGAACTGCAGGAACTGACAGACTTTCTGAAAGACTGCAAATATGTCAGAGTAAAGTCGATCTATTCACACCTTGCCGCAGCAGAAGACCCGGAATCGGACGATTTCACACTCGGTCAGATAAAAATGTTCGAGGCCAATGCCGAAAGGATAATCTCGGAAATCGGATACAGGCCAATGCTGCACATCCTCAACTCTGCAGGAATAGAGAGATTCCCGGCCTATCAGCACGACATGGTGCGTCTCGGTATCGGAATCTATGGCATCAGTGCACTTAGAGACGTTAAACTCTCTCCTGTCGCATCATTGAAATGCAAAGTTCTGCAAGTCAAGCATTTGCTTCCGTCAGACGGAACCATCGGATATGGCCGTCACGGGCAGATCGCACCAGAAGGAACCGATATCGCCACGATACCGGTAGGATATGCGGACGGCATTGACAGGCATCTCGGCTGCGGAAGGGCGTCATTCTCACTCAACGGCCATAGGGTACCGACCATAGGGAATATCTGCATGGACATGTGTATGCTCGATGTGACAGGCACAAATGCAAAACCCGGAGACACGGTCACCATTTTCGGTGAAGACCCGACTGTCTCCGAGCTGGCTGATATCTTGGGAACGATTCCATACGAGATTATGACAAGCATCCCGAGAAGAATCGACCGCGAAATAATCAAATAACGGAAATAACTTGAAAAGTCTGATTCTATAACATCAGACCATGCTTGACGTTCTCTGCCACTTCTGCCCCCTTGAGATGCTCGAGAATCGCGAGAGCGAAAGGCACTGCACAGCCCGCACCGCGTCCTGTGATGAGATTTCCGTCCGCAACGGCAGGTTTCTGTTCATAGATTCCCCCACGCGCTATAGGAGCATCCTCGAAACCGTCGAAGCATGTGAAATGCTTGCCGGCAAGGCTCGGCAACTGTGAAACCACCAGTCCAGGAGCAGCGCATATTGCAGCGACAGTACCACCTTCAGCATAGTGGAGTCTCATGAAATTGATGATCTCCGAGCTCTCTGCCAGATGCTTGGTTCCAGGCATACCGCCGGGGAAGATAATCGTATCCAACTCATCGGTACCGTCGAGTTGGACACTGGCTTTGAACTCATCATAGGTCATGTCCGCCACAACAGTGGCCTTGTGCGATCCGGTCACGAATTTGTCGCGATGAATCGAGACAGTCTTTACATCTACACCTCCCCTACGGAGAATGTCAAGTGGCGCAAGCGCTTCCATTTCCTCGAAACCGTTGGCCAGAAAAATATATACGCCTTTCATAATATAGTAAGAAACTAAGTAATCCTTAAATAATAACGCTTACTAAAGAATCAACATCAGAACAAAAGAATAGAGCATGAACGCCTCGAAATAAAGACGTCCCTTGCCGTCAGCATCCAGCATAACCTCTGTACTGTCCATTCTCACAAGTTTTGCGAGTCTCCTGGAGCTCGGCAGACTACGGCCGGCCCACTTCCTGATTATATTGCCGTCATTGAAATATACCGCTCCTCCATTTGACCTATTGAGCGAGATAAGCGTCTTGTAATCAGAATAATACACAGACGTAAGCAATAACATTGACTTATCCCTTTCGAGACCGGCATGGGCAATTTCCGACGCGAATGAGTCAGGTGTTCCGGCAACGAGCAGAAGCGGCACGAATCCAGCTTCTGCAGCATCGGAAAGGACTCTGGCGGCATTGTCCCAATTCTTCGGTTTCATTCTGGCAGGTTCCGGCACCGATATGGTCATTACGAGCCCGTCAGCTGCGAGTGTGTCGCGGTACTCCCCTGTCGAATCCGTGAACGACAGGCGCGGATAGCTGCTTTCCTTTATATGGTCCTGCTTCCGGACAGTGCGCGTCTCGACGAAAGTCCAGGTGGAATCAGGCAGATTGTTCAATGTGAATATTCCGGTCTTTCCATTCTTTTCATACACGAACGTGGAAATATACTCCTCCTCGTCGCTATCCGGAATCCCCGCAGCCGCCTCCAGTTTGGAAGAAAGATTGAAAGGAGTGAGTTCCAGCATCGGAATGAACATGAGAGAGTAAATCGCGAAAAAAATTACTACGGCTCCTGTCAATGCGAATGTGACGTATTTGCTCTTCTTCGGCTTGCCGAATTCCTTGTAAGGAAGAAAGGCTGCGAGAATCAGTACGCACAATACCACATTCTTCAGAAACGACTGGAAGTGAGTAAGATGCACAGCCTCCCCGAAACATCCGCAGTCCATCTGGGGATTCAGGATCCACAGCAGAAGCGTAAGCAAGGTAAACCCGGCCATGACTACTGTGGAAGCCCAGGCGGCTGTCTTTCTGGCAACTCCGGTCACCAGGCACACGCCGAGGAAGGTCTCCAGAAATGCGAAGCCTTCCGCCACCACACCCGCTGCAGGACGGAAAAAACCAAGATGAAGAAAAGAAAAATACTCCCTGACAATCAACATTGATCCCACAGGGTCCATAAGTTTCAGGATGCCGGCCACAAAAAATACCAGACCGACGATTACGGCGCACAGACGCCTCACTTTATTACCGGGATAACGAATACTCATAGTCTTTCCAATTCCGAAAGTGATTTATTTCCAATTTTTGTCAATTTCAGTCCGGACCTCTGTCGCAATCATGTCAGGAGAGAGCATATTTCCCTCAGAATCGCTGCAGTCGATACGTATGAAATCCGGATCGGCCTTGCATTGACCCAGATAGACTTCCCGCACGGCCTTCTGGAAATTGATGTCCGCCTCATGGATATCGCTCCTTCCGGCAAGATATTCCCTGTCATCCCCGTTGCGCGGATTCTCGAGTTTCTGCTCCACGAAACCGACCGGGACGTCCAGGAAGATGTTCAAATCAGGCTTTGGCAGTCCGAACTGTCCGTATTCAGTATCGAAAATCCATTTGCGAAGTTTTTCACGCTCCCCAGCATCCTTCATCTTGGCACATTGGTAGGCAATGTTCGAATACACATATCTGTCCAGCAGCACGATACCGCCCGCATTCAGAGTTTTCCACATTTCCGGCGCGGCGGCATGACGGTCCTCCGCATAGAGAAGCGCAACCAACTGGGGATGAACCTCATTGATGGCACCGAAATCTCCCCTCAGGAACTTTCCGATGAGTTCCCCATAGACCGGGGAATCGTATCTCGGAAAATGTATATATTCAAGATTCGGGCATTTGCCTTCAAGATATGTCCTCAGGCGCTTCACCTGAGTTGACTTTCCGGAGCCGTCCAGCCCTTCAATTACAATCAGCATCGTGTCAAGTATATTAAGGAACATCATCCCGCAGGTATCATGTTCCGGAGTTCCACATTCAGTGCAGGACATCGTTTCCGTATGGCCGCACATAGTACAAACATACAAAAAAACCGCGGGAAATTTGCTAAATTTGGCTTCTAATCTGGCAATAAAATGGACAAGAACAGAAAAATCGACGTGATGGGAATCATAAACATCACGGACAACTCATATTACAGCGAAAGCAGATGCCTCGGAAAAGACGGGCATGGCGACATTTCACAAATACTGGCCAAAGCCGAAATGATGGTACGGGATGGTGCTTCGATTCTGGACATCGGCGCATGTTCCACAAGACCGGGCTCGGACCCCGTCGGTGCCGACGAAGAGTGGAGAAGGCTGGAACCGGCCCTGAAAGCCATCAGAGCAGAATTCCCCGACATCACCATCTCAATCGACACCTACTGGCCGTCCATCGTGCGGAAAGCCTTCGGGACCATCGGAAAGTTCATTGTCAATGACGTTACCGCCGGAGAGGGAATGTACGATAAGGTCAATGCCGATGAATGTGGCGAGATGCTCCTCACGGCAGGCGAACTGGGACTTCCTTTCGCCGCAATGCACATGAGAGGAAACCCAAAGACAATGCAGACTCTTACCGGGTATGATGATGTTACTGAAGATGTCGTGGAGTACTTCAGGAACTTCAGCAGGAGAGCGGAAAAGGCTGGCATCAAGGACTGGATTCTGGACCCGGGATTCGGATTCGCGAAAACCATAGAGCAGAACTACCAGATGATGCGCGAACTGGACAAATTCCAGGAGTTCGGCAAGAGAATCTTAGTAGGCATCTCCCGCAAGAGCATGATATTCAGGAAGTTCGGCATAACTCCGGAAGAATCTCTCCCTCAGAGTCAGGTACTCCACTACAAGGCTCTCTGCCTCGGTGCCGACATCCTGAGAGTCCATGACGTGGCTGAAGCCGTACGCACAGTTTCGACATACCGCGAACTGGAGAAATAATACGGACGAATTTTTGCTCCGCCCGCCGACATTGACTATATTTGCACTTTGGAACAGACGGAATGCCTCCAAGGTTTTTCATGACGTTCCTCCAAACCAAATAATCGAAGTTCCGCAAGGGGCTTAAACCTTAGAAGATGGACACTCACTCTTTATTGGCCGTGTCACCGGTTGACGGCCGCTACGCATCCAAAACCGAACCGCTGAGAGAATATTTCAGCGAATTTGCATTGATAAAGTACCGCGTGCGCGTGGAAATCGAGTATTTCATTGCGCTCTGCGAAATTCCGCTGCCACAGCTCGCTGACATTGACAGGAGCAAGTTCGGCCAAATGAGGGACATCTACCTCAATCTCACTCCGGAAGAGGCAATGGAGGTCAAGGAAATCGAAAAGACCACCAACCATGACGTGAAGGCTGTGGAATATTTCATAAAGAGACATTTCCATGAAATGGGACTGGACAAATGGTCCGAGTTCGTCCATTTCGGCCTGACCTCACAGGATATCAACAACACCTCACAGCCGCTCATGCTGAAAGAGGCGCTGGAAAACGCATACATGCCGGCATTGACAGAAATCCTCGGCATCATCAGAGGCATGGCTGACGAGTGGAAAGATGTTCCGATGCTCGCCAAGACCCACGGCCAGCCGGCTTCTCCTACCAGAGTCGGAAAAGAGTTCAGGGTATATCAGGCAAGACTTGAGGAACAGATCAGGCAGTTCGGCCTGCTCACCTATCCGGCAAAATTCGGCGGCGCTACCGGAAACATGAACGCGCACAAGGTGGCATTCCCGGAAATCGACTGGATTTCATTCGGCGACAAGTTCGTGGATTCACTGGGTCTGAAGCGTTCGTTCCCTACCACACAGATTGAGCACTATGACAATCTGGCTGCTATTTTCGACTGCCTCCGCCGCATCAATACGATTCTCATTGACCTCAGCCGCGACATCTGGACATATATTTCGATGGAGTACTTCAAGCAGAAGGTCAACAAAAATGAGGTCGGTTCGTCCGCGATGCCGCACAAGGTGAACCCTATCGACTTCGAGAATGCAGAGGGCAACTTCGGAATGGCTGACGCCGTATTTACTTTCCTGTCAATGAAATTGCCTATTTCCAGACTTCAGAGAGATCTTACCGACTCAACGGTACTGCGTAATGTCGGAGTTCCTCTGGCTCACGGAATGATCGCATTCGCATCTCTCAAGAAAGGTCTCGGAAAACTCATCTTGAATGAGGACGCCCTCCAGGCTGACCTCCACAGGAACTGGGCAGTGGTTGCAGAGGCAATCCAGACAATTCTCCGCCGCGAAGGTTATCCAAACCCTTACGAGACTCTCAAGGCATTGACAAGAACCGGAAATATCATCGATGAGAATACTATCGAGACTTTCATCAACGGACTTGATGTCAATGAGTCCGTGAAGGAGGAGCTCAGAGCCATAACTCCTTGGAACTACACGGGTTACTGCCTGTAATCATATATCACATATTGACAACCCTCTCCGTTTTCAGTCCGAAACTGGAGAGGGTTGAATCATTTCCCCGGAATCTTTCGACTACAGAATCAGTTCTTTGCAAGCACCAGGCAAGCCCAGCCGTTTCTGGCTCGCTGTCTGACCAGGGAAAGGCCGTTTGCCTCAGCTTCAGCCACAATATCATTGACATCGGACTCATAGAATCCGCTAAGCATCAGCAGTCCTCCCTTCCTGAGCGATGTCGCGTATGTACGGAGGTCCATGAGTATTATGTTCCTGTGGATATTGGCCAAAAGCACGTCGTAATGACCCCTCTGAAGAAGCGAGGCGTCACCATAACGCGTTTTCACTTTAGTCCCGACACGATTCAGCTTCGCATTATCGAAAGCCGACTGAGCCGCAACAGCGTCAATATCAATGCCATATACCGTCGCAGCTCCCATTTTTGCAGCCAGAATCGCAAGCACTCCGGTTCCGCATCCCATATCCATGACAACATGGGAACGGAAGGAGTCAGCGTTGTCCAGCATTGACTCCATCATCATAAATGTAGTGTCATGGTGACCTGTACCGAAGGCCATCTCGGGACGGAGACGGATATTGTATCTGGTACGTGGCGTATCATTGTCATCAGCCTGACGGACAGTCACTTTCCTGTCCACGACTATCGGCTGGAACTCGCTTTCCCACTGGGCGTTCCAGTTCATATAAGGAACCGGCAGGGCCGTAAACGAAGTCTTGAAAGAAAGTCCGGAAAGGACCGCTTTCAGGGCCTGCCTGTCGAAAAGCGGTTTCTGGATATAACAATCCACACAACCGTCACCGATTTCAAAAGAATCGTAAGGGATATCTGAAAGCATTGCCTCCAGAATCTCCGTATTATCTTCGCTGAAAGGTTCTAAAACGACTGTAACCTTCAAGTAATCACTGCTATCCATAAACAAATCAATTTTCTTCCAGAACTGCTTCGCCCTTCTTCGCCTCCTGACGCTTGCGGCGTTTCTCAGCCCTCTTCTGTTCTCTGGCCGGTTTGTTCTGGACCTGGTTATCTATAAACTGCTGGAACTTGCTCGTAGTTTCACTCTCCTCATTTACTTCCGGAACGACAGTAAGCGAATCCATGCGGGCATTGAGAACAGAATCCACAGGACTGTCATAGGCAGTCTGGAGGGAATCAAGCATCTTCATCTGGCTGCTGTCAAGAGAATCCAGATGAGCCTCCGGGTTAAAGCCCATGGAAACTTTGTTCGAGTCAATGCTGTTCTTCATGTCACGGTTCTGCTTGACTGCAAGTTCAACACCCTTGGTAAAGATGTTGTGGATGGAACTTACCAGATTCATCTGCATGGCATCTATCTGAGCCGTGAACACAGGGACATTGGTACTCTTGTACTGAGCCTTTCCGATCCTGAACTTCCACTTGTCGAAGTTTCCGAAGATATTTATGCCGAAACGGAACGGAATCGGAGACTTGAGCACGGACACATGATATTTGAACGACTGGTCAAAGTTCTGCAATCCGCTCATTGCCAATGTATAACGGTCAATCTTAAGCACGAACGGGAAGATTTCCAGCCTATTGTTGCTGATAAGGCCGCTCACTGACATGTCAGCCACGCTCCCTGTCTTCTTGTTCTTGAACATCAGCATCTTGGCAAGTTTCCTGAACGCCTCGCTCTCTTCAAGCTTGACATTACGGCCGCCGATTTTCATGATTCCGTTCATCGACGAAGTAATGAAGTTCATGTTCGTATCGAGATCGGTAGTGGCCGCAACTTCACAGTCAAGCATACCCTTGAATGAAGTCAGCATCGGCATGATGGTATCGACGGCAGGGAAAAGCTGCACCACCTTGTCTGCCGTTATATCAGCCAGATTCAGGTCAAATCCTGCCGTGATGTCCTTCTTGGTCTTGGTACTGTAGAATCCCTCGAAATAGATGTCGCCCATATTCGAAGTCGCCACGGTATTGGTCAGCTGGACACAACGTTCCTTCATCAGCATGTCAGCGGCCAGCCAAGTAATCTTGAGGTCGGAATAATCCACCTCATTGGCCTGCAGGGAAACATTGGCAATAAGATTGGCCGGAATCACGACAAGAGCGTAGCTGCTGTCCTGGGCGGCCGCCTCATGCACGGCAGAGACATTGGCAAGATATTCAGTGTCATTGACATCCTCCGTATTCGAAACCGACAGAGACTCTGGAGAGAACTTGGCTCCGGCACTGTATGCTGTAAGGAGTTCGTTCGCGTCCATCTTCTGGGAGGTAATCTTGAGATCAAGCTGCATGGCGCCATAGCCCATGAGAGCACGACGCAGACCACTCAGCACACCAGTTGCCGAAATATCTGAAACGCCAGGACGGAGGGTAAAGTTGTCCAGATGTATCGCGTCATTGCTTACAGTTCCACGAACATCCTCTATCACATTGCGAAGAGGGAAATAAGGAGTGATTACAATGCCTTTCTTTATCTCCATACTGCCGTTCAAGTTCCACTCCTTCATATACTTGGCAATAATTTCGCCCATCGGAATCTGCACGTCATGCTTGCGGAAATCGGCATCTGCAAGGTAGTCCGGAACAGTCCTTCCGGCCATTTTCGACCTTATGAACTTGGTAATCAGAGAATCACGCGGTACGCCAGGATACACCCTCTGGAGAGAATCCAGCATCAGGTTCCGCCTCTGCCCCCTCTCGAATGTCGTCATCACGGCAGAAGCTTGGAACTTGGCATCACGAAAACCATAGCGGTTCACACCCTCACGCGCAAAAATCCTGGAGTTGTTGCTTGTCAATGACAACTGCGGTTCCATGATTTTTCCCCGTGCAAGCTGCGAGAACTTGAACAGGTTCTCCGAGCCGATGACACCAGCAAAGAGAGAATCCGTTCCGCTCATGAAAATCCTGCCGAGCGCCAGGCATCCGACGATAGGATGATGCTCGTTTTCCCCATGCTTCTCACACTTTATCCTTGCAGCGTTCTGGGCCTCAAGCTTAGCTCCGGAGCCCCTGAATATCATATCTTTACCATAAGTGGCATACAGAGAGTCCACCTTCGCAGTGACAGCCAATATCTTGGTTCCGCGAGGAATTCCCCTATCGACCTTGTTGGAAACGGTGGCGACACCTATCTCAGGAGACCCCAGCCATGCATATACCGAATCCTTTTCAGAACTTAAAGTTACATTTTTGCTCCGCAGATATCCGTCAAGGTTCGCCTTGTAGAAATTGTACGGGGTCATCTGCGAGAGCCTTATTTTTCCGGTCAGCACTCCATCCAGTTCACCCGAAGCCCTGTAGCCGAGAGAATCCGGAACGAAATCCATCAGTTTGTCAATGGAAGCGTACGCCAAACCCTCAACATCGAAAAGAGGATCTTCGCCCATAAGGTCGTCAACGGTGCCGGTCAAGTCGAAATCGAGGCCGCCGAAATTCAGGCACATATTGTCAATGCTGATGTCAACCTTGCCGGACGCATCCGTATTGGCATTGATGTCGAGCGCAACGGTTCCGTCAGGTATGTCGGGATAGCTGACCGACGCCTTAGGGATTACAATCTCCGCCAGCAAATCCGGCATCGTGTTTCTGGACGGATTGTAATATCCGTCGCATACAGCTGTGAATGAGACCTTCGCATCAGTCTTGAGCTTCCCGGCCTCCGGGAAGAAGTTCTTGCCGAAATACTGGATAAGGTCATCCACCTTGCAGTCATCTATCGAAGCCTCCGCCCTCAGATACGTGCTGTCGCCATAAAACTTGACATCACCAAGTCCTGTCATCGAGACTGTTGCTACATCGGCACGTAAATTCTTGAATGAGACGGCGGGCACGTCCTCTTTAGGGAATCGCACGTCTCCCGAGACATCGAGAGGAAGCATGATCCTTCCGTATTGGCTCATCCCGAGAAATGCCTTTGCTGACGCATCGAATGAAATGTCCTCTCCCTTCTGGTCAATGACAATATGATCGGCCTTCATTGCAATAGTGTCCGCCGGCAATCTTCCGGACAAAAAGATGTTGTCAACATGGAGTCCGACTTTGCTTCCGGTAAGATCCGATCTCAGCCTCCCATGGAAATGCATCTCTTCAAGTCCGACGGCAGCATAAATCGTGTCCGCACAGTCAGTATAGAAAATCCTCGGATTCCCCGTCATGCAGACCCTGTTCACGATGATGAGCGGCAACGGGGACACAGTGGTATCAGTATCAGCAGATTCCGCACCTGTATTTTTCAGGACATTCCAGTTCGCGGCTCCGTCATAGAAACTGTGTGCAAAGAAGCGAGGCCTGTCCATACTTGCCTCGTGGATGTGGATATCACCCAAAATGGCGGACAAGTAATTGACAGACAATGTCATGGTATGGGCAGAAGCCAGGGTATCGGCCGCTTCGGCTCTTCCGGCATGGCGAAGTATTCCGTCGCAGCCCATCGAGTCGTAGGCAGCAAACCTGTCATGAGGATAGGTGACAGTCAGGTCAGATATTTCCAGATTGAGATTCGGGAAACTTTTGAACACCGACGCCTTTATATTCCCGATATGGACATCGGCATTGACATATCTCGGTATATATTTGTCAGCCATTGACATAAGGAACTTTGAATTAAGCCCGACCTGCATCACTACAAGTGCGAGCGCCCATATCCCGGCTATAATTCCTACGGTTATTTTAAGCCAACGGAAACGGCTGCGTTTCAGAGTTTCTTTCACTTCTTTCTTCTCCATACAAAAAAATGCCCTATAATTTTACAAATATAATGAAAGACAGGGGAATATAATGAATAAAGGCTGACAAAAACTCTCGTTTCTGTCAGCCCATATATCTTTTTCAGATCAGATTCGTGCCTAGCTTACTGCCCTTCTTCAAGCTGCAAGTGCTGCACGTAGATAGCTTTCTGCATCTGCTCTCTTTTCTTCACAGATGGCTTCACGAAATTCTTTCTCGCACGGAGCTCACGGATAGCACCTGTTTTCTCAAATTTTCTCTTGAATCTCTTGAGCGCTCTCTCAATGTTCTCACCCTCTTTAAGCGGTACAATAATCATGTCTGAATCACCTCCTTTTATTTACAAAATAACTGAATCCTAAGTACTTGCATTGATTTTGGCAAGCCTCTTCCGGATTAAGCGGGTGCAAAGGTACGACAATTTTCCGAAAATGCAATCCCGACATGATATTTTTCCGGTAAAAAAATTAAGATCAATGTCCCAGTGCGGCTATATTTTCCTTGAAAACCTCCATTCCGTCGGTGGCCTTCGCGTGAATGTGGACAATCCGCTTGTCTCTGACATTGACATTGCTCGGGTCGATAAGATATATCGGTGTCGAAGCCGGAGCATAGCGATAGAGTCCAGCGGCAGGATAGACACTCATGGACGTACCCACAATCAGAAGGATATCAGCCTCTGAGACGAGGTCAATGGCCCTTTCAATCTTGGGAACAGGTTCGCCGAACCATACGATATGAGGGCGGAGCTGGTGTCCGTTTGGGGCCAGGTCGCCCAGATGGATTTCCCCGTATCCAATATCGAAGACACTGGCCTCAGAGAAGCCGTCTCCCTCGTTGCAGCAGTTTTCCGGACGCACCTTGGTAAGTTCACCATGAAGATGGAGAACCTTAGAACTGCCGGCACGCTCATGAAGGTTATCAACATTCTGCGTAATGACATTGACATCATACTCGTTCTGGAGGTCGGCGATAGCCAGGTGCGCCGCATTCGGCTTGACATTGGCCAGTTCCCGTCTTCTGATGTTGTAGAAGTCCAGCATCAGGGCCGGATTCTTATGCCACCCTTCGATGGAAGCGACCTCATTCGGATCGAAATTGTCCCACAGGCCGCCATTGTCACGGAATGTACTGATTCCGCTCTCGGCGCTGACACCGGCGCCGGTCAACACTACCAACTTTTTCATATAACAAATCCTAACTTATGCGAAATAAAAATTGCGGAGCCAATAATCGAAGAGAGGGTCCTGAAGTTCAGGCTCATCTTTGTCATTGAAACACACTATCTCTTTCTTCATGAGCGCATCCTTAAGCCTCTTGACATTGGCAGAGGAATTAAGGCCGTAACTGTCAATGACATCCGACGTGCTGAACTTCGTCTTTCCGTCGAGTATCGCCTTCAGGAGACGCACCTGATAGCCTGTCAGGTCCCTCATGATGCGCTGATAGGAAGGGATATGGACGGCCAGCATGCAGGACAGGGCGTCTTTCACTGTCAGTTCACTGATATAACCTTTCGACAGGGAATCGCAGATAAAGAAAAACTGGTTTATGTAACCTATCTCATTATGGAGCATGTTGCAAACGTTCTGGACAAGTTCCCTGTCCACCACTTTTCCTCCGGCGGAAAAGCCTCTCAGGACATGCTCCGTGATGTCCGAGTCCGAAATCGGCGAAAGCCTGACTGTACGTGTCACGTCACGGAAATACTTTTTCCTCAGGAAAATATACTCCATGGCATTGACCTCGGAGCCCATGAATACGAAGGAACATGGCGGCATGGCATTGCCTCTGTTGGCATCGATAACTCTTTCCAAAAGGCGGCAGCATTTTTCCGCACCGTCGAAATCCACGTTCTGGAACTCCTTGAGAATCACTACCAAAGGCATTGACAAGAACTCGGCAATCCTGTATGGAAGACTGAGGACCGAGGTCTGCCATCGGTTGTCGTCTGCCGAAAATTCATCTTGCCCTCCGTCAGAAGAAAGGTATTTCGAAGCCAATTCCGAGCGGCCTTCCGGTGTTTTCGAACCGGCACGCAGGACGGAGTCTTCAAAAATCTTGAAAAAAGCGTCAATGTTTCTGACAGGGGTCAAATCGACTTCACAGACCTGGCACTGCTTCCCGGCGACCTTCATCTGATACAAGGCCTGCCGGACTGCGGACATTTTTCCGGCCTCGTGGGGCCCCCATATCGCGAGGCTTTCCCCCTCTCCGATCGCTTCGGCAATGGCCTGACAATCACGACGTCTGCCGACAAAATACCTGCCGGTAACGAATTTATCGAACTGAAAAGGAGTATCCATAAATCTGTCAAAAGATAAAAGGTCTAAACACCGGAGGCAAATTTAACAAAATATTTGGCGGAATGTAAGAAAAAGACTAAATTCCTATCTTTGACACTTTGATTTTAAGACACAAAGGCCCCAGAGCGCTGTAATGGCGATTCTGGGGCTTTTGCAATTGTGCAAGCATGTACTGCATTGACAGTGATTTCACGCCGACAGGCAGTCAGTCACGGCGGAACTCAGTATCATACCGGCACCAGCCGTCAGCGGCTACTCCAGCGTGTAAGGAACGGGGGAAGACTGCGCTGGAAGCGGGCGAAGTCCTTCTGCGACGGAGCAGACCAGAACGCCTCGGCATACGCTGCTATTCTCGGATAGACCTGATGATTCATCTTTTCCACAGTCGGGATCCACTCACCCCACATCTGACACCCTGCACCGATCATCTTGCTCTTCAGTTCCTCCGGGAAGCCGTCAGGAACAGGAGAAAAACTGTAGGCCTTCTCCAGAGAAATAGGTTTCCAGTTATATGTGGCCTGGACAGAATCGTACTCGGTGCTATAGTCAAGATAGGTATATTCATTGAACGAATTCACTATATCATTGCCGTGGCGGGCTGACTTGAGCATGAGCTCAGGCTTCCCTGACCAGAACTGCACGACAGCATCAGGCGAAAGCCCCACCGTAGTCTCTGCCGCCTCGTTCTGGAAATGATGCAGTTGGTCACCGGTTATGTCATTCCAGCCCATCATCCGACGCCCCTTGCTCTCGATATATGAGGCAATCTTATTGGTAAACCATACTTGCAGTCCGGCTGGAGAGCCCAAATTGTTCTCAGCTATAAAATCCATTACCTGCTTGGAATTCTTCCACTCGTCATATCTCACCTCATCGCCGCCGATATGGATAACCTTGGACGGGAACAGGTCCATCACCTCATCCAGCACGTCCTCGAGAAAACCAAAAACACGCTCGTCAGCAGGATTGAAGACATTGTACTGCACACCGAACTTGCACGGGACACGAATCTGCTTGCCTGCAGCACTCAGCCACGGATAGGCAGCCACGGCCGCAGCACTATGGCCGGGCATTTCTATCTCAGGCACGACCGTGATATGACGCGCCGCAGCATATTCGATGATTTCCTTTATCTGAGCCTGAGTGTAGAACCCCTCATGAGGCTTGCCGTCATACGTATTGTATTCATACCAGCCCACTTGAGTAGAATCTCTCCTCGCCCCCACTTCTGTAAGCAGAGGGTATTTTCTGATTTCGATTCTCCAGCCCTGGTCATCGGTCAGATGCCAGTGGAACACATTCATTTTCAGGCGAGCCATATCATCCAGAAGCTGCTTGACAACTGCCATTCCCTTGAACGAACGCCCCTCATCAAGCATAAACGACCTCCAGCCGAGCTGCGGGGCATCCTCTATGTTACATTCAGGTATGCTGACACCGTCCCCGTTTGCGGTCATAATCTGCGAAAGCGTCTGCAAAGCATAAAATGCTCCGGCTGCCCCGTGGGATCTGACCACCACGCCGTCCTCAGAAACAGAGAGAGCATACGCCTCTTCATTCTGCAGACTGTCATCTTTTAAAATCCTGATGGCAGCTTTCTTCATATCCGCCTTTTTCAGGTCAATGCCGTTGTCCGCTGCCATCTGGTCAATGAAAAGCCCGACCTCGTTCTTGAACTGCCGAACAGCCCCGATGCTCAGCCTGTCTGAGGAAAGAACCAGATTTCCGCCGGTCACATCCACCTTCTGCGGATAAGGCAATATCGTAAGACCCTCATTGACAGAAGTTTCATCCGCTACTGCGTAAGTAAAATCATATTGTCTCAGATAGACTTTGTAGTCTTTTATCATTCCTGGGCAACCTGATTCAGCACGCGGAAGATAACGGAATCCCGTGACAGAGATATTGCTCTCCATTTCTATCACCAACTGATGAGGACACTTCTCCCCTGCTACCGCACTCCAGAACGTACTTTCTTGAAGGTCAAACACTTTCTCTCCGGAATGGTTTCCGTCCTCGGAATCCTCACTGTCCACGAAACCTATTTTCCAGTTCTCACGCGACACAGGTTTTTCGTCAGGACCTAAAATATCCAGTTCAGCAATCGCGGCATTCTCCCCCTCATTCTGGAGCGACAGCATTTCCAGACAGAAATATCTTCCCTCTGCCGGCTTGTCGAACCGCACCTCCTGCCAGCCTCCTTCATGTGCGAAACTGCCTTCATGAACTGCAGTCTCTGATTTCAGGTCAATGACTTTTTTCGCTCCCGCCTTGCTGTCCCCACTGCGCAGATCATCCAGAATAGGCGTCTCCAAGCCCTTGATTACCGGCTCTTTACAGCCCAAAAGATCGAGTACGTATATTTCATTCTTGCCTTCCTTGAGCCAGCATCCGGGAACGAACAATGTCTGCTGCGGACCTATCTGCCAGAAACGTCCGATTTCGTGTCCGTTCACCCAGACAAGGCCCTTTCCCCAAGAGCGCATATCGAGGAAAGTATCTCCTGTCTTGTCAATCTCGAACTCCGCCTTCCAGTAGGCCGGAGCAGGACATTGACCTTTAGCCTCTCTGAATTTGCGGGATGAAGTGAACTCGTAGTCAACCGGGAAATTATACACTTTCCAGTCATGCAGAGAGACTGCCTGTGAGCCGGAAATGATTTCCACTTTCTCCGTAATACCCTTTCTGTCGTGGATGGACTTGTCGAAATTCACACGTCCCATTGCCTCAACGAGGATATCCAGACGGCTTCCCTTCGATATAGCCGGCAATTCAGCGGTAAATTCGCCTTTCCTGCGGTCAAGACGGGCAACGAGTTTTCCGTCAATGTAAATCTGCCCCCAGTCGTGCAGTTCGGTGATGGCCAATGTCGCCCCAGAAGGGATATCCTCATTGAACTTGGTCCAGTACAAAATGGTTCCCCAGCCCTGGTCGAACTCCTCCATCGGTCTGATTTCCCGGGACTTCTTCGCGCGCGGAAGATTGTCGAAAATAGGCGAAACCTCACGGAACCGGAATTCAGGAATACCTATAACAGGCAGAGGATCAGGGATTTGAGGCATTGACGAAGAGTCCGAATACTTGCTCAAAAGATTTCTGAGAAGCATATATTTCTCAGTCGCGCGTCCGGACTCGCTGATAGGAGCATCATAGTCATAAGACGAGCACATCGCCGAGAACGGAGGGTTGTTGGCGCCGCCCCAGTGTCCGAATGTAGTACCGCCATGGGTCATGTAGAGGCTGAACGAAATCTTGTCCTCGAGCATATCACGGATGCCGTCAACCATCACCCCTGCAGGTCTGGTTTCATGTTTTCTTCACCAATGGTCGAACCAGCCGCTCCAGAACTCGCTGCACATCAGCGGAGTATCAGGCCTAAGCTGCTTCAGACGGGCAAACTGTTTCCTGATATCAGCTCCTGTTCCGAAATTCATCGTCCATAGCAGGTCGTCCAGACCATTGTTCGTGAAATTCGTATTCCAATCGCACTGGAAAAGAGGTACACCCGTGAAGCCGGATTCGAGCAAGGTGTTTTTTACCTGCGTAATATATTGTTTGTCAGTACCATACGCACCATACTCATTCTCCACCTGAACCATTATGATATTTCCGCCTTCCGAAATCTGGAGAGGGGCAAGTTCCTTACCTACCCTGTTCAGGAAAAGGCGCACATGGTCCATATAATACGGATCGAGAGTCCTGAGCTTGACGTCTTTCTTTTTCAGCAGCCACCACGGAAGGCCGCCCATCTCCCATTCCGCACATACGTAAGGGCCCGGACGGACAATGACATACATTCCGTGTTTCTGCGCAAGACGGCAGAATTCCGCTATGTCAGCATTGCCCTCAAACGAGAACTCGCCTTCCTTCCGCTCGTGGTAATTCCAGAACACATACATACAGATAGTGTTCATACCCAATGCTTTGCACATACGGATGCGGTGTTCCCAATACTCTCTCGGGATACGCGGATAGTGAAGCTCGGCAGCCTTCACGATGAACGGACGTCCATTGAGAATAAATTCGCCGTTGCCTATCGCGAACTCCGGTTCGAAAATCTTTTCTATCCTGTAAGTGCCTGAAGTCAGCGTGTAAAAATCCGCCTTAGGCTGCGGAACATCATTGATATAAACCAATGAGCGGCCCTCTCCAGGTACTGTGACATTGGCAGTAGTGCCTTCCGGAACTGTCACGTCCATCAGGACTCTGTCCGACTCCGAAATGACTGAGGAATGTATGTTACCAAAGCTCGTAGGGACAGTTATATCCGTGTATTTCAGCACGTTGCAGTCCGGCTTGATATTGAATGTCTTCCAGCCCGGAGTCTGAGGCGTGATACCGCAGACATATTGGGCAATAGTTATCAGTTCGCCGCCGCTCCACGCATGATTGACAGTTCCGCCACCAAAACCATTCTCTCCGATATCCCATCCCTCGAACAATGTAGTGTAGAACGGATGATTCACCATCGGAGCATATCTTTCTTTCATTCTGCGGATGGCGTAATTGCCCTCACCCATCATGAAAAGCGCCTCTGTGACGTATTTTTCCATGTACGGGCTGGCATGGAAGCAGTGTTTAAGCACCTCCAGAATCTGAGGATATTTGTCTTCATCTGCAATTCCGGAAATCACCGCAAGAGCCTGCACCCTGTCATCGGTACAGTCCTTATAGTCCGGGTGACGGTATTCCTTGCCGTCCCAGCATTTGTTGTACGCATCCTTCACACGTGCCATTGTGGCTGCATATTCCTCTGCATCAGCCTCATGACCAAGGAGCAGGGCCATCTGATGTGCCGCTTTCAATGCCAGATAATGCCATCCGGCGAAAATAAGTCTTACATCCTTGTTGTCGCCCCAGTCGCCCCAAGTCCAGCCGCCGGACCTGAAGTTGGTCAGCCCGGTGTCATCCAATGTCCAGATTCCCAAATACTTGCGGACTCCAGGATATACATCTGCGATAGTCTGCTTGTCTCCGGTATTCATATAATAGTTCCAGAACCCATACCATCCGACGCTCGCAAGCATCTGGCCCGGAAGTTCTTCGCTATAGTTGCCGGCAGGAATCGGCGAGAACAGGATGCTGTCCGGGCGCTGCCAGGCAATCAGTTCGTGCATACCCTTCTTCATCAATGCGCGGGTAGCCATATCGGTAGTGTAGAAGCACTCTCCCATAAGAAGAGTCTCATCTCCCCACCATTGTGCCCTTTCCCTTTCCGGACAGTCGAAGAACGTGTCCCTCATATTGACATACAAGGTCCGGAGAGATTTCTGCCAATATCGGTTGATATAATCGTCACTACAACTGAAACTGCCGGTAAGTTCGGTGGCGTATCCAGTCTCCCGGTAGGATATTTTATTGACAGTCACTCCTTTAGGCGCGACAATATAGAGGATGTGGCCGTTCAGCCAGCCCTTCGACTCATAGATTTGTTGTCCTGGAGCCGTTATATACTCGGCTCTCAGGTTTATGTCCCCGGCCGCATAAGTATTGTCAGTGTATATCGACACCAGATTTCCGCCCACCGGGTCGGTGATATCGAGCACAGGAGTCATCTGAAGGTTGTATGGGAAATACGCGGCGATGGTGTCTGCCTTTTCGCCTACCGTAATCTCTGTCTTGTCAATGCCCTTGACGCCGAAGTCCTTCCACTGCGGTATAGGGCGCAGAACAAGTTCATTGTACGGTGCTTCGCCCTTTTTGGCTATAGCCACCGCCTTATGGAATCCCATAGTTTCGGGCGAATCGACTGTCTGCCAGCCTTTTATATCAGCACGTGCATCAAATCTGATATTGGATTCCGGCAGTCTGAAATTCGGATGCGGAGCTTCTGTATTGCCATAGGCAGGATGTATTCTGCACCACCAGGAGCCGTCGCTTACAATCCGCTTCCCGGATGCCGACATTTCAAACAGAAGTCCGGCCTTGCCTGAACTCTTGTGCGAGAAACCATCCTTTCCGAAATACCATACGAGAATCGCTATTTCGTTTTTGCCCTGTTTCAGGTACTCGCTCAGGTCCACCTCGTCATAGTAGGTGTTGTGCGGGTCAGGTCCTCTTTTCAGACCGCCCTCGCTTATGACAATGTCGCCGTTTATCCACAGCCAGTATTTGCTGTCCACGGCGATGCTGGCCACGGCCTGAGACGGAGCCTTGTCTATATTCACATCCTTACGGAAAGCCATCCAGACATTGGGACTGGAGATTTCAGCGGGCGCAATCCATTGGCCCTGAACATCTTTGGCCTGAGAAAATATACTTAGAAAAACAAAGAGAAAAACTGTAAATACCGATCTTTTCATACTTCTGATTTAGGGAGGTTGAAGGCAATGCTCATTTCACGCATCTGGGCATCGGTCATTCCATCCGGAACGAAGCCCATGAACTTTGCGGCAATATAAATCTGGGCGGATTTGTTCAGCACATCCACCTGGTCGAAGGCCGCCATAATATCTTTATCGACTGCAAATACGCCATGTTTTTCCCACATGACCACATCGTAGTCGGAAAGTGCATCGATAGTAGCCTGTGCGAGAGCCACGGAGCCGGGGAGCTGATAAGGGGTGATGCCCAAGCCCTTAGGGCAGAACGCCTTGGTTTCAGGAATCATGCTCCAGAGCAATCTGGTGGCCACATCCTTCTTCAGGAATTCAGGGTTATGGCTCATTGCCACGAGTTCTATCGGATGGGTGTGAAGGGAGGCCTTGAAGTCAGAACCTTTGGAAATCAAGTCGTTGTGCACACTCAAGTGAGACGGCAGCTCAGATGTCGGAAGCACCGGATTGTCCGCTACGATTTCATAGCCGCGGCAGTCTTCCGTGATTCTGATGACGGAGCCGTTTTCCATCGGGAATCTGGCGAGGTCACGCATACGCTTGTTGGTTCCCTTGCAGAAGAACCAGCAGCCTTTCAGGTGCGGCAACTCCGCCCCGAGAGGCTTCACCTCGCTGATTGCAGGCATTGACCTCATCTCGTCATCGACGGACTCAGTAATGTTTACGACAATGTTTCCGCCGTTTCTTTCGGCCCAGCCTTTCTGCCACAGGTATCCTGCTGTTTCAGCCACTTTCCATATTTCAGCCGCGAGTGACGGGCGGCCATCAAGAACAGATTTCATATCCGATTTTTTTATTTCAACAATTCAGGCAGGAACGTCGACAAAATGAGTACGACGATTCCGGTCACAAGCACAACAACTGTCTTCCTCGAGCAACCTTTCCATTCTTTGAGAATGATACCCCAGACGTTCGAGAAAATGACATTGAGCGCCATCAATATACAAAATGCAAATGTAGTCAGGGCCGGTGACTCTTTCAAGAATCCTTTTCCGAGACTGAGTCCGAAGAACTGGCTGTACCACAGGATTCCGGCCAATGCGCAGAACAGCACGTTGCCGGCGAAGACTTTGACATTGACATAATCCTTCCAGGAATTGTTCCTGAAATTCTGGAAGAGGCAATATGCGCAATTCGTCAGGAAACCTCCGAAGGTCACCAGCATTGTCGCAGGCAGGGTCTTGTAGATTTCCGCGGTCCCGTCGAAGCAGAGGCTGCTGCCGAATTCCAGACCGACATTAAAACAGCCGCTCATCAGACCTGCAAGCAGCGCTATCGCTATGCCTTTCGGGAAGTTGAAGTCCTTGACCGCAGCTTTCTTTTCCTCTTCGGAGAGCGATGATGACTTCATGTGTCCGGCGATTCCGATGATGGCGATTCCGACCAATGTGGCAATCACGCCTGCGATGACGGAGCCGGTAAGCCTGGTGAGATGACCTGCTTCCGGATAGAAGATGTGCAGCATCACCGGGCCCAGGATGGTCCCCATTCCGGCGCAGGTGCCAAGTGACACTGACTGGCCGAGGGCTACGCCGAGGTAACGCATTGACAGTCCGAATGTAAGGCCTCCTATTCCCCACAGCATTCCGAACAGCACCGTCATCCCGACATTGAACATGTTGCCATGAACGAAAAGTTCAGAGATGGAATGGCCGGCCGGAACTGCGAGCAATGCCCCTGCAATAGGGAACACAAGCCATGCAAACAAGCCCTGGACAAGCCAGAATGTCTCCCAGCTCCAGGACTTTACTTTATTGATGGGGACATAAGAACTGGACTGGCAGAACGCGCCTACAGCTATTATGAGCAAACCTATTACTATCTCCATTGACTATCTTTTTGAGGTCACTTCCGCTTCGTATTTTTCGACTTCAGCGATAAACGATTCTCCGACAGGGACATTGTTCTTCAGGCAGAACATATCCCAAACGGCATTCCAAGGCAGTGATTTTGCTTCTTCGAGAAGTGCCAGGCGCTCGAAACACTTGCCTTCAGCTTCGTATTTGCGGAGAGTGTCGAGCGGTTCGAGCAATGCTCTTGTCATACATTTCTGAGCGGCGCGGCTACCTACGACATAAGCTCCGATACGGTTGATGGAGCCGTCGAAATAATCGAGACCATAATGTACACGGTCGAGGGCGCCAGCTCTCACGATTTCGCTGAAGAGGTCCATCGTGCTGTCGTCCATTATGGTGACGTGGTCTGAGTCCCAACGGATCGGGCGACTCACGTGCAGCATGAGTTCAGGAACGAAAAGCAGCATCGCTGAAACTTTGTCGGCCACGCTTTCCGTAGGATGGAAATGTCCGGTGTCGAGGGTGATGATCTTATTGTTCTTGACCGCGTATGATGTGTAGAAGTCGTTTGAGCCCACAGTGTAGCTTTCAAGTCCGATTCCGAACACCTTGGACTCGATGCAGTCCTTCATGTGCTCATACTTTGTCTCAAAAATCTTGTCCAGCGAATCTTTCAGGAGTTCGCGGTAGAGGTATCTGTTCAGAGTGGTGTCCTTGCTTCCGTCGTGTATCCAGACATTCATGATACAAGGGTCGCCCTGAGCCTTCCCCATTTCCTCTGCGATCTGTCTGCAGCGCCTGGTATGTTCGATCCAGAATTCTCTTATCGAATCGTCAGGATTTGAAAGGGACAATGTGCCGCTTTTCGGATGCGAGAAGGATGTGGAGTTGAAGTCGAGCTTCATATTGTTCTCCTTTCCCCAGTCCATCCAGCTGCGGAAATGTTCAGGTGTCACCTCGTCCCTGTCCACAGCCTGACCCTTGAAGTCGCCGTAGATTTCGTGGAGATTGAGCCTGTGGGTTCCCGGAATCAGGGACTTTGCCTTTATGATATCCTGTCTGAGTTCATCGATATTTCTCGCTTTCCCCGGATAGTTTCCTGTCACCTGGATTCCGCCGGAGAGGCTCGTGGCCAGTTTTTCAAATCCAGTAACGTCATCTGCCTGCCAGCAATGCAGGGAAAGATGAAAATTCTGCATTGCCTCCAAGACTTTGTCTGTGTCAATGCCGATGTTTGCATAACGTTCCTTTGCGATTTCGTACGCCTGGTTAATCAGTTTTTCTTTCATATCTTTATAGTGATTTTGTTTTTACAATGAATTTCTTGTATGCTTCTTCCCAAGCCTGGCAGTCCTGCGGCTCATATCTGACCTGCGGAATGCTCCGGCTCACTAATTTTCTCATATCGGCGACGCTGTCCGCCATCCCGTCGGAGATGGCCTGAACCATGACATTGCCGATGGCTGTAGCCTCAGACGGGCCGGCAATCACAGGAATCCCGGTGGCATTTGCCGTAAACTGGTTCAGCATGGCATTGCAACTTCCGCCGCCGATCACATGGAGCACATCTATCGGATGAGGGGAAAGTCGCCTGAGATGGTTCAAAACGTCCTTGTACCTCAACGCCAGGCTGTCGAATATACATCTGACAATCTCTCCCCTGCTTTCAGGGCTTTCCCCTCCACGCTCACGGCAGTAGCGGCATATCGCCTCCTCCATATTGTCCGGATTGGCGAAGGAATCGTCATCGGGATTTATCAGGAAACGGAACGCCTCGCATTGCTCCGCCTCTGAAATGAGCTGCTGATATGGGACATTGCCCCAGATTTTCCTGCAGGACTCGAGCAGCCACATTCCGCATATGTTCTTCAGCAGACGGATGGTGCCGTCCACGCCGCCTTCGTTGGTATAGTTAAGAGCCTCAGTATCAGCATTTATGACAGGCGATTCAGTTTCGACTCCCATAAGTGACCAGGTTCCGCTGCTCAGGTATGCGAAGTTTCCGGTCAATGCCGGTATTGCGGCTACTGCCGACGCTGTGTCGTGTCCTGCCACTGCCACTACCGGAACAGGGCCGAGTCCTGAAAGCCGCTGGACCTCCGCTGTCAATGTCCCGATTTTCTGTCCCGGGAAAACGAATGTTCCGAACCTCGTTTCATCCAAGCCCAGCGTGCCAAGGATATCCCTATCCAGGCATCTTCTACCCGCATTGACAATCTGCGCAGTAGAGGCGATGGTATATTCCGTAACAGCCTTGCCTGTAAGCATATAGCCGAGAGCATCCGGCATAAAAAGTATCTTGTCCGCCACCTTCCATGCACTGTCTTCCGCCCGGGACAATGTATCGAACTGAAACAGGGAATTAAAATTCATCACCTGGATTCCGGTCTTTTTATACACATCCTCGCGCGACACTCTCGAGAAATATTTTTCCGGAGCAGCTGCGGTATGCAGATCCCTATACGAATACGGATATCCGAGGAAATGGCCATCTTTCCCCACGAGCACGAAATCCACGCCCCAAGTATCTATTCCGATGGAAGCGAGTTCCACGTCCTTTCTTGCGGCAACCTTCTTCAAGCCGTCCAGTATATTGCGGTACAATTCGAGAATATCCCAGTAACAGTGGCCTACTGTCTCAATGATATGGTTGGGAAACCTGTTGATTTCCTCCATTTCGATTTTGCCGGAGTCAATGCGGGCTATCATTGTCCTTCCACTGCTTGCTCCGAGGTCAACTGCAAAATAATACTTGTTCATTTTCCGATTATTAGTTTCAATTTACAAAAATATCATTAAGTCGCGACATTGTTCTTGCTCATATTGACACATCGGCTTCGCATATTGACATTTTCGACAGAACATCTTTTTTTTCAGAAAAAAGATGTTTTTTACGAACAAAGAGCCTATATTTGTCAGCAAAAGGATTACACTAAAAACACATTCACACTGAAATCTGGGGTAGAATGAACAATATCGAATTCAAATATCTCAACATCACTGAAGACGACGCTGAGTTCGGATTATGGGTAAGCACAGTCGGCTTCCAGTCTATAGATTCGGGCATGAGTTACCCCTTAAAAAGCCATCCTTCAGGCTATTATTTCAATCCTGAAAAGGGCCGCACGCTGAACGAATTCCAGTTCATCTTCATTAGCAAGGGCGAAGGTGTCTTTTCGGCACAACACTATGACAACATGAAGGTGAGCAAGGGGAATCTGCTGATGATTTTTCCGGGTCAATGGCATTCATATCATCCTGCGGTGGAAAAGGGATGGGACGAGTTCTACATCGGCTTCGGAGGCCCCACAATCGCTGAACTGATAGCGAAAACACCATTGGTCCAGGAGAACCAGATTCTGGACATCGGGCTGAATGAAGAGCTGGAATCGCTTTTCATACGTGCGATAGAAGAGTCACAGAAATTCAAGATGGCGACCCAGCAGTATCTTGTCGGCATCGCCATGCACATCATCGGACTGGTACTTTCCGCGAATTTCAACAAAGGCACGGTGGATGAACTGGAAGAGAAAATCCAGAGCGCCATCAGCATCATGAGCCGCAATGTCAGCAATGCCATCGACATTATCAAGATCGCCTCGAACCTGAACATGAGCTATTCCTATTTCAGAAAAGAGTTCAAGAAAAGGACGGGGACCTCTCCGAACCAGTATTTCCAGGACCTGAAGATGAAAAGCGCGAAGCAGCTTCTGTTTTCTACCAATCTGTCAGTCAAGGAAATATGCTTCCAGTTAGGCTACAGTTCCCCTGAATACTTCACAAACCAGTTCAAAAAGATCGTCGGCAAGACGCCTGTAGAGTATAGGGAGTTCACCCAGTGCAAGGAAGAGCCGGAACAGTAAAAAAAGGAGGGGTTCAGGTCAATGCTGATCCCCTCCTTCGTTTTATGGAGTTTCTTCTGTTTTATCGGGTTTCTTCTGTTCCACCCACATAGATATCCCTGTCTTTCCAGATCTTATACAGAGGATACATTCTTCTGGTGAAATCCTGATAGTCCTTTTCGGATTCCTTCATCCAGCCCGTGTCGGCATAAACTGCAATCAACGGGAAGATGTGGTCAAATGTCTCGTCCACAGTCCTGTCGAATTCTGACCAGCACTCTACGCCGATACCCAGAAGCTGCTTTCTCTTGGACAAGTCAATGCTTTCCGGCACAATCTTGACCCTGTATGCAACCGGCAGAGTAGTATTGAAATAAAGTCCGTCAGTATGCGAGTAGAGCACATTCAAGCCGTTGTTTATGAGGAAGGTGAGATTCGTCATATCGCCTGTCCAGTACTGGAACACGCTCTCTTTTCCTACCTTGATCGGAATGATGCTTGCAGCACCAGGCTTGCCTGCAGCATCGCTCCATGCCATGAGAGCCTTGCCCTTTCCTTCGAGATACTTGGAAATTTCATTGTAGAAATGCCTCTCAAGTTCCCAGTCTTCCTTGATGCCGAGCTGATTCTTCATTGCCCTTATACCCGCACTGTTTGTCCAGTGGTTTCCCTGGATTTCATCACCACCGCAGTGGATATATTTTCCCGGGAACAAGTCCGCCACCTCATCGAGGACATCGTGGATGAACTGCATTGTCTCGGGCTTGGAGATATCCATAATCTCATCTGTAGGTCCCAATCTGCATTCCACCCCGATCTGCTTGCCGGTAGTTCCTAGATAGCTGTAGCTGGCGATTGCTGCAGAAGCATGTGTCAGGATCTCGATTTCAGGAATGATGGTGATATGGAGTTTCTCTGCGAACTCAATGATTTCCTTCACATCGGCCTGAGTATAATGGCCTTCGTGAGGTTCATTATAGAATTCGTTGCTTATCCAATAATAGTGCTTTCCTGTTTTCGGACGTTTTGAACCTATCTCGATGAGTTTAGGATACTTCTTGATCTCCAGACGCCAGCCTTGGTCTTCGGTAAGATGCCAGTGGAAATAGTTGTACTTGAGACGAGCCATCTCATAAAGCAGTTTCTTCACGGCATCCTTGCCCTTGAAATATCTGCCCTCGTCCAGCATCAGCGAGCGCCAAGGGCTTGTCGGATAATCCGATATGGTAGCCTCTCTGATGGAGAACTTGCCGCTCTCGGCCTTGATAGCCTGACGCAATGTCTGGATTCCATAGAAAATGCCGATGGTTTCAGGAGCTGTGATTTTGATCTGCTTTGCAGCGATTTCTATCTTGTATCCGCCCTTTCCCTTTACATCCATTGACGTATTCAAGGCAAGCAAGATATCTGCTCCGTCAGCGCTTGATTTTACGGATGGAGACATCTTGTGGTCAGAGGTCAGGGCTTCCTTAAGCTGCTCAGCCTCAACAGAAAGACTGCCTTCATATCCGATGGTAAGGTCGGATTTGAGTTCGATCTGGTTGTCCCTGTAAGAAATGAATTGCGGTTTCGGTACAATCCGGAATTCTTCAGAAGCCGCTGGCTTCTGAGGAATTCCCGGTGTCCCGTTTTCTGCTTTTGAACAGCCTGCGAAAGCTGCTGCAATAACACATAAAAGCAATGATGCGGAAAATCTGTTCATATAAAATCTATGTATGTTTAAATCACTCGATTACCAACCCGGATTCTGTTTGATGGCACCGTTGGTCATGTTGATCTGTTTGGTAGGAATCGGAGCGAGATAGTCTCTTGTCGGACGGAATCTTCTGTCCTGTTCTGCAATCACGAAGCCGTTTTCATCCAGGATCGGATCCAATGTCTCATTTGCATCCGCATAGTTGGAGAATTTCACGCCCTTCAGAGGCATCGGCATTTCCACTTCTGCAGTCTTCCATCTGCGGAGGTCATCATATCTGCTGGACTCGAAGCAAAGCTCGATAGTGCGCTCACGTCTGATTTCCTCTCTCATATCCAAGCCGTTGGAAGTCACAAAGCTGTTTGTCAGTCTCGGCATTCCCACACGTGCGCGGATCTTGTTGATAGTCATGTCCAAGTCCTCGTCACTGATGCTTCCCGACAGTTCATAAGTGGCTTCAGCATAGATCAGCAGCACCTCTGCATATCTGATGAGATGGGCATTGAAATAAGCCAGACCATGGAAAATGTACGGAACGTCGCTGATATATTTCCAGACTCTGTATCCTGTCTTGGTAGAACTTGTTCCGGAGAAAGAAACCGGACAGGTCTCATATTTGCCGTTTGTAGAAGCATAGATATACTGTCTTCCCGGAACCTGAAGCACACAGGTCATACGAGGGTCTCTGTCCTCATATTCAGACTCGATGGAGCCATAGCCGTGGAAACAAGAGTTGATGTTGGTAATAGGAAGGCCGTTCTTGTCGAGGAACATGTCCGCGAATTTCTTGGTCGCACCACCGAGATATCCAGCGCTGGCATTATCGGAAATAGGATGTGTCGTACCGTTTCCTACGCCTTTGCCGTACTGTCTGTCGAGGATGCTCTCGCAAGAATTGTCACCAGCTTCGAGGAAAAGCTGACGATAGTTCTCCTTTCCGTATTTGTCACCCTTCCAAAGTTCATAATCCTTGCTGTCAATGATTTCCTTGGCCTCCTGTTTTGCGATTCCGAGCAGTTCCAGCGCATCAGGACGATGTTTGTGGTTCTGTGCCCAGGTACCTACGAAAAGCGCAACTCTAGCCCTGAAAGCCTTTGCGGCTCCCAAAGTAATGCGGCCGGTCTCCTCCGGCTTGAGTTCCTTCTTGGTCGGAAGGTATTCGCAAGCCTCTTTCAGGTCCTCGAGAATAGCATCCTCCACCTCTTTGCGCGGAGTCCTTTCGCCGAAGAGTTCAGGAGAGTTCACGTCGAGAACTGTCTTCACGAGCGGAACGTCGCCGAATCTCTTGAGCAGACGATAATACTCATAAGCACGGAAGAAAAGGGCCTCACCCTTATATCTCAGGATGGCAGGGTCGTCAGTTTTCATTGCGTCCACATGCTGGAGAAGGATATTGATCTGACGGAGATGTGAATACGCATTGTCCCAGATTCCGTCCGACTCAGTCGGCAACCAACGTCCGTTACTTACATTGTTGAAGCCGAAATATGAGGTGGCAAGGTCTGCCTTGAGATCATAGTCAGCGAAATTGTCGCTTCCGTGGAAAGAGTCCAGATTCCAATAGAACTCATTGGCTGCCAGACAATAGTCCTCAGGCGTTTTCCAGAAATCTTTTTCCGAATACTTGTCCGGAGGAGTCAAATCCATTCCCTGACAAGACGCAAGCGCTATGCCGCATGCTGCAATATATATGATTTTTGAGAGTTTCATAAAGGTGCGAATTTAGAAATTTAGATTTAATCCGAATGAGAAATAACGCATGAATGGATAACAAGCGTAGCTTCCGTTCATTTCCGGATCGTAATTAAATGGCATGTTGTGGATTTCAAACAGGTCATTGCCACTGAAATACACTCTGAGGCGGGAAACGTGGATCTTGTCCATCCATCTCTGTGGCAGAGTATAGCCGACCTGCAAGTTCTTAAGACGCACATAAGCGGCATTTACTATCAGGTTGTCAGAAGTCCTGTAGTTCCAGGTGTTCCTGTCGTCGTCATGTGTAAGGATAGGATACTTGGCATTCGGGCGGTCCACTGACCATGTGTTGTGGTAGAAATCCTTCATAGGATAGTGCCAGTCTGGCAGGAACGGTACGAGAGGTTCTCCGTCGAGCACGAGCGAGCGTTGTCCAGTTCCCTGGAAGAAGAGGCTCAGGTCAATGCCTTTCCACTCGAAGTTGAAGCTGATACCGAAGTTGTAGTGAGGGTTGCAGTCGCCCAATGCCTTGAGGTCACCCTGAAAACCGCGGCTCATGTCACCGGTAGCCGTGATGGCGCCGTCACCGTCGAGGTCAGCATACATCATGTCACCGATACGGAGATTGTCAGGTACACCTTTAAGGGTCTTGTACTGGTTCAATGTAGCCTCATCCTTGATGATGCCCAAAGTCTTGTATCCGAAGTAAGTGTTTGTGGAATAGCCCTGGATATAGCCGATGAGACCTGATCTCAGTCCGTTGAATCCACCAAGGTCGGTAACCTTGTTTCTTGAGTCAGAAAGGTTTGCGCTGATGCTGTAATGGAAATCATTGTGTGAATCTCTCCAGGAGAGTGCCAATTCCCATCCATTCACCATGAGTTCACCGTTGTTGGTAGCAGGAGCCACACCGCCAAGAGTGCTCGGGTAATCTACCTGGATGAGCATATTCTTGTTTCTCTTGTGGAAATAGTCCGCATTGAAATTCAATCTGTTGTCAAGGACTGCGATGTCGAGACCGACGTTGGTCACCTCGAGTTTCTCCCAAGTTCTGGCAAGCGACACCATGTTGGAAGTAGCCTTCTGTGTCACCTCAGTCTTGTTGAAAGGATAAGGATAGCTGTAGTCAATGTTGATTACAGGGATATAGTCATATTTGCCGATATTGCCCTGGGCGTTACCCATCTGTCCCCATGAAGCGCGAATCTTGAACTGGTCAAAGATGTCGAGATCTTTCATGAAATGCTCCTCTGAGAGTCGCCATGCAGCAGAATAGCCAGTGAAGAGTCCCCATCTGTGGCCTTTAGCGAAACGTGAAGTTCCGTCATATCTCGCATTGACCTCGAGAATATACCTGCTGTCATAGACATAGCTGAGACGGCCGTATGCAGAGCGCATTGTTTCTGCAGATGTTGACTGATTGGTCTCCTGGTTCTTGGTTCCGCCGAGCGCGAGGTTGAAGTTGTCGCCCGAGAAATTATAGCGGAGAGCGCTGAACATGTCATTGGAGAATTCCTCATGCTGGCCGCCGACCATCACCTTGAAGTCATGCTTGTTCGCGAATACATTCTGATACTCTGCAAAGACATTGTAGTTCTTGTACCAGCCTTTGGAGAAAGCCTTCTGGCCCCAGTTCTTGTCAGTATTGTATTTGTTGATGCTGTCATCCCAGTTGTACTCGATATATCTCTGCCTGTACACGAAGTCATCGTTCACCTGTTTTCTGAGGATGGTCTGGCCTGTGATCTTCAAGCCCTTTACGATTTCCCAGTCGAGAGAGAAGTTCATCGTAGTGGTAGCATTGTTGTAAGTAGTGTTGCCACCTTCTTCGAGCTCCTGTGCTGGGTTACCATAGCCCTGCCAAGACATGAATTTTCCTGACTGAGTGCGGAGCGGCGCCCACGGGCTCTGACGCATGGCCCAAGCGAGAGCCGAGCCTGAAGCTGTAGAGTAATCTCTGTTGTTCTCAGAGTATGAAAGGTTCGAATGGAATGCCAGGTTCTTGAAAATCTGGATGTCATTCTTCACACGGAGAGCATATCTCTTGCTGTCATCATGACCGTAGCGCAAAGGGGAATCCTCTGTCTGGTAGAAACCGGAAACATAGTATTTGAACTTCTTCGTTCCGCCATATACATTCAATGAATAGTTCTGCAGGCTGGAACCGCTTCTGAGGAGAGATTTCACCCAGTCATGGTTCTTATAATGCCTGGTATATCCCAGATAACCTTCTGAACCGCTCTTCACGATATCACTGTCCTGTCTGATTAGGTCGAGCTCTGCCTCTGAATATACAGGAGTGTCTGAACCGTCAGCACATGCCTCCCTGTCCATCTCGGCAAATTGGAGCAGATTCACTTTCTGCATGACATTGGTAGGTGTCTTCAAGGCATAGTATGCATTGAAGTCAATCTTCACCCTACCTTCGCCGGCAGACTTGGTGGTAACGAGGATAACACCGTTCGAAGCCCTGTTTCCGTAGATTGACGCCTGCGCATCCTTCAACACAGAGACACTCTCTATATCATTAGGGTTCAAAGAGTTGATATTTCCCTCAGCACCGTCAATCAATACCAGCGGAGTACCGCCGTTCACTGACGAGATGTCTCTGACCACGATCTTCGCCTCGTCACCAGGACGGCTTCCGTTTCCGGAACTCCTGTTCACCACGACGCCAGGGAGCACACCCTGGAGAGCATTGGTCGGAGTGGCCGACGGTTTGCTCTGGAAAGTTTTCTTGTCAGCGATGGAGACGGCGCCGGCGAGGTTCGCCCTCTTGGCAGTACCGTATCCGATGACCACCACGTCGTCGAGAATGTTGCTGTCAATTTCGAGGACGATATCAAACGTCGCTCTCTTGCCGACCTTCTCTGCAAAGGTCTTGAAGCCCAAGCAAGAAGCCTCGATCACATCGGCATCAGTTACGTCAATGCTGTATTTTCCGTCAATGTCGGTAATTGTTCCGACTCCTGTCTTGTTCTGGATCATTATGCTGGCACCAATGACAGGTTCGCCATTATTGTCCGTCACCGTTCCGGAAATCTTCCTGCTCTGCGCGAAGGCAGTCATCTGCACCAATAGCAGACAGGTGATTCCTAATATTTTCGTTATGATGTTATTGTTCATTTTGCTGTTGAGTTTGTTGCCGATTATTATTTTTTCATTGCATAAGCTCTCATAAGGAAGTTGTCAAAAATAATCTGACAATTGCCCAGCGAGGTCTCCGCCAAAGTAGTATCGAAGAACCATCCGTTATATTCAGGGTATTTTCCCTTATCTTCTTTTTCAAGCCATACTTCCGGATGATAGTTGTCGCTTCCGGCCGCTACAATCCACTGTCCGCCACCTTTTCCGAATCCGACATCGCAGCCGCCATTCTTGAGGTCATAATCAATTGTCCACCTTGCCGGACAATTCTTGGCATCAATCTGTGACATTGCAGGATAATCTGCCCAACCATAGACGAAGTACATTTCACCATACTTGGACTCAGGAGTTGCCAATTTCTCCACAGAGTAAGTACCTTCCAGGAGATTGACACTGATTTCATAATAGCCTGCATCAGCGAGAACGAGCGGCTTAGGGTCGTCTGACTTGACGAAATATTTCTTGTCATTGCTGATACCGTACTTCACCTGCTCATCGGTCTTCACAGAACTTACGAAGAACACCTCAGTATTTGACTTTTCAGCATAGAAACGGCCTGTGAACTTGTCGCTGTCCTTAATCTTTCTTTCAGCGAGAATCGGCTGGCCGAACACTACCTTGCTCATATCCATAGCCTTATCCTGGATGAACATTGCGCTGTGCTTGAGGTTGTGTCCTTCAAATGTAGCTTTCACTGCCACAGTAGGAGAATAAACCGCAGTATTGCCCTTCTCATCAGTAAGGGTGAATGTGATGACATGCTTCTGGTCATCTTTGGTAGTCAATGAGATAGACTGGTCGATGACGGCCTTCATTCCCTCATCAGTGCTGATGGCTGTAAGGTCGATGGTCTGGTCAACACCGAAGTCTACGGACTTGATGGTCAAGGTTTTGAGTCTGGTGTTGTTACTTGCCAATGTCATCTTCACCGGAAGATGGATTCCGCCAGGCGCATCCACGAAAACAACATCATTATTTGTCACTTTTGCCACCTTGCCTGCGATGGTTATGCTGAAGCCCATTTCCTGTACGATGGAAAGACGTGCAGGTTCGGCAACTACAGAGATTACCGCAGTGCTTTCGCCCTGTTTGTCCGCGAAGTCAAACACTCTGACAACCACTTCACCTGAGGTTCCGCGCTTCGCTTCTGCAGGGATAATCACAGACTCTGTCAGATTATATTCCTTTATGTAATTCTGGCTGCTGAAATTTATACGCTTGGAGAATTCCCAATCAGTGCTTTCCACGACAATGTACTGAATACCGGTATCATCGGTCACTTTAGCGGTTAAGTTCACGCTTTCACCAGGCAATCCCTCGAGATCCTTGGATGTGATTTCCACAACCGGATCTGAGATGTCCGTCTTGTTTTCTTCCTGTTTGCACGACGGAAGAAAAAGAGTCATCGATGCGATGACAGATAATAATTTTAAAAAGTTCTTTTTTCTCATAGTGTTATTATATCTATGGTGTAAACATTTTTTGATGGTACAAAATTACTTCACAAATATTTATTCTTAGATAAGAAAATGGCATTTCATCTTTCGTATTTGATACAATTTTGGAACAATGTCTCTAAATCGAAAAACAGGGATGGGACAGGAAACTGTCTACCGCGGACGTTTGACACTTTAAAATCCGAAAAAAGTTAAAAAATTTGATAGAGTTCGTTCATAAGAGTTACCGCAACGAAGACGGCAAGCCTTCCGCCAAGCACGTAGAGCGCCTCGGCACTCTTGAGAATCTGGAAAAGCGAATCGGGGGATAAACTCAAGGAGAGGTTCGGGCTGTCAAAAGATAAAAGGTCCAAACACCGGAGGCAAATTTAACAAAATATTTGGCGGAATGTAAGAAAAAGACTAAATTTGCAGTTCAAAATTGATTTATGGCTACCAAGCTCAGTTGAAGTTCCGCCGCAGAAGGCGGGCGCTTGCCGCCGGAAACTTAAAATAAGTTTTATAAAATGTACGCAATCGTTGAAATTGCAGGCCAGCAGTTCAAAGTAGAAGCTGGTGCAGAGATTTTCGTAAACCGCCTCGCATCCAAGAAGGATGAGACGGTAGAGTTCGACAAGGTTCTTCTCCTCGACAACGAGGGAGCAATCAAAGTCGGTGTTCCTTACGTAGAGGGTGCAGTTGTAAAGGCAACAGTCCTCGAAGATGACGTTAAGGCAAAGAAGGTTATCGTTTTCAAGAAGATCCGTCGTAAAGGATATCAGAAATCAAACGGTCACCGCCAGAAACTTACAAAGATCCGCATCGACTCTATCGCTTAATTTTTTACAGATCGCTAAATTAAAGGAGAATTTGAATTATGGCACATAAAAAAGGTCAAAGTAGTTCTAAGAACGGTCGTGAGTCACAGAGCAAACGTCTCGGATTCAAGAAATTCGGTGGTGAGGTTGTAAAGGCCGGTAACATCATCGTTCGCCAGAGAGGCACAGTTCACAACGCTGACAAGAACGTAGGAATGGGTAAAGACCACACTCTTTACGCACTCGTTGACGGAACAGTTCTCATCACAAGAAAGAAAGAGAACAAGTCATACGTGTCGGTTGTCCCTTTTGAGAACTAAGCTCGGAGGGTCTTGAAAGACATTGGAGGATTGCACTTCGAGTATCGGCGTGCGGTCCTCCTTTTTATTTCAGAGGAAACACAGTAACATAGCAGACAATATTAAATCATATATATCATGTTGACACTTAAGATGCTTCGTGACGATCCCGATTTCGTAGTCAGGAAGCTTGCAGTCAAAAATTTCGACGCAAAGGCAATCGTCGATAGGGTTCTCGAACTTGACACACAGAGAAGGGCTCTCCAGACAGAGAGCGACGGTCTTCTTGCCCAGCAGAAGCAGAAAGCAGGTCTCATCGGAGGCCTCATGAAAGAAGGCAAGAAGGCAGAAGCCGAAGAGGCAAAGAAAGAAGTTGCAGAGCTCAAGGCAAAATCCACAGAGCTTCTCGCAAAGGCTGACGAGACAAGCAAAGAACTTGAGTCACAGCTAGTTCTCCTCCCTAATATTCCTTGCGACCTCGTCGTTCCCGGAAAGGGAGCTGAGGACAACCAGGTAGTGAAGATGGGAGGTCCGGAGATCAAACTTCCGGAGAATGCGCTTCCACACTGGGAACTCGCCAAGAAATTCGATATCATTGACTTCGATCTCGGAGTAAAACTCACAGGCGCAGGATTCCCCGTATATAAGGGAAAGGGCGCGAAACTCCAGAGGGCGCTCATCAGTTTCTTCCTCGACAACAATACAGCCGCAGGCTACAAGGAGATCGAACCTCCTATTATGGTCAATGCCGCTTCAGGTTTCGGCACAGGCCAGTTGCCTGACAAGGAAGCCCAGATGTACTATGTAGGTCTCGACGATTTCTATCTCGTTCCTACTGCTGAGGTTCCTGTTACCAATATCTACAGGGACGTCATCCTGAACAATGACCAGTTCCCTCAGAAGCTTACTGCATATACCCCATGCTTCCGTCGTGAGGCAGGTTCCTATGGTAAGGACGTGAGAGGTCTGAACAGACTTCACCAGTTCGACAAGGTAGAGATTGTCCGCATCGAGAAGCCTGAGAATTCTTACGCGGCACTTGACGAGATGATTGCCCATGTAGAGAGCCTTGTAAACAAACTCGGTCTCAAGTACAGAATCCTCCGCCTCTGCGGTGGTGACCTGAGTTTCACATCTGCAATCACTTACGACTTCGAATTGTGGTCAGCAGCACAGGGAAGATGGCTGGAAATCTCTTCAGTTTCCAACTTCGAGACATATCAGGCAAACCGTCTGCACCTCAGATACAAGGACGAGAACGGCAAGATGCAGCTCTGCCACACATTGAACGGAAGTTCACTTGCTCTTCCACGTGTCGTTGCGGCAATGCTTGAAGACAATCAGCAAGAAGACAGGATTGTCATCCCTGAGGTTCTCCGCCCTTATACCGGGTTCGACTACATCGACTAAGGATGGCAACCATAATTGGAATTGACCCCGGAACCAATATACTTGGCTTCGGGGTTATTCGTACTGAGGGCCAGAAGGCCACGTACGTGGAAATGGGTGTAATCGACATGCGCAAGGAGAAGGATCCTTATGCCAAACTGAACAGGATTTTCAATGAAATCAGCGAGGTCTGTGAAAAATACCGGCCGGACCAGATGGCATTGGAGTCTCCTTTCTACGGAAAAAATGCCCAGGTCATACTGAAACTCGGACGTGCCCAGGGTGCGGCCATGCTTGCGGCAGCCACCAGAGGGATTCCGATTACGGAATATGCCCCGAGGAAAGCGAAAGAGGCCGTCACCGGAAACGGAGCGGCATCCAAGATGCAGGTCAATACTATTCTGCAGAGGATTCTCGGCATTGACATTGAAGAAAAATTTCTCGATGCCACGGATGCTCTGGCGATAGCGTTGTGCCACCATTATCAGATGACGAATCCTCTGGCTGGGATGAAGTCATCGACCAGTTGGGAAAAATTTATCGCTGAAAACCCGGACAGGGTGAAATAAAATGGCCTTTCGCTTCGAAAAAACGAAAGTTCAGCCGTAGAATGTGGCCATTCAGCGGTTTTTGTAATAATCTGACACTACGTAATTAAACCGGAGAACAGGTTACATGTCTAAAGTTGTGTTGTTAAAAGAAGCAGAAAACAACTTGAAAGAAGTGTATTACCTAATTGTGAACGGACAATGAAAAGAATCATTGCTATGTTTTGCGGGCTGATGACTATGCTCGCATTTTCTTTTGCGGTCGCGGCTCAGGCCACGAGGTCTGTCACGGTGGTGCTGCAGGATTCGTCTTCTGGCGAGCCTGTCGGTTATGCCACTGTATCATTGACAAAAGCCGGCGCGAATACCGCAAGCAAATATGCCTTGACCGATGATAAGGGAAAGGCTGTACTTGACAAGGTGGCTGCGGGAAGCTATACGGTCAAGGCTGAACTTCTCGGCTATAAGAATTATTCCGCAGAAATTACGGTGAAAAATTCCGTAGATCTGGGCATCGTGAAGATGGAGCCGGACAGAAGGGTTCTTAATGCCGCAAGTGTCACTGCCGCAGGAAACCCTATTATCATAAAGAAGGATACCATCGAATATACGGCCACTTCTTTCAAGACGACTGACAATGATATGCTTGAGGATCTCCTGAAGAAACTCCCTGGCGTAGAAGTCGGTTCAGATGGAAGTGTCACAGCGAATGGCCAGACTATTTCCAAAATCACCATTGACGGAAAGACTTTCTTCCTGGATGACCCTCAGCTGGCATCCAAGAACATTCCGGCCAAGATTATCGATAAGGTGAAGGTCGTGCAGAAGAAATCCGAGCAGGCACAGTTCACCGGCATTGATGACGGACAGGAAGAGACTGTCATTGACCTTTCCATTCAGAAGGGCATGATGAACGGACTTTTCGGCAATGTCCAGATCGGCGGCGGTCACGACTGGCCGGAGAATACGACCAACGGAAACGGCGACTGGCGCTATCAGGGTGCGGGGTTCATCGGCAGATTCACTGAAAAAAGCCAGTTGAGCATCATACTGAACGGCAACAACACCAATAACCGCGGTTTCAACGACTTGTCAGGTTCGATGATGAGGTCAATGCGAGGAGGCGGTGGCGGAATGGGCCGTGGAAGTGGCGGATGGGGCAACTCCAATGGTATCACCACTTCATGGATGGGCGGTGTCAACGGTTCATGGGACTTATTCGGCGACAAGATGGACCTCGGAGCAAACTACCTTTTCAACGGCACTCAGAAAGATGTGAAGGAAATCAGTGACAAGACCACCTTCCTGGATGACGGTTCCAGCCTGATTTATCACAACGACGGATACAGTTTCAACAATTCCTACGGACATCGTTTCGGAATGCGTCTGGAGCACAAGTTCTCGGAGAAGACATCCATCCTCTTCCAGCCTCAGTTCAATTTCGGAAAGGGTGATTTCCAGGAGTTCTCCAAGTTCACCACTGACGGCATTGCTGCAGGAGAGACAGAATCCGTGGCCAAGAATGAGGGTTTCAACAACAATACCGGAAACAACAAGAACTGGACTGCCAACGGATTCCTCCTGTTCAGACAGCGTCTCGGGCTTCCCGGCAGGACATTGTCCTTCAACATTGACTATAATTTCAGCAATAACGACCTCTACGGTTTCAACCAGTCTTTGACGAAGACCTTCGGAACTACAGATGCGGAGAATGTCAATGCCATTGTCAATCAGAGATATGACCAGAATTCGAAGTCGTCATCTGTAAGCGGACGTCTCGTCTATACGGAGCCGCTCGGTGCAGGTTTCTACCTGGAGGCCAATTATCAATACAAATGGTCACAGAACAAGTCGGACAAACTGACTTATGATTCTGCAGACAGGGGTGCATATGACTTCAATGCTGACACTCACGAGTATTACCGGGAGACTGACATGTACGACAAGGACGGCAACATCATCTATGTAGACGGCAAGCCAGTACATTCAAATGAGATACTCAACTCCCAGTATTCCAGCAACATCCTGAACCAGTACCAGACTCATCGTGCAGGTGTGAACTTCATGTTCCAGAAGGACAAGATCAGGGCTCAGGTCGGCGCGTCGATTATTCCGACAATCACCCACAACGAGACCAATGGGAAGAGTTATGACAATTCTGTCATAAACTGGTCGCCTACAGCGATGTTGTGGTACGACATCAATGACAATATGAATGTCCGCGGTTTCTATTTCGGAAATTCATCACAGCCGACAACCACACAGCTCATGCCGGTACCTGACAACACAAACCCGCTCAATGTGTCTCTGGGTAACCCTTATCTGAAGCCGTATTTTTCACATAACATAAATACCAGATATGGCTTCTCGAACAGGCAGAAGTTCCTGTCTGTGCATGCCAACTTTAGCGGAGGCTTCGTGCAGTCCCCTATCGTCTATGCCAGCTGGTACAATACCAACGGCACAGCGTTCTCGCTCCCTGTAAATGGTCCGACTTCGGGTAATGTCAATGCCAGGATGTTCCTCAATGCTCCTTTCGGAAAATCGAATTTCAGCATATCTTCCAGCACATCAGGAAGTTGGAGCACATCGACTTCTTATGTAGGAAAGAGTTCTTTCGATACAAGTACCTATTATGTTGACGGCGATTTCGATTATGTGAAGTTCCACAATGACTTCCCGGACCTCGGAAAGAGTGACAAGTTCCTGGAGAACAATACCCGGACGATGAATTTCACTGAAAGGATGAGGCTCACATACCGAAACGATTTCGTGGAGATTATTGCAGGAGGACGTTCACGTATTGCAAAGTCCTGGTACACAATCGAATCAGCCAACACGAATGTCACCAGAAACAATCAGGCATCAATGTCGATGAACTGGACAATCCCGGGCGGTCTCGGTCTCGTGGGCGAGTTCAACTATAACTGGTACAAGGGATATCAGACCAAGCAGGATGACGAGTATGTATTCAATCTCGAGATTACCAAACTCCTGTTCAAGAACCAGTGCACTCTGTCTCTCAAAGGATATGACCTGCTGAACCAGTCGAAGAACCTCTCGGTTTCTGATTCTTCGAACTATCACACTGAGACGTGGAACAATACTCTGGGACGTTATGTGATTCTTTCTCTTACCTGGCGTTTCGGAAATATGAACAATGCCAGCAAGGGTATGAGGGGAAGAGGCCCGGGCGGCCCAGGACATGGTCCAGGCCCAGGCGGTCCACCACCGATGATGTAAGCGTAGCATTGAAAAATGCAGTCTGTTCTTGCGAGCGGACTGCATTTTTTATTATAGATTAGGTATGTTACTTACCAGCCTTTCTTTATATTGTCTGCAATGGCTGCCACCAGGCGGTCTCTTGCCTCGACACTTGCCCAACCGATGTGCGGGGTGAAGTGGAATTTCTCGGGATGGCGCGTATGAAGAATCGGATTGTCGAAAGGAATAGGTTCATTGACAAATACATCCAGAGCGGCTCCGCCGATGACATTTTCGTCAATGACTTTTGCCAATGCTGCTTCTTCGATGATTCCGCCGCGGCCCATATTGACAATGATGGCTGTCGGTTTCATCATCCTGAGTTCCTTTTCTCCTATCAGTCCCGCCGTACGCTCATTGTACGGGGCATGGATGGAGATTACGTCTGAGGTGCGCATCAGTTCGTCCAACGGAATGCACGGATATTTCGTGCAGTGTCCGGTCCCGGATGTCGAGTAATATACGACCTTCATGCCGAATGCCTCCGCGACTTCTGCCACACGGCTTCCGATTGTTCCCATGCCGATGATTCCGATCTGTTTGCCGTAAACTTCTATGAATGGTTTGATGACATTGGTGAACATGCCGCTTGAGGAGTATCCTCCTGATTTCACTGCGTCATCGAAGTACGGGCCGTTGCCAAGCAGTGACAGGATATGCATAAATGTCTGCTGGACAACCGGTTCTGTCGAGTATCCGGCCACGTTTCTAACTATAATGCCACGTTTTTCGCAGGCATTCACATCAATGTTGTTGATTCCGGTTCCGGCTTCGCATACCAGTTTCACATTCGGAGCGACGCCAAGGAGGTCTTCTGTAACTTTCACTTTATTGACCACAAGCACCTCGCAGTCTTTCACCCGCTCCTTTGCTTCTTCCGGGCTGGATGTCGGCCACGCCGTAAGATCGCCGCACGCCGCTATCGGCGACAGTGATGTTTCTCCGACTGTCGCTGCATCTAGGAATGTTATTTTCATCGTATCAATGTTATTATTTATATACAATTATGCCATGGAGTCTCATCTTAGGCCGACAATTCAGCCCACGATGCCATCCGCGGCACAATGATACGAATTGTTTTTGGATTGGCAAAGGTTTTCGCCCTCTCCTTGGCCGCAAAACCGGACCGGCAATTCCGGCAAATCATCACGAATTTGGTAAGCGTCTCCGGAGTTACGTGTTGACCGGACTTTATTCTGAGGCACCGTCCGGCATGTCCACGCCACAATTATTTTCGACCCTCTTGACATTTGTCTGCCTTGGCTTTTACCGCTATAATATATTGTCTGCTAGCATATTACATGCCAGCATAGAGCCAGACGCTCCTGCCAAGACCCCATTTCATTGCTACCTCTTGGCTCTCTTTTAATCAGCTAACTTTCTGATAATTAATACGTAACGTCGGATTGCGGTTGTCAAGAGGGTCGAAAATCAAAAGACCTTGTCCCGACGACGTAAACAACTCAGCGGTTCCTTGATGACTTGTCTTGCAATCGCGATTCCGTTTGTCGAGTGACATCGTAATTTGCCGCAGTACCATTCGGCATTTTTTTTGTTTTGGTCAATGCCATATTGGCGTGGTCAGTCACGGAAATAATTCATCATCCAAACATGGCTGGCCGACAGGGGCCTTCGGAGCGGTACGCCCCGTTGGGGCTATCCTTCCCACCGCTACCGCGGCGGGCCCCTACCGTTCACGAAACCACGGGCGGCTACGCCGCTCCGACGGCCCCTGCCGGCCAGTCATGTTTATATGATGAATATTTCAGTGCCTAACCATGCCAATATGACATTGACCTGAACAGATAAATGGCAAATGATACCGCGTCAAATTACGATGTCCCTCGACAGACAGGACCACGCTTGCAAGACAAATCAACACGTAACTGCTGAGTCGGTTACGTCGTCTGGACAAAGCCCTTTGATTTTCGACCCTCTTGACAACCGCAATCCGTCGTTACTTATTAATTATCAGAAAGTTAGCCTATTAGAAGAAAGCCAAGAGGTAGGAATGAAATGGGGTCTTGGCAGGAGCACCTCGTTCCATATTAGCATGTAACATATTGGCATACAATATGTTACAGTTGCGTGACCAAAACTGACAAATGTCAAGAGGGTCGAAAATTATTCACATACCCGAAAAACAAAAGGGCCGAAACACGGTATAGACAGCGGTCTGGAGTGCGCCCTTGAAGTATTAGAACATTGATATAGCGGAAGTCATTGGAGAGCAGGCTATGTCTGGAATGCGCCCTTGAAGTATTCGAACAACCCCGGAGGACACGAGGTTCGAAGAAAACTCTGTACAGAATCTGCCAACTCTTGCGAAAACGTATGGAGTTCCGCCTGAAGTTCGAAGAGAATTCCGTACAGAACCTGCCGGGAATGGAATAATTGTACCTTCCGGAAACATCTTCTCCTGCTATCTTAAAATCTGGAGAGAACGTGCAGGACGGAGACACAGCCCTAAGTCCAGCCAACACGTGACTCCGGAGACGCTGTGCCAGACAGGAGGTTACCGTCTCAAAAGTCAAACATTCCTCAGCACGAATCATGAATTCGTCTTCGGATTTGCACGGAAAGATACACTTTTTATATTTTCCGCACATGGAAAAACAAAAAGTGTTTTGTAACTTTGAAAGACAACTAAAAAGAATTTTACAATGATTAACAATAAGCTTACTGTGGGCATCACACAGGGCGATGGCAACGGAATCGGATACGAAGTGATTATCAAGGCATTGGCAGATGCCAGAATACTCGATTCCTTCACTCCGGTTATCTATGGTTCATCCAAGATTTTCGGATTCTACCGCAAACTCATCCATAACCTGGAGCAGCTCGACACCTATGTCATCAACTCTGCAAAAGATGCAAAGCCAAAGAAGATCAATATACTTAACTGTCTGCCTGACAATGTTTATGTAGAGCCGGGACAGCCTTCATCAGAAGCAGCAAAATGCGCGATAACAGCATTGGAATGCGCCGCTGCCGATCTGAAAAACGGAGACATTGACGTGCTGATTACAGGTCCTATCAACAAGAGGTCAATGACCAATGCCGGTTTCGGCTTCACAGGACATACCGAGTTCCTCAAGCAGTATTTCGGCGCCAAGGACGTGACTATGTTCATGATCAGCAGCCAGTTGAAAATCGGCGTGGTAACAGGACACATTCCTCTCAAAGACGTCCCTTCAAGCATCACCAAGGAGAAGATTCTTACCAAACTGCGCATCATGGACGCTTCTCTCAGACGCGATTTCGGTGTCACCAAGCCTAAAATCGCCGTACTCGGACTGAATCCTCACTGCGGAGACGACGGACTTCTCGGAGACGAAGAGGAAACCATTATCGCACCGGCAGTCAAGGCCGCCAATGATGAAGGTATCATGGCTTTCGGACCTTACTCCCCGGACGGATTCTTCGGTTTGGCCAACTACAGCAAATTCGACGCGACACTTGCAATGTACCATGACCAGGGACTGGCACCGTTCAAGGCTCTCGACTTCGATGACGGAGTGAACTTCACTGCAGGCCTGCCAATCGTAAGGACATCCCCGGACCACGGGACAGCATATTCGATGGCAGGAAGAGACGAAGCGGATCCGATGTCAATGATGTCATCAATCTATGCAGCTATCGACATCTACAAGCATAGAGTGGCATACGATAGGCTTCAAGCAGGAAAAATGCAGGAAAGAAATGTAGATGAAAGCCGTCCGGAACGACCGGGACGTCCCCAGATAGAATAACTCAAGTTTCGCAAGTGCGAAACACCGCTTATAGAGCCCGAAAGGGCGAGGGTAAGTCCCTTCCCGAGGGAGGTTGTCCGAAAAGTCAAACATTCCTCAGTGAGAGTCGAGAATCCGCTTCTGGCCTTGTATAGGGGTACGGGGTATTTCAGTCTCGCGAGGACTTTTCGGACAGTCTGGAGGGGAGGGATTTAGGGAGAGGGTAACGTACAAATAAAAGTGCGTTGGGCTTTCAGCCTTCGGACGAGTGGCACCACTCAAATTCGCACTAACGTTCAGCAAGTTTGACAACTTGCGTAACTTGAGTAGAATAATTCAGATGCCAATGCAGACAGAGTCGCATTCCGAAATACAGTTTATTAAGGGAGTCGGGCCCAGAAGAGCCCAACTTCTGGAATCCGAATTGAATATCAGGACAACAGGCGACCTGATCAGGCTTTACCCATACAAATACATTGACAGAAGCAATATTCTGCCGATAGCTGCAATACAGCCCGGAAACGCATTCGTGCAAATCCGGGCTCAAGTCGTTTCATCCACATTACTTGACAAGACAGGCAAGTGTATTGACCCCTCTCAGGCAAAATTCAATGCAGTCAGCAGACTCAGTGTGATCGTCTCTGACGGTTCAGGCAGCCTGGAACTTGTCTTTTTCAAGGGAATCAAGTATGTCTTTTCGAAACTGACAATCGGCTCGACATTCATTTTCTTCGGAAAGCCTACTCTTTTCAGCAGCCGTCTGAATATGGTTCATCCCGAGATAGATGACCCGTGTCAGAACAGTCTGCCTGGAGGCACGATGACCGGAGTCTATCCATCGACTGAAAAGCTCAAAAATGCCGGAATTACAGGAAAAGTCATGAACAAAATCATGGCCTCTGCCCTCAACGCAGCAGGAGGTTCCATTCAGGAGACTCTTCCTGAGTATGTACTCAAAGAGAAAGGCCTGGTACCACTCGCTTTTGCATTGACAAACATCCATTTTCCGAAGGATGTGGATTCGCTGAAGAAGGCCGAATACCGGCTGAAATTCGAGGAACTGTTCCTTCTCCAACTGTCACTCCTGAAACAGAAATATATCCGCAGCCGCAACGCCAAAGGTCTGATGATGAACAAGGTAGGCGATGCTTTCAACATCTGCTACAAGTCTCTTCCATACGACCTTACAGGTGCACAGAAGAGAGTCATCAAGGAAATACGGGCTGACATGATGAGCGGCAAACAGATGAACCGCCTGCTTCAGGGCGATGTCGGTTCGGGAAAGACAATGGTGGCGGTGCTCTCTGCCCTGATCGCATACGGAAACGGCTACCAGTCATGTATCATGGCTCCGACCGAAGTGCTTGCACGCCAACACTATAAGAACATGTGCAAGTATCTTGAGGGGACCGGGGTCAATGTTGCCGTGCTTACCGGCACAACGAAGACAGCCGAGCGCCGTACGATCCTCGAAGATCTGGCGTCCGGCAAGACAGGAATAATAGTCGGGACACATGCATTGATAGAAGACAATGTTGTTTTCAGCAACCTCGGACTTGCTATCATTGATGAGCAGCATAGGTTTGGCGTCGATCAGAGGTCAAAGCTCTGGAAAAAAGCCAGTTGCGGTATCGCTCCGCATATCCTGGTCATGACGGCCACGCCGATTCCGAGGACTCTGGCGATGACACTGTACGGCGACTTGGACGTCTCTGTCATTGATGAGATGCCTCCAGGCAGGAAGCCGATTCAGACCATCCAGATCACCGAACGGCAGAAACTTCAGCTCTACAATTTCATGAAGGAGCAGATTGCCAAGGGACATCAGGCCTATGTCGTCTATCCTATGATTTTCATCAATGAAAAAGTGGACTACAAGAATCTGGAGAGCGGATACGAGGAGATTGTCGCTGCTTTTCCGCATCCGCCGTATAAGGTTGCCATCGTCCACGGACAACAGAGTGACGAGGATAAGGCATTCAATATGAATGCTTTTGCTGCGGGTAGAGCCAACATTCTGATTTCCACTACCGTAATCGAGGTAGGTGTGGATGTCCCTAATGCCACGGTCATGGTAATCGAAAGTCCTGAAAGGTTCGGACTCAGCCAGTTACATCAGTTGCGCGGCAGGGTCGGACGTGGCGGAGGAGATTCGTATTGTATCCTGGTCCGCGGAGATAAACTGAGCGAGGAATCACGGAAACGCATTGACCTTCTCTGCCAGACTGAGGATGGGTTCGTGCTTGCAGAGGAGGACATGAAGATGAGGGGGCCTGGCGACATGGAGGGCACCCAGCAGAGCGGACTTCCGATAGAGCTTTCCATCGCGTCATTGGCAAAAGACGGGGCAATTCTCTCTGACGCAAGGGCTTACGCCGACAATATCCTGAAGAAAGATCCGGACTTGTCAATGCCATTGAACAGGCCTTTAGCGTTGGAGATGAGGAAAGACAAATATCAGAAACCAGACTATAGCAAAATTAGTTAATAACCAAAAACCAATACGGATAATGAAAAGTTTAATAAGCTCGGGCGGTCTGGCCGCCTTGACAATCAGCGCTTTACTAGCAATGAACTGTAATTGTGAAAAAGGGGCGGCAGAGTATATCGGGCCGTCTGACATTGAAATTACCGACGGGAAGATGACTCCTGAGGTCCTGCTTTCTTTCGGCAGGCTTTCAGACCCGCAGTTGTCTCCTGACGGAAAGACCATTCTCTACGGAGTCAGCTACACTTCCATCGAGGACAACCGCACTTGCCGCAACTTGTTTGTTGTCAATGTTGACGGGACATCTCCTCGCCAGCTTACCAAAGACGGAAAGAGCATCAGCTGTGCCCGTTGGACAAATGGAAATACCATCACCTATATCCAGGGCGGTCAGATCTGGAAAGCCGGTGTCCGCGGACTTTCCGGTGACAATCCTAAACTTGTGAAGAGAACACAGCTCAGCAATGTTCCCAATGGCATCGGCGAGTTCAAACTCTCTCCTGACGAGAAGAGTCTGATGTATATCAGTTATGTCAAGAGTGACGTGAAGACAGCTAAGGATTCCGACCCGAAACTTGACAAGGCTGACGCGTATGTCGCTGAAGATCTGATGTATAGACATTGGGATCATTGGGTAACTGAACTGCCTCACACTTTTGTCGCAAAACTCGGAAGCGAAATCACACCGGACAACAGCATTGACATTCTCGCAAATGAGGAGAAGCTTTACGAGCTCCCTACAGAGCCTCACGGCGGTCTCGAGCAGCTTGACTGGACTCCTGACGGAAAGTATATCGCTTATTCCTGCAAGAAGAAAACCGGCAAGGAGTATGCTTTCAGCACCAATACTGAAATCTACATATATAATGTAGCTGACGGCACATGCACTGTAATCCCTATGGGCGGCGGTTATGACACAAATCCGGTATGGAGCCCTGACGGGAAGAAGATTGTTTGGCTGAGCATGGCACGTGACAGCTACGAGGCTGACAAGAGCCGTCTCATGGCTGCCGACTTCAACAATGGTGAAATCAGCAACATCCGTGACCTGACCGCAGACTTCAAGTACAATGCTGCCGGTCCTGTCTGGGCTGATGATTCAGAGCACATTTATTTCAATGCTCTTTCTGAAGGCCTCCAAGGTATTTTCAAGGCTGATCTCAATGGCGGAATCACCCGCATTACCAAAGAGAACCAGTGGAATGACTATGATTCTCCTTTCGCTGTTGTCAGGGGTGAGGACGGAAACACTAAACTTCTTGCAAGCTGGTGTTGTATGGACTACCCTACCGAACTTGTCTGCGTCAATGAAGCTGACGGTGCCTCCGAGCAGATTACTCATGAGAATGAGCATATTCTTTCCAGACTTGCCAGCCACAAGACTGAGGCCAGAATGGTTCGCACAACAGACGGAAAAGACATGCTCACATGGGTTCTCTACCCTCCACAGTTCGATGAGACAAAGACTTATCCGTCAATTCTTATATGCCTCGGCGGTCCTCAGGGAACTCTCAGTCAGTCATGGTCTTACAGATGGAATTATCGTCTGATGGCTTCTCAGGGATATGTTGTAGTGCTTCCTAACAGACGTGGTACTACTGCATTCGGTCAGGAGTGGTGCGAGCAGATTTCCGGTGATTATTCTGGACAGAACATCCAGGATTACCTTGCAGCGGCGCGTGAGCTGAAATCGGAGCCTTACATTGACAAGATGGCTGCCTGCGGAGCTAGCTATGGCGGATATTCGGTTTACTATCTTGCTGGTGTCCATGAGAATACCTTCGATTGTTTCATCGCTCATGCGGGCATCTTCGATGAGAAATACATGTATTACGAGACTGAGGAGATGTGGTTCTGCAACTGGGACAATGGTGGTCTGACTGAGTTCTCATATACTCCGGGACAGACAGGACCTGCAGGCGACGGCATCACTTTCGGTGGTATCCAGCAGGCCGGTTCTCCATGGAGCACAAGTGCAAAGGCAAAGTGGCATTATTCTCACAGCCCTGTTGACAATGTTACGAAGTGGCACACCCCTATCCTCTGCATCCACGGCTGCATGGACTTCCGTATTCCTTATGACCAGGGAATGGCTGCTTTCAATGCAGCTCAGATGATGGGTGTTCCTTCGAAGCTTGTCATCTTCCCTGATGAGTGCCACTGGGTTACCAAGCCTCAGAACGCGCTGTTCTGGCATCGTGAATATTTCGACTGGCTCGACAAGTGGTGCAAATAAGGGCTGAACGAAAGGTGCAAGCGATACGCATCTTCTTATAACTGAACCGGCAGGCATTGGTCCTGCCGGTTTTTTGTATTCAGAGACAATAATAAAAAACATCCCGGAATCCTTGACGGACTCCGGGATGAATTATTTGTAACTGTTCAGGTTACGCTGATGCGCAACTCCTGACAATATTATTTACCAGCGAGTTTCTTGTAAGACTCGAGACGGATCTTAGCAAATTCCTCTGTCTTCTGAAGAAGTTCATCTGCTCTCTCAGGGAAGAGTTTGTAGAGGGATGCGAAACGAACCTCGCCCTTCAGGAAGTCCTGGAACTTGCTCCAGTCAGGTTCCTTGCTATCGAGTGAGAACGGATTCTTGTCTGTTCCTTCAAGTTCAGGGTTGAACCTGTAAAGGTGCCAGTAACCGCACTCTACTGCAAGTTTCTCCTCCTTCTGGCTGAGACCCATACCTGCCTTCAGACCATGGTTGATACATGGAGCATAAGCGATGATGAGTGATGGTCCGTCGTAAGCCTCAGCTTCCTTGATAGCATTCAGATACTGAACAGGGTTTGCACCCATAGCGACCTGAGCAACATATACATAGCCGTAGCTCATTGCCATCATGCCGAGGTCCTTCTTGCGGATCTTCTTGCCGCTTGCAGCGAACTTGGCGATAGCTCCGGCAGGAGTTGACTTAGATGACTGTCCACCGGTATTTGAATATACCTCAGTATCAAGAACGAGGACATTTACGTTCTCACCAGAAGCGAGCACATGATCGAGTCCGCCGTATCCGATATCGTAACTTGCACCGTCTCCACCGATAATCCACTGGCTACGTGCAGGGAGGAACTTCTTGTATGTCAAGAGTTTCTTGCAGTGTGGGCAATCAGTATTCTCCATGAGAGGCAGGAGTTTGTCCGTAACCTCACGGGTAACTGCAGGATTGTTCTTGTTCTCAAGCCACTGTCTGAAGAGAGCCTTGATTTCGTCTGAAGCCTTCTCGCAGTCGAGACCCTGAGTCATAATCTCAGCGATTGTCTGCCTTATACGGTCAGAACCGAGTTTCATACCGAGACCGAATTCGCAGAAGTCCTCGAAGAGTGAGTTTGCCCAAGCCGGACCATGTCCTTCAGCATTGGTGCAGTATGGCGATGCAGGGAATGAAGCACCATAGATTGATGAACATCCAGTAGCATTGGCAATCATCATTCTGTCGCCGAAGAGCTGTGTGATGTTCTTGATGTATGGGGTCTCACCGCAACCTGCGCAAGCTCCTGAGAATTCGAACAGAGGCTGTGAGAACTGTGAGTTCTTGACACTCTGTGCCTTGTTTACGATGGTATCCTTGTAACCAACCTTTGTATTGAGATAATCGAAGTTCTCCTGCTCAGCCTGCTCGTCGAGTGCTGAAACCATAACGAGTGCTTTCTCCTTTGCAGGGCAGACGTCAACGCAGTTGCCGCAACCAGTACAGTCTGCGACTGAAACTGAGAGGGCGAACTTGTAGTCCTTGAGGACTGCCTTGCCCTGGGATGTCTTGAGACCTGCAGGTGCTGCTGCAACTTCCTCATCATTGAGGATGAATGGACGGATAGCAGCGTGAGGGCAGACAAATGCACAGGTGTTGCACTGGATACAGTTGTCAGGCTGCCACTGTGGCACGAATACAGCCACACCACGTTTCTCGTAAGCGGCTGTGCCTGCAGGCATTGTACCGTCAACATAAGGCATGAATGAACTTACTGGAAGTGTATCACCAGCCTGTGAGTTCACAACGTCAGCGATTTCTTTTACGAATTCTGGAGCGAGACGGTCCTTGTTAGGGTTGACGAATTTGGCTGTGATGTTAGCCCACTCCTCAGGAACATTGACCTGCTCATACTCGCCTCCGCGGTCAACAGCCGCATAGTTCATGTTGACAATCTTCTCGCCCTTCTTGCCGTAGCTCTTGACGATAGCGTCTTTCATGTACTTGACAGCGTCCTCGTAAGGGATGATGCCTGTAATCTTGAAGAATGCAGACTGGAGAATGGTGTTGGTTCTTCCGCCGAGGCCAATCTCAGATGCAATCTTGGTCGCGTCAATGATATAGAACTTGATATGTTTCTTCGCCAATGTAGCTTTCACGAAGTCAGGGAGTCTCTTTACAGTCTCCTCTGCATTCCAAAGGCTGTTGAGAAGGAAGGTACCGCCATCCTTGATGCCCTTGAGAACGTCATACTTGCGGAGGTATGAAGGAACGTGGCATGCTACGAAGTCAGGGGTAGATACGAGGTATGGAGCCTTGATCTGCGCATCACCGAATCTGAGGTGTGAGCAGGTGTAACCGCCTGATTTCTTAGAGTCATAGTCGAAGTAACCCTGACAATACTTGCTGGTGTGGTTACCGATGATCTTGATGGTGTTCTTGTTGGCACCTACTGTACCGTCTGAACCGAGTCCGTAGAATTTGCACTCTGTTGTACCTGGCTTCACGATGGAGATTTCCTTCTTGATAGGGAGGGACTTGAAGGTAACGTCATCTACGATACCGATGGTGAAGTCGTTCTTAGGCTCGCTCTGCTCGAGGTTGTCGAATACGGCAACGATCTGTGCAGGAGTCGTATCCTTTGATGAAAGGCCATAACGTCCGCCTACGATTACAGGCTCCTGGTCTTTGCCCTGGAACATTGCCTTTACATCGAGGTAGAGAGGCTCTCCGAGTGATCCCGGCTCCTTGGTCCTGTCGAGAACTGCAATCTTCTTCACGCTCTTAGGAAGCACTTTGAAGAAGTATTTCTCTGAAAATGGTCTGTAGAGGTGAACTGTAACGACACCGTATTTTCTTCCGTGAGCCTCGAGATAGTCGATGGTCTCCTTGATGGTCTCGGTAACAGAACCCATCGCAACGATGATTTCTTCTGCGTCAGGTGCTCCGTAGTACTCGAAAGGACGATAGTTGCGTCCGGTGAGTTCGCCGAGTTCGCCCATGTAGCGTGCAACTACATCCGGAACTGCCTCATAGAACTGGTTTCTGGACTCTACCGCCTGGAAATATACGTCGCCGTTCTGTGCAGTACCTCTTGTTACAGGTGCCTCCGGAGTAAGAGCTCTTGCTCTGAATTTCTCCAAAGACTTGGTGCTGACCATATTTCTGAGATCGTCCTCATCGATGGCCTCGATCTTCTGGATTTCGTGTGATGTACGGAATCCGTCGAAGAAGTGGAGGAACGGAATGCTTGACTTGATAGCTGCAAGGTGAGCAACTGCCGCGAGGTCCTGAGCCTCCTGTACTGAACCGGAAGCAAGCATTGCGAAGCCTGTCTGGCGGCATGCCATAACGTCCTGATGGTCACCGAAGATTGACAACGCATGAGATGCGAGGGCACGTGCTGAAACGTGGAACACGGCAGGAAGCATCTCACCTGCAATCTTGTACATGTTAGGAATCATGAGGAGGAGTCCCTGGGATGCAGTATATGTCGTCGTAAGGGCACCGGCCTGAAGTGAGCCGTGAACAGCTCCTGCAGCACCGCCTTCACTCTGCATCTCGGTAACTTTCACAGTCTCGCCCCACAGGTTCTTTTTTCCGTGGGCCGCCCACTCGTCAATGTTCTCTGCCATTGTCGATGATGGTGTGATAGGGTAAATAGCTGCATGCTCACTGAAAAGGTAAGCAATCTGAGAGGCAGCATAGTTACCGTCACAGGTGATGAATTTCTTTTCTTTTGCCATAATCGTTAATGTTTATGTGATTGATTTTCGTTTGTTTCTATATGAAACCCAAATATAACCTGCTACATCATAGCAAGTTATATTAAGCATAAAGACATCGGCCGGAATCCCGACGATGTCTCTCTTATAAGACTACAGAGTCTCCAGACCTTCTACGGTCACGATAGAGCCGGCGATTCTCTTCACGAGTCCCTGAAGAACCTTGCCCGGACCTATCTCCATAAAATAATCTGCCTCGTCAGCCAGCATATTCTTCACGGACTGGGTCCATTTCACCGGTGCTGTAAGCTGCGCAAGCAGATTTTTCTTTATAAGCTCAGGATCCTGTGTAGGCTGAGCCGTAACGTTCTGATAGATAGGGCAAATCGGTGCCTTGATTTCTGTGGCTTCGATTGCCGCTCCGAGTTCAACGCGTGCAGGTTCCATGAGTGGCGAGTGGAAAGCTCCGCTCACTGCAAGCGGCAAGGCCCTTTTGGCTCCTTCTGCCTTAGCCCTGTCACAAGCCTCTGCAACTGAATCTTTCTCTCCTGAAATTACCACCTGACCGTCGCAGTTGTAGTTTGCCGGAATCACGAGTCCGTGGCATGATTTGCAAAGGTCTTCAACCTGCTCATTGGTCAGGCCAATGATAGCCGCCATCGAACCCGGCATCTGCTCACAGCATTTCTGCATAGCCTTAGCCCTGATGGATACAAGTTTCAATGCGTCCTCGAATGCTATGGCGTGGCTGGCAGCAAGTGCTGAGAATTCACCGAGTGAATGTCCCGCAACCATATCCGGCTGGAACTGGTCATAACATGCTGTAAGTACAACTGAGTGGAGGAATATCGCAGGCTGAGTCACCTTTGTGGCTTTCAATGCTTCCGGTGTTCCGTCGAACATTATGTCTGTAATCCTGAATCCTAGAATCTCATTGGCCTTTTCGAACATTTCTTTGGCCTTCTGACTCTTCTCATATACTTCTTTGGCCATACCCGGGAACTGTGCTCCCTGACCTGGAAATACATATGCTTTCTTCATAGTATCAAAATTTGTTTTATTCGTGTAAAAAATCGTGTGAGAACCTGACAGCCGTCTACTACTATTCCCACCTTCCAAAAGCCTATCCCTACTCCAATTTGCCCATCGGCTGCCAAAATGTCGTTTACCTCTCAAAAATCGGTCCTAACTGAACATTCAGGCGGAATTTCAACAAAGAGAGACAGTTCGCCCTTGACTGGCAAAATTAAATAAAATCTTAGAGAAAAGCGAAAAATTACACGGATTAATCATTAAAATAGTTAACTTTGCAACGGAGATAAGGAAAATCAATTCCGCATGGCGGCATTTGTTCCTGTCCCCTTTTGCTCCCATAGTCTAATGGATAGGATTTCAGATTCCGGTTCTGACGGTTTGGGTTCGAATCCCGATGGGAGTACCAAAAACGCCTTTGTAGGCAGTTACAGGCCTTATATGGGCAAGAAAAGGGGCAAGGTTTTGAAGAAGACCTTGCCTGTTTTCTTATTTTGTGTTGTTTCATGAGTTTGGCCGTGCCTCGGGAAACCATAGACCTCGAACATATGATATGGAAAGAAAGGATCCCATGTACGCCTGCCGGTCGGACCATGCGGACTGGTACGCCACGCTGGGGCGATCCTTTCCACCTTATACGCGGCGGGCCAGAGCGGGCAGTCTTCATGCAATTTGGTCCCGCGAAAACGTTTTAGGTGGAACCAAATGAATTCCGTGAAGTGTTTTGTACCGAGAAAACGTTTTATACGGGACAAAACAGCTCTGACGAGAAGGAGATCAGAGATCTGCGAGGCCTATACCGGCGACATTTCGTAGATGAATCCAGAAAACGTCCGTAAAATCCGTCCCTTCCACGACCAAATGTCATTGCTTAGCAATAATTAGGAGCACAACGAAATAACTTCCATCCCACGGCCAATGTCAATGCCAACCTGTGAAGAACAGCTATCCTCCGGACAAACATGCCACTCGCAGACACGACTTTCCCATGAGAACCAGGAAAACGCACTTCTTTGGAATACGTAAACAATCCCGAACACGCCAAGTGGATATCGTTTTGGGCTGATTATTTGCCAAGGTCATGCATTTTCATTAAATTTACCGGAGCAAGGAAAAAATCAGACAATGACAGACAATAAGAAGGAAGTGGAGCGTGCTGAACTCCACAGGACCATTTGGGCTATAGCCGACGAGATGAGAGGATCCGTGGACGGATGGGATTTCAAGTCCTACATCTTGGGAATACTCTTACAGATACGCGCGAGAAAATCGACATCGTGAAGCTCAATGCTGAATTGCAGGAGATTGTGTCACGGGAGAATATTCTGCGGGCTGAGATTGACAAGATTATTAACGAAATTGAGATATGATGTCATTGTGCCATTTCGGAACGGAAGGTAATGACGAAGCCGCTCGGGTGAGGAGCGGCTCCGATACTGACGGGCGTTCAGACAAGGCAGTCCGCCTACCGATTACGGTAGTGGGCCTTCACGTAAACCTTTTTGCCGCCGACCAATCTGAAATGGCCTCTGACAAAAACAGGTTTGTGAGCTGCTCTGCACTCTGTGTCAGGGCGCTCGTCAAACTTAATGATGATAGAGATTTTTTTCATTTTAATATGAATTGTTGTTGGTTTGAGAGCTGAGAGCGGCCTTCGAGAGTACTTCCGCCAGTACATCTCCAATGCAAAAAAGCACTCACCCGAAGGCGAATGCTTTTTAAATTAAGTTTGACGAGCGCCTCAACCATTCATATAAAAAATCTCCGACACAAAGGTAAGCAATTAAAGGGAAAAAGCAATACTTGACAGAAGAAAACATGAGCAAGTTAGAAAGGTTAATACAGCAGTACTGTCCGGATGGGGTTGAGTGGAAACCGCTTGGAGATACCAGCGCGACAGTTTCTGGGCAGACAGCAACAACAAGGTAATCAACGACCTGGTGGATTTCACCAAGACATTCTTCTCCAAGCATACCCTGCTGAACATCCTCACCAAGTATTGCGTATTCACCAGCGAGAGAATGCTGATGGTGATGCGTCCGTACCAGATTGCCGCCACGGAACGGATACTCCAGAAAATCAATGTTGCAAACAACTACAAACTTTACGGAAAAACCGACGGAGGCGGATATATCTGGCACACGACAGGTTCCGGAAAGACATTGACCTCATTCAAGACAGCACAGCTGGCATCCAGACTCCCTTACATTGACAAAGTCCTCTTCGTCGTCGACAGAAAAGATCTGGACTATCAGACGATGAAGGAATATAACCGTTTCGAGGAGGGCGCGGCCAACGGCAACTCCTCGACTGCCGTATTGCAGAGACAACTGGAGAACAAGGACAAGAACGGCGGACATCATGATTACCGTATCATCGTCACGACCATACAAAAGCTTTCCATCTTCATCCAGAGGAACAAGAACCATCCCGTATTCCAGCAGCGCGTGGTAATTATCTTCGATGAATGTCACAGAAGCAACTTCGGAGAGATGCATACCGCCATCACGAAGAACTTCAAGAAATATCACATGTTCGGTTTCACGGGCACGCCTATTTTCGCACAGAATGCCGGAACCGGTGGAGACATGAGGCTGAAAACCACGCAACAGGCTTTCGGAGACAAACTCCACACATACACCATCGTTGATGCCATCAATGACGGCAACGTACTCCCTTTCCGAATCGATTATGTCAATACCATGAAGGAGAAGACAGGTATCGCTGACGAACAGATTTCTGCCATTGACAGGGAAAAGGCAATGGCCTCGCCGGAGAGAGTGTCGCAGATAGTGAAATATATCATTGACCATTTCGACCAGAAGACAATGCGAAGCTCCTACTATTCTTTCAGGGTTCTCGACGACATCCACAAGGTCGCGAGTGCGAAGAAAGGAATTTCGCTCAAGGAGCACAAGACAGAACAGAAGTTGAACGGGTTCAATGCAATGTTCGCCGTAGCTTCCATTCCTATGGCCAAGGCATATTACAACGAATTCAAGAGGCAGCAGGCAGATTTACCTGAGGCCCAGAGACTTAAGATTGGCACGATATACAGTTACAGTGCCAATGAGGAGGACATTGACGGTATCTTGGCAGAGGAGAATCCGGAGAGAACCACGCAACTGGATCAGCAGTCAAGAGACTTTCTGGAGGGAGCGATCAAGGATTACAACCAGATGTTCTCCACCAATTACGACACGTCCGGAGACAAGATACGAACCTTCTTTGAAAAATATTTCGGGATATAAACGCTGTCCGTGATTGCACCGGCTATCCCCGCCTTCAGAGTTTCTCGAACTTGTAACCGAGACGGGCGAGTTCGACGGCGGCGCCGATGCGGTACATCTCGTGGCAGGATGCAACGAAGACCTGATATGCGGCAATACTCTGTGGCTCAATGTTTTCGTGACGAATAAGGGAAATCGTCGCATCGGCACAACGGCGGAAAAGATTACGCAGAGATTCCGCTTCTGGAGAATTCAGGTCAATGCCAATGATACCGCTGATGATATGATCATCCATGTCATCGAAACCCTGACTTCCGTAATACACTGAGTAAGGCATGTTCGAGCACATTGACCAGTCGGAATCCCAGCCGCAGGCGACCGCCATGCCCAGATAGGAGGCCCAGGCAACGGCAACTGTAGGATAATCAGCGATTTGAGGCATTGCGTCAGCAACATAGTCACCGCCCAGTTTCTGCCAATGCTCATCAATGTCAGGACTCGACAACAGCATTGACGGAGCAGTCTGCACACTACCATTGACAATACCCTCGACAGGAGCGGAAGTCACCTTGAAACCGCTTTCGCGGCAGATGCGCACAAGTTCACCCTCAAGTTTGTCAATGTAAGTCTCTATGTCGTAAGCATTATCCATCTGAATCAAATTTTTAAAATCACAATTCCGGCAAAACCACATAGCAGAATAACAGCCATGCAGAGAACAGCAAAGGTACGATATTTTTCAAAAAAATTACCCCTGGTTGTTGCAGAACAAGAAAAAATACATATCTTAGCGCCCTGACAGTTTTGAACAACTCAAATTTATAATTTAAAGGCAATACAATCAGACATAAATATTACCTGAAACATAAGCGACAAGTTCTATTGTCGGTTACATGAACCTGACTCCCAGGAATACACATCATAACAAATCATAAGTAAATGAAAACAAAACTTTTCTTGGCTTTGGCCGCAGCGGCAGCCATCACTATCTCCGGATGTTCGAAAAAATCCGAGACACTCCAGACTCCGAAAATCGAAGTCTCCAACTTGTCAACTACAAGTTTCTCATTCACATGGACAGCAATTCCTGACGCAACAGGATACACCTATGAGGTGAAAGCTGCGAACCAGTCCACAGTAACTAGCGGCAACAGCGAAAAACCTGCAAACGTAGAGGTTACAGGGCTCAGCATGGCCAGCACATATACAGTTTCAGTCCAGGCACTCGGAACCGGTTCATTCACGAACTCAGAATATGCGACAGTGACCGTGACGACATTGGACAACACTATCCACTTCGCAGACATGGTGCTCGCCAGAAGACTCCTGGCAATGACAGAGCCTAAGATTGACGCGGACGGTGACGGCAAGATCACATTCGAAGAAGCCTCTGTGGTGAAGGAACTCAATCTCGGATTCGCCGAGAAACCGGAGAGTACAGTCGATTGCGTAACGGACATCACAGGACTGGAGTACTTCACATCATTGGAGACATTGAACCTGAAATTCAACAGCGTAAGCGACATCAAGCCTATCGAAGGCATCTCGACATTGAAAGTCCTCATCCTCGGCGAGAACCCGATTTCTTCCATCAATCTCGATAAACTCGGCGAGCTTACAGACCTCAGACTCTACGGCACAAACATCTCTGAGATTGACCTGTCAAAGACTCCGAAACTCGAGAGCCTCTACCTCCAAAGGACAAAAGTCAGCAAGGTTGACCTAACTCCGCTCCAGTCATTGGATCAGGCCCTTATCAACAAATGTTCCAACCTCAGTGAGCTCAAGGCTTCGAACCTGCCTAGCCTCACCAGACTTGATGCGGTAGAAGGCAATCTCACAAGCTTTGAGATTTCAGACTGTCCTTCATTGAGAGAGCTTCACCTGAACAGCAACAAGCTCACATCCATCAAACTGAACAACCTCAACATGCTCATGAGACTGAACGTTTATGACAACAAGCTCACCAGCATTGACGTATCGAATCTGCCGTTCCTCATGTGGCTGTTCGTGTTCGACAATCAGCTTACGAGCATCGATTTGTCAGCAAATGTTCAGCTGAGAGAGTTCAGGGCATCCAACAACCCGCTTACAGAAGTCAATCTGAGCACAAATGGGAACATCGCTGCGCTCGAGCTCGAGAATATGAGCAAGATGAAGACTCTGAATATCAAGAACGGATACTATGACGAATGGGACAGCGAGTATCTCATCGTTGACGGAAACACCGCTCTCGAGAAGGTAATCACCGATCCGGGGGCCGAATTCGAACTCGTCAAGAAGTTGTTTGCAAACAATCCTAAAGTTCAGGTTGTAACAGAATAAGATTTCTGTCAATGCCAAAAAAGGCCGACCATCAAAATCGATGGCCGGCCTTAATTGTATGTTCAAGTTCCGCGAAGGGAACTTTATGTTTGTCAGATGATTACTCAGCTTCTGCTGTAACGCCAGGACGCATGATTACTGTCTTGACAGTACCTGAAGCAAGAATTGTCTTCAGAATATTCTGAACGTCAGCAGGTTTGAGATTCTCAAGCGCGCTCTCGTACTCCTTGTCGAAGTCAACGGAGTGGAGATCCATGTACTTGAGGGAATTCATCCACCAGCCGTTGGTGATACGAGACTCAGGAAGATTCTTGTGAAGATTCTTCATGGCCATAGCAAATTCATCTGCTGTAGGACCTTCAGCGGCGAGGGCATTGAGACCTTCAAGGCTGAGGCTTACAAGCTTGTCGGCAGCAACCGGCTTGGTATCGAAATAAACCTGGATAAGAGCCTCAGGCTTAGGTTCGCTGGTAACTGAGCCATAAGCAGACGCGCCATAGGTACCGCCCTCATCCTCACGGAGAGACTTGGTGTATCTCATGTCGAGGATATAAGTCGCAGCAGAAAGAGCAACCTTGTCAATGACCTTGAACTCAGGAAGTTCTGTCTGGAACACCTCGATTACGGTAACCTTAGGGGTCTGCATATCCATTTTGAAGTCTTCGGTAACCTTTCCCGGAACAATCTCAGGGTCTTCATACTTCGCGGTGAACGGCTTCTTGCCCTTCTTGATGGAACCGAGATACTTTTCAACGAGAGGAGTAACGGTGTCAATGTCAAAGTCACCGCAGATGATCATGGTAGCACCCGCTGCATCATTGAACAGCATCCTGTAGTTCTTCTCGATAGTAGCGAGGCTTGCATTGTCCACAACAGCCTCTGAAAGGAATTTGTGTCTAGGGTTGTCACCATAGAGAACCTCATTGATTACCTGAGAGAACTTGTAGTCAGGACGGAGGATGTAGTTAGGAAGGATAGCCTTGAGCTGTTTGATGCCCTGGTCATATTCAGACTGGTCGAAACGAGGGTCAGCGAAATAGAGGTAAGTAAGCTGAAGAGCAGTCTCGAGATCCTTAGGAGTGCAGTTTCCGTTCACGCCGTGGCGGAGAGCATTGATGAAAGGAGAAACAGAGACATTCTTGCCTGAAAGCATCTTGCCGACGGTAGTGCCGCTGAACTTGGAGATACCGCAGAAGCTCTGGAATGCGCCCCATACATTGCTGTCGAAGCTGTCGAGGTCCTCTGTAGGAACCATTGAGAAACCGCCGTTCTTGTAAAGCTGGAATGCGATATGGTCTTTCTCGTCATCTGAAGGACGGAGGATAACCTTCATGCCGTTCTTGAGAGTGAGAACCTTGCTTCCGTAAAGACCGTCAGCAGAAGACTTCACAGCGCTGCCCTTAAGTTTTGAAGGATCAAGGAACTCTGTTGCAATAACCTCTGACTCATTAGGTTTGATTTCAGCGCCATTGACTTCTTCAATAGCCTTTCTGATATCTTCGGCTGTAGGAAGAGTATAGCCTTCCTTCTCTGGGCCCTTGAATACGACTACCATATTGCTGTCAGGGATAATCTGCGCAACAGTCTGGTTGATAGCCTGGTCCGGAAGCATTGACATAAGCTGCTTGGTGAGTTCATACTCCTGCTCAGGCTCCATGTAAGCGTAGTTGTCGAAGAAGTTGTCGATAAGAGGCTGGACAAGTTCGGAGTTCTGCCTTGTGCTGGCCTTCTTGGCAGCGCTTTCGTAGTATGAGAGGAGGTCCTCCTTCGCTCTTGAAATCTCGTCGCTTGAGAAACCATATTTCTCCATCTTCTTGATCTCGGTATAGAATGCCTTGAAAGCACCTACAGGGTCATTCTCATGTGCAGCGATATTGCCCATGGAAACTTCCATTGTCTCACAAAGGTTGCCGATACCGAAACCGGCATGGATGAACGGAGCGTCAGCCTTTGCTGAAATATCTGAGAAGCGCTCGTCCATGATGCTTGAAATCAATGACTTGAGAATGTCGGAAACCTTTCCGAGAACGGTATTGTTGAACTCCTCAGGCATCGCCTCGTTCTTCCAATACACCTCAAAGGTAGAATTGACAGCCTCAGGATCTGATACGATACCGATGACAGGCGCCTGGTTTCCAGGAATCATGATTACATCCTTCGACTTAGGATCGACAGGTGCAGGGATATCAGAGAAAATCTCCTTAATCTTAGCCTCAACGTAATCAGGGTCAATGTCACCTACAACGATAAGAGCCTGAAGGTCAGGACGATACCATGTATGATAGAAGTTTGTAAGGCTCTCAGGCTTGAAAGTCTCGAGGTTTTCCTGGCTTCCGATAAGAGAGCATGAAGCATACTTGGAATCACCATAGATGTAAGGCTTTGACTTCTCATACATTCTCCAGTTGGCATCTCTTCTGGAACGTCTTTCCTCGATGATGACTCCCCTTTCGGCATCGATTTCCTTAGGGTCGCAAGTCACGAAATGAGAGTAGTCATGCATGATGAGGATACAAGAGTCCACAACTGTAGGACGGATTAGAGGAATGTTATTGAGCATATAAGTCGTCTGCTCAACTCCGGTCTGCGCATTGACATTGCCGCCGAATGACGCACCGATGCTCTGGAGCCAGTCGAGAATACCCTTTCCAGGGAAATTCTTGGTACCGTTGAAGCACATGTGCTCGAGGAAATGTGCCAGACCGTCCTGGTCAGGGGTCTCCTGGATAGCACCAACATTAGTCGCAAGATAGAACTCTGCACGATTTGCAGGCTGACCGTTCTTCATGATGTAGTAGGTCAGTCCGTTTTCGAGTTGTCCTTTCCTTACGGCAGGATCATTCGGCAGCACCTGATTCTGGGCATTCGCAGAGAACGCGAACGCAGAACACAGAGCCGCAAATAAAAGAACCAATTTTTTCATATACTAAAATAGTTTATCAAAATATTTCACAATATCACAATAACAAATTGTCACTGCAAAATCAGTGCAATATAGAAATATTACACCATTCCGGCAAAAAAATATTAATTTTGTAACGAATAAAGGGAAAAAATATAAAATCGATTTACATGCTGGAGGATTTCAGACTGAAAGTATTCATGGCCGTTGCCGAAACAGGAAGCTTCACCAAGGCATCCAGAAAACTGGGCGTATCCCAGCCGGCCGTGAGCCAAAATATAAGTTCCCTGGAGAAAGAAACCGGGGCGATACTGTTCCAGAGGGCCAGAGGCGAAGTATCATTGACAAGCGAAGGCCTCGTGTTCAAGGAATACGCATCGCGGATACAATATTGGTATTCAGCAACTTCCGAGATGTTCGGGCAAAAAGGGAAGCTCACCTCCGGCAAACCCGTAAGGATCTGCGCGGATTCAGTGGCTGCCGCCTACCTGCTTCCGAAGCCTTTGTCAATGATAACAGGCTCTAATCCTGACATTGTCTTCGACCTCACCCAGGCCCGGGCAAGGAAGCCGATACTGGAGGCTGCCGACAGCGAGGAGGTTCCGGGAACGCATTTCGGAACGCCTGAGGATGCCGACGTGGAAATCTCAGCATCGCCAAGTCCGGAGACCATTGACTTCGAGGGGGAAAGCAAGCTCATAGGCGTAATGGAAGCCATCGTCATAGCTTCGCCTGCAAACAAGTCCGTAAATGCGGCGGCAGTCAGCGAAGAAGATACCGAAGCGACAGCCAAGCCGTTCTCGACCATCGCAGGAATACACATTTCCAACAAATTTGCAGTATGGAGCGGCTACAGTTCCCTGCTGACACCTGACCTGGAAGCCAGGATAGCATTGACCTCAGACTCCATCGAGGCGATAAAATCGGTCGTCGAAGAATCCGCATCGCTCATCGGCATTGTCCCGGCCCCTTGCGTCAGACAGGAACTCGCCAGCGGCAGACTCCTCCAGATGCCGGTCAGACTGCCGGGATTCACGTTCGACATCCATTTCAATCCCCTGCCGGAATTTGCAGGACGCGACATCTGCCAACTCCTGAAAAGGACACTCTCAGAAAGTCTGAATTCATTGGCATAAAGGAAGTTGAGACATTAAAAAAACCTTATATCATGAAATTGTTTACACTAATCACAGGAACCGTCGCAGTAGGACTTTCAATGCTGCTCGCGAATGTTCAGGTCAATGCTGCCCCACAGCCCAAGACCAAATTACGCCCGACCAAGACTATACTTCTGTATCCTGAAGGCCAGAATACAGACAAAGGCATCGAAGAAAACGGCAAGACAATAACCGCAGGCCCTGGCTTATCCAACGGACTTACAGGTCCTGAAAAAATAGAGAGCAACGGCAACATGGACAATGTAGGCGACAGCGCCAGAATAGACATATACCTGCCTAAACGCCCTAACGGTCAGATGATTGTCGTATGTCCTGGAGGCGGATACAGATTCTTGTCCGCTTTCAATGAAGGTTCATATGTAGCAGACTGGTTCACAAAGCAGGGCGTGTCCGTCTGCGTCGTGAAGTACAGACTTCCGAACGGACATTGGACAGCACCGCTTACTGATGTCCAGAACGCATTCCGCTACTGCCGCGCACACTCTGAGGAGTGGGGCATCAAACAGATTGGAATCATCGGATTCTCTGCAGGAGGCCATCTGGCAGCGTCTGCCTCAACCCTTTTCACCGATGACATTACCAGACCTGACTTCTCAATCCTGGTTTATCCCGTCATCACCATGAACCTCGGACTCACCCATAAAGGCACCCACGACTGGCTCATCGGCAAAGAAAGCAAATGGCTGGACGAGAGTCTCAGTGTAACGGAATACAAACGAAAAAAAGCCGAGTATGAGTCACTTATGGACAGGTACTCCCTCGAAAAACAGGTAACGGAAAAGACTCCAGCCACAATGCTGCTGCTCTGTTCAGATGACAAGACAGTAGCGCCGAAGAACAGTTTCATGTACTATGACGCATTGAGAAGGAACGGCGTGGACGCACAACTCTATGTCTTCCCTTACGGCGGACATGGCTGCGGATTCACAACTTCCGAATTCGGCAGAGACCTCATCGGGCCATATCGCACAGTGTTTTTCGATGCCATCAGCACTTGGCTCGGAGAACTCAGGAAGTAAAACCTAATTCCAGACTTTACGGAAAGGACACATTTGAAGAACCCGTCAGGGACAGTCACAATGTGGTCCTTTCCATTGAATCGGCGAGCCTGAGAAGATACTTTCCATAATCATTCTTAGCCATCGGCTTCGCAACCTCACGAAGTTTTTCGCGCGAAATCCATCCCTGGCTGAACGCAATATCCTCCAGACAAGCCACCTTGAGGCCCTGACGTTTCTCGATTACTTCAATGAAAGTGGATGCCTCCGCCAAGGATTCGTGTGTGCCTGTATCAAGCCATGCAAAACCTCTAGGCAATGTGGCCACTTTCAGCTGTCCGCGATTCAGGAATTCCTGGTTCACAGATGTTATCTCAAGTTCCCCGCGTGCGGAAGGACGGACATTCTTTGCAATTTCCACCACGTCATTAGGATAGAAATAAAGTCCGACGACAGCATAATTGCTCTTCGGCTGTGCAGGTTTCTCCTCGATGCTGAGACAATTGCCATCCTTGTCAAACTCCGCGACGCCATAGCGCTCAGGGTCACTTACCTGATACCCGAAGACGCAGGCCATCGACTGCTCTTCCACCATTTTCACAGTATCGCGAAGAAGTCCGGTAAAGCCGGCACCATAGAAGATATTGTCGCCGAGGACCATGCATACGTCATCATTTCCGATGAACTCCTCACCGATGATGAAGGCCTGGGCAAGACCGTCCGGCGAAGGCTGCTCGGCATATTCGAATTTGACTCCGAACTGGCTGCCGTCTTCCAGAAGCCTCCTGAATCCAGGGAGGTCAGTCGGCGTGGAGATGATAAGAATTTCCCTGATTCCTGCCAGCATGAGCACGGAAATCGGGTAATATATCATCGGTTTGTCATAAATAGGGATAAGTTGTTTGCTGATGCCCTTGGTAATCGGATAAAGCCGCGTTCCGCTTCCTCCGGCCAAAACTATTCCTTTCATATTTGATATGTCATAATTTAAATTATCTGCCGGCATTGACCTTACTTATATTATATATAGGTGTCCGGCGCCCGTTCGGGCGACAGCAGGCCAACCCGGACAAATTTAATCAAAAATCGTGATTATAGAAGAAAGATGAGTATATTTGTCAAGACTCTGCAGACGCGGGGTAAAAAAACAAATAACGCAATGGAAGTAATCAAGACCAGCATTGACGGCGTCGTGATAATCGAGCCGCGGATATTCAGGGACGAAAGGGGATATTTCTTCGAAAGTTTCTCGCAGAGGGAATTCGACGAAAAAGTAGGACATATAGATTTTGTCCAGGACAACGAGTCAATGTCAGTCTATGGCGTCATGCGCGGCCTGCATTTCCAGAGGCCGCCCTATGCCCAGAGCAAACTGGTAAGATGCGTACGCGGAAAGGTCCTGGACGTGGCAGTGGATATACGTGTCGGTTCTGCCACTTACGGACAATATGTAGCCGTGGAACTGTCCGAGGAGAACCACAGGCAGTTTTTCATTCCAAAAGGCTTTGCACATGGGTTTTCAGTCCTGAGCAAGGAGGCGGTTTTCCAGTACAAATGCGACAATTTCTATCATCCTGAATCAGACGGAGGCATCAGCATCCTGGACGACAGCATCGGCATCGACTGGCAAATTCCTGCCGAGTCAGCAATCATGAGCAAGAAAGACACGGCGCACCCGCTGCTGAAAGATTTCGAAAGCCCGTTCATTATCAATGATATAGAGGTCAAATAACACAACAACAAATAACAGCACCCTACGAAACTTGAATAAGTTATGGATTTCAAAAGGAGTATAATCATTACCGGCGGTGCCGGCTTCATAGGCAGTCATGTGGTCCGTCTTTTCGTCAATAAATATCCGGACTACCATATCATCAATCTGGACAAGCTCACATACGCCGGAAACCTCGCCAATCTCCATGACATAAAGGATTGTCCGAATTATACTTTCATCAAGGCAGACATCTGTGACATTGACACGATCCGCTCCGTCATGCGTCAGTATCAGGTCGATGGAATCATCCACCTCGCGGCAGAAAGCCACGTTGACCGATCCATCCGCGACCCGTTCACCTTCGCAAGAACAAACGTGATGGGAACATTGTCAATGCTACAGGCGGCCCGCGAGTATTGGGAAGGCCAGTCCACACCATGGTCTGTGGATAAAGTCAATGCTGATGGAACGTCAGGAGAGAAGGTAGCCTGCAGATTCTACCATATTTCTACCGATGAGGTTTATGGTGCTCTGGAAATCACGGCACCTGAAGGCATTGACTCACCGTTCACGACGAAGGCTTCTTCAAGTCACCATCACGCCTACGGTACTGATTTCTTCACAGAGGAGAACAAGTACGCTCCGCACTCCCCTTATTCAGCATCCAAGGCATCTTCAGACCATTTCGTGAGGGCATTCCACGACACTTACGGCATGCCTGCCATTGTCACAAACTGCTCGAACAACTATGGTCCTTACCAGTTCCCGGAAAAGCTCATCCCTCTGTTCATCAACAATATACGTCACCGCAAGCCGCTCCCTGTCTATGGACGCGGAGAGAATGTGAGGGACTGGCTCTACGTAGTGGACCACGCACGTGCGATCGACCTGATTTTCCACAACGGAAAGGTAGCTGAGACTTACAATATCGGCGGTTTCAACGAGTGGAAGAACATTGACATAATCAAGGTTCTCATCAATACCGTCGACAGGTTGCTGGGTCGTCCGGAAGGTTCTGACATTGACCTTATCACATACGTTACCGACAGGAAAGGACACGACATGCGCTATGCCATCGATTCCCGAAAACTCCAGAAGGAACTTGGCTGGGAGCCGTCACTTCAGTTCGAGGAAGGCATTGAAATAACCGTAAAGTGGTATCTTGAGCACCAGGACTGGCTGGACAATGTCACTTCGGGTGATTATCAGAAGTACTACGAAAACATGTACGGGGAGTAATTCATTCTCCCAGAGAGGCCTTGTACCAGTCGAACAGCATCTTCACTCCATCTTCGATTTCGACCTTGTGGGTCCAGCCGAGGCTGTGGAGTTTAGTCACGTCGATAAGTTTGCGCGGCGTTCCGTCCGGCTTGGACGAGTCGAACACGACCTCACCGCCAAAGCCCACAGCTTTCACCACAAGTTCGCTCAACTCTCGGATAGTCAGTTCTTTACCCGTACCGACATTGATATGGCAATTGCGGATTTCACCCAGTGACGGGATTGCTCCGCCGCGGCCCTCGCTGTTGTTGCGATCCACTTTTCCGTCAGTCCTGGCCCCGTAGAACACGGAAGAATATTTGTCAATGCCGATGATGTCGCTGAAATTGACATTGAGAAGTACGTGCACGCTCGCATCTGCCATATCTTCGCTCCAGAGGAATTCGCGGAGCGGCTTTCCGGTGCCCCAGAGAACGACTTTATTATCATTGACCCCATAAAACTCAAGGGCCTTCAGGATGCGCTCCCGGCTGTTGTTTCCATCGACGTTGCCCTCGCCGATAATCGCACGAAGCTTGTCCGTAGGATTGATCGGGCGCTTGTCCATGTCGGTTTCTATGGCACGCCAGTCTCCTTCGTGAATCAGCTTGGAAAGATAGATTTTTCGCATCATGGCCGGCATGACGTGGCTGTTCTCCAGATGGAAATTGTCATTCGGGCCATACAGGTTCGTAGGCATGACTGCGATATAGTTCGTCCCGTACTGGAGATTGTAGCTTTCGCACATTTTCAGCCCGGCAATCTTCGCTATCGCATATTCCTCGTTGGTGTATTCCAGAGGCGAGGTCAGAAGGGCGTCTTCCTTCATCGGCTGGGGAGCATCTTTCGGATAAATGCAGGTAGAGCCGAGGAAGAGCAGTTTCTTGACTCCGTGGCTGTAGGCGTTGCCGATTACGTTGCACTGCATCTTCATGTTCTGCATGATGAAGTCGGCCCGGTAGAGAGAATTGGCCATGATGCCGCCCACGAAAGCGGCCGCAAGTACCACAGCGTCAGGACGTTCCTCATCAAAGAACTTCTGAACGGCATATTGGTCCGTGAGGTCAAGTTCCTGATGCGTGCGTCCCACGAGATTGGTATATCCGCGCTTCTGGAGATTGTTCCATATCGCCGAGCCCACCAGTCCGCGATGGCCGGCAACGTAAATTTTGCTATTCTTGTCCAGCATTGTCAATGTCTTTTAGGTGTCCTGCGATCACTCCCCTTCCTGCATCTTTTTCATCCTGCCGATGCAATGGCGCAATGATTCTGTCCAATGCGGAATTTCGAGGTCGAAAGTGGTCTTTATCAATGTCTTGTCCAGCACCGAATAGTGTGGTCTTGCAGCTACGGTCGGAAAATCCACGCTCAGGCAAGGCTTCAGTCTGCAGACATTTCCGCACAGGCGCCCGACCTCGTAGGCAAGGTCAAAACGGGAGCAGAGCCCCTCACCCGAATAATTGTAAATGCCGGAACAAATGTCCGTCTTCCCCGAATGGATTATGTCAATGATAGCCTGCGCGAGGTCGCGCGCATATGTCGGAGTGCCGATTTCATCAATGACGACGTTCAGCTCATCCTTCTCGGCAGTGAGACGCTTCATGGTCTTTACAAAGTTCCTTCCGTAAGGCGAGTACAGCCATGATGTCCTCAGTATCACATGGTCGCATCCGGAATCGAGGATGGCCCTCTCCCCTGCCAATTTGGTCAGGCCATATACACCCAGAGGACTGGTGCCGTCAAGTTCCGTATATGGTTTGGATGATTCACCACCGAAAACGTAGTCGGTGGAGATATGTATCAATGTTATTCCGAATTCCCTTGCCGCTTCCGCGAGATTATCTACGGCGATATGGTTCTGCAGGTCAGCTTCTTCGAAGTTTCCCTCCGCTTTCTCTACGTCGGTGTATGCTGCACAATTGACGATAGTGTCAATGGCATTGACCTCTATCATTTCCCGCACTGCGTCGAGGTCGGTGATGTCGAGGGTTTCCGTTTCCATGTAAGGCAACTCATGACGTGCCGTGAAAAGGAAACAGTCGTCGGCATTGACAATGCGACTGCATGTATTGTCGTGTTCTCTGCCAGGTACGATGTCACGCCCCAAGGCCAGATTTCTGATTTCCATTCCAAGCTGTCCGTTGGAACCAGTAACTAAGATATTGTGTCTCATTGGTTTAAAGACATTTGAGCGTCTTCCTCCCGTCAGATGCAGAGTCAGAACATTATTCTATCCGCGGAAATCGGCATTGATTTCCTGATTTATCCTGCAAAAATAACATCAAGTTGAATATAATGCATAGTTTTCGGGGAATTTTGTACAAAGATTTTGTTTTCGGAGAAATTATTCCTAAATTTGCAATCCTTTTGGCGCATAGTGCGCTGAAAGAATATTTTAAACTTTATTAATTATGTTGAAACAGTACGAGACCGTTTTCATTGCAACTCCCGTTTTGTCTGAGGCTCAGATGAAGGAAGCGGTTGCCAAGTACGTTGACTTCATCGCCAAGAACGGCGGCGAGGTAGTGTACGAAGAGGACTGGGGACTTAAGCCGCTTGCTTATGCCATCCAGCACAAGACTTCAGGATTCTATCACCTTATCGAATTCAAGGCTAATCCTGAGTTCATCGCAAAACTCGAGACACAGTATCACCGTGACGAGAGAATCATCAGGTATCTTACAGTAGCTCTTGACAAGGATGCCGCTGCTTACGCAGAGAAGAGAAGAGCAAACAAGCAGGCTAAGGCTGCTGCACAGGCTGCTGAGGCTGCAAAATAATAAGGAGGACAGAATATGGCACAGACAAACAATGCACAGCAGAATAACGAGATCCGTTATCTGAACCCTCCTACAGTTGAGGTTAGAAAGAAAAAATACTGCCGTTTCAAGAGAGCAGGTATCAAGTATGTAGATTACAAGGACGCTGAGTTCCTTAAGAAATTCCTGAACGAGCAGGGTAAGATTCTCCCTCGCCGTATCACCGGAACTTCTCTCAAATTCCAGAGAAAAGTGGCTCAGGCAGTCAAGAGAGCTCGTTCACTCGCGCTTCTCCCGTATGTAACAGACCTTCTTAAATAATCAGGAGACAGGAATATGGAAATCATTTTGAAGAAAGAAGTGGCTAATCTCGGTCACGCAGATGATATCGTTAAGGTTAAAGCAGGTTACGCTCTTAACTATCTTATTCCTCAGGGATATGCAATCCTCGCTACTGAGTCTGCAAAGAAACAGCACGCAGAGACTGTACGTCAGAGAGCTCACAAGGAGGCCAAACTCGTTGCTGATGCTGAGGCTCTTGCAGCCAAGATCGCAGCAGTTTCAGTTAAGGTTTCTGCAAAGGTCAGCGAGAACGGCAAGATCTATGGTTCAGTTACAACCGCCCAGCTTGCTGAGGCACTCGTAGCTGCAGGTGTAGAGGTTGACAAGAAGGATATCACAATCCTTTCATCTGTCAAGGAACTTGGCGAGTATGAGGCTGAGGTTAAGTGCTACAAGAGTGTAAAGGGCACTTTCAAATTCGAAGTTGTTGCTGAATAATTTTCAGTAATACATATTTTAGGCAAGCCGACTGGTATTTCCAGCCGGCTTGTTTTGTTGTATGGTTCCTCAGGCGATACCGTATAAGCAAAAAAATACGTATATTTGGGGTGGTGAAAAGATTGTCCAGTCCTTTGTTTTAACGGACGACTCAGTTTGGCCAGAGATGGCAAGCCCTCACACTGGTAATAACGATTACTAAGCAAAACTGGGGTAATAAAATCATTTTTATTGTCAAAAGACTTAAAAGGTTACAAAAAATGTCGATTTTATTAGTTTTGTTAAAAAAAATGTAATAACTTAATCCCAAAATTAAGCCTTACATCCGATGGATAACAAGACACAACCAACAGACACCCTTCAGAAAGGGAACATTCTTATCATAAACACGGGTTCCACCACCACGAAACTCGGATACTTTTCCGACGGAGTCCGCGTCTTCGACACCAAACTGGAGCACACCGCTGAGGATGTTGCCAAATATCCTTCCGTAATGGACCAGTCAGACATGCGTCATCAGGCAATCAAGGATTTCATGGCATCAAAAGGCATTCCTCTTGAAGATGTCGATATCGTGATGGCCAGAGGCGGTCTCATTACCCCAGTAATTACAGGAGTCTATAACGTAAACCAGGACATGCGTGATGTCCTCCAGAGTTGCCGCGACGGAAACCATGCGTGCAACCTGAGTGCCATTCTGGCCGACGATGTTGCCAAAGAAATTAACGAGATCAGAGATGAAAAGCATCTCACTCCACGCTTCGGCAAATGCGTTGCATATATCGCTGACCCTCCTATGGCAGACGAAATGCTGCCTGAGTGCAGAATGGGAGGCATTCCTGAGTTCACCAGAAAGACTCTTTTCCACGCCCTGAACTCCAGAGCCATCGTGAGAAGATATCTCCGTGAGCATGGACGCAAGACTAATGATGCAACCCTCATAGTAGCCCACATGGGCGGAGGAGCCACCATCTCTCTCCACAGGAACGGCAAAGTAATCGACACCAACCACGGTCTGGGAGGTGACGGCCCTATCACTCCGGAAAGAGCGGGCTGCTGTCCTCCTTTCGAACTGATTGACATGTGCTTCAGCGGCAAATACACCAAGGAAGAGATCCAGAAGAAACTTATCGGACGCGGTGGTGCTGTCGCATACTTCGGAACAAACAGCATGATAGATGTCGAGAACATGGCCGCATCCGGAAATGAACTCGCCCAGACCTTCCTGAAGGCATACGTCCTTAACATCTGCAAGTATATTGCTGCCATGGCGGCAACTGCTGACGGCAAGGTGGACGCAATCCTTCTCACCGGAGGTATCGCCCACAGCAAGATGCTCATGGACGCGATTACTGCCAAAGTGAAGTTCATCGCACCGGTAGAGGTTTACCCTGGAGAAGATGAGATCAACAGTCTCGCCGAGAACGGATACATCATCCTTTCCGGACAGACCAAGATCCATACATATAACAAGGACAGAATCATTGAAGATTAAACAATACACTTTTTATAATGAAAAATATCGATTGGAGCCAGCTGTCTTTCAGCTACACTCAGACAAAAGCATTGGTATATAGCCGATGCATTGACGGAAAATGGGAATCGCCTGTTGTGACAGAGGATTTCAACATTACTTTCAATTGCTTTGCGGGAATCTTCCACTATGCCCCTTCATGCTTTGAGGGACTTAAGGCGTTCCGTGGTGTTGACGGCAAAATCAGACTTTTCCGTCCGGACCGCAATGCCAAGAGAATGGCATCCAGCGCTACATATCTCGACATGCCGTACCCGTCAGAGGAGTTGTTCATCGAAATGTGCGTACGCTGTATCAAAGAGAACATCGAATATCTTCCTCCATATGAGGTTACAGGTGCATCCCTCTACCTCCGTCCTGTACTCTTCGGTATCAACCCGCAGCTGGGCATCAAATCATCAAAGGACGTAATGTTCGCCGTAATGTGTTCACCTGTAGGCACTTATTCTGGAGCCAAGAGCCTTTCTCCAGGAAATGCTGTCATTTCCAGAAACTATGACCGTGCCGCTACACATGGTTCAGGATGCTACAAGCTCGGCGGAAACTATGCACAGTCACTGCACGCATACAACCTCGCACACAACTCCGGATACCGTGAGCTCCTGTTCCTCGACACAGCTACAAAGACAACCATCGAGGAGTTCGGTTCTTCAAACTTCTTCGGTATCAAGGGCAACACATATGTAACCCCACGTTCAGGAAGCGTTCTTCCTTCAATCACCAACATGAGCCTCCGTACAGTGGCTGCCGACATGGGCATGGATGTGGAAATCCGTCCTATCAAGGTAGAAGAGCTTGCTGAATTCGATGAGGTGAACTCATGCGGTACAGCTGTTGTGATCACTCCGATCTGCAGCATTGACGACAAACCTGCACTCGAGTGCCAGGATATTTCACGTCGCTACAGATTCCCTTCAGGTGACAAATGCGGCGTTACCAGCGAGAAACTCTACAACCACATCATCGGCATCCAGAAGGGTCTTGAAGAAGACACACACAACTGGTGTATGTTTATCGACTAAGCGATGCTTGAATTAGACTCAATAGAAAAAATTCTTGTAGAAGACGGGACTGACGAGGCAATCCGTCTGCTTGAAGAGTATATCACCTCTTCTCCGGAACCATCCGACCGCGCCTATTATCTTCTGGGCAATGCCCACAGGAAGAAGGGCGACTGGCAGTTGGCTATAAACAACTATCTGGAGGCCATGGCGATAAATCCTGAAAGCCCGGCGGCTAACGCGTATGCGATAGCGAACGAAATTCTGGATTTCTACAACAAGGATATGTACAATCAATAAACAAAAAGGTATTATGGCTAAAATGAAAGGAGCGACCATAGTCGATACCGAGAGATGCAAAGGATGCAATCTCTGCGTTGTCGCCTGTCCGCTCAAGGTCCTTGCTCTGACGACCAAGGAAGTGAACCGTAAGGGCTACAACTTTGCCCATGAGGTTCTTGCTGACACCTGTACAGGCTGTGCGTCATGCGCCACAGTATGTCCTGACGGGTGCATAACCGTTTACCGTCTTAAAACAGTCTAAGCTATGGCAGATCAGGAAATCACATTGATGAAAGGCAATGAGGCCATTGCCCACGCAGCGATCCGTTGTGGTTGCGACGGCTATTTCGGCTATCCGATTACCCCGCAGTCTGAAGTCCTCGAGACTTTGGCTGTAGAGAAACCTTGGGAAACTACCGGAATGGTTGTTCTCCAGGCTGAAAGTGAGGTTTCATCTATCAACATGGTCTATGGTGGAGCCTGCACCGGCAAGAGGGTTATGACTTCTTCTTCCAGCCCGGGCATCAGCTTGATGCAGGAAGGTCTTTCCTACATGGCAGGAGCTGAACTTCCGGCTCTCATCGTGGATGTAATGCGTGGAGGTCCGGGACTCGGAACCATCCAGCCTAGCCAGGCTGACTATTTTCAGGCATGCAAAGGTGGTGGACACGGAGACTATCATCTCATCGTTCTCGCACCTGCATCAGTACAGGAAATGGCAGATTTCGTTGACCTCGGATTCGAGTTGGCTTTCCGCTATCGCAACCCTGCGATGATTCTCGCTGACGGTGCCATCGGACAGATGATGGAGAAAGTGGTACTTCCTCCGTTCAAGCCTCGCCGCACAGAAGAGGAAATCAGGAAAGAGTGTCCTTGGGCTACGACCGGACGTTTCGGCGGCAGAAAGCCTAATATCATCACCTCTCTTGAGCTCCGTTCTGAGGAAATGGAAATCATCAACCTCCGCATCCAGGAGAAATACAAGAAAATCGAGGAGAGCGAGGTGCGCTTCGAGGAATATATGCTTGACGATGCAGAGTATGCAATCGTAGCATTCGGTTCCGCAGCACGTATCGCAAAGAAGAGTATCGAGATCGCACGTTCACAGGGCATCAAGGTCGGACTCCTCCGCCCTATTACCCTCTGGCCTTTCCCTACCAAGGAAGTACAGAAGCTTGGCGAAAAGATGAAAGGCATCCTTTCACTTGAGATCAATGCCGGACAGATGGTAGAGGATATCCGTCTCGCTGTAGCCGGACGCGTACCGGTTCAGCATTTCGGCCGTCTGGGCGGAATCATTCCTGACCCTGACGAGGTTGTGGATGCAATCAAACGTCTTTTCTAATTTCTAAAGACCATGACAAGAGAAGAAATAATCGAGCAAGGACAGGTTGTCTATAAGAAACCTACCTTATTGAATGACACTCCGATGCATTACTGCCCTGGTTGCAGCCACGGAGTTGTGCACAAAATAGTCTCAGAGGTAATCGAGGAGATGGGAATGACTGACAAAACCATCGCAATCTCTCCTGTAGGCTGTGCAGTGTTCGCTTACAAATATATTGATGTGGACTGGGAAGAGGCTGCTCACGGTAGAGCGCCTGCACTTGCCAGTGCTACAAAACGCCTCTGGCCGGACAGACTCGTGTTCACATATCAGGGTGATGGTGACCTCGCCTGCATCGGTACTGCCGAGACAATCCATGCTCTTAACAGAGGTGAGAATATCACAATCATCTTCATCAACAACGCTATCTACGGTATGACCGGCGGTCAGATGGCTCCTACTACCCTCCTCGGTATGAAGACGGCTACCTGCCCTTATGGTAGAGAGGTTTCACTTCACGGTTATCCTCTCAAGATTACTGAGCTTGCTGCAAACCTCGAAGGTACATGCTACGTTACACGTCAGTCCGTTCACAATGTTGCGTCCATCAACCGTACCAAGAAGGCTATCAGAAAGGCGTTCGAGTATTCTATGCAGGGCAAGGGTTCAAATCTCGTAGAGGTTGTATCTACCTGTAACTCAGGTTGGAAGATGAGTCCTGAGAAGGCCAACAAGTGGATGGAGGAGAACATGTTCCCATTCTACCAGCTCGGTGACCTCAAGGATAAAGGTGTTGAACTTTAAATCGACAAGGCTATGACAGATGAGATAATAATCGCAGGATTCGGAGGACAGGGTGTCCTTTCGATGGGTAAGATTCTGGCTTATGCCGGTCTGATGGAGAACAAGGAAGTTACATGGATGCCGGCTTATGGTCCGGAGCAGCGTGGCGGTACTGCCAATGTTACTGTCATCGTAAGTGATGATCCTGTTTCCTCTCCTATTCTTTCAAGTTTTGACATCGCCATCGTGCTGAACCAGCCATCACTCGAAAAATTCGAGCCAAAGGTAAAGCCGGGCGGAATCATCATCTACGACGGATACGGCATTTCTGAGCCTCCTACAAGAAAGGATATCAAGGTTTACAGAATCGATGCTATGGATGCTGCCGCAGAGATGAACCTTATCAAGACTTTCAACATGATCGTACTCGGCGGTCTCCTCAAGATCCGTCCTGTAGTCAAGATCGAGAGCGTTCTTGCTGCACTCCGCAAGACTCTCCCTGCACGTCACCACAACCTCATTCCTCAGAATGAGGAGGCTATCCGCAAGGGTATGGAAATCATCAAGGAAGTTCGGTAACCATTTACGTTCATATGTTTACGGAGCCCGTCTCGTCCTGGACAATGTCCTTGAAGAGACGGGCTTCTTATATGTTATTGCCTGCAGTAATCTGGTGGCTTGGTAATGGGCACCTGGAGAATGTCAGTGCCGGAAAAGTGGCCATATGCATCCAATGCCCGCCGGTCGGGGCCTGCTGACCGGAACGCACCGTCTGGGCTACCCTTGCAACCGTAAGCGTGTCGGAGATCTTTTGACATAAATCTGGAAACGTCCGTGAAAACTGGACTTTCACCAGAAGAAATGCATTTGCGGAGACGCTCACGTATTTTTCGACCCTCTTGACAGCGGCGTTTCCGTGTTATCACCTAATACTCAACCACTTGCGCTATACAATGGATGTCAAGAGGTGGTTTCTAAAGGGGGTCTTGACAGGATCATCAGGCCGACCCAATTTAGTATAACATTGATAGTCAACACATTAGGAACAGGTGATAAAAATCAGCAGCTGTCAAGAGGGTCGAAACCACTGAATACACGTCGACACATAACCGGAAATACACTTATGAAAAGCCAAACTTCTGACAGAAAGAATCAAGAACTTGCCTTCTTCAGAGCATCGGTCCCAGTTTCGCATGGCATTTTAAGACAGTCAAAGGAAACATTTCATTTTTCAGGCCGCCAAGAAACTGTTTTGAAATTAGTTTACTCCTACATATCACCGGACAGTGCTTACAAAACGAAAGAAAACCATATCAAAGAAATGTTTTTGTTAATAAAAGCACGTCATAATGTTGCAGATTATCATAGAATAATTAAATTTGTAATCGGCGGATGGAGATTGTGCTGGCGGAATGCCGTGAAAGACATTGACTTAAACAACATTTGAATTTTAAAATTACTTATATCAACCTTTCGTGTTATGAAAAAACATCTTTTAGCCGCATTGAGCGTACTGGCGTTGGCGGCTGCAGGTTGCAAGGAGGAAACTAAGAACTATCCTCCGGCGACTGTCGAGATACAGAACATCGTGCCGCAGGATGTTTCTGTGCAGTTCGAACTGGCGCACACCAATGCGGTGTCTGTCGGATACCGTATTGAAGACGCGGATAATGTCGGGAAGAAAGAGTTCACTGTCATCGGGACATCTGACCTCAAGACAATCGTGTGCGAAGGCTTGACACAGGAAACTGATTATCAGATAACAGCAGTCGCTTACAATGAGAATGGCGATGTCTCCAAAGAAGACAAGAAGACATTCAGAACGGAAAGGACTCCGGCAGCACCGGCCAGCGCGGAAATCAAGATAAACGATATAACGTACAGTTCAGTAACATTCAAGATTACGGTTAAAGACGCCGTTTCATATTCTTTCGGCGTGTCCGCTGCAGGTTCCGAGCCTGAAATGATAGATGTCGTACCGGACAATCCCTCAATGAACTTCACCGTCAAGGATTTGACGGCGGAAACAGACTACAGGATTTCCGTCATCGCATACAATGCGGACAATGTTGCCACCGAGAGAATTGAACAGGACTTCAGGACAGGAGTGTTCGTACCTTTCGGCGAAATAACATCGGTGGCGACCGCCCACGGAATCTTCATAAAGACCAATGTTGACACACAGAAATACCCGACCTATTTCCTGCAGGTTTTCGACCCGGAGCAGACTTATGTCAATGAAGAGTCCGTACAGTTCAAGGTAGATTCCAAGAAGCAGTTTGTCTATTACCTGCAGACGGCAATCCTGAATCCTGATATCAGAAGGAATTCTTTCCAGGAATGGAACAAGACAAGGCTTTCAAGTAAGTCAGACAGGATTCTCCTCTACGCCGTTCCGGTGATCCAGAACGGAGCGAACTATATTTGCGACGACTACGGCACTATAGTGGAGCAAGTACTTGAGATTCCTGAGAAAGACATCATCGGACAGTCTGAGGCAGCCATTCTCCTGGGCGATCCGGACATAAATGAGGACATACTGACAGTCAAACTCACCAAGCAGGGAGAACCTGTGGCATACTACACCGGAGTAGCATTGAAATCAGAAGTCGATGCAGCAGGAGGAATTGCGGCATATGCCCAGCAGGAACTGGATGCCAAGAAACTGGACTACAGCATCACATCCATAACGAACTTCAAGGAAGAACTGGAAGTTCGCGACCTTGCATTGAACACGGACTATGTGCTCTTCTCGTTTGCATACGACGTGAACGGCAAAATCGGCAGTGTCCAGTCCAAGGAGTTCAGCACAAGCAGCCAGTTCGAGTACATGAACAACATTTCAGTGGACGTCGCACTCAAGGAGGTAGCCTTCACCTCTGCCGTTTTCACTGTCAAGAGAACAAACTTCAGGAACGGCAAGTACAACTTCGTCACAATGAATGACTTCGCAGAAAAATACGACAGCAGCATTGACAATTACGTGATGCAGGAACTCATAGGACAACAGAGCAGCTATCCGATTTCACTCTACAGCGACAATGACATCAAGGGATCCAGGCTACAGTACAATACGGACTATATCCTGATTGTTCTTCCGGAGTCCGACCAGAAAGACGGATATGGAAAACCGGCAACAGTACGCTTCCACACAAAAGCATACGAGAAGACCAGCGACGTAACTCTGTCATTGACAATCAATAAGGTGGAATCTTACTATGGCTCCTCATTCGCAAGTGTCACCGTAACCCCATCTGAAAACTGCACCGGCTACTACATGCATCTCATGGAAAAGTCAGTATTCGATGCGGTGACGAACTTGGGCGAGACCGTCTGCAAGATGCCGACCATCAAATACCGCAGCAGTTCCGAGGAACAGACATTCAACTCAGAATATTTCTTCAACCCGTCATATCTGGTACTCATTCCGGTAGATAAGGAAGGCAGATTCGGAGCCCCCGTACATTCAGATCTATTAAGTAATCCTTAAAAAATAACTTGGTAATCTTTGCTCGTCTTTTCGGTCTATAT